>Ga0187878_1003360_pt1 | contig 13290 bp, 8 predicted proteins | sample June2016WEW_17_1_FD_132979 | JGI IMG/M metagenome (GOLD analysis project Ga0187878, IMG submission 132979) | Peatland microbial communities from SPRUCE experiment site at the Marcell Experimental Forest, Minnesota, USA - June2016WEW_17_150 | ecosystem: Environmental > Terrestrial > Soil >...
CGGGAAAGCAAGACCCCGTTCTCTGCAGTCATTCTCGATCTGACAGTCCCCGGTGGCATGGGTGGCAAGGAGGCTGCCTCCCTTATTCTGGAGATCGATCCAAATGCCTTGCTGATCGTCTCCAGTGGCTATTCGAACGACCCTGTTGTCGCCAACTATCGTCAGTACGGCTTCAGTGGCGCTATACCTAAGCCGTTTGGCGCATCCACAATGGCCAGGGAACTGGAGAGGCTGATTCCTGAGGCCTGTTAATCTTGCAGCTTGTACACAGTTTTCTTGAAGAAGTCAGGGTAAAAAAAAGCCGCATCTTGTGAAGATGCGGCTCAAGAGGAGGGTTGACTCCGGACGATTAGTTTGCTGGTGCTGCTACCGGTGCAGGAGCTTCAGATTTGGCAGCAGGTTTTTCGGCTTTATGTTTCTTGTGATGTTTCTTGTGATGTTTCTTGTGGTGCATCTTCTTGCCTGCAGACTTTTTCACTTCAGGCTTGGCAGGTACAGCTTGGGTTGCTGGTGTAGCAGGAGCTTCAGTTGTTGCAGGCTCAGCGGCAAAGGCGATTCCAGCAAAAGCAACTGCAACGAGAGAAGCAACGATAGTGGACAATATTTTTTTCATTTTTTCATGACCTCCGAGTGTTATTAGCGCTTGATAAAATCATTGCATCACATATGCCAAGTATTACAAAAGAACATATGTGCTTGATATTATACACTTTACATAACGCCTTGTGCATTTTGAACTCTACTCATATACCTTAAAACATTCGCATATACCTTTTTTCAGGTAAGGTAATGATAGTGACCCGTTCTGTTTTTTTAATTGCGGGGTTAAGTATCCCGGTCCTTGGTTTATGAAGAAATTGTTGTGTAAGATATTCCAGAGAAGACGCAAGCATTTTAGCCGCTTTTTCAACGGAAATTTTCTGGCTTTTATAAATTTTGGTATGTGGAAATAGATGTAGGAGGTAAACAGGTACCCGGCACATTAACTGATACCGGGTACCTCTGTATTATATGGTGGGTACGCATAATTACACCTGTAATTGTCTGCAATTTGTTGTGCAAACACTAAAATACAGATATAACTATTTGTAATTATTGAAATTGGTGGGCGGCATGGGATTCGAACCCACGACCCCAGGCTTCGGAGGCCTGTACTCTATCCATCTGAGCTAACCGCCCCTGTTCTCTTTCTACATTATTTCATCGATTTACTCAAGGTTTTATGCTTCAGTCCGAAACAAAAGTAATTTAGATATGAAAGAATCCTGAGTCACGTTCTTACTAAAATGCGTCACGCCAAGTCCTTAGAGGTGGTCTACACCAGCATTTTTCATTTTGTTTCCGGATTGAAACCATTAGTTTCTCATTCGGAGTTTTCGCGTGGAAACTATTTAGCGGTAGAAGCGTAAACAGGTATGGTTATTTCGGGTTTTTCAGGACTGCTGGTTACTATTGTCAAGTAGCCGGCAAGAAAACGGTCGCCGGCACGGGGGGTAACTGCGACAGATATTGTGCCGCTTTCACCTGTTTTCAATTTTTTCTTCAGTATTTTTGCCACCACCTGCGGCATCGCGGTTTTAGCGGAAATAACCGTAAGCGGTTGAGTTCCCTTGTTCTCAATATTGATTACGGTCTCTTTTTTTGTCCCGACCTTTATTTCCCCGAGATTTAGCTGTTTTGGATTTATTTCAATTTGCTCGAAAAGGTTCCCCTTGATTGTCAGGCTATAAACCAGTGTTTTGGGATCATTCGTATGGACGTATATGGTTTTGCTGATTCTTCCCGAAAAGTTTGTCGAGTCGAAAGAAGCCTTTATGTTGGAACTCTTACCGGGCGGTATGCTGCGTGAGGAGACTTCTGCAACAGTGCATCCGCATGATGTGCTGACCTGACCGATCGTGAGGGGGGCATCTCCACTGTTTTTAATCGTAAATGAATGGTCGACTTTCTTTCCCTGGGCAACCGTGCCGAAATCGAAAATCGGCTGGTCAACGGAAGCTCGAGGCGCGGCAAGCGCTAGTGAAGTAAAAACAAGCGTTAAGGTGAAAGCAAATAGAACGGACATTCTGGATTTCATGGTAAATACCTCACATGCTGATGAAATTGAAATCTGCTTTGTGGCTCTATTGTATAGCATAATTAGGCCCTTCAGACTATAATGATTTGACTGAATATACCCTTTTTGCTATAAAAAGATGGCTAAATATCCGATTCTTAATTGACTTTTCCGGGGTTTCCGAATTGTAAGCCAGTTAATTTGTTTCCATAAATTGAACCCAGTTTTTTTGGAGAATAAAAATGATTATTCAATGTGAACAATGCAAAACCAGGTTCAAACTTGATGAATCCAGGGTTAAGGACACAGGAGTCAAGGTTCGCTGTTCCAAATGTAAGCATACTTTTATCGTGAAAAAGGAAGTTTCTGAAGAAGAACCTGATTTTGATGTTATGCTGCAGCGTTTTGGAGGACCGCCGTCAGAGGAAAAACCAGACAGCGGCACATCAGTTTCTGCCTCAACAGCGGCACCGACGCCGTTTCAGGGAGATGAAGATTCAGGCATGGATGAAGACGAAAAATCCAACAGCGTAGCCTGTGCCAACGAAAGCCGCGTAGAAATTGACACGGAATCGAAAGTGGAAGAGTTGGAATCGGGTCAAGGCGGTTCTGATCATTCCGGCGCTGCCGGTTTTAATTTTGTTGATTACGCCTACCATGAAAAAAGCATCGAACAGAAACCGGTGCCGCAATTCCCTGCAGAGGATAAATCTGATAATTACCGGGAGTGTGCAGCTGGAAACGAAATTCCCGAAGATCGGGAGGAGGTGCAAAGTGAGACCGCTTCCGCTGTGGCTGCCGAATTTATTCATGCTGCCGATCCTCAAGAATTAGTTGATAATCATTCCGGGGACTCTTTTTCTTCGGAACAGCCCGGCATGGAAATCACATTTTTTACTGAAATGATTGCATCGCACCCAGAGTCTTGCCGGGAAATTCAACAGGATGAGGAAGTTTTTGGGTCAGTAGTCAAGGAAGAAAAAGAATCTGCGGCGTTATTTGCCGAATCTGAAAAAGCTGAGGACCTGGAATCCGGATTTGGTGAAATCGGCAAGAATTCATTTGCTGCGGGCAAAACTTGGCCGGATGAGGAATTGCCGGTGATTGCTGTTGCAAATGATGATGAGCGGTGCATAAAGGATGGAAATGAATCTTCGGCAACAGTGCCGATTGGTGGCGGACATGGCGAGAAGGCACGACCATTTGGAGACTTTGCCGGAGTGGAGGATGATGAGTTGCCGCCCCTTTCGATAGCTTCCAGGCGCAAGGGCGCCTCCATGGTTCCTGTCACTATGATCGCTGTAGCACTGATGATTGTCTTTGCGCTTGCCGGGACAGGATACTTGCTGTTTAACGGCTATTCAGTAAAATCAGTCCTGCAAGGTTCTGGTCTGGCAAATTTATTCGGGTCGGATGAAAAGACCGGAGGGCAGTTGACGGTTAAAAATATTGAAGGATCTTTTCTTGTAAATAATGAAATTGGCGAAATCTTTGTTGTCAAGGGAGAGGTTTTTAATAATGCGAAAATCCCCAGGAATGCCTTGCAGGTAAAAGGTCTGGTTTACGGGCCTAAAGGTAAAGTGCTTGCGGAACAGACTGTTAATTGCGGAAATATCCTTTCCAATGAGCAGCTTATGGTATTTTCCATGGTTGCCGTTGAAAAGTCTTTAAATCCCTCCAATGGCGGTTCTTACGCGAGCCAGGTTTTGCAGCCCGGTAAGGGAATTCCTTTCATAATCGTTTTCAGGAACGTTCCGCAGGGAGCAGAAGAGTTTGGGGTTGAAGTGCTTGGGGCGCCCGGCGCATCCCATTGACGGTCGGCAGATTTCCGGATAACCCGGAACGGATGTCCTTGCCGGTTTTGCCGGGAGCCTGTCGGATGCTTTAATGCAAGTTGCGGAATTCAAGGGTGGGTTTGCAATTAATTGTACTCTATGGAAAAAAATAAGCCGGCGTCGAGTTTGTACTTCGAACGCCGGCATATTATATTGCAGAAGGATAGAAAAGATTAGTTGTTAATAGCACTTACCGGACAGGTATCCACACAAGCGCCGCAGTCGATACAGTTGTCAGCGTCAATAACCCTTTTGTCTCCTGCTTCAGCGATCGCTCCTACAGGACAGGAATCATCGCATGCTCCACAGTTGATGCATTCATCGGAAATGGTATAAGCCAAGCTTTTCACCTCCCTTTTTTTTGAAAAGTACTCTTGTTTTTTTAGTATCGCCAAAATATCATATGCCGAAAAAAAAGTCTAGGGGAAAGGTTGTTTAAAAATCGGATATCATGCATATAATTGTTGAATAAGACCGGACTCTAGTGTATATAATGAGACGCATTTTTTTTGTCTTCCGCGCTTCTACTGGCCTGCTTAGACATTATAAGATTTCTCAATAAAATCAGTATTCTGCGCAAATCAAATTGTATATTTCAGCCTGTTAGCATGCACTTAGAAGAAGTTTTTCTCGCCAGATTGTTATGATCTGGCTGATTTGTTATGTGTTTTTTTGTTAGTTCTGCCAAAAGTTTGTTACATGAATTTCAATAGGGAGGTAGTACATGGACATCTTAGCCATTAACTGTGGCAGCTCGTCAGTAAAGTACCAGTTGTTCGACTGGGAAAAAAAAGAGATTATCGCCAAAGGTCTGGTCGAAAGGGTAGTAATTGGCGGCTCTTTTATCATTCATGAAGTTCCGGGGCGCGAGAAATATCGCAAAGAATCGGAATGCCCGAACCACACGATTGCCGTGGATCTTATCATTAAAATGTTGACCGATCCCGAGCACGGCGTGATTGAGGATATGAGCCAGATTGCGGCTGTTGGGCATAGAGTCGTGCACGGTGGGGAAAGTTTTACCCGCTCTGTCATGATCGACAAAGAGGTGCTTGAGGCGGTCAAGGCGGTTCAGCATTTGGCTCCCTTGCATAATCCCCCCAATATCGCCGGTATAGAAGCAGTTCGCGCGGTGCTTCCTGATGTTCCCAACGTGGCTATTTTCGATACCGCCTTTCATCAGACCATGCCCGAAAGCGCCTACATTTATCCGCTGCCCTATGACTGGTATATGCGTTATGGAGTTCGTCGTTACGGGTTCCACGGTACCTCTCACCTCTATGTCTCAAAAAGGGCGGCAGTTCTCCTCGGAAAGCACCCCAAGAACTGCAACCTTATTACAATGCACATCGGGAACGGCGTGTCCCATTGCGCCATCAAGAATGGCGTTTCCGTAGACACCAGTATGGGACTCACACCTTTGGAAGGCGCTGTGATGGGTACCCGCTGCGGCGATATTGACCCTGCTATCCCTCTGTTTATGATGCAGATGGAAAACCTGTCGGCTAAAGATATTGACGGCATTCTGAATAAAAAGAGCGGTATTTTCGGGATAACCGGCAAGTATACCGATCGGCGCGATGTTATTGAGCACGCTGATAAGGGTGACAAGCTGTGCAAGCTTGCCGTGGATATCGAGGGCTACCGTTTGAAGAAATATATCGGTGCATATATGGCCGCTGTAGGCCACCTGGACGCCGTTGTATTCACTGCCGGAGTGGGAGAAATGGGTTGGCAGATTCGCGAAAAGGCAATAGAAGGACTCGAGTGTATGGGTATCAAGCTTGACAGGGACAGAAATAAGGCTGCCATGACCCGGAAGCGCGAGAGTCTCATAACGACTGATGACTCACCGGTTAAGGTCTTTGTAATCCCGACAGATGAAGAGCTTGTTTTCACCGAGGATGTTGCCGCGATTCTTGATGGCACCTATACGGATCACATGAATTTCGAGTACTCTTTTGCACGGCCGGATTTTGTGCTGTAAAAGAACAACTTGGAAAGTGGGACAATCAAAAAGGCCGGCGAGAATACGCCGGCCTTTTTGATTGTGAACGTTCTAAACTTTTTAGTCTGCCTTACGCCTGGGCCTGAGCCTGGACAGCTGTTATTGCCGCCACATTGACAATGTCATCTACTGAACAACCGCGGGATAGATCGTTTACCGGTTTTGCCAAGCCCTGGATAATCGGTCCGATTGCTTCCGCGCCCGCTACCCTTTCCACCAGTTTGTAGCCGATATTACCGGCATCCAGGTCGGGGAATATCAATACGTTGGCCTTGCCGGCGACTGCGCTTCCCGGTGCTTTACGCTCACCTATGCTTGGTATGAGTGCAGCATCCGCCTGCAGTTCACCATCTATGAATATTTCCGGGTCAATGCTTTTGGCAATTTCAATAGCCTTGGTCACCTTGTCTATATCAGTATGGGAGGCGCTTCCCTTCGTGGAGAATGAGAGCATGGCTACCCGGCCGTCCACGTCCAGGAAGGATTTGCAGTTTCTTGCCGTTGCTACGGCTATTTCAGCCAGAGCCTGCGCGTCCGGATTCGGATTGACGGCGCAATCGGCAAACAACAGAACGCCATTCTCACCAAATGAAGGATTCTTCGTGACCATAAGGAAAAATGAGGAAACGGTTTTAATGCCGCAGCATGTGCCAACCGTATGGAAAGCGGATCTGAGAACATCACCGGTTGTGCTGGTTGCCCCGGCTACACAGCCACCGGCATCTCCCATCCGCACCATCATTCCTGCGAAATAGAGATTGTCCGAAGCGGTTAAAAGCTTGTGAGCATCACCACTGGAAAGGCATTTGCTTTTACGGAGTTCCACAAGTTTTTCAACATACGCTTCAAGTTTGGGAGCAGTTGCCGGATTAATGATCTGAACCCCGTCCAGTAGTATACTTTTTGCGGCCGCAGCTGCCTTGATCTTTTCCGGGTTGCCCAGCATAACCACCTTTGCCAGGCCCTGCTCCACGATCTTTTCCGCCGCAAAAAGCATCCTCTCGTCATAACTTTCAGGAAGCACCACGGTTTGTAAATTACTTTTAGCTTTTGCCTTGATTTGGTCTACCAGATGCATACTTTCCTCCTTGCAAAATTAAAATATCAACAAATTTTTATAACGTAAGCAAATGTTTCAGTCAATAAAAAAGCCGGACAGGGAACTGAGGGTGGCCCTGTTTACAGGGGGGCGTCATTTTGACTGGTTCCGATATGCCGCGCCCTGAATATCCTTTAAAATCAATCAGTTGACCCTGCCTCATCAGCGGTTTTCTGTAACGGAGTCTCATCAGGTTTTGGGGCCGGCTCTTTTTTCTTGCGTGGCCGACTCTTCTTTTTCGGGGCTTCCTCTGTCGGTTCCGAAGGAAGTGCATCGGCAATTTGGGGTGTTTCGGAAACCTGGACAGATTTTTCCGCAGTCTCGGCTTTTTCCGGTTCGGGCAAGGGTTCCGGGGCTTCAGCTTTCTTAGCCGGTTTTTTCTTTCGTACCGTTTTCTTCTTTTCCGGCTTTACTTCAATTATCTCTTCGGCAGCTGTCGGTACCTCCGGAATTTCATGCGCTATTTCAGGAGTAACACTTACTGATTCATCAGGCTGCGGAACTGTTTCCGCCAAGGCTTCTTCCGGTTGTTGCGGTTTTGCGGTACGCCTTCTTCTGCGGCGGCGTTTCTTCTTGAGCTCGGATGCAGGGCTTTCGGCCTCTTCCTGCGTTATTGCCGCCGCTGTTAGTGATGGCTCGGGAAGTTCATGTTCAGTCGACAGCTTTGCTTCAGGAGCCTCTTCGAGAGTTACAGCTTCCTCGGAAACAGTTTCTGCCGCAGTCAGGGGTTTTTTCTTATGTCGACGTCTTTTCCTTTTGCTTTTCGGCTCTTCACCTTCAACGGTTGCTCCCGTACTGACGGATACCGGTTTTGTGGCTGGAATCTCCGTTTCCGGTTCCAATGCCGCCTGCTCCAGTCCGGTTTCAGCAGGAAGGCCTTTCTCCTTCTTGAACAATTCCAGTTCTATCTGGTTCATCATGAAGGAAGGTTTGCCTTTCACGGTAACTTCAATGCCATAATCAGTTTCGATTTGAACAAGCTCACGTTTTTTTCTGTTAAGCAGGTAATAGGCGACATCAAGCGGCAACCCGCCGAGAACTTCGGCAATATTTCCCCTGGCGGCGACGGTATGTGCCTTGCGCAGGAAGGAAAGCGCCATTGCCTCGGTCGATTTGACCTTGCCATGTCCGCCGCAATGGGGGCACTCCAGATAGTTTGCTTCATTGATCGTCTGTTTTATCCGTTGTCTGGACATCTCCAGCATTCCGAACTGTGATATTTTCCCCACACTGACCCGTGCCTTATCTTCCTTTAATGCGTTTTTGAGGGCCTTTTCAACTTCAGTCTGATGCTTTCTGTCCCGCATGTCGATGAAGTCAAGTACGATCAAACCACCGAGGTCCCGCAGCCTGAGCTGTCTGGCGGCCTCTTCGGCAGCTTCCATGTTGGTTTTGAAGGCCGTGTCTTCCACGCCTCGTTCGCCGGTGGATTTGCCGGAGTTGACATCGATGCTAACCAGTGCCTCGGTGGGTTCTATGACAATGGAACCGCCCGATTTGAGAGGTACTTTTTTTTCATAAATAAGATCTATCTGTTCCTCCAGCTGGTATTTGGAAAAGATCGGCCGCTTTTCCTGGTGCAATTTCACCCTTGTTTCGTATTTGGGCATAATCTCCTTGAAAAAGTCCCTGGCCTGTTTATAGACTTCCTTACTGTCTACCAGAACTTCTTCAATGTCGGCAGTAAAATAGTCCCTGATGGTGCGGATGACAAGATCGGACTCCTGGTAGATGAGGGCGGGCGCACTGGATATGGCGGCTTTTTCCTTGATGCTTTCGTATAGATTCATCAGATATTGAAGGTCTTTCGCCAGTTCGCTCTTCCGTTTCCCGACCGCTTCGGTCCTGATGATGTATCCCAAACCCTCAGGAATGCCGATTTCCGCGACAATTTCCTTAAGCTTTTTTCTTTCGGCTTCATTCTCTACTTTGCGGGAAACACCTGCTGAATCACTGGCGGGCATTATTACCATGTAGCGTCCCGGCAGCGAAAGGTAGGTGGTAAGTGCCGCCCCCTTGTTGTCTCTCTCGCCTTTTTCTACCTGGACAATCAATTCCTGACCGCGGCGCAGAATTTCCTGGATTCTGGGTCTCCGGTTCCGCTGTTCTTCCGGGATGTCGTCCCGCCATTGCCAGTAGTCGGGTTGTATCTCCCCCATCTGAAGGAAACCAAGTTTTTTCTGGCCGATATCGACAAAAGCTGCCTGCAGTCCCGGTTCGACCCTTACAACTACACCCTTGTAAACGTTGCCGCGGGTTTGTTCCCGCCCAGCTGTTTCAACATCCAGTTCAACCAGGCTCCCGTCTGATATAATGGCCACACGAGCCTCTTCAGGGTGCATTACATTTATCAACATCTTTTTTGCCATCTAGTTTTATTCCTTTCGCTTCGCATCAGCTTCCTGTTAACAGCAGTTAACCGGGAAGTTGTTGCCATTATATGGTTTTCATCCGGAAACGGTCTTTTTCCGCTCTGGCGGTGTCAATCTGCGGGTTTACTTGTGCGGCGTACCGATGTACGCCTCCGCGCAACCCCTTGATTTCCTTGCCAGGACTAAAAAATCCTCGTTTCCGAATTGAAAACCCATAGTTTCTCATCCGGAGTTTCCGGATGGAAACTATATGGATAATTGTCTCTCATCCGTATTTTCCCGGACAGAAACTGTATAGTTTTTTCGTATTGGAGCATACAACCTATCAAAATCCATTAATTATAGCAAAATTTTCCACACATTGGGATTAAAAACTGCGTGTATCATGAACTTTCTTTGGCATGTTCGAATTAAATAAGCATCATTCCGCAAAAATTGACAAAAAGGCCTTGTTCCTCTTACAATGATAATAATATCCGGGAAGGACGAAAACGATAATGTTACATCTGAAAAATTTTTCCAAAGAATTTGGCGGGAAACCGATTGTCCTGAATATTAACTGGCATTTGAAAAAAGGTGAGCGCGTCGGCCTGGTGGGGGAAAACGGGGCAGGCAAGACCACGCTGATGCGGATTATCGCCGGGGAGGTGGAGTCCTCCTCGGGCGCAATCCAATTAGCCAAAGGAGCCACAATCGGTTATCTTCCCCAGGATGGGATCGTCAACCGGGAAAGGACGCTGTTTGCCGAAGTGATGACCGCCTTTACGGGTTTGCAGCTCATAGAGAAGGAATTGCAGGAACTGACGGTCCGCCTGGAAGGCATGGGTGATTGTGCAGAGGATCACGATGAATTGTTGCACCGGTTTGGTGACCTGCAGGAGGAATTCCGCCAGAGGGGCGGCTATGCAATGGAATCCGAGGCAGGTACCGTTCTACGCGGGCTCGGTTTTTCCTCTGCCGATTGGGAGCGCGGCTGTGTCGAGTTTTCCGGGGGGTGGCAGATGCGCATTGCCCTGGCCAAACTTCTTTTGCAGCGGCCGCACGTGCTGCTCCTTGATGAGCCCACCAACCACCTGGACATCGAAGCGCGAAACTGGCTGGAAGAGTATCTGAAAGGGTATCCGCACTCGGTAATCCTGGTGTCCCATGACCGGTTTTTCATGGACCAGGTCTGCCATAGAATTACCGAGGTCTGGAACTGCGCACTGACCGATTATCACTGCAATTACAGCACCTACCTGCTGCAGCGGGAAGAGCGTATTGCCCGTTTGCGGGAGACGAAGCGTCGCCAGGACGAAGAGATGGAAAAAATTGAAGATTTTATTTCCCGGTTCCGCTACAAGTCCGACAAGGCCGCGCTTGTCCAGTCCCGCATAAAACAGCTGGAAAAGATGGAGCGGATAATTCTTCCGCCGGAGCGCAAACGGATCCGCTTCAGTTTTCCGGTAGCCCAGAAAAGCGGCAAGATAGTATTGCAGTTGAAAAATGTAACCAGGTCATATGGGGATAACACCGTTCTGGATACTATTGATCTGGTTGTTGAGAGGGGGGAGAAAATTTGCCTGGTCGGTCACAACGGCGCCGGCAAATCTACCCTGATGCACGTCCTGGCCGGCCATGGTCTTCAGAGTGGGGAAAGGTTGGTAGGCCACAATGTCGCCGTTGATTTTTTCGCACAGGACCAGTCCGTCTTTTTGACCGGGGAAAGAACAGTATATGAAGAACTGCTGGCTGATGCCCCTTTTGCAGCGGTTCCCGGACTGCGGGACATTCTCGGTGCGTTCCTGTTTTCAGGTGACGATATCCATAAAAATGTCGGGGTGCTTTCCGGCGGAGAAAGAAACCGCCTTGCTCTTGCCAAGATGCTGCTCCGCCCCGCCAATGCACTCCTGATGGATGAACCGACCAACCACCTCGATCTGTTCAGCAAGGAAGTACTTCTCGATGCGCTGAAATCGTTCCCCGGTACGGTTGTTTTCGTTTCCCACGATCGTTACTTTATTGATGCCCTGTCCACCCGTGTTATTGAAGTGGCCAATGGCAAAATTACATCTTTTCCGGGTAATTATGAGGATTACCTGCAGAAGGCCGGATTGACCCAGGCGGAATCGGGTGAAGCGGCCCAGTCGGCAAATCCGGTTTCCGGTTCCTCGAAGCCCGGGATGGTGGTTGCCTCCAAGGAGGAACGTCTGCAGCGCAGGGATGAAGACAAGCAGAAACAGCGGAAGGAGCGGACCCGACTCAAGAGGCTCGCTGAACTGGAAATGCAGATTGAAGAGCAGGAAGAGCTGCTGGAACTTGTTGAGAAAAAAATGGCGGACCCGGACTTCTTCAAGGTCGCAGACACGGCTAGAGACGGGGTGGAAGAGCATACCGCGCTCATTCAGAACATTGCCGGGCTTTATGCCGAGTGGGAGACGATTCAGGACGGGGAAAGTGTATAATTTGTTTCCGGATGGAAACCAATTGCGGTTTTCATTGGGAATTGCCGTTCACGGTATTGCTGTTTTGCAAGTCTTGACAGATGTACTTTAAATGATAACTTGATTAAAAGTAGTAATGATTTTCGGCAATTTACCTTGCGACCTATAAGAGGAAACATTCTGCAATGACTGATGAGACGACTACAAACATACCTGAAATCCTGCCGCTTTATCCGCTTAAGGACGTGGTGGCATTCCCCCATATGATTTTTCCTCTTTTTCTGAAGGAAGAGGAACTGCAAGCATTTGAAGAGGCCAGGCGCCGACAGAATTTTATTGCAGTGATTAAAATGCGGGAAATTCAAACCGGCAATCTGCTTGTTGATCTCCATGAAATCGGGACAGTCTGCAAGGTTATGCAGCTTTACAAGCTTCCGGAAGGTGGAGCGAAGGTAATCCTTGAAGGCGTAATGCGTATAAGGGTATCCAGTTTGCTCCAGGAGACTCCTTTTGTGCTGGCGCATATCGAGCCGGTTCGCGAGTTTATCGAGAAGTCGGTGGTATCCGATGCCCTGCTGCAGAGTCTCAACGCTCTCCTGAAAATTGCCCTTTCCTACGGGCGGCCACTCCCTGATGATGTGATGAAGATGATCGATTACATTGACAGTCCCGCCCGTTTTTCAGACCTTGTTGCCCTTTATGTAACCCTTCCCCTGGATGAACTGCAGGAGTTGCTCGAGACGCTTGACCCGCTGGAGCGGCTGAAGAAGGTCTATATTCACCTTACCAACGAGGTGCAGCGGCTGCAGGTAAAGGCGGATATTCAGTCGGAGGTCGCCAAACGTGTCGGCAAGACACAGAAAGAATATCTGCTTCGTGAGCAGATGAAACAGATACAGGAAGAGCTTGGGGAAGATGATGCCCGGTTGGCCGAGATGCTGGATCTGAAAAAAAAGATTTCCAGCGCGGGGATGCCTGAGGAAATTAGAAAGATAGCTGAAAAAGAGCTGAAAAGACTGGACAAGATTAATCCCTCTTCTCCTGAATACACGGTTTCCAGGACCTACCTGGACTACCTGGCGGGGATGCCCTGGCAGGTCTGCACTCCTGACAACACTGATATCAATCAAGCGGAAACCGTTCTGAATGAAGACCATCACGATCTGGAAAAGGTAAAGGAACGTATCCTGGAATACCTGGCAGTACGCTCCATCCGGCAAAGCATGAAGGGTCCTATCCTCTGTTTTGTCGGGCCTCCCGGGGTTGGGAAGACCAGCCTGGGTAAATCCATAGCCCGGGCTATGGGCAGAAAGTTCATCAGGATCTCCTTGGGTGGAATGCGGGATGAGGCGGAGATCCGCGGGCACCGGAGGACATACATTGGCGCCCTGCCCGGGAGGATCATCCAGGAGCTTTTTCGGTGCGGCAACAACAATCCGGTATTCATGCTCGATGAAGTCGATAAAATTGGGGCTGATTTTCGTGGTGACCCGGCAA
>Ga0187878_1003363_pt1 | contig 13279 bp, 9 predicted proteins | sample June2016WEW_17_1_FD_132979 | JGI IMG/M metagenome (GOLD analysis project Ga0187878, IMG submission 132979) | Peatland microbial communities from SPRUCE experiment site at the Marcell Experimental Forest, Minnesota, USA - June2016WEW_17_150 | ecosystem: Environmental > Terrestrial > Soil >...
CCGTAGGGCGCCACCGAGTAGGGCGTGCGCCGCATCAAGATGGGGTACCGCTGCGAGGTGTCTTTCGGCGCGTAGACGATGACGAAGAGCTTGACGCCGTCGCGCATCGGCGCCAGGTATTCGAACTTCGTGTAGTTCGCCTTGATGTAATCGCGGAGTTCGTCGGCCTTGCGGCGCTCCTCGTCCGTGGGCTGGCGGTCTTGGGCTGCGAGGGGAGCAGCAGCCAAGGCGACAACCAGTAGGGCGACGATGCCCAGCAGTCTGCGCATTTTGTTCATCTCAACACTCCGTATCATCGACGGTTTTCGCTTTCGGGGCAAAGGGAGCACTCTCCGCTTTGAACACCCAAACCCCGGTCGCCGGCTTCTCCAGAAGCAAGGTAGCGCAGACCTCCGTTATTGAGGTCTGCGGCTTTTCCTGAGCAACGACCGCGGACCCCACCAACGGGGTTCCGCGCTACCCGCTGCCCGGTGAAACGATTCCGAGGCGACATGTTAGGCTTTGCCCCGCAGCGAGTCAACCTGCGTGAATTGTGCGTAGTGGGTCGGTTTGAAGATCGTCGCCAGTTTCCTACAGGCAGACTTCGGGGGGGCGGCGGGTTGCACTTCTACGAGTAAGGCGTTATAGGCCCAAGTGCAGGCACTCATTTGACGAGAAGCCGACTTCTCAGGCCGAATCCGGCGACGGGACTCTTTGTCCGCAACGCCTGCCGAGCGGCCTTTTCTGCTTGACAATGCGGCTGTCCTGGGCGTAGTAGTACACACGTGATACCCTTCAAGGTAGATTTTCGCCCCGGCCTTTCGCTCTACGAGCAAGTGGTTTACGCAGCCAAGAAGGCGGTGATTTCGGGCCGGCTGCGTCCGGGCGACGCTTTCCCTTCAGTGCGCACGCTGAGCAGGGAATTGAAGATCAATCCCAACACGGCGCACAAGGTAATTGCGCAGTTGGTTTCGGCGAACCTACTGGAGACGCACCCGGGCGTGGGCACAGTAGTAGCAACGCTGCCCGAGCCCACGCCGCAGGAGCGCACCCGGCTACTGGGCCAGGAAATCGAGGCGCTGGTCGTGGAAGCGAAAAAACTTGGCATTGAACTGGACGACATGACGGCCTCCGTCGCGGAGCACTGGAAGCGCCTAGGCCCGAGCGATGTGCCGGCGTCAGGCCGGGGAGGGCGCGACAAACGATGAGCAGCGCGATTCGAACCGAGAACCTGGTCAAGAGATTCCGCAAGGTCACCGCCCTCGACGGCGTGAATCTCGATGTTCCCGATGGCGCGATCTACGCGCTGGTCGGCCCCAACGGCGCGGGCAAAACCACGGCGATCAAGGTCCTGATGAACATCTTCCGCGCCAGCAGTGGCCGGGCGGAGGTGCTGGGCACGGACTCCACGCGCCTCGCGTGTGCAGCGTTTACGTCCATTGGCTACGTCTCGGAAAACCAGGAACTGCCCGGATGGATGGATCTTCGGCGGCTCCTCGATTTTCTCAGGCCGTTTTATCCCACCTGGGACATAGAGCTCGAGCGCGAACTGATCCGGCAGCTCGACCTCCCGCTCGACCGTAAGCTGTCAAAGCTCTCGCGCGGCATGCGGATGAAAGCTGCGATGCTCGGCGCGCTGGCGTATCACCCCAAACTGATCGTGCTCGACGAGCCCTTTGGCGGCCTCGACCCACTGGTACGCGATCAGTTGATCGAAGGCCTAGTCGAGCGCGCATCGGAAGCGACGATTTTCGTTTCCTCGCACGATCTCGCGGAAATCGAGAATCTAGCAAGCCACATCGGCTACCTCGAGGAAGGGCATCTGCGATTCTCCGAAGAAAGGGCGGCTCTGCTCGAACGCTTCCGCGAAGTCGAGCTGACCCTCGACGCCCCGCCTTCTCTCGACCGTAGATGGCCGGAGAGCTGGATGCACGTCGCCGCCTCCGAGCACGTCTTGCGGTTCATCGAAAGCCGTTTCGACCGGGAACGCACCACTTCGGAGATTCGCCAACTGTTTGGTGGGGCGCGCGACGTGAGCTTCAGGCCGATGTCGTTGCGGGCGATTTTCGTCGCCATGGCCAAGGCGGGGCGGGGTTCCATGGGAGGCAGCGCAGTATGAAGTACCAAGTCCTGCACATCTTCAAGAACGACGTTCGCCACTTCTGGCGGGAAATCCTGTTAATGGTAGCCATCGTTGTCGCCTATGGCTGGCACACGGCAAGCCATTCGCAGGAGTCGGGGTCGTTCTTCCTTGGCGTCGGCTTTTCGTTTTCTTCTCAAATCCTATCTTTACTCGTGCCTGTCTCGTTTATCTTTCTGATTCTGCGCGCCGTGTATACGGAGTGTCCGGTCGGCGACCGTCAATTCTGGGTCACGCGGCCTTATGATTGGCGAAAGCTACTGGCGGCTAAGCTTCTTCTTGTATTCACATTCGTAAACCTTCCGCTCTTTATCCTTCAGGTCTTCCTCCTTTGGCGGGCGGGGTTCTGGCCGCCCAAGTACTTTGCGGGACTGTTCGGGTTGCAGGTGCTTTGGACTGCGTTCGTGTTCTTGCCCGCGGCCACCTTGGCGGTCGTCACGGCGGGCATAGGACAGTTCGTGCTGACGGTGCTGGGCGTGCTGCTCTATCTCATCGCCTTCAGCGCCCTGGTGAGCAAGATCCCAAACATAGGAGTGTCGGGTGCGGCCAGCATCCCTGGATCGCTCAGCTATATCGCCGTCTATGCAGCCTTCCTCGGTGTGGTCTTGTGGCAGTACGCTCGTCGCGGAACTGTGCGGTCGCAAATTGTGCTGCTCGGTTTAGCAGCGGCTGTCCCGATCCTTTTTGCGATCACCCCGTATCGGATGATTATTGCGCGCCTTTATCCCGCGCCCAGCGCAGACCAACCGCCTCCGGTGCGGTTGGCCTTCGACCCGGCGAAACCCGCGTCGCTCAAGGGTGGGTACCCGGAGAAGAATAAAGTTCACATCCTGTTGCCGCTCCTGGTCTCTGGAATAGCCGAAGGCTCGGTGGTTTCCAAAGCTGGACGGATGGAGACTATCGAGGCACCGGGAGGGCTGCGGTGGGCGTCGAAGTGGGAACACGGATACGGACTCGTGTTGGCAAACCGTCCGCAAACTTCCGAGACCATCACCATGGACAAGGACTTCTACGAGGGCGTGAAGTTCCTCCCCGTGAAGATCCACGTGACATTTGCGCTCGCGTCGGCGCGCGCGACTAAGGTGGAGCATGTCGTCGCCACCGCTGCCCCCTTCGCCCTGCCAGGCGACGGACGGTGCTCGTTCTCGCCTGTTCGTCACAACGAGGTCGCGTGCTTCTTCCCCCTCAAGGCGCGGAGCATGCTGTTGAGCGCCAAGTCGGAAGAAATCACCTGCAAGCCGGGAGAGAACGAAAAACCATTGCCGACGGGAATCGTTGCATACGGGTGGGTCTGGGCCTTTCCCTTGCTCGGAGCCGAGTTCGGAATCAACCCGGTTTCAGCCAGAGAGGTCGACTTATCAGACTTGGGTGAGCTAAAGGGGGATCGCTTGCGAGGGGGTGTCTGCCCGGGAACCCCGCTCACCATTTACAGATCCTGGCAAGATGGCCCGCGCTATCACAGCGATTTGGAGATCGACGGGATTCGCCTCGCCGACTATAAGCTCGACGACTCGCCGGAGGGCGGCGGGTTCGGCGTGATGGTGCCTTAGCGAGCACGGAGTTACGCGTCGGAGGCAGGGAAGACCCGGCCGTCGTCCGAGGTTCTCTATCGTTAAAGCTGGGGATTGAGCTGTCCGCAAGTGTCGGTGGAAGCTGACGACGTCCTTTCTCATTACCCGCCCCGCCAGGGCGTCTCTACATCTCGCTGGTCCCCGACCAGGTCGGGGCGGGCGCCGACCGGCGCTGCAGCGCTCGGCCCCGTCTACCGTATACCGTCTGCCGTCTGCAGCTTTGCCACAGCGTGACGTACTCACTGCGGGAATCTTCTTTCCCGCCGGGCGAGATTGTTGATAATGTTAATCGCGTATGCGTTTTGAGTTCTTCGTAGCCTCGCGGTACTTGAAGGCCAAGCGGCGCCAGGCGGAAATGGGAAACCGCCTTGCCCTCCCTGCGTGGTGAAACGATTCCGCGGCGACATGTTAGGCTTTGCCCCGCAGCGAGTCAACCTGCGTGAATTGTGGGAAGTGGGTCGGTTGGAGGGTCATCGCCAGTTTCCTAGATGCGGACTTCGGGGGGGCGGCGGGTTGCACTTCCACGCATAGGGCGCAATGCGCCCAAGTTCCGCTCACTTGACGTGAGGCCGACCTAGCAGGCCGAATCCTTGGTTCGGGTCCGAACTGTCCGGCCAGTAGCGAGTTGCGACGAATCGGGCCAAGCCGCAGGGTTTCGTCACGGTTGTGATCTCACAACCGCGAATGACGCTGAACGAGGGTAACCGTCCGGCGAACCCACATTGGGGCGATTAAGGACGTGTACGCATGGGGATTGGACTCGTGTGGGTTGAACTGCGGGATAGCTGGCTCTTCGCGCCTTCCACGCTAAGAACCACGAAGGCGTGCCGTGCCTGGCGCTGTCCGCGCATCGAGTTGGGCTGATGCTATTGTGACCGCGCCTCCATCAAATCGAGCAACCCGTTCACTATCCCTGTTTCCGCGCAACCCGGCTTCAAGCGCGAGCTGAGCACCTGAAACGTGAACGCGCCGAAGGCGGCGTCGTTCGGGATGTAGCCGGAGTTAGCCATACCATTGGCCAGCGTAACCATGATGGTGTTGGCCACGGGCGATTGTTGCTTCAATCGCCGGCCAATGACGCTGTAAACCTCCGCATTGACGCTCGCGAGGGCCACGTTGCCAATGCGCAGCACGCCCAGCCGGATGTTCACCGGGTCGCCGTCCTCGTAAGTGCCGGGGGCACCTTCACGCGCCGTGTCTACGCGACGGCGCCCCGGGCAGGTGATTGTGTTCTGGGCTGCCGAAATCCGCGGACTAGCATCCGTCCGGGTGATATCGGTCATCACGCGAATGACTTCCTCGCCGAGCAGCACACCCTCGCTGTCCATCACGCGCTCCAGGACGTCGCGGACTTTCGGGTCGAGTGGCCCCGCTGTCACCTTTCCGTCGCGGATAGGCGCCTCGATCTTTTCACGGGTCATGACATTGCCAGTGATTTTGACGCCGCCCCGCGAGGCAAGAGCATTCGTGCCAGCGCGCAGGTACAGCGGGTTCTGATCTCCCGAAGCACCTTGGGCGAAGACCGCGACGATCTTGTCGTCATAGGCTTGCTCGATGTAGCGGCAGGCGGCTCCCGGAAAGTCGGCGCTGGTGAAGCCGGCAAGGAAGCCGCTCACCGGGTGCATGGCATAGGTCCAGTAAACTGCAATTGGTTCGCCGGTGGGCGCCTCGAATTTGAGGACGGCAACAGTCTTGTCGGAGGGCCCGTCCAGATTCGGAGCCTGCGTCCAGTGGTGTGTTTCGGGATCGACGGCATCACGGTTCACGTTGAGATAGGAGAAACCGGTTCCGAATCCGACCCGCGCCGGCTGGAGTCTGGCCTTCGCCTGCCGCACCGCCTCGACCATCTGGCCGACGAAGGGCAGAGGCGGCACATCGGCTGCAGCGGGTGACCACGCGGCCCCCGAACGACCAGGCTGGGGGTGCCGAGCAAAGGGACTCGCTCCGGGCCCCCAGCCGCTGTGCGTGTGCGTGGGCGACATGACGATGTTCTCAATAGGGCAGTCGAGCTCGGCGGCGATCTGCTTCGACGCCACTCCCCAGACGCCGTCGGGGAGCATGGCCTGATCGGCTCCGATTAGAGCGGCGCGGCCCGAGCCGTTGTCGAGCACGATGGCGCGCACGTAGAGACGTTCATGGGCGTATTTGCCGGAAGGCGGGTTCGCAGGATCGGCTGGCGGCGTGATGTCCACGCGTGCCGCGCCTACCCGGAGATTTTCCGCAGCCTCCGCGCCGCTGATCCCGCAGAGGAACAGCGCGAGCAAGGCTAGCAATAGAGAATTCCACGTCTTGGTCATCTTGATCTGCTCCTTGGGGTTTCTCAGGAGGGGCGATCTCTCGCCTCGGATTGGGTCCAAATGCCACCTGTGGATGACGCCAGCTTACGCCACGTGTATCGGCAAGTCAACGCGATCGGCAACGGCGGGAGATTCACACGGCGCGGGAGATCCTGGAAGCGCGGGTGCCTAGGACTTGGCCGTATGACGCCCTAATCGGGGAAGTGCCGCCGGCCAGTGGGCTGCGACCGGAAAGGCCAGATCAGCTGCAAAGGCGCATTGGGAATGATAAACGCCCTTTCATGAAAGTGGGGGAGGCGGCCCGATCGCCTGGGCCACTTACTCGGCCGAATAGTCGGCAAACCGGACAACTGCTGACGACCTTCAACGCCCCGGATGGCGTACTGACTCCCTGCAAATGGCGATAGCGGAAGGTGATCTCGCCGCGACTTGAGTCAAACTAACCCACTGCCGGACTGTGCGCCGCGCGACCCCAGGACCAACGATGACCCAAGTCGTCCCACTGGGGCGTCTCTACATCTCGCCGGTCCCCGACCAGGTCGGGGCAGGCGCCGACCGGCGCTACAGCGCTGCGCCCCGTCTACCATATACCGTCTGCCGTCTGCAGCTTTGCCACAGCGTGACGTGCTCACTGCGGGAATCTTCTTTCCCGGCGGGCGAGATTGTTGATAATGTTAATCGCGTATGCGCTTTGAGTTCTTCGTCGCCCTGCGGTACTTGAGGGCCAAGCGGCGCCAGGCGGCGATTTCGGTCATCACGGTGATTTCGGTGGTGGGCGTGATGGCGGGAGTGTGCGCGCTGGTGGTGGCGCTGGCCATCAACAACGGTTTCCGGCGGGAGTTGGAGCAGCGCCTGCTGGGCGCCACGGCTGACGTCACGCTGCTGCGCGCTTCCAGCGACGGCATCGCTCGCTACGAAGAACTGACCGAGCGCCTCTCGCGCTTGCCGCACGTGGTGGCGAGCGCGCCGGCGCTGTATGAGCAAGTCCTGGTCTCCAGCCACTCACGCGCCCAGGGCGTGGTCCTGAAAGGCGTCGATCCCCGGCGCGAGACGCGGGTGGGCGACCTGCTGACGCGCTTGAAAGAAGGCTCGCTGGCGGGCCTGTCGCAGGATTTCCCGAACGCCGATCCGATAATCGTCGGCAAGGAACTGGCCAAGTCGCTGGGTGTTTTCGTGGGCGACACGGTGTTGGTCACTAGCCCGCAGGGCTACCTGACGCCGCTCGAAGTCGTGCCGAAGTTCCGCCACTTCCGCGTGGTCGGCGTATTCGATTCGGGGTTCTACGACTTCGACGCCACCTGGGCCTTCACGAATTTGAACGCCGCGCAGCGCTTGTTTGACCTCGCCAATGTGGTTTCCCTCATCCAGTTCAAGGTTGACGACATCTACCAGGCGGAGGCCATCGCTGGCAGCATCCGTCAGGCCGCGGGCCAGGGATTCGAGACCACTACCTGGATGGAGCAGAATCGGTCGCTCTTCAGCGCCCTGCGCCTGGAGCGCCTGGTGACCATCCTTACCATCGGCTTGATTGAGTTGGTGGCGGCACTGAACATCTTCATTACGCTTGCCATGATGGTGATGGAAAAGAACCGCGACATCGCGGTGTTGATGTCTATGGGCGCCCGCAAGCGGCAGGTCTGGGCCATCTTTACTTTGCATGGCTTGCTGATTGGCGCCGTGGGCACGTTGCTGGGCTTGGGGCTGGGTTACGCCGCGGCCTGGGTCGGGGATCGTTACCAGCTCATTCCGCTGGACGCGCAGGTTTACGCGCTGCCCTCGGTGCCCTTTCACGCCCAGCCGCTCGACGGCCTCTGGATCGCGCTGGCCGCACTCACCATCAGTTTCCTGGCCACGCTCTATCCGGCGGTGGCGGCGGCGAGACTGAATCCGGTCGAGATCCTACGGTACGAGTAGAGTTAGGTGAAGCACATGGAGAGCCGAAACTCGAAATTCGAAACTCGAAACTCGACGCAGGCAGTCGTGGCACAACCCAAAGGGCGGATTCGAGATTTCAAGGACCTGGAAGTTTGGAAGGCTGCCCGCGAACTCCGCAAGGAAATATACAAGTTGGCCAAGAGACTGCCGGAGTGCGAGAGATATGGCCTGGCGAGTCAACTTCGCAGGGCGGCGAGTTCTGTCACCGCGAATATTGCCGAAGGGTTCGGGCGTTTCGGCTATCAAGAGAACGTGCAGTTCTGTCGGCAGGGCCGCGGATCGCTTTATGAGTTGAGGGATCACCTGACGACCTGCGTCGACGAGGGATACCTAGCGCTGTCGGAGGGACGTCGGCTGGACCGGGTGGCTCAGCGCGTAACGCAGATGCTGAATGGGTATCTCCGTTCAACGCTTGCCTTGAAGTCGGCCTCGCAGAGCGGATAAGGGAGGGCTTCAACGTGACTGGCGAGTTTCGAGTTTCGAATTTCGAGTTTCGTTTGTCCTGAGCTAGGGTGAGCTAATGACTGTGTCCGACCCCCTGATTCGCGTGGAAGATCTGACGAAGATCTTTCGTTCCGGCGAAGAAGAGGTGGTGGTCTTCGAGGATCTCAACTTCGAGATTCGCCGCGGGGAGTTCGTGGCGCTGGTGGGCGAGTCGGGAGCGGGCAAGACGACGCTGCTGCACCTGCTGGCGGGTCTGGACACTCCGACGCGCGGTGGAGTATACTTTCTGGGGCAAAGGCTGAGCGAGTTCGGCGCGGAGGGAAGGGCCGCATATCGCAACCAGCAGGTTGGTTATGTGTGGCAGATGCACTACCTCCTGCCGGAATTCAGCGCCTTGGAAAACGTGATGCTCCCGCAACTGATGGGGGGCCGCAGTTTTCCGGAAGCCCGCCAGCGGGCAAGGGAGTTGCTGGCTGAGGTGGCGCTGGGTAACGTGGCGCGTCGCCGGGTGGGCGAGCTTTCCGGCGGGGAGCAGCAGCGCGTGGCGCTGGCGCGGGCCCTGGCCAATCGGCCGGCCGTCTTGCTGGCCGATGAACCGACGGGGAACCTGGACCACCGCACTGCCGGGCGCGTCATGGCAGTGCTTGAGAACTTGCACCAGGCTCATGGACTGACCTCGGTCCTGGCCACGCACAATCTGGAGTTGGCAGGGCGGGCCAACCGCACGTTCCGCCTGAGCAACGGGAAGCTGACGGAAACGGTAGTTCCTGAAGTTCATTAACCTTCCCGTCCTCGAACCTGGGGGAAGGGGAGGTTCAAACGGGGAACTGAGGAGCTATGTTCGAGCGATATACGGAGAAGGCCCGGCGCGTCATATTCTTTGCCCGGTACGAAGCCAGCCAGTTTGGGAGTCCCTACATTGAGACCGAGCACCTGCTGCTCGGTTTGCTGCGCGAGGACAAGGCCCTCACCAACCGCTTTCTGCGCTCCCACGCCTCGATTGAATCCATTCGCAAGCAAGTCGAAGGCCGCACCACCATCCGGGAGAAGGTCTCCACCTCCGTGGATCTGCCCCTGAGCCAGGAGTGCAAGAGAGTTCTAGCCTATTCCGCCGAGGAGGCCGAGCGCCTGACGCACAAGCACATCGGGACGGAACACCTGCTGCTGGGCCTGCTGCGCGAGGACAAGTCCTTTGCGGCGGAAATCCTGCACGAGCGGGGTCTGCGCCTGCCCGCCCTGCGCGAGGAGTTGGGCCGGGTGCAGCCTGAGAAGGTCCCCAACAGCCGGAACAAGGAGACCGCGCTCCTCTCCGAGTTCAGCCGCGACCTGACCCAGGCGGCTATGGAGAATCAGCTTGACCCCCTGATCGGGCGCGAGGCGGAGCTGGAACGGGTGGTGCAGATCCTCTGCCGCCGCACCAAGAACAATCCCGTGCTGATCGGCGAGCCGGGCGTGGGGAAGACGGCCATCGTGGAAGGCCTGGCGCAGCGCATCGCCGACGGTGACGTCCCCTCCTTCCTGGCGGACAAACGCATCCTGGCGCTGGATCTTTCCCTGATCGTGGCGGGGACGAAGTATCGCGGGCAATTTGAAGAGCGCCTGAAAACCATCATGAAAGAACTGATAGAGGCGCAGAATGCGGTGATCTTCATCGACGAACTGCACACGCTGGTGGGGGCGGGCTCGGCGGAAGGCTCGCTGGACGCCGCCAACATCTTGAAGCCCACGCTCTCCCGCGGCGAGATCCAGTGCATCGGCGCCACCACGCCCGCGGAATATCGCAAGTCGGTGGAGAAAGACCGCTCGCTCGAGCGGCGCTTCCAGGCCATCAAGGTTCCGCCGCCCACGGAGGCGGAGGCCATCAAGATTCTGTTCGGCATTAAGGATCGCTACGAGAAGTTTCATGCCGTCACCTATACCGACGAGGCGCTGAACGGGGCGGTTTACCATTCCAATCGCTACATTCCGGACCGCTTCCTCCCGGACAAGGCCGTGGACCTGATCGACGAAGCCGGGGCGCGGGTGAAATTGCGCCAGAGCTCCTTGCCGGAAGAGATGATTGACGTGCAGAAGCGCATCAAGTTCGTGGTGCACCGCATGGAAAACGCCATCGCCAACCACGAGTTCGAGAAGGCGCGCTTCTACTCGGATGAGGAGCGGAAGGAACGCGACAACCTGCGTCTGCTGCGGGAGAAATACAATATCGATGAGACGGCCATGGGCGTCGTCAGCCGCGAGGACATCGAAGACGTGGTGTCGCGCTGGACGGGCATCCCGGTCAACGCCATCAAGGAAGAGGAGACGTCCAAGCTCCTGCGCATGGAGGAGGAGCTGCACAAACGCATCATCAGCCAGGAGCGGGCCATCTCAGCGCTGGCGCGGGCCATCCGGCGTTCCCGGGCGGGGTTGAAGGCTCCCGGACGGCCCGTGGGCTCGTTCTTTTTCCTAGGGCCTACAGGCGTAGGCAAGACGGAAATGGCCCGGTCGTTGGCGGCCTTCCTGTTCGGGAGTGAGCGCGCCCTCATTCGCTTTGACATGTCGGAGTTCATGGAGAAGCATTCGGTTTCCAAGCTGATCGGTTCGCCGCCCGGCTATGTGGGGTACGAAGAGGGCGGCCAGCTCACCGAGCGCGTCCGGCGTTCGCCCTACTCGGTGATTCTGCTGGACGAGATTGAGAAGGCCCACCCCGATGTCTTTAACATCCTGCTGCAGGTGTTTGAAGACGGGCAGCTCACAGACGGCCTCGGCAACACGGTGGACTTCAAGAACACCATCGTCATCATGACCTCTAACCTCGGTGCCCGCTACCTGAAGCGGGGCGCCATGGGATTCCAGTTGCCCGGCGAGAAGGCCAAGGCGGAGGAGGCCGAGCAGTTGGTGATGAGCGAAGTCAAGCGCCTGTTCAATCCGGAGTTCTTAAACCGCTTGGACGAGGTCATCGTTTTCAACGCCCTGACCGACAGCGACCTGCTGCAAATCATCGAACTGCTGGTAGGCCTGATCAATGAGAACCTGGCGCCCAAGAACATTTCCATCACCCTGGCGCCGGAAGCCTCGCAATGGATTTTGGAGAAGACGTGCGCCGATCGTTCCTATGGCGCGCGGCCGCTGCGGCGGGCCCTGCAAAAGTACGTTGAAGACCCACTTTCGGAAGCTCTGATCCAGGGAGAAGTTCAGCCTCCGGTCGTCTTGGAGGTCATCGTAGAGAACGAAGCGCTTTACTACCGGTCCGTAAACGACCGGCTGGTGGCGGCTACGCCCCTTTTTCACTAGGGGACCTCGCGCTCTCGAGGGCGCGGCGCGCCCCGTCCAGGCCGTTCCTCAAGCACCCGGTTCCAGGGGCAAAATCATGCGGAGCGGCCAGGCGGGGGTTCAGGTGGTGCGCCCTTCCTAGTCGGGCAGGATTTGATGTAGAATATCGCGCTTCGATCGGAACTTAGTTCATTGAAGGAGTCTGAATGAGAAATCGAGTCCTTACCTTAACCGTACTCTTGGGCTGGCTGATGCTGCCCCTGCTCGCGTGGGCGCAGGCCCCGGCGACAGGCGCCGGCAAGGTCGGGGTGATGAACATCCAGGCGGCCATTGGCAATACCGCCGAGGGCAAGAAGGCCTCCGCCGATCTTCAGAAGAAATTCGACCCTCGCCAGCGGGAGTTACAGCAGGCGCAGCAGGAGATCCAGGGCCTGCAAGACCAATTGCAGAAGCAGGCGGCCACCCTGAGTGACGAGGAGCAGCGCCGGCTGGCCCGCGATCTGGAAGAAAAGCAAAAGCGCTTCAAGCGGAATCAAGAGGATTTCCAGGCGGACGTCCAGGCGGAGCAGCAGGAAGCCATTCAGCGCATCGGGCAGAAAATGTATCGTCTCATCAATGAGTACGGTCAGCAGAATGGGTTTGCGCTCATCATCGAGTCTTACCCGCAAGTGCCAGTTTACTTTGCGCCGACCGATCTCACGGAAGAGATGATCAGGCGGTATGACGCTGCGTATCCGGTGGAAGGTGCGGCCACCACAGCTCCTGCGGCGGCGAAGCCTGCCACTCCGGTTCCCAAACCGGCGGCGGCAACCAAACCGGCAACTGCAACCAAACCGGCAACTGCAACCAAACCGGCAGACAAGCCTAAACCCTAGGTTCGCGTCGCCACGACCCTTCGAGCGCCAAAGACCACTCTGGCAGCGCCGGGGTGGTCTTTTTCTTTCTAAGGCTACGTCCTCTGTTGGGGCTCGGCGTGGATGCTGACTTTGGAGATCTGCGGGAAAGCCTTACGAAACTTGAATTCCAGTTCCTCCGTGATGTCGTGGACGCGGCCCACGGGAAGGTTAGGCTCCACGGTGCAATGCACTCTGACAACCAGGTTGCCCGCTACGTGGTGAGCCTGAAGTGAGTGGCAATCCACCACGCCCGGCGTTTCCCGGGCGAGGGCCATCAATTGCCGCTCCATTTGCGTATCCGCCCAGCGCTGATCGCCGGCCTCGACGCCTTTGGGCCGAGGCTCGAGGTGCACGTTGACCTCGTTGACCTTGGGAAGTTCGCGCTTGATTTCGGCTTCCAGGCGCGTGGCTTGGTCGTGGGCTGCTTCCAGGGTTAGGGCAGGGTCCACCTCCAAGTCCAGATTGACGTCTACCTGGCCATCCACCTCGTAGGCAGTCACATCGTGGGCCTGGAAGTTCCCCCGGCTGGCGATAGAGCGTATCTTCTCCACCAGATTACTGGTGCCCGGCTCGCGCGGGCTGGCGTGGACTACGACATCGGCGTTCGGAAACACCTCGTGGATCTGAGACTCCACGACATCTATCACGGACTGGGCATGCTCAAGAGGAATGTTGCTTTCGAGCGTAAGCCTTAAGTCCACGAAGAGCCGCCCGCCGCTCTGCCGCACGCGGATGCGTTCCTGGCTCAGCACGCCCGGAATGCGC
>Ga0187878_1003368_pt1 | contig 13274 bp, 12 predicted proteins | sample June2016WEW_17_1_FD_132979 | JGI IMG/M metagenome (GOLD analysis project Ga0187878, IMG submission 132979) | Peatland microbial communities from SPRUCE experiment site at the Marcell Experimental Forest, Minnesota, USA - June2016WEW_17_150 | ecosystem: Environmental > Terrestrial > Soil >...
AATAAGGTAGAAATGTTCCCCGGCAACATGATTGCGGGTATGTTCAACTTCCAGGCTGAACCATTCTTTCAACTGGAAGCGACCGGGGACCGCGAGGTTCCACAAGTCAAGTTTTGATCAACCCATGCTGTTGATCACAGCGATGGGATATCCTCATCACATACGAGAAAGGGGGTTCTATGATACAAACAGTTGGCAATATTGGGTGGTCCATGCTCTTTTCGCTGGTTGGCGGTATTGTCGGGATGGCGCTGGTGCTTATGGCTTCTGTCATCGTTCCGAAGCTGATGGACTGGTTGACGCCGAATATCGACGAGGAAAAAGAAATCGCACGAGGAAATGCTGCAGTGGCAGAATATTACGGAAGGGTAGTTGGCGCCTGTATCCTCGGACTGAGCATTGTCATCGGCGCCGCAGTACTGGGCGGCCTCATCGCCGCACTGCATTAGAAACAGTTGAATTGAGGCATATGCGGACAGGTTTCGCTGACCGTATAACTTCCGCACAAAACTCTATCCTGGAGGCCGGGAGTATCGCCCGGTTTGAGAACTGATGGAAGAATCATTAAAAAAGTGTACTGCCTTGGTAGCAATACTCCTTATTTTTCTTTTTTCAACACCGGCTTTTGCCCGTGGCGGTGGAGGTTGTCTGGCAAAGGGCACTCCCATCATGACCCCTAAAGGCACTGTTGCTATTGAGAAACTTCGCGTGGGTGACAAGGTCTGGAGTTTTTCGGGCGAAAAACTCCAGGTCGGAAAAGTTAAGATGCTGACCGAAGCCCACACAGATTATTATCTGAAGATTTCCGCCGGTGAAGAATCGGTGATGATCACCTCGGAGCACCCGGTTATGGTGGGTACCGGGGAATACCTCTTCGCCCGGCTGCTCAATGTCGGTGATAGGGTTTACATGATGCGTGGCGGGCACCTTCGTACGGTTCCCATCCATTCAATTCAACGTATTCAGACAAATCAACCTGCATATAATTTACTGGTTGCCCCGGGTGGGACGTTCATTCCAGCAAATATGGTAGTTCACAATAAAGGCTGCTTTCTTCCAGACAGCCTGATATTGAAATCCGACGGCACGGAAACGCTTATCAGTGCCATACGGCCCGGAGATGAATTACTGGCGTATTCAATAGACGGGCAGATTGTTCGCACAAAGGTGAAAAGCATCGTTCGTCAAAAAGCAGATGGATACGTCGTCCTTAAGACAGACCGGCAAATTCTCAGGGTAACTCCGGAGCATCCCTTCTACGTCGGACATGGCACGTTCAAAACGATAGGTGCTCTCAAAGCGGGTGACGCCATTTTCGCATGGGATGGCAAAACCCTTTCAGAACAGCGAATCATCTCAGTGGAGGAGGTCCACGGACGTGTCCGGGTTTTCAATCTTCAAACCGATTATCCGAACACGTTCTTTGCCGGCGGCATTGCTGTCCATAATAAAGGTGGCGGTGGCGGCGGTTGTTTCCCCGCCGGAACCATGATCCGCACTCTGTCGGGTAACGTTCCTATCGAAACGCTTTTTGCGGGTGCAGCGGTACAGGCTGTTGATACGGAGGGACGCGTTATTAATGCGAGGGTGGAAAAACTCTTCGCAACGTATGCCCATATCTTTCTGGTAAAGACGGATCGGGGAGCGCTGCGAACCACCCCGGATCATCCGGTTGGACTGACTGACGGAACATTCCTCGAAGCAGGCAAGCTTCAGTCCGGGCATAAAGTGCTTGTATGGGACGATGGCATCCTGAGTCCGGCTGCGGTTCGCGAGACATCAGTGAGCGAGCAGGAAGAGTTAGTCTACAATCTCAGTGTGGACCAGCCGCATACGTTCCTTGCGGCCGATTTTTTGGTACATAACAAGGGAGGAAGTTCCAGCCACTCCAGTTCAAGTTCAAGGTCAAGTTCAAGTTCAGGCCAGGGTGGTTCATCCGACGATACAGCAGCAATAATCGGAGCAATCATCTTTGGGACGGTCAGTATGGGCCTTGTGGCTGGGTTTATTGTATTGGCGCGGCGTAAGTCCTCAAAAAGCGAAAACTTAGATTATGTATACAGCCCTGCGGCAGTAGCCCCAAAAACAGCAAAGACAGAAAAATTGCTGGAGTTTTTAAGCAAGCAGGATACTTCCCTGTTACCCAAAGAATTGCGCACATTAACCGAATCCACATTTCGCAAGCTCCAGGAGTGCTGGAACAAACGTGATTATGGCCCCATGGAGCCGCTCCTCATGCATGACCTGTTTCTCCAGCACACATCGCAGCTCCAGGGACTGGTACGTAACCATGAGATTAACCGGATTGATAACCTCAAAGTCGAACGAGTGGACATTGTCAATGTCCGCTACACGGAAAAGCCAGACCAGCGTGAATTTACCGCACTCATAACCGCGTCTGCCCGCGATTACTACATTGACGACCGTACCGACAAATTTTTGCGAGGGGATAAAAGCCCGGCACAGTTTCAGGAATTTTGGACATTCCACCGCTCGGGAAACAACTGGTTGCTCCGTGAGATTGAACAGGCCGGTGAATCCGATATTCTGAAGGATGAAAACTATGCAGAGATGCTAACTGATGAGACTATCAATGGCATCTACGGAAAGACAGCGGCAAAAGAAGGAAAGGCCGGGCCCTGGCTGGAGAAGGGCGTTGAGGATAAAGCCACGCGCATAGACCGTCTTTTGAACTTCCTCGTGCAAACGGATAAAATCTGGGATCGCAAGCAAATGCTGGAGAGGGCACGACAGGTATTTTTAAAAGTTTATCTGGCGCAGGAATCCGGCGACATAGCGCAGGTACCGGAAGGTGACCTATTCAAGGACGTGGCACAGAGCCTTCGCACACAGATCGATAAATGGCGGATGGATGGAATTTCGGTGGAGTACCGAAACATTTGTGTACGCAAAGCGGAATTTATCCTGGTCAGGAATTTTACCGATCCGGCAAAGGATGAATTCGTTGTACGTATCAGTGCACATGCCCAGAAAATTATGCACAAAGGTCAACAGGTCTTGACGGAACAGCTCTATGTAACCCCTTTTGAAGAATACTGGACCTTCGGTCGTCTGGATAATGCATGGAAACTCAAAGAAGTACTCCCAACTTCACGGGGAGAAAAGATGATCGCCGAGGAGAATGTGGATGAAGACAGCAGTCGGGGACAGATGCAATGGTACTACCGCCAGACCCGTGCAAACTAATCCCGGTAATTGGGGACAACAGCCACCAATTCTTGCTGCCAGTCGGAAAATAGAAATGTATTAATTCTTCCATTATCTCGTGTAACTTTCCGGAAGCTGCACCATAACCACTACGCCTTTTGCCCGGATCTCTTATTCAACAGATACCGTAACACCCACAACAACTTTTCGGTTTTTAATTTCTTTAACTTTTCCCCTCAGCTCCAAGACTGTTCCCGTTGGTATTGGTTTTAGAAAATCTATCAATGAGGCTATGAGCCCGCCATAGACGTAGCCGGGGAAACCACCTTAAATTTCGAGAATTCATTTTGCGATTGGGAAAATCTTTGGCAGAAAATCAGATATTATATATGAAATAGAATGACAAAGACGATTAACTTTTCAGGAGGAAAGCAGACAAATCCATGCAGGATAAGTGTGCGCGTGACATGGGAGATTTCGGGAAGTATCTTGTACTGAATAAGATTGTTAAATGTGCTGCAAGTATCCGCAAAAGATAACCGGTGGACAGCTCAAGTATTAGTTAGACGTACGTTTATTTTTTTTATCAATTCGTCAACATTTACCGGCTTGGCCAGAAAAGCCCTGCCGCCTGAGATACCGTCTTTTTCTTTGACCTCGTCTTTTCTTACAATGGCCGTCATGAATATAATCGGAATGGCTGTAGTATCGGGGTCATCTAACAATTTCTCCGCCACTTCAGTACCCGCCAATCCCGGCATCATTATATCGAGAAGTATAAGATCCGGTTTTTGTGTCTTCGCCAGGGCTATACCATCATTTCCGTTCGTTGCTATCGATACGTGGAATCTCCCACCTAATTCAAGGGATCTTTTTATGACGCGGCAAAAATTTGCTTCATCATCTATGACGAGTATTGTTTTTATATGTCACCTCCATCTTTGGAAGGATTTTCATCTGCACCGGGCTTAACGGGAAGCTCGATAAAAAAAGAGGCTCCGCCCCTGTCATTATTTTCCGCCCAGATCCTGCCGCCATGATCATGAATGATTCCATACGATATGAAAAGCCCAAGTCCCGTTCCCTTCCCAGGTTCCTTGGTTGTAAAGAATGGATCAAAAAGATTTGGCATGTCTTCCTTCCTTATGCCGCAGCCATTATCTGCAACTGTTATCCTCAGCCATTCACGGTCTTCGTCCGATGCTATCTTCCGGGTTACTATCTGTAATATTTTTTTCTCCTTTTTCTCCAGAGCATAAATGGCATTCATAATCAAATTCAAGATAACCTGCTCTATCTTTTCTCTATCCATGAAGATTGCCGGCAGGTCAGCCTCGTGTTCTATATCTGTTTCTATGTTCTCTACTTTAAGTTGGGATGAGCAAAATTTTAAGATATGATCAATGACCTTTCCGATGTCATTCATCGTCATCTTTTTTGCAGGGATGCGCGAGATCTGCTTGAGATTTTCAATAATGGCAACGACACGATTTACCTGCTCCCTGCAGATGTTTAATTCTTCCTTTACTTCGGGAGAGAGAGTTTTCATCTTTTGCAAGAGCTGCAATACCACGGAAATAATGTTTATGGGATTAAGAATTTCATGGGCAACTCCTGTTGACAACCTGCCGACTACTGCGAGCTTATCTGACTGTACAAGCATGTATCTGGTTTCCTCAAGCTGCTTTTCCATCTTCTTGCGTTCCGTGATATCCATGGCGCTTCCCAACGTGGCTCGTTTGCCTTCGTAGGTTATAGGGGAAACCGCTTCTACGAACCATCTAGTCTGTCCGTATGCATCGATGACCCGAAACTCATAAGGCATTTTCAATTCTCCCTTGAGCATTCTTATGGCCTTCTCTCTGACCATTCCCCTGTCTGCGATATGGACAAAGCTCAATATATTCATTCCCATGAGGCTATTCTCGGCATGTCCGGAATAAAGAGAAAACCGGGGATTTACAAAACGTATCTTCCCGGATTGAACGATATAGATGGCCGCTTGAGAACCGGTTGCAAGCGTCCTGTACAGCTCTTCTGCCGTCCGAAGGGCTTCCTCGGCACGCTTGCGCTCAGCAAGTTCAGTTACGAGTTCGGAGGTGCGTTCTTCTACCAGGTCTTCAAGGTGTTTGCGGTATATGCTTAATTCTTCCTCCGCCTTCGTGCGATCGGTTATGTCGCGGACATTCATGACAAAGCCTGCAACAACCGGATTGTCCAACAGATTATTACCCACACCCTCCAAAACGTGCTCCGAGCCATCTTTATGCCTGACGCGGAAAGCATTTGGGATGATAATATTGTTTGTTAGTATTGCCCTGCCAAAATCATAGATAGCTCTCGGGATATCCGCGAGCATAATAAAATCAAAACCGCTCTTGCCGATTAGCTCTTCCGGTTTATATCCGAGCAAACGCTCAATGGAAGGATTTACGTAAGTTATCGTTCCTTTCTTATCCACGATAATTATTATATCTGAAGAGTTTTGGGTGATCGCCCTGAAATACTCTTCGCTTTTCTGCAAAGCCTCCACTGTTTGTTTATACTTCGCTTCTGCTTTTTTCAGCTCTGCAATTTCCTGATGCAGTATGGCCAAGTCATGGGTAACTTTTTCCGTTGTCTTTATGTCGTCTTTCATCTGAAAAAACCTATATAAATTTTTACCCACTATATACACTATCTCGTATGTCATTACATCTGATGATTAGAGACATTCGAACTTTTTTAAGCAGACAAAACAAACTGGCAGGAATTGCACGTTTAAACCAGGAATCAATAAGTAAGACCAGCAAACCCCAATCCAATCAGACCAAGACCGTTCCTATTGGTCTTTATTTCCTTGAATGAAAAAAGGCAGAACTAATTGTCCTGCCTTTTTGCTGAAAGTTAAAAAATAGTTCACTCTTTAAACTTCCTCATCGCTACTGCAACCCAATTTAAACCACGACCGAGAAGAAGCATGGAGGTGGTTTCTGGGGTCATGGCATGTGTTATCAAGTTAAGACCTACTGATTCATTGCCAACCTAAAAATCAGAATGGCCTTTCAAGTGCCTGCCAAAGTTCAGAAATTAAAAAGGGCCTTGGCAAATATAAGTCAGCCTTTAAATCTGTATCTTTATTCTGGTTATGTGAATCTTTAATGTCGATTATGAAGACTGAAGAAGATTTTAACTGCATATGATGGTCAGGATTAAGTTCTCTATATCCACCATTGGCAAGAACAACGTCATACTGGTCGTCCGAGAGCATGGCAATAATCTCATGGACATCTTTTGCAAAGCCTGCTTTATAACCGCGATTTATTATTATATCCAACAAGAACTCCGGTGTGTCCGGCCTATCATCGTGAATCAAGATCTTTGTCGATAGTAACATATGCTTTTACTCCTGAATTTGGGTTATTGCTACTGGATATGCTATGTTTGTATACCTTAAGGCGTGAGTCTAATGAGACTCCGCAAAATGGGCAAAAGTGAATTTTTGATGAACGGCAAGAGGACTGCCCGGATAGTTTACCACACAACCAATGCGACCCTGGCACTGTGGGCAACTGAGGCCGAACTCCAAAAACGTGATGGCTCCCATAGCAATAGCAAATCCAATCAATGCGACGGAGAACATGAACGTATAGGTCGTACTTATGATTAAACTTACCGCGAATACGGTCATTCCTGAAGACAGTGCGATGACGGCTTTACGCTTTTGAGTGTTGATCATCTCTCGGATATGCATGGTTCTCATGTGATGTTTACCTCCCAAATCTTGTTTACTTTTCGGGAATAGGTGATTGTGATAAGTTTTGATTATATTCTTTCCTAATTGAAAATACATTTCAAGAGTGAAAGATTTTTACGAGTAGAGGAATTTTACACTGAAAAAATATTGGATAGAACCTGATCTTTTATGATCAGAAGAGGACACATGTCAAAAATATCCTTATGCATGCTCAACCCTTCAATTGATTTGTACAACATCGTCCTTTTTACCTCATTCTTCCTTATAGTAAGCTGAAATAGAGCATCCTGTAGTTTTGACAGATATACATCCTTTCAAATCAAATGGTTATCAATAAAATTTATCTCTTGACTTATTAAAGAATTAGTAGCACTAAAAAAGTATATTTACATAGGGCATCGTCAAAAGGTTAACAACTAATCTGAACCCTTTTTGTAAGGGTGGTGCCATGAAGAGATTATTGAAACCCTGTTTCTCGGAAGAGAGCGGGGTTTTGTGTTATTGGGATGATTAAGATGAAGTGTCAACAAGATCTTAATTTAGTCCGATGAACTAAAAAAAGTTTTCCTGTCAGAAAGCAATATCTTATCAAACGAATTGATCTATTTTAAAGGGGGGGGAAGATGGCAAGAATCGAAGAAAGCGTGGAGATCAAGCGTCCGGTCGACAAAGTGTTCGCCTACCAGACGGAGGCGAAGGCTTGGCCTAAGTGGCAGTCGTTTATAATGGAAGCGGAGCAGACGTCCCAGGGACACATAGGTGTCGGCACCACGTTCAGAGGGACCAATCGTATGATGGGCCTCAGCATGAGGTGGACTGCAAAGGCCACGGAATATGAACCAAACAGGAAGTGGGCTAAGAACATTACCGCCGGGAGCATGATCATTGAAGAGCACATGACCTTTGATCCCATAGAGATAGGCACAAGGTTTACCATCGTGTACGATATGAAGATGGGCGGGTTTCTCAAGCTGTTTTCGCCGATGGTGGTAAGCTCGATGCGCAAGGAGACAAAGAAGGGTCTTAGCAACTTGAAAAGCATTCTTGAAGCACAGACTTAGAATCCTTTATACTCCACAGCAACACACACTGAGCAGGTAGGAATACTTATCCAAGTCACTTATCCCCAAATGACTGAAGAGTGGCGCCTATCCGTTAAAAAGGTCACTAACATTATTAGAAACAACAGTTCAACTGGCAATCCTCACTCCAATTCCAAACTCAAAGTTGAAGATAAGCAGGTGTAACGGATAAGAAAGGATTGGCTCTTAAACCGGCGGCTACCTCACGGTGTACCCGCGACCGTCAAGACAAGCGCCCATCGCCCGTTGAAAGTTTGCGCGCATTTGCTTCAACTCGGCTTCCGGCATGCCGCTGGCAGGCTGAGTTGGGTCGAAACGTGTCTGGCTTACAGCCCAGCTATGGCATGCGTAACGATCCTTTGCCTGCAGCTCTTCGCTCTGGCCCTGCCGGGGATAGGCAAAGATCTTTTCAGACGATGATGGCGGTACCGATGGCGCAGGCTGAACATCACCCGGAGACTGTTCCCGGATCACCACTGGTGGATATGCATAATAGGGTGAATAGTAATATGGTGAATAATAGTAAGGTGCGTAGTAGGGTCCATAATATGGTGTATAGTAGGGTGAATAATAATAAGGTGCATAATAAGGCGATAGAACTGCCGCACCTCCTATTACCGCCCAGGGCGCCCACCAACCCCACCAATGTCCGCCCCTTGCGTCACTGGACACCGGGTTGACGAGAAAGATTACCATTATAAAAATAAGAACTGCGCAAGTAGTTTTCTTCATATTTCTCCTCCTTGCTTGATTCTTCAAATGTGTTTTTAATAATTATACTCCCCTTTTCAATCTCTTTCCATTAATAATAAGCAAGAAGTGCACCTAAGAGAGGAAAGAAATATAAATATCAGATATCAAATCACATATTGCAATTGTAGCTTTTTTTATTGGATTCTTTCCATTAAAAATGGATAGAATGTATACAGTGATTAGTATCCAGTTGGATAATAAGTATCCAGAGAAGCAGTCGGTTATTTATTTCACAAATCCAGCGATAAGGAAGGAGTAACCGGAAATTATCCGTCATTGCGAACACCAAGCGGGTGCGTGGCAATCTCATCAGAATAGATAGATCGCCACGCTTCACTCGCGATGACAATTTGTTGGTTGTATTAGAAAGACATAACCATGATGATATCAATTGAACGCTTTGTAAAAGCATAGAAGGAGGAGCCATGAAATGCAAAGTGTATCAAATCGACGCCCATTCAAAGACATTTGCTTATGAATCAGGGCTCGAAGGCAAGTTCGAGAATTTTCTGAAAGGCTTCGATCTTTCCCAGTATATTGACAAGGATGAGGTGATCCCCATCAAGATGCACCTGGGCAACAGGGGTGCCTTCAGGACTATCAGACCGCAGTTCGTGAAGCTGGTAGTGGATGCCGTGAAGAATGTACCCGCCCAGCCATTTGTCACCGACTCCGTGAGGGTGCCGGGTTATGAATACCTGGAGATTGCCAAAAACGCGGGTTACACCCACCTGACCCTCGGCGCGCCCGTCGTGCTCGCTGACGGGATCTACGGCAACGACACCATCAAGGTGAAAGCCGGAAAGCTGATGGGAGAGCTGTCGATAGCATCGGCAATTCACGACGCACGCTCCATGGTGGTCCTGAGCCACGTGAAGGGCCACATCCAAGCCGTCCTGGGCGGCGCTATAAAGAACCTGTCCATGGGCGGGGTATCTTTTGCGCCGCGAAACGATACCTGGCAGCACGGGAGGGGCAAAATGCACTTCCTCATGGGTGATATCATGGAATGGGACGAGTCAAAATGCACCCTGTGCCTTGACTGTATGAATATATGCCCTATGGAAAGTATCACATTCCCGGATGACAAATATACGGTCGATAAGGAAAAATGCTGGAGGTGCGGCCGCTGTGCCAGGGTGTGCCCGGTGGAAGCAATTGCCGTCCCCATAACCCACGAAATTTTCATGAAAGCCCTTGCCGAGGGAGCGAAGGCAGTCCTGGATACCTTCAACAAGCATCGCATCATATACATAAGCTTTCTACTTGAGATGCAGCCCGAGTGCGACTGCATGCCAATGGCAGACCCACCCGTTGCCCAGGACCAGGGCATACTCATTTCTGACGATCCGGTAGCCATCGATACCGCAACTCTGGACATCCTGAGCCGGATAAAACCCCTGCCCGATTCAAGGGCATCGGATATTACGATGAAAGAAGGTTGGGATATCTTCAGTCTCCTCCACAAGAAGGACGGAAGACTCCAGCTAAAGGAAGCGGAAAGCCTGGGTCTCGGCAGCAGTGATTACGAGCTGATAAAGGTCGGGTAATCCGGCAGGTATCATTCCCTTCCTTGATAAATCTGACTATATTGCGTATAGCAAATGCAAAGGGACGTATTCCCTCATCTGATTGCGGCTTGAGAGAAGCTGCAAAATTCCTTGATTGGAGAGTGCGCTTATGAAATGGCTCGAAAAGTACGCGGACTATGCTTATGCCCTGTTGCGCATCATGGCGGGATTCATGTTATCGTTTCACGGCGCCCAGAAAATTATGGGGGTGCTTTCCGAATTCCAACCACCGGTGGGGTCCCAACTCTGGATCGGCGGAATCATCGAACTCTTGGGTGGGCTGGCGGTGATGCTTGGATTTAAAGCGCGCGTGGCGGCTTTTCTCTGCAGCGGCATGATGGCCGTGGCCTATTTCCAATTCCACTGGAAGTTCCAAATCGGACCCAATTTATTTCCGGCAATTAACAAAGGTGAGTTGGCCGCCCTCTACTCTCTTGTTTTCCTCTACATTGCCTGTCGAGGCGGGGTGAAATGGGGCCTGGACAAAAAGGGCCAATAACTTATAAAAACAATTTGCCCCACCTCGCAGGGGCCTCACGTCTAAGTGTCTCAGTAGCGGGTGGCGGATGGGTTGCGAAAGAAGAGGGCCTGGCAGCGGAGTAGTCGGATTGGAGGGAGGTTGACTGCAAAAGAAGTCAAAGGCGTTGAATCCGTGGAAAACAAAATTCAGATAGCCAGCAGATAGAATTCCATCATTCAATTTTTGGTGACGAAGAGTCCTATGACTATGAGAAACATTCCCTATACGGCTCAATTCAGACAATGATAAGCCGTTACAAGGCTTATCCGCTGATTCCTCTCGTTGCATGTTCTTCATGCGGCAATCTGCACTGTACCGATTATTTTTAAGATAATACTGATATTCTTAAAAATGCTACTTTTGACGGTGCTTTGTTCAATGTTTTCTGTAAGCATAACTTCCTGTAACAAAGCATCCGGTAATTTTGGCGGACATACTTCCTTTCAAACGCTAATCCTTATTGACTGTTATCTACAATAAGACGATTTGTCCTGTCAGAAAGTAGTGTCTTATCAAACTGGAACTTCCAAGTTTCCCCTGATATTTGTTAGGTTAGACAGTTTTCTTGTTATCGCACCGTTAGTCAGAAGTAGGCGGGTTTAGGCATTTCTTGGCACTTAGCCGGCACACGGGGAGAAGTTTGGCTGTTGACCCCATGACTCTGGATCGCCGGATCTTGCTTCGAATCCAGGCTTCCCAGCCAGCCTAATTCCCCATCAAGGATTAAGAACTCAATCACTTGCTTGGGGGGAAGTCTATTTGGGGGATTAAGAAACTTAAGTCGTTTTATATGGTCTGACCAACACTTGATCAGACAGCGAGTGTCAAATTATGTTCGTTCACCGATGCCCTATTTCTGCGCTATCCTCGACCCGTGCGAGGCCACGCATTGCCAACGTCCGGCACGCTTGACCCAGGTATCAGTCCATCGAGATTGACCGCTGATATCCTGGCCTTTGAACGTTTCTTTTGATGTCCAGCGGTAGGTGACCACCGCCGCATCTCCATAAACGCGGGCCTTCATCTCATCGGCCACCGCAGATATGACTGCCTCCTCGCCAGGTATCGCAAATCAGGGGGGGATCAGGTGCTCTTCAGCCCCGCCGACCTCTTCCTACATAACTACGCGCGCGAAAAAAAATCGGGCAGTACAGGTAAAGTTTCTGAGCGCTTAATTGTCTACTTGTGATGTTTAAGCCAGGACTCAACCACTGCTTTCGATTCGTCGATGGGATAGATGACCATTGTCAACTCCGGTGTGTAATAGCTGCTATAATTCGTGAGCACACTCTGGTCATCAGCTTCGAGGATAGTGAACCCTTTGGCTTGTCCACCAATGTGGCAGGGCCCGTACAATGTCTTCAAACCAAGTTCCTCCCTCTTGCTGAATTTTTGGATGACCTTGCCTACGTCCTCAGGCTTCATCTCCCAGAAAGCAATAAACCTCATGATTTAACCTCCTCCATCTCAAGGATCTTAATTCCCAATATCAAAATGTGGTCTGCAATCCCTTTGATTGCTTACTTTGTAAATTTGTACCTCGCCCGACAACTGATGTCAAGGCAAATATTAGTCAGACCACTTTAGCGCCTGCGGCAGCCGAGATCGCTCCCGCGCGCCTGTCCCTCGCTATCTTACGAAGATGCTTATCAGCGCAGCGGCAGCGAGAGCGAAGGTCGCGATCGCGAGGAGCCTCGTCCATTTACGAGTTCTCCTGTGAAGGGGACAATAGGGTCGGACCAAGATAAGTGTTTGGTATCATAAAGAATAGGGTTAATAAACGGCCTATCTTTATCCTTAAACTGCCCATTTTGGCCACAAAAATATACTCCTAAAGATACGTGCTTACAGAAAAAATTAGGTTACCTCACAAGGTCTTCAGGATGCTTCTGGTAAAGGGTAAGGTGAGCCGGGAAATGATTCGCATGATCTCTGCATGGAAACATTCCGGATTCCATGTCTTTTGCGGCAGCCGTATATCCCCAAATGATGAAACGGCCATGGAAAACCTAACCAGGTACATCATCCGCGCCTCATTCTCCCAGGAGCGCATGCGGTACCTGGATCAGGAGGCGAAGATTGTCTATACCTCTAAGGATGGCAAGTCATCAGATAAGGTCTTCGATTCCCTCGAATGACTGGCCGCCTTGTGTGTCTGAGTGATCAAAAGGGGAGAATAGATGGTCTGCTATTACGGCGTTTACAGCAACTTAAGATACTACAATTCAAATGGTAATCCTCAGTTATTATGATTACCCACCACTGAACAGTAGGTAGGTGTATCATTCAAGAGTATCATCTCATATAATTTGCCTATTGATCGTCTAATTCTTACCCTTTTTTCATCCCTGCCATTATAATTACATATTCCCCAAAGACCTCACAAACATAGAATATGGAGGTGCGCCATGACGACGAAAGAAGCGATAACCCTGTTCAAATAT
>Ga0187878_1003371_pt1 | contig 13265 bp, 11 predicted proteins | sample June2016WEW_17_1_FD_132979 | JGI IMG/M metagenome (GOLD analysis project Ga0187878, IMG submission 132979) | Peatland microbial communities from SPRUCE experiment site at the Marcell Experimental Forest, Minnesota, USA - June2016WEW_17_150 | ecosystem: Environmental > Terrestrial > Soil >...
GCGGACAGAAACGGTGTCCCATTGACCTTTCCATCGGAGGGGGTCACCCTCACTCGGATGAGATCTCCCTTTTTAAAATTTCCTTTTTTTAAAGTATTTTGTTTCTCTCCGATTATCTCTTCATCATTCCTCAGCCACTGGTATTGATAAGTGACGGGGTCCCCATCCGGATCCTGACTTTGAATAAATAAATTTAATTCACTCTTTATATTGGGCTCTTGGGGTAGGATGGTTACGGAAGTTATAACGGGAGGGAGATTCGTCTTTGCCCTCGGCTCTGTTTTTTTGCCTCTTGTGCATGCCGAAAGTCCAAAAAGGAGAAGAAAGACCGCGAGAATTCTAATCAATCGCCATAATTTACTATATCCCATCGAGCTTTCACTATATCTTTATCCTACGCAAAAGTCAAAGAAGAAATAACTTTGGGATAGAAATTCTCCTTGATTAATTTTGCCTCATCAGAAAACGGTTTTCCAATTAATTGGCACGATGGTTCTGATATTTGGAAGCTGTGGAGAAAAAACACCTCCAGCCACGCCTCCATATCCTTTTATAGTACTACCTATAACGGTGATGATGATCCCAGATGGCATACTGCCCCCGATACTCATTGACCGATCGTTCACCGTAAGTATCGGAGTCGACTGCGATTCTCCTAAATCATTACTGATACTCAGGTTAAACAAGGCATTTCCAGTCTGGTATTGCAGTATATAGACGTTTCCTTGCCCTGTACCAAGAGTACAGACACCTGATGCAGGTGAGGGCGTAAAAGTAGTAAAATATAAAGCACCACCAATAACTAGAGCTGCGGCATCGCACTTTTCACCAAGATTTTGGCTCTCTCCGGGACTTTGGTTCAGTCTAATATACCAACCATTCTTTGTTTTCAAATTATTGAGCAAGTTAACTTTATCACCTTGGCTCGCATTCGATTGCAACAAGTCTTGAGTGACATCAACCAGGTCATTACTTTCTGTTAATGGGGTTGCTGGGTTTTTATCCTTGATAGCATAGAGGGTGTTGACAAAACTGGTATCATTAGGCTTCTCTCGATCCCCCGTCCCAAAGAAAATCATTTCATAATTGCCAGCATCGTTTTCAAGAGTTACATCAGGGGGATAAAATATCTTCCCGCTGGCTGTGAATATTACCTTCCCTGTCCAACCGGCAGTATTACTCATGTCTCCAATATCGAATCTCCAAATCTGCCCGCCCACATCCCCGACATAGAGCCTTTCAATTAGACCATTGCCATCGACATCTACAAGGGCAATATCACTGGGGATGCAATGTTTCATCGCCGAATTATTACTATTAGAGTATTTCCATATTTGGTTTCCTGTCATGATATCAACAACGTAAACGGCGTTTCCCGATGCATCTGAAGGAGAAGGACTGTTACTGTCCTGATTTGTATCATATCCACCACCGATAAAAGCCACCCACTTGCCTATCGGTTTTCCGTTTGCATCGGTCCCATTCTTAACCTGCCCCAGTATCGGGGTGCTCCAACTTTGTCCCAATTCTTTATATGCGTCTGTGGAGGTCGTGCCGGTTCCGTATATGATTTGATTAGGATTGATCTCCCATAAAAATTTTGGGGCGAGGGGATCCGTAACATCTAAAGCAACGTATTGGTTCCCTCCCCTTCTCTCCCCAAAAATGAGAATAGTTTGATTCTTCCCTATATAAGCCTTTGGAGACCCATCAACAAAATTTTGTAAAGAGAGCTGATTCTTAAAATTTCTCAAATTTGGCAATAGCTTAGGGGGGATAAAGCCCCATAACTCATTGCCAGTGGCATCATCGAAGGCATGAAGCATCCCATCATCGGCTCCTGCATAAATCACATCGCGATCCGAATAATGGATCACCAAAGGCCTTGAATGGATAAAGGATCCCAAGACCCAGTCTCTTTTCTCATTGGTAATACCATTCTTGTTCCAGTCCCAAGCATCCCATCCCTGTACAAACTTGATAATGTCTTGAACTTCTTGAGTAGTGCTCACGTTTAATGTTGCAGGGGTAATCTTTGAATTTGATGCACCAAATGCATTTGATGGATCGGTCAGATTAGTATTGGTTCCCAAATAGGTGTAGATTTGTCTTGGATTACCATTAAGATCTCTTGATAAAAGTATTCCGCCAACTCCTCCTTTCTCGACTTCCCCTCCATCTGTCGTTGAACTCCAATAAGAGAGTGCGGTGTCTTTAATTGTATTCTGGCTGGTCATAGCAAGTTGGTTATTCGCATCAATCACATCGCCCACACTTAATGTTGAAGTATCGGTTGTAGCAATTCCATATTTTTTGATATTTCCTTTCCAAAAAGTATCGGTTGTTGGTTTAAACATTGCTAAATACAAGCGATTTTCGGAGTTTGTCTGCTGAAATTGGCTGATCGGAACGACAGGGGCCACATAAGAGCTTGATTGTGCAATGAATGCAATGATGAAGTTTCTAATCGCGGTGATGGCATCTTTGAGTTGGGCATCGTTCTGCACAATAAAGGCATATCCGGATATTCCCATCTCTCCAGGGTCATTGGTATTGGCATAGTAATGGCCATCTAATGAGGATTTGGATGTTGGAGAAGTATTACATTGTGTAATCCCTGAGGGGTAGAGCTGGCCATAGGGTATAGTATACATTTTGGTTATGGAATGGGTTTGGTCAGGATTGCTTGTGTTCCCGTAATAAGCGGCCCAATTCAGCGTATTCTGTTGGTAATAGGGCATGTCTGCACCAAACCCTATAACAAAAACATAATATCCGGCATTTGCCAGCGCTCTTGCTTTTGCAACCGTTTCTCTTCTCCTTTCATATTGATCTGTTTGGCTATCCGCTCCATTCCCGTTACAGGCATAGGTATCTGCTCCATCTGTAATCAGAATAACAAACTTCTGGCGACAGGCCGCATCAGGATCACCGCTTTTCGAACCATTAAGGTAAAGCATACCTTCATTCAACGAAGCTGCAAGTGGGGTTCCCCCGAATGCCCCCTCACTGCTAACACTAGGGGAGGATGCAGTCCCTGACTTGGTACAACTGGTACCACTGTTACAGTAAATTTTGCTGTAGTGGGTATTTAGAGGATCGACAAGTGTATTACAACCCGTGTTGTAATTAACGGTTGTCTCGGGCGAAGTACAATTATAAAATCTCATATACCCCATTCTGATATTCAGTGCATTTTCGTCGTTTACATCGACGGTTCCACTTCCATCATAGTCAAGAAAACTGAAAATGCCATTTTTTGCAAGGGCAACTTTGCTACAATTGGTCCGACTAGTTGAGCTACCTGTTGCATTATAACTATAGTAAGGACCTGCGCATGTGCTGTCGCCCCAGATTTTCATACTCTGGAACTGGGCAGTACTCGGATATTGAGTACCCAATAGAATATCATTCATCATATCACATTGGGTTGTATGAGCGCCTCCGGTCGGATCAGTCGGATAATAGGCAACATTATCCCCACAATTATATGTATTACCCGCCGGAATCCAATGGTGCTGCGAATCATAGTGCCCCGCCACCCACCCCGGATCTATGTATAAATACTCGCCGGCAGGTGTCCAGCGCATACTACCTGATAAATCAAGAATGATCAATGCGTCAGGGGGAACCTGTTGCATCATCTGAGTAAGGATATAAAGATCCGTATCATTGGCAAAGGACTGCGAAAAAAGGAAAAATATAAACAAAATAATGAGAAAAGCTTTTTTCTTCATTATCAATTACCTCCTGGCACCAGCCTCACCACTTTCTGCTGAATGGTGCTGGTAGATCTAATGGGGTTTAAATCAGTTTGATCTTTACCCTTTGCTTCTATCAAATAATGGACAAACCCATAATTCCCTGTAGCGCTAAAACCAAGACCCCTTGGAGCGCCTGACTGGGTGGTGTTATGGTAAATAATGATATCGGCATTGGTAGGGTTTATATTGGCAGAATCTCTTGAGAAATGGTACTGATCGCCGACATCATACTTTCCCGGCAGATCAAAATTCTCAGCTTTATTCATTACCACTTGGACTCCACTGTCGGCTGCATAAAAGGCATCCGTGGACCCTCTTTTATTTCCTGCAAGCTTGATCTCGAATATGGAGGTAAAAGCGGCGGCAAGAACAATCAACGTCAGAACGATCATCATTGTCAGCGCAATAACTAACGCTACACCCGATTGGTTTTTAAAAATGTCAACTTTTTGGGTGGTCATATTTCTTGCTCCTTTGTCAGTAGATGATTGAATTTAAGTTTTCAGGCTGGATTGCATTGGGCGACCTATTTTTTAAAGCATAGATTTCTTAACGCCACGGCAGAGGTTAAGGTTCTCGGAGAAACCCAGTCCTTCACATCTGGGTTGGTTTGGTCAGGATTCGCGGTTAAGACCACACGAACAGCCACCACCTTCCCAATCCCAATGCCTCCTGCAGAAACCCAACTATCCAGGGCCCCATCATCATTGGTATCGACCCCATAGGTAAAATCGAGGGCCACAACATTTTCTAATAGAACCTCCTGAGGACCAGCGACATTGTTGATGGTCAACTGCCGAAGTAACCTTTTCGTGGCTGCTTCTCTTGAATAAGTGACAGTGTATTGGGTGGTATTATCATATTCATAGCTTACCGTCACCGAATGATCTCCGACAATGATAGGATTAGTGATGGTAATGGTAGAGCCCACATTATCACTATCGAAGCCTGCCATGCGGAGGTCTCTTAATAAAATTTCCATCGCACTACGAATGTTCTGCTGGACTTCAACCACTTGATCTTGGACGGTATAGGCCCTGCTTTGAGCAACAAAGAGGCGGTAGATTCCAGCAATGACTATTCCACAAATGACCAGAGCCACTAACAATTCGATAAGAGTGAGACCTTTGGTGTTGACCCCGTTAGAAATAATGCCCCGCTGCTCTGCAGCGGGGTTAGATTTCAGAATAATTCCGGGTTCCGCCCCGTAGGGGGCTCCACCCCGGAGGGCGGGGTTTAATGCCCCGCCCGTCGAGAGCCTCTGGGTCGAACGACTGGAGTTTCTAACGGGGTTGATTCGGTTTAGATTTCTCATATGACAAACCTCATTGTGTAACGATCGAAAGAAGTCTAATGGAGTGAGACGTTTTATCGTTCCAATTAATGGTAATGCTAATCGTCTTAAGATTTCCGTTGGTGTCTACATTCCAATTCCGAGAATAATCCATTCCATTGGAACCCATTTTTAAGTCTGATCCTGGAGTAATGGTAACCCACGAAATTGCCCTTAATTCTTCTAATTTGTCTTGAGCGAATGTGGCAGCTTCTGTCATACGACCACCAAAAGAATTATTTTTCGTTGTCTGGACCATTAAACCAGCTAAAGCCAAAAAGGCGACTGATAGAATAACTAAAGCGATTAGAACTTCAATCAATGTAAAACCTTTTGATTTCATAGAACAATCCATTGTTACTGCTCCTTTTAAAATGATTTTACTTTTAAAGAAGCAAAACCTGTACCAATAAATTTTTAAATTTGAATATTGGATGGAAAAAGATGGAAGGACAAAAATGTTAAATGGTTTTAATAGGTTAGAAATTAAACCTGACCATTATAAAAGAATAAGCCTACTTCATCTAATTACCGCTCTTTATGAAAAGTTTAATTAATTAAGACAAAATGACACTAACATAAAAAACTAATAAATTTTAATTAGTTAAAGATTTTTTAAATACATTTTCTTAAAAAAATAAAATTGTTTTCATAATAAAATCAAATTAAAGGATTCACAATTCGTTTTCAACAATCCCATATTCCTTAATTTTATATAATAACGCACGGTGGCTTATTTCAAGTAACCTTGCAGCATGAGTATGGTTCCCTTTTGTCTTTTTTAGCGCTTTTTTGATTAAATTGGTTTCTAATGCCTTGGAGGCCTTTTTAATTGAATATTCTTCATCAGGTAATGTTTCCAGCTGAAACTCCTCTTTAAAATTTTGGATTTCGATGGGCAAATTTTCCATTTCAATATCATTCTTGTCTGCCAATACGATACCCCTTTCGATGGTATTCTCCAGTTCTCTTACATTCCCATACCACTTATAGTTCATCAAAGTCTCCAGAGCCTTGTGATCAATACCCGCTACATTCTTATTCATGGCTTGGTTATACTTCCCAATAAAATGTTGGATGAGTAAAGGGATATCCTCTTTTCTTTCCCGAAGAGGTGGGATATGGATAGGAAGGACATTGAGGCGATAAAAAAGGTCTTCTCTGAAACGACCTTCGTTTACCTCTTTGGAGAGATCTCTGACCGTGGCGGCCACTATTCTCACATCAATTTGAATAGATTTTGATTCTCCTATCCTACGTATCTCTCCATCTTGAAGCACACGAAGGAGTTTAACCTGAAGTTGAGTGGGCAATTCCCCAATTTCATCTAAGAAGAGCGTTCCTCCATCCGCTTCTTCGAACAGGCCTTTTTTCGTCCGAATGGCATCGGTAAAGGCCCCTTTGGCATGCCCGAAGAGCTCACTTTCCAATAAATTTTCGGGAATGGCCCCACAATTGACAGGCATAAAAGGATTTTGAGATCGGTCACTGTTATAGTGTAATGCTCTCGCCACCAGTTCTTTACCCGTTCCGCTTTCTCCTGTAATGAGCACGGTGGATTTATATTGAGCTACCTTTTTAATCACATCGAACATTTTTTGCATCTTTTCATTTTTGCTGACGATATTTTCAAAACTGTATTCTTTGGCCACCTCTTTTCTTAAAAGTTCATTTTCTCTCCTTAATTGCTCCCTCTCCTCTGCCTTTCTTAAGGTGAGGATAATTTCATCTGGTTTGAAAGGCTTTGAGATGTAATCATAAGCTCCGAGTTTCATCGCTTCAATGGCGATATCCACTGTCCCATAAGCCGACATCATGACGATGGTCGCCTCCCCCCCAATCTTTCTCATCTCTCTCAAAAATTCTAAACCATCCATCCGGGGCATCCGGATATCACAGAGGATCTGATCAAAAGGAGAACCCGTCGCCTTTTGCAACCCCTCCTCTCCATTGGGAGCGGTTTCCACCTCATATCCTTCCTTGATTAATATCACAGACAACATGTGCCGAAAATTTTCTTCATCATCCACAATCAGAATTCTTTTAGGGATCATTTCTACTCTCCTCATCGTTTATCGTCGTCGAAGCTTATATCGATGCTCGTCTATAGTATTAAAGGTTACGGCTACGAGGCCCGTATCGTTACAAAAGGGTACGTATATCGTCTTTTTTGAACCTGCTCCAAGCAGACGACAAATTATAAAGCTGCCTTCCAGATTTATCGTATAGATCGATTAACTGTTCACATAATCGCTTGTCCAAAAAATCTCCATACAAATCTCTGCATTGCTCTAATCCAACGATTGTCTCATTGCACTCCCCCATGGCATCGTCGAGATATTTTTGAAATCCATGTTTCTGGTGCCTTTTAGCATAACCTTCAGCCCTCCGGGGTGGAGCCCCGATATTACCAATCAGGCTATTTTCTTGATACTTTCTTCCAAACTCTTAATGAGTCTGCTTCTTTTTGTCCCGTGATTCTTTAACTCATGCTCTCGCCATCTTGCCTCATTACGTTTTTCATATACCTCAAATCCTAATAACATCCAGGGTCGAAACTTACGAGTTGACCGAACGTCTCCATTATTGTGTTTCCGTAATCTTGAATTTATATCGTTAGTGTAGCCGATATAATACCTATTTTTAACAAGACCCTTCAGGACATAAACATAAAACATTTTACCCCTCCGGGGCGGAGCCAATCAGTCTTGGAATGGCTTTAGCAGAAGAGCTTAACTGTTTCTTCAAGTCAAATTTTTCTGATTCTGGCAAGTTAGGAATAATCTTTGTCATTACTTCGATACATGCTTTATAGGTATTTTGGTAAACTTCCAAGTCCCTAAAACTTGTTATTTTTTTCTTCATTTAACGTAACCTTTGCCGGTCGACGAAACGGGCTTCGTAACCGTCACCGCTTACCTTTCCTCATCCGCTGCCTTCTGCCCTAAGTGGCGGCAGGAAAATAGACCTCGAGGGTCGAGCCTTTCCCAACTTCACTCTCTACCTTTATCTCCCCTCCCAAAGATTCAACAATCCTTATGGAAATCGATAAACCTAAGCCTGTTCCTTTATCTGGAGCTTTGGTGGTAAAAAAGGGGTCAAAAATATTTTCTAAATCCTCCTTTTTGATCCCTATGCCTGTGTCAGTGATCCGGATTTTAACGAGCCGATCTCCTTTTGAGAATTTTGTGAGCAATGCCGAAAAGGGATCTGGTTTTCGCAAATGAGAATAATCGGATTCCATCGGATCACTCTTACGCCTCGGAGGGTATATCCATTGAAACCGATCGGGATACAGGTTCTCCACGACATGTTCTCTCGTTTGAATTCGCAAAATGCCCCCGTTCGGCATGGCGTCGATTGCATTCAAAATGATGTTGATAAAAACCTGAGAAAGCTGAGATTCATCCCCTTTGATCAAAGGCAGATCGGGTTGAAGGTCTAATTGGGTCTCGATATTTTTAAAACTTTTTTGATACGATAATAAAGAAAGGGTGCTTTCAATGACCTTCTTGATCTCCACGTCTTTGATTTCAAATTTGGATGGTCTTGCAAAGTCCAAAAGTTCCCGGACAATTCGATTAATTCTCTCTATTTCTTTCTCAATCCTCTTCAAATAATCTTTTGATTCCTCATGATCCATTCCTTCCTTTTGTAAAATACCTGTATATCCAAGAATGGACCCCAAAGGGTTCCCCACTTCATGGGCCACCCCTGCCGCAAACCTTCCAATGGAGGCGAGTTTCTCTGTACGGATCAGTTCTTCCTGGGTTTGCTTCAACTGTTTGTTGGACGATTCAAGGGATTCCAAATAATTCTCCATACTTTCTTGGTTTTCTTTTAATCTCTCGATCATCCGATTGAAAGACCCGATGAGCTGTCCAATTTCATTTTTTGAGGTCACTTCTATTTTTTGGCTGAAATCCCCATAGCTGATCTTTTCGGTTAATCGAACGAGATCTTTAATGGGTTTGACTAAAACGCGGGATAGTAAAAAACTCCCGAAGACGATCAGGACCACGGCATCGAGGAAGATGGTGATCAAAATGATCCTTTTCAATTCTAATAAATTCATCATCAAATCCCAAATGGGAACCTCCATTTGGATGCCCCCCACAATTTTCCCCCGATGCCATAAGGGGGAATAAAGTATCATTTTCTCGTAATGGGTTGATAAAAAGGTTCCAGATTTTTCAATTTCAGCACTCAACTCCCCTGTTTGAATAGCCTTTTTCATGAAAGGATCGGTGGATGGTTTATTGACCAACTCTGGCTTCTTGCTGGCGATAGTTTTAAGTTGATGATCGACTATCAATAACTCATAAAATCCCTTCTCCTTGGTATAAATGTGAACAAAGTCTTGAACCTCGTTTTGGACAAGAGGGTGATCTAATGTCAATTCCTTTTTATCCCGTGATATAAAATCCACGATGGTTTGGAAATCCTGAATCATCCTTTCTCCGTATTTGATCTTTTCACGAATGATATTCCTTTCATTGATCTTGGAGATTGTAAACCCGATTAACAAAATAGCCGCCAACATCAGAAACGAGATATTGATGATTACCTCTACCCTGAGGCTTAAATTTAATTTTTTAAATAACCAAAAACTTCTTTTCATATCACCCCTAAAAAATAATGAAAGTCTTCAGGTATATGGTTAGGGTAAAGATGCCAGTTTTGTTTATCGGTTACGTTTCTGGGTTTTAAATCCTTCAACCTAACCCTTTTACCCTAAACCAAACGGGCTTCGTGACCCTTACCCTTCAAACATCTTCATTTTTTCACGACCAACTTTTACAATATGGAAAAGTTACCTATTTAGATAAAGATACCAATTGATTATATTCTGTCCATAGAAAAGGGAAATCACCGCACCCAGGGAAAGAAACGGTCCAAAGGGTATGGCATATTTAAAATTTTTTCCTTTCAAGACCATAATGCTTATGCCAGAAATGGATCCAATGAGTGAACTTAAAAGAATGGTGAGGATCACGGCTTTCCATCCTAAGAAGGCGCCAATCATAGCCAGCAATTTTACATCTCCTCCCCCCATCCCTTCCCTTTTAAAAAGCCACTGATATAAGGTCGCCACCAAAAATAGACTTCCCCCTCCCAATAGGATTCCAATCAGCGAATTGAAAAAAGTGATGGGGGGAATAATGACTGAAGCCAATAAACCCACACCTATCCCTGGAAGGCTGATCACATCGGGAATGATTTGATGATAGAGGTCGATGACTGTGATGACAATTAATGCTGCCACGAATGCGAAATAAGTAAGATAACTCAGCGAGGGACCAAATTTCATGATTAAAAGAAGCGAACTCAGTGATGTGATCCCTTCGACCAAAGGGTATTGGAGGGAAATGGGTCCTTTACAATACCGACATTTCCCTCTTAACAAAAAATAACTGATCAAGGGGATATTATCGTAAAACCTGATCGGCTTTTTGCAATGAGGGCAGTGGGAACCTGGCCAGATGATAGATTCTTCTTTGGGTAGTCTAAAGATACAGACATTTAAAAAACTGCCGACCATCGCCCCAAATATTATAGAGATCAGATACAACATCGAATGACTCCGTTACTGCATGGCGCAAAGCGCATAGCGCATAGCGTACTTCATTATAACGAGTTCTGGAAATTGGTAATTTGCCGACAAAGATGATCAAGCTGATCCAAGAGTTTATTTAGATACTCTTTCGATATTAAATCTCTTTTTCCTATCAGGAATAAAATATTTGCGTTCTCATAAGTAGATCTCCGTGCCATATTCAAGAATTGTTTAAACTCTTTTTTTGATGAAGATCCAGAACCTTCAGCAATATTATTAGAGACAGACATTCCAGCACCTCTAAGTTGTTCTGCAAAGCGATACAATCTTTTCTGATCAAGACCATCAGCTATATCGAACAGTTCGCCGGCAATCTGAATGGCCAATTGCCAGATCTTCAAATCTTGGAACCTGAATTTGACCATATACTATTTCCTTTCGTTTCGCTATGCGCTTTGCGCTATGCTCTATGCTTTATTAATGGCATTCCAAGTCCTGAACCATCCACCTCAGATCTTCAACTCTGGATTTTGCTTTGGGTGCCGATTCAATTCCCTTGGTATAATAATATTTTGCTTTCTCTGAATCTTTCATCCGAGTAGCGTAAAGGCTCCCTAGTTCTACGTAAGGATTTATAATATTAGGAGCTAATTCGGTTGATTTTAATAATTCTGAAATCGCTGCCTCATATTGTCCCGTATCCTTGTAAACGAGGGCCATTCGGTAATGAAGGTTAGCATTTTGAGGACTTTTCGATAGTAAATATTTTAAAACCTCTTCGGCCTTTTTATACTCTTTCTGCCTCTGGTAAAAAACGGATAGATTGATTTTGATCGTGTCATCATCCGGTCTCAACGAGATGGCGGTGGCAAACTCCTTTAATGCCTTTTCAGGCTCATCCAATCTTCCGTAAACAATGCCAAGGTTATTCCGGGATTGGTAATCGTATGGAAGTAATTGGACGGCTTTTTCCAAGTGTTTTACTGCATCCCGATCCATCCCCAATTCCATATATACTACACCCATCAGAGCGTTGGCCGTGTTACTACCAGGATTCTTCTCCACGGCATCCGCCCATAATGTATAACTGTTTTCCCATAAGGTGTTTTGTCGAATGGTCATCCATGAATAACCTGCCAAGAGAAACAAAAAGAGCGTTATGGACAGTAATTTGAAGAATCCCTCAGATAACTTTTTATGCTGATAGATATAGAAACGGTCGAAAACTATTCCCAGCAAAAAAACATATGAAAAAGAGGCTATGAAAACATATCGATCCGCTTTGAGGGTGCTGATAGGAATAATGTTTAAGTAAGGAAGAAGAGTAATCAGGAAGAAAAAGAGGGAGAAAAAGATAGTCTTGGTCCAACGAAGAGATAGGACACCGAAGGCAAAAAGGGATAACGTCACGAGGATCAAAATGATATTCTTCAGACAGAAAACTGGCATGGATACAAGAAAGGAATAAGCCGCCGAGTAATTGATCGTGAAAATGAGGAGTTTTATATTTTGTAAAAAAACATATAAAGAAACGAGGAAATTACTTAGAAAACTATCTCCACGATAAGCTTTGATGCCCCCGGCTTCTAACATCACTTTCATCAAAATGAAAGTAAATATTATGGAGACACTCAAAGATAGGCCCAAGAAGAGCCAATGGCTTTTGAAGAAACTAACCAATCCCTCTTTCCTCTTAGTTATCTCATAGATGAGAATGATACCTGGGAATATGACCGCGGCAGGTTTTGAAAGTGTGGCAAGGAGGATGGAGACGAGGACCATACTGAAGTAAAGGATCTTCCTTCGACCAACCTTCTCCCGCCCTTTAAGATATAGATAGAACGCCAGAAAAAAGAAAAACCCTTGAAGGACCTCTTTCCTTGCGGCAAGCCAGGTTACTGCCTCCACATGGACAGGATGAGCAGCGAAGAGGAGGGCTCCAAAGAAGGCGACCCTCTGGTGCGAGTCTGGTGTCGCTCTATCTCTTAAATTGCCTGAAAGTTGCCGGAGGGTTAAGAAGACCATCATGCAGGTGAGGAAATAGAAAAAGATGCTCGTCAGGTGATATCCCAAAGGATTGAGCTTCCAGAAATGATAATCGATGGCATAACTGAGCATCCGGATGGGCTGAAAAGTATTTCCCTTCTCAAGTGTGAATATTTTCTTGATCCCTTCCCAATTCAAATTCCGGATGGAGGGATTTTGGTAAATCATCCCGTCGTCCCAGTTTGTAAACTGGTTTCCCAGCGAATTGAAGTAGAGTATGGCGATAAATACCAAAATCAGGAAACAGAGTCCGATGAGCTTGATGGGTTCCCTGGCAGCCACAACTCTTACCGTGCCGAACGGGTCAACTCCATTCCTTTTAGGCTCCATGTAAAAGATAATCTCCTTCCTTATCGATAAAGACCCTGAACCATATCTCTAAAAAGAGCAAAGCCCAGATCCTCGCCGAATGATCGTAGCGCAACTCGATATGATCGTCTAACAGACGCTCGATGCCTTCTCTCTTGAAATATCCCCGATTTAATGTCCTACTATCCAATAGAATCTCATAGATATAATCTTTTAATTCGTTTCTGAACCATCTTGAGATAGGAACACCGAACCC
>Ga0187878_1003374_pt1 | contig 13257 bp, 13 predicted proteins | sample June2016WEW_17_1_FD_132979 | JGI IMG/M metagenome (GOLD analysis project Ga0187878, IMG submission 132979) | Peatland microbial communities from SPRUCE experiment site at the Marcell Experimental Forest, Minnesota, USA - June2016WEW_17_150 | ecosystem: Environmental > Terrestrial > Soil >...
GGGGGAAGCTGGGAATTAGTCGCTCTTATGGAATCCGCCAAGTATATAGACAGGGAAATTAATGACGGCGGTATAGATCCCGCTGCGTATGAAACAGGAAACAATATTTCTCTGTCTCCTTTTGCTCGCGGATTGGTAGGATACTGGGGATTCGAGGGTGATGTGAATGATTACTCCGGGTTCGGTAACAACGGAACATGGAATGGCACGTCCACCACCCGATATGTTTTGGGCAAGGTGGGACAGGCGGGAAGTTTTAACGGAAGCAGCGACTACGTGGCCCTTCCGGATAACAGCGTGAATAGTTTGGTTGGAGGAAGATCCTCGGCTTCTGTCACGGGGTGGATAAAACCCGGCACCGTGTCCGGTACTCACGGGATTGTTTGGATTGGGGAAAACGTCGTGAGGTTGTATGCGAACGGCGCCAGGGGAGGCACCGCTTTGAGAAACAATAATTCGACCCTTCTCCAACTGGAAGAAGCGGGCGGGGGAAGCCTCGTGAACGGCAATTGGATTTTTCTTGCCGGAGTTTACAACGGCGCGAGCGTAACGCTTTATGTGAACGGTTCTGTTTTGAATAGCGGCAGTCTAGCCGGGAACCTCCGTAATTCGTATGGCAACGACAATTACGATTTTTTGGGAGCGGATGCGCCCTGGTCGACGTTCGTCGTAAGCAGATTTTTCAACGGACTCATCGACGACGTCCGCGTCTACAACCGCGCCCTCTCCGCTGCGGAAATTCAGGCTATCTACAACGCCACGAGATGATTGACCGCCGGCTCAACTAAAGCGTAAGCTTGAGACAGTTCTCAACCACGCACCCATATCGGAGGTCTTATGGCACCAACGTCTACGCCAGCACAGAGGGGGAATATAATTCTCTCGTCCCAAAGGCTCTATTGGAGGGTAGTGAAGACATCGGAAGATGTAGGACTCGATTACCTGAAAAACGAAGGAATGGCTGACGATCGTTCAGAGTGGGTATACCACGTGGATGATAAGGGTCGGGTGATCATCTTCAATGAATGTATCACATCCGGAGTGTTCGACTTTTTTAACTCGGAATTCTTCGCTAAATCTGAAAAAGATTTCGACAAAAAATGGAGAAGGGTGGAGCGTCTTCTGGCCGACAACGAGTGGAGAGATTATGTGCCTTCGTCCGGGTCTAATAGTAGGAACGCTTTTAAAAAATACGGATGGATGCGGATTGACTCCATCTTCGTACCGCCCGTCAACGGGGAAGATATGGACGATGATTATACGGCCCCGGATGTGTTAGTGACATTCAAAAGAAAGATCATGAGTTAGCATCAGCGTCCTTAAACACAGCGAACCCGCTTCGATCGAAGCGGGTTTACTCATTTTTATCCGTGCCCCCGAGAAGGAGTTGAACGTCGCTCCGCTCCCTAAAACCCAGCGGTTTTAGTATTTCCGCCACGGGGAAACTCCCGTTTCCCCGACCCCCTTCCCGTTCAAATCCTCCGGCATAAAAATCACAAAACCCACCGTAAGGATGGATTTCGTGACTTGTGCCCCCGAGAGGATTTGAACCTCTAACTCTTTCGAGACAGCGTCCTAAGCGCTGCGCGTATCCCAGTTCCGCCACGGGGGCAATTTGGCCTTTATTTACCTATATTATACGCTCTTTGGGCATTTGACAAACGCCCCATTCTATGCTAATATTTAACTAGAATCTCGTCACAAAGAATACTAACCATAACAACTGAATAATTAAAGAAGGGATGGTGGAAGAACATGAGCTCTCAACAGCCGGGACATCAGGGTCCCGAGAAGCAAAGGTTTCCCCAGTTGAAGAAGCTGGAGTTCACGGAACCGAATGCGGATGGCGATGTAATTGCCATCGCACACGTTTCGTTCGGAAACAAGCCCGCAGAGAATATTCCGGTGGAATTTTTCTACAAGGATATGCTCGTGCCGGACTCCATCGAGATAACGAAAGAGGGTCGCGCGGTAAAGAAATTCTTCGGTCTTAAACCGGGGGTCTATACCGTTGCGGCAAGAATTCAAGGCTCGATGAACGGAAACACTGAATCTTTCAGGGTTAATAGCCTGGAAAAAGCATCCCAAGCGAGACCAATCCCATTTTCGTTGAAAGTGGAAGTGAACGGGAATAATGGGGAATACGTCCTCTCGGCGTTTGTAGCCGATAAGGACGGAGGACCCATCAAGGAAATTCCCGTCATCTTCGCACCCGAAGATGATTTTCTGAATCATAAAAAGATGTTGACGAACGAGAACGGAATGGTCATTCAGCCCATCACGATAAGTTCTCTTGAGAGATTTATGGTGGTGATGGTTGAAGGAACGAAACTAACTGAACGCATTCACCTCTTCGGGCCGATCTCTAAGCCCGCGGAAGCAACAATGAAGAACGAAAGGAGTTTAGTGCTATGGCAATAAAAGAAGGTACCCTAGCGGATATCGTTGAAGATACCGGTACCGCATTTTTTGGAGATTCACTTTACCACCTGCTTTTCGGCGGCGGAGACATAGGAAAGAAGATCGGAGGTTTCTTCGGAAATCTTTCCAAAAATGACCCCAGGTCCGAATTCGTCTCTCTTGTGATTAAGCTCGATCCTACAGAGCGAGAGATCTTCCGTCAGATTTATCACTGGTGGTTTGCTCCAAAACCAAAAGGCGCTGATCGTAAGGAAGATACTTTCGTGACCTTGGTTATGAAGGTAAAACTCAGCGATCGCGGTGAGTTCATTTCCTTAATCACGAGGAAGTGGGCACATGGTGAAAAAGATGAGGTGAAGGATCTGTTCTACCAGCTTGAGCACGATGTCCTCGATCAATACATTCAAAAGGATTTGGTTGAGCCGATATTGCAGCCACTGGCAAATTCACTGGAGAAAGTCAAAGCCCGCTTCCAGCAAAGAAGGGAAGCAAGGCGAAACCGTTAAGGAGGAAGTCGCTATGGAAGAGCTCATTGTCGTGTTACGAATCATCCTAGATCATTTCTGGGACATATTGGTCGGCGGATCGGCCGAGATCGTCGATCTTCTCACTCTGCATCAAATGGCTCTGGGAGCGGATGAGGAGGATTATGAATTCTACTTCCGCGGCCTGAGAAATCTTCTTACTGCGGTCGCTTTAATGGCCATGTTCGTGATATTGCTCGGAATGGTTGTTTACATTCCGTGGGTGATATCACTTGCTGGCATTGCTTTGGGGTTAGTCACGGTGTTTCTTACGATCGCCGGCGCACCCCTTGCCCTGCTCATCGCAGGATTGGGAGCGGCCGTGAAGACGGTTCTCAGTCGGAAGAATTTCGAGGTTCGCATTGGAAAGTATATAAATTTCATGCGGAACGTACTTCTAGTTGAGGCGGTGACATCCCTATTCCTGTCCGTATTTCCGGTCAAGAATAATCCCCAGATGCTGCTGGTTGCCATTGTGGCGGCCGTAGTCCTCGGGTTATTGGGAGGGGCAGGCAATCGAGGAAAGAAGTTCGTCTCTTTGCTTGCGACCGTCGTCATTGTCGTCAGCATTATCGCATTCTCCTTTCCGAAAACCTTTGCATCAATGCAGGGGTGGCGGGAGAAAATCGACAATTCTATTGCACCAGACGTAAGTGTGAGTTCCGGGAATTCCCTGATTCCTCCCGGTGGAACACTGGAAACTCCCGAAGAGAGAGCCGAGTTCAATGCCTCGCTTCCGAAAACCGACCCCTCCGCCATTGCGAAGGCGTCAGAGAAAAAGGATCTGATCTCGTTTCCCCAAAAGCTCACTAAGGGCGTTTGGAGTACAGAAACAGACCTCTTCTCGTTGATTCCGTTCCGTTACCACTGGGACGTGTTCGTTTCGGATAGCGTGCGAATTCGGTTCAGCAACAGGACCGAGTTGGTTGTTCATCCCGGGGACACTCTGAGAGTAGGAAATCACCCGGCTGTCATGAGCTTTCTTGCTTTCAATGACAGCACGACGGTGGTCCCAATAGCATGGAACCAATGATTTTTCGGAGTGGGACCAGATGGTTTCAGTTATAGTTACAAGTTGTATTTGTAGTTTTTAGAGCCTCGCTCCGAGTAAATGGAGTTGAGGCTCTATTTTTTTATCTTTATAACCCGTAAGTATAAGGAGCAGATATTATAAAACCGATTATGGTAAGGACGATGATTGGGGCAAGTACGGCGATCTTTATTTTGGTTGATTTATTTCCAATAAATTTGATTATCAGAAACGCCGCGAGGGCAATGGCGAAGGCGAGAGCCGGAAAATAATGATAAAGGAAGGTTGCCCGGCGGATAACGGTGAAGAACGGAACGAGAGAAAGTATGTACCCGCCGAGCAAGAGCAGCGCCGGCCTCACTTCCTCCCCCACCCCGATTCTTTTAATTCCGGCCCGCACGAATTTTATTATTGCCGCAATAACCGCGAGCGTTCCGAGATACCAAACAAAAGAATTTCCGATAAGAGCGATATTCGAACCCGAGAGATTAAAGCGCATAACCCCCATCATAAGTGGCCAGAAGTACCACGGACTCATCATCCAGTTTGTCCCCTCGCCTAAGTACCCAGTTACCGATACGGAAACCTCTTTGGCGAAGATCTGAACCGGTGTCCAAAAAGATGAACTGGCTCCGGTGCTGAAAAGATCGTTGAAAAGAGCTTCCCTCCCCGCCACCGGGAAGAGAGACGTATTAATGAGGAACCATGTCAGCAGAAGTGTTATTGCTCCGGCAAGAATGAATTTAATAATTCTCTTTCCGATATCTTTCCGCTCCGCGCCGTCCGTAATAGTCCACAAAATAAGCAGCGGCCCGGCGATAACGAGAGCGCTCAATTTCACGCTTAAGGCCAGTCCCCAAATCAAGCCCCCGAGGACCGGGGCAGTTTTTTTGCGGAAAAATAAGTAAAGTCCCAGGAAGCCGAGGGCGAGATAGATTCCGTCCATAAGAATGAGGCGAGTATGGAGCAGGAGTGCATTTTCAAGGACTGCGAAAAATAGAGCGAGGAGGGCGACATTGTTGCCGGCTATTTCCCGGACGAAAAGGAAGAATGCCGAGAGAAAAACCAACCCAAAAAAGACGCTCACCAACCTCAAATCAACATAAGGGAAGTTCTTGTAATCGGTCGGCTTGTATTCAGTGACGAGCTGGGTTGATGTGGTGCTGCGGTAAATTCTGACGAAGTTCGCGTCCCCGACTGACTTGGCATTGTAAAAAAATAAAGGAAGGGAAAGAATGAATCTTCCCAACGGCGGGTGGATGTCCAGGTAGGGTTCATGCAGAGCATCTTGGGCGGCAAAGGTTGAAAAATATACCTCGTCGAAGACTGGCTGCGATGGAGACGACAATCTCCATAGATGAAGAACGGCGCTTACCCCAATTAGAAAGATAAAAGCGATAACAACATACCGCTTTCGGAGGGTTGTCATAATTTTCCGTTACTGCCCCCTCAAGATGTTTCTGGTGATGGGTTCAACGCTCGTTGCGAGAAGCGCAATGGCCGCGGCAATCACCGCATAGAGGAGAATCTTTTTTGCTTTATCAACCTTCTCTTCGCTGTCACCCGCCGTGAGGAAGGTGAAAGCGGACCAGATCATTACAAGGACGGAAAGTATCCAGAAGAAAGTTATCATTCTCGATACGATGCTCGAGATGGTGCTTTCGACATCGGCAAGCGACGTGATGGTGGTGGTTGCCGCGAAATTTGCCAGTCCCTTCTTCAAATCCAGTTTCATACATTAACTATTATATTGTATGGAAAACAAAAACACACCCCCAAGGAGGTGTGTTTTGAGCTCGGTACTTTTTATTGCCCCTTCAGAAGGTTGACGACGATTCCGCTCAGGCCATTAGCCAGAAGGGCGATTACCGCCGCGATAATGGCATAGATAACCCGCTGCCTCGCTTCTTTTATCTTTTCTTCATTCCCGGCCGCGGTGAGATAGAGAACGGCTGCCCAGATGAGGAACAAAACGGTGAGTATCCAGAAGATGACGATCACCCAGTTCACTATATTGGCCAGAGATTGCTGTGCTCCAGAGAGCGAGGTGATGGGAGCATTACCGTATTGGACAGGTGGAGGATTAATGCCACTTTGAGCCAAGGCCGCCAACGGAGAGGCCAAAACTACTCCTATCGCAATGATACCAGCCAGTTTTTTGATTTTGTTCATTTTTTGTTTTCCAAAAGCGACCTTTTCGGGGGCTCTAGTGGCTTAGAAAGTCCTGAATAATTGAAGTTAGGCCCCAGCCGATGAGAATTATAGCATAGCCGATGGCCGTGTAAAGAATGGTTCTTCTCCCGCGCTTTATCATATCCTCGTTGCCTCCCGAAAACATCATTTGGAAGGCCCCGATGATGAGCATCCCGACCGCGATGGGTGTGCCGATCCTTATGAGCCAGTCCACTATGGAATGCAGGAGTCCCTCTGCGCTGGAACTGGGACAGTTTGGGTCGCTCGGCGGGCAGAGGGGGTTTATAAGTCCCTTGTTGGGGGTTTGCGTTCCGCTAATGTCCTGAGCGAACACGAGGTGCAGCGAAAACGATAGTCCCACTAAAAATATCAAGGAAAAAAGAAAAATATTTTTGTATAAGTTCATGGCTCTATTATAGGTTCTTTTACGGGTTTTGGCACTGAACGTTGTTCCAGGGGAAGTCCACCCGGCCGAGTATGAGGTGAATCAGGGTATTAATAATAAGCCAGCTGCACAAAACGATAACGAGGCCGATGACCGCTTTCGTAATGATGCCCTTGGCTTCTTTAAACATTTCTTCGGAACCCCCCGACAGCATCATTCGTACGGCGCCGTAGACGACCATTCCGACCGTGGCGATGACGGCGAAGGTCGTAAGATCATTCACGATATTAATGGCCACCGTGAGCCCGTCGCAGAGAGAACAGCCCCTCGATGAGACGTTGCAGGTTTGCCCATTAGTCCCGGTTCCCCGCCAGATATCGAAGAGGGCGGCCGAGGCGGAATTCGCGAAAGAAAATAACCCGAGAACGGAAACGTACAGAGCTCCGATTATTTTTTTGGACATGTTTAAAATGTTCCGCGGTTCAGATATTGGTTTATTTGGTCCTGGGTTTGCTGAAGGGCGCTCCTTGGAGAAACTTCCCCGCCAGCCACCGAATCAATCATAGCCGAAACGGCATTGTCTATAAACCCACGATCGAGCTCTACCCACGACCGCGCGGTGAGCGCTTGTCTCGCGAAGACGCCGAGATTCGGGTCATTCTGATATTGATATATCAAGGAATTCAAGGCGGGCGGTTTTTGGGTTTTCTGGGCGTAGGTGTTCGCGGTTGCATCGTTCGTCGTCATCGCGAGAATGAGATTCCATGCGAGCGCCTGGTATTGGCTCTCCCGGGAAACGGTATAGCCCCAGTAGCTCGGGTAAGAGATCGAAAGATTGGCTCCCTGGGGTTGCGGCACCGGCGCAACTTCGACGTTCAGGAAACTGTTCCGGGATCTTATTCCGGGAAGATTTGAGGCATATTCAAATACCATCGCCGTCTTTCCTTGGCCGAAGGCATCCAAAGAATCCGGCATGGAATTATTCCAGGTATAGGCCTGGGAATTCGGGCTGGAGAACTGGGAATAGAAACCGAGGACCTGGGCTCCCTTGTCGGAAGCGAAAGAAATCCGGTAATCCTGATTGTTCGTCATCGTTACCCCGCTCTGGAGCATCAGAAGATAAAGGATGTCGCTCGCGTTCCCGACATTTTTCGCGGTTCCGAGTGCAACAGCGGCTTGGGTGATTTGGCCGCTTGCATCCCGCTTCACGAGTTTGGGAACGGCGCCTATGAGGTCGTCCCAGTTTTTCCAGCTCGCCGGCAGGGGTATGGCCGCCTGGTCAAAGATGTTCCGATTATAAACCAGCGCGAGCGTGTCCACCGAGAGCGGCAGAGCGAAGACGTTGTTTTGGTAAGAAAAGTCGCTGGCGACGACCTGCGGGAACAGTTGCCTGAGCTGGGTTATTGAAAATTGGGTCGGAGCCACCGGCGACATCTTATTAGCGTCTTCAAGGAGGTCCGTATTCCGGGCCATGAATATGTCGGGTCCCTGGCCGGCCGCGAGAGCATTCAGAAGTGCCGAGTTATAACCGTCTTCATCCGTAAAACTGCGGTAGTTTATCGTAACGTTCGGGTAGGTCAGTTTGAAGGCGTTGAATATCCCGCCGTAAGCGTCACTTTCATCCCCAATGCCCCAGAAGTTAAGCGTCGCTCTTATCTTCGTTGGGTCGGTGGAAGAATTTTGAAGGCCGGGTATTACGCCAAAGAATATGAGAACGAAAACCAAAACAATGACGCCGGCGGCGGCGACGATGATGAGCTGCGGCTTCGTTAGGTTCATTACTTAAATTCTAGTTTTTAAAAGGAAAACTTTAAAGGCACACTATCCCCACCAATTTGTCTCCTTTCTCCAGGTTCATAATCCTCACTCCCTGGGTGGCCCGGGAGAGAACGCGGATATCCTTGAGCGGGGCCCTAATGGCTTGGCCCTTTACGGAGAAGGCAAGCACCTCTTCGACCGTGTTGTCCACGATGTGGGCACCGATTACCGGCCCCGTCTTCTCGGTTATCTTCGCGGTCTTGATGCCGGAGCCACCGCGGCGCTGGATTTTATACTCGTTTAGGGCCGTTTGCTTGGCGAAGCCATTCGCCATAACGGAGACGATGCGCAATTTGGTCTTATCGCCTCTTTCCAGATTTTCTTTTTTAATAATATCCATGCCACTCACCTCATCGCTCTTCTTGAGATTCATGGCGCGCACGCCCGATGCCCCCCGGCCCATTCCGCGAATGTCTTTTTCTTTGAAACGAATGGCCTGGCCCAAGGCAGTCGTGAGCACGATTTGGTCGTCGCCGGCCGAAAGCTTGACCCACCCAAGAATGTCGCCCGCGGAAAGCTTTATCGCAATGATGCCGCTCCGGCGGACGTTTCCGAAGTCCGCCAGCGGCGTCTTTTTGATAACTCCCTTTTTGGTCGCCATCACCATGAAGTGCTTGCCGTCGGCCTGGGATTGCGGATAGGTGACGATGGCGCTCATCTTTTCGTTCGGCGGAATCTCCAGGAAGTTGTGAATGGATTTACCCTTAGCGGTGCGGTTCGCGACCGGGATTTCGTAGACCTTGGTCTGGAAGGCCTTGCCGCCGGTCGTGAAGAATATGATATTGTCGTGCGTGTCGGCCGAAAGGATCTGGTAGATCAAATCCTCCTCCTTAAGGTCGGAGCCGATGAGGCCCTTGCCGCCGCGCTTCTGCACGCGGAAGGTTGAGGGCGGCATTCGCTTCACGTAGCCGTCCTGGGTGAAGGTGATAATGGCCTCTTCCTGCGGAATCAGGTCCTCTTCTCTGAATTCTTTGAGGCCGCTCGCGATGATTCTCGTCCGGCGCGGGTCGGCGAAATTTTTCTTGAGGTCGATCAGGTCGGACTTGATGATTTCGAGGATCTTTTTCGGCTGTTTCAAGATGACCTGAAGTTCGGCGATGAGCTTCTTTTTCTCCTTAAGCTCGTCCTCGAGTTTCTGGCGTTCCATGGCGGCCAAGCTCTGGAGTTTCATCTCGAGAATCGCATCGGCCTGGAGGGGGGAGAGCTTGAAATTCTTGACTAGATTAATCTTGGCGGTCTCGCGATCTTCGGATTTCTTGATTGTCGCGATGATTTTATCGATGACGTCGAGCGCCCTCACGAGGCCTTCCAAAATATGCTCGCGGTCCTGAGCTTTCTTAAGGTCGAACTCAGTGCGCCGGCGGATGATGATCTTCCGGTGCTCGACGTATTCGGATAAGACGTCCTTAAGCGACAATATCTCTGGTTGGAGGCCGTTTACGAGCGCGAGAACGTTGTAATAAAAATTTTTCTGGAGCTCCGTATACTCGTAAAGCTGATTCAAAATTTTCTGGGGCGAGGAGTCATTCTTCAATTCCACAACAATTCTCAATCCTTCGCGGTCCGACTCATCCCGAATGTCGCGGACGCCCTCGATCTTTTTGTCGGTCACTAGCTCGGCCATCCTCGTTATCATGTCGGACTTATTCACTTGATAGGGAATCTCGGTGATGACTATTTGGAAGCTGCCGCTCTTTCTTTCTTCTATCTCCGCTTTGGCGCGGATGGTGACCGAGCCCTTGCCGGTCGTGTAGGCCTCCTCAAGTGCCTTCTTGTCGTAAATGATGCCGCCGGTCGGAAAATCCGGTCCGGGCATGAACTGCATCAGTTCTTTAATGTCCGCGTCGGGATGCTCTATTAAATGAGCGGTGGCGTCCGCTATTTCACCCAGATTGTGGGGCGGAATCGAGGTGGCCATGCCGACGGCGATACCAACCGTGCCGTTCAAAAGAAGGTTCGGCAGCTTAGCCGGAAGGAACTTCGGTTCCTCTCGAGTCGCGTCGTAGTTCGGTTGCCAGTCCACCGTGTCCTTATCTATATCCAAAAGAAGTTCCTCGGCGATCCTCGAAAGCCGTGCTTCCGTGTAACGCATCGCGGCGGGGCTATCGCCGTCGATGGAGCCCCAGTTGCCTTGACCCTCTATTAATGGATAGCGCAGGGAAAAGTCCTGGGCCATTCTGGCCAGCGCATCGTAAAGCGCAATGTCGCCGTGCGGATGGTATTTACCGAGTACTTCGCCGACTACGTTCGCCGATTTCTTGAATTTGGCCGAGTGGGTCAAGTTCGTGTCCCACATTGACCATAAAATCCGGCGTTGAACCGGCTTCATGCCGTCGCGCACGTCCGGGAGGGCCCGCGAGACGATGACGGACATCGCGTAGTCCAAATAGGAATCGCGGAGTTCGGTCGTGATTTCCTGCGCCTGAATTTTATCCTTCTTATTGTTCTCCTCGGTCATGATTCAAATGAAGTTCGTAGGTTAATTTACTCTAATTCTCGGTTGAGGTCGATATCCGATTTTCCGGCGCCGTTTCCGTAGAGGTCGTAGCCGGCTTTTCCAGATTCAGATTGTTCGTCCTATTTATTTGCTCACTGACCTTCGTCCAGCTTTGGCTTACGGAATCCCAAATGGATTGAACGCCGTTTCGGGCATTGCTCCAAACATTTTCCCATCCTAAACCCAGTGTTTTGAAAAAAGTTGTTCCCTCCTCGGGCGCCGCGGGAGCGGTTACCGCGGTCGACGTCACATCTGGGACAGTCGAGGTTCTGGGCAGGGTGACATTCAGATAGGCAACCCAGAGTACGATGACGATAAGCATCCCCGTGCCCGAAAATATCGTGAGCCAGCGCTTCTTCGTCCTGTCATCCGATCGCTGGACGTTTCTGATGAACTGGTTGAATTTGGAAAGAAGCCCCCTCATCTTTTAATAAGTCAGGCACTTCACGATCATTGCCTTTGGCACCAGGTCCTTTTTCTTGAAAACGAATTTTTCTTCCTCTTTCACCTTCTCCTGCCCCATCTCTTTGAGCAAGGGTTTTGGATTTTTCGTGAGGGATGGAATTACGATCGACGGCTCCAACTGGCGAATAAGCTTGGCGGCCGCCGCGGCGCCGATGTGCGGTTTTTCTCCGCCCGGGATTATAAGTACGTCGCAGTCCTTCAGAAACTCATGGATTCTCGGGTTGGAATCATGGGTGATGTGGCCGAGAATTCCCAGGCACACGTCGTCGAAGACCATCCGGTAGGCGGTCTTCTCCTTCTTCTCCTCCTCGCCCAAGCTCCAGCCCTCAATCTGGATCCCCTGTACCTCGTACTCTCCCTGGTGGTCTATCCAAAATGGGGTCGCCTCCGCGGGTGCCTCGGCTAGGGCTGGCCGGATCGTGTTCAATATCAAAGCGGCGCCTTTGTAGGAGCGCTGGTTTTCGGGGTCGATAAGCACTACCAAATCGCCGGCCTGGATCTTGAAATAATCGCCGCCGTAGTAGTTTATAATCATGATTATTATTAAGGTTATCATTTTTTTGAGGTAATTTCAACGGTTTTTACGACTTGATACCGTTAGAAATAGACCGCCCCGAGACCCCTCGTGGGGCGCGCTTGCGCGCGGGCGCGATTTCTAACGGGATTGATTTTCAAAGAGCTTTTGTGATAATCTTCTCTTTACAATGAGTCCGGTTAAACCCAGCGCGAACACCTTAATGAGCCAGCTTTTGAAGAGTGACCCGAATATTTTGCCGACCCTCAAGGCCGGAGATTTGGTTGAGGGGAAAGTTTTGGGCAAAAGTTCGAAAATGCTCACGGTTGACTTGGGCCGGTTCGGCACGGGCGCGGTCTATCGCGGCGAACTTCAGAATGCAAAGGAGGTCGTTAAGAGTTTAAATCCTGGCGATCCGGTGCACGGAAAGGTGGTCTCCGTGGACAATGAAGAGGGCTTCGTTGAGCTTTCGCTATCGCAGGCCGACAAACAAAAGGCCTGGACTGACGTTCAGGAACTGATGGGTAAGGACGAAGCTTTCAATGTGAAGATCTCCGGTTTCAATAAAGGCGGCCTTACAGCCGACCTGAAGAGTCTTACGGCATTCCTTCCGGTCTCCCAACTTTCGAACGAGCACTATCCGAAGGTAAGCGTCGAGGAAAAAGGGAAGATATTGGAAGCGCTCCAGCTCTTCGTGGGCCAGGAATTCGAGGTCAAACTCATCGACGCAAATCCCCGCACCAACAAGCTCATCATCTCCGAACGGGCGGCGCAGGAATTGAACGCCAAAGAACTGGCGAAGAACTATTCCGTGGGCCAGGTAATCGAGGGAGTCGTCTCGGGTGTGGCGGACTTCGGAATTTTTATCCGCTTCACCGATAATCCGGCGCTTGAGGGTTTCATTCACGTTTCCGAGATAGACTACAGAATGATCGAGAACCCGAAGGAGTACGTGAAAGTGGACGAAGCCATCAAGGCCAAGATAGTGGACATTAAAGATGGCCGAATTTCCCTCTCTCTCAAAGCGTTGAAGGATAATCCCTGGGATAGGGTGGAGGAATTCTACAAAGACGGCGATGAGATTAAAGGTACGGTTTATCTCTTCAATCCTTTCGGCGCAGTCGTAAATTTGGAACACGGATTGCAGGGGCAACTGCACGTGACGGATTTCGGCGGCGTGCCGGAGATGAGAAAAGAGGTTACGGTCGGGCAGGAATATAATTTCGTGATTCAGGAGGTAAAACCGCAGGAGAGAAGGATCGTTTTGAAATTGAAGAAATAAAATAGAAAACAACCCCGCCAGTCCATGGACCGGCGGGGTTTTCGTTGGGTTGACCGGGAGTGAAAACTCGATTGCGGCGTGTCCGAAAAAGAATTAATCGGGTTTCTACTACCCGGTTGACCGAAATA
>Ga0187878_1003384_pt1 | contig 13229 bp, 10 predicted proteins | sample June2016WEW_17_1_FD_132979 | JGI IMG/M metagenome (GOLD analysis project Ga0187878, IMG submission 132979) | Peatland microbial communities from SPRUCE experiment site at the Marcell Experimental Forest, Minnesota, USA - June2016WEW_17_150 | ecosystem: Environmental > Terrestrial > Soil >...
ACCATGCCGGACGGCGGCCAACTGCCGCAGCTCCCGGATGATGCGCAGCAACGCATCCGTAGGACCGTCGAGCCGCAGCAGGCCAACGCCAACTGCCTGCACGACAGCGCGCGTTCGCACCGCCAGCGGCTCCGCCAGCGACTGGGCGCGATCGAGAAACGGCGCGATTTCGCTGGGCAGCACCGAGAAGCGGCAGATCGAGCCCGGAGGCTCGTCCCAAAGCGCGGTCGAGCTTTGCCATTGTCCGGCCTCCGCCGGCAGCAGGTTGCCGACCATGCGCCCGGCTCTGCGCGCCTGGTCCTCGACCGCGTTCTCGATGCCTTCGAAGCGGACATCGAGTGTGCACAGTGACGGACCCGACGAGCGCAGTTGCAAGCCGGTAAAGGTGAGCACGGAATCGAGCAGCGCCAACGCCGCCTGATTCGCCGCCGCGATGGTCTCAAACTGGAAGGTGAGCGTCCGCTCCGTCTGCGGCAGCGGATGCAGCCGGAAGATGGCCTGGGTTATGATGCCCAGCGTCCCCAGGGAGCCGGTGGCCAGCTTTGGCAGATCGTACCCGGCAACATTCTTAACAACTTTTCCGCCGCTGCGCGCCAGGGTTCCGTCGGCAAGGGCAAGGGTTACGCCGATAATGAGGTCGCGCAACGAGCCGAAGCGCACGCGCGAAGGGCCGTTGTCGTTGGCGGCGACGATTCCTCCGATGGTGGCATGTCCGCCGAAGAGCGGCTCGACCGCAAGTCTCTGTCCATGCTCCGCCAGTGTGCGTTGCAGATCGGCCACGGTGCAGCCAGGCTCAACCGTGGTCGTCATGTCACCCCAGGCATGCTCGATAACGCGATTCATCTTGCGCATCGAAACCACAACATCGAGCTCGCGGGGCGCTGCGCCCCAGCCAGGCTTGGTGCCGTTGCCGCGCGCTGCCAGCGCCACCGAGTTCTCGTTGGCCCAGCGCAGAACAGCGGCCACCTGCTCGGCCGTCGAAGGCTCGACGATGAACTTTGGCACGCGCCCGCAGATAGCGTCCGCCTCCGCGGCCTCGGCGGTAGAGGCGATTCTCTCCAGTTCATTCCACGGAATTGGCCGCGAACGAGTTGAAATTCCTGCCATCAGAAGAACTCCGCCACTCCGGCCAACTCCAACGGATGAGGTGTATACGGGCCGGTTTTTTCAGCACACAGGCGCAGCCGCGGAAACACCTTGCCGGGGTTGGCGAGGTGCTCGGGATCGAAGGCGCAACGAACCAGTTGCATGGTGTCGAGGTCGGGTTCGGCGAACATCTCCCCCATGAACATCTTCTTTTCTTCGCCGACGCCGTGCTCGCCGGTGATCGAGCCGCCCGCCTTGATGCAGAGCCGCAGGATATCGCCGGCCACCTGCTCGGCGAGGTGTTCCTGGCCCGCGATGCGGCGATCGTAGAGCACCAGGGGATGCAGATTTCCGTCGCCCGCGTGGAAGACGTTGGCGACCCGCAGCCCCGATTCCCGGCTGAGCCGCGCGATCTCATTCATAATTTGCGGCAGCGCGGTTCGGGGAACGACTCCGTCCTGCACGATATAATTTGGCGAAATGCGTCCCATGGCGGCGAACGCGGCTTTGCGGCCTTTCCACACCACGATGCGCTCGGCCTCCGAATGCGCCAGCCGTATCTCCCAGGCGCCGCGGCGCGTGCAGATGTCGTTCACCTGGTGCATCAGGGTCTCGACCTCGGTCGCCGTGCCGTCAAGCTCCACCAGCAGCAGTCCGCCGCAGTTGGGATACCCCGCGTGAACGCTGGCCTCGGCGGCCTGAATGGCGAGGTTGTCCATCATCTCGATGGCCGCCGGCAAAACGCCTGAGGCGATGACGTCGCTCACCGCTTCGCCGGCTTCGTTGGTCGAGTTGAAGGCGGCCAGCAGAGTGGTAATGACCTCCGGGCGCTTGACGATCCGCAAAATAATCCGCGTCGCCACGCCCAACGTGCCCTCCGAGCCGACAAACACGCCGGCCAGATCGTAGCCAGGCGAATCGAGGGTCGAGCTGCCGAGATGCACTAGTTCGCCATCGGGCAGCACAACATCCATTCCCAGCACGTGCGTCGTGGTGAACCCGTACTTCAGACAGTGCGCGCCGCCGGAATTCTCCGCCACGTTGCCGCCGATGGAGCACACCTGCTGCGAAGAGGGATCGGGCGCGTAGAAGTAGCCATAGGGAGCGACCTGCTGCGTAATGAAGGCGTTGATGGCTCCCGGTTCAACCGTGACGCGCTGGTTGGGGATGTCAACCTCAAGAGTCCGGCTCATGCGTGCCAGACTGAGCACTACGCCATTGGCCACCGGCAGCGCTCCGCCGCTTAAGCCGGTTCCGGAGCCGCGGGCGACAAAAGGAATCTTGTGCTGATGGCAGATGCGAACCACCGCCTGCACCTGCTCGCTGCTTTCAGGCAGCAGAACGGCCGCGGGCACCACGCGGAAATTGGTCAGGCCATCGCACTCGTAGGTTTTAAGCTCGCTGGCTTCGGTAATCAGGCCGCTCGAGCTGAGCACGGCGCGAAATGCATCCAGTATCCGTCGGTCCATAATGCTGTTTCCAGTGAGTTGCCCTTCGCCGGACTGCCCTCAAGGTTCAACCCGGGCGGCGGCCTGCCGGCTCGTCCGCCGGAACTAAGGAAGAATCATTCAGGCCTAATAGATGCAGATGCAGATAGCCGTGTGGCCACAGCAAGGTCTCCGAATAGCGGCTCGTCTTTAGTCTGAAGTCTGACACGCACGCAGCAGAGTACCCGCCCGAGGCAAAGGCAAACTCTTAATGTGCGTTAACGTGCATGGAGGGGAGAGATGCGGAAGCGAGGTAAGTACAAGAAACCATGGAGCGGGAGACGGGATTTGAACCCGCGACTTCGACCTTGGCAAGGTCGCACTCTACCACTGAGTTACTCCCGCTCGACGTGCTTGATTATAGCGGGCCGTCCAACCGAGCGTCAAACCTCCGGCGGCGCTAAAGACAGCTCTAATGAACGACTGGAGCCCACTGCGGATCCTGGGTGGCGTCCACCATCTCGCCGTCGCGCATGTGCAGAATGCGGTCGCCGTGGGCGGCCGCCTCGGGATTGTGAGTAATCATCAGCACGGTTTGCCCGAGGTCCTTGTTGGAGCGGCGCAGCATCGCGAGCACGATTTCAGAGTTCTTGGTATCGAGGTTGCCGGTGGGCTCGTCGGCGAGCACGATGGCCGGCTTATTGATGAGGGCGCGGGCGAGCGCCACCCGCTGTTGTTCACCGCCGCTCAACTCCGAAGGCCGGTGGTTAAGGCGCTTGTCGATCCCGAGCAGAGAGGTGACGTGCTCGAAATAGGCCGCGTCGCCGGCGAGGCTCCCGCTGATTTCGCGCGCGATGTCGATGTTGCCGCGGGCGTCGAGCGTGGGCAGCAGGTTGAACTTCTGGAAGACGAAGCCGATTTTGCTCTTGCGCATGCGCGTCCGCTCAGCGTCGGAAAGTTTCGAGAAATTTACGCCGTCGATCATCACCCGCCCGGAATCGACTTGCGTGAGTCCGCCCAGGATATAGAACAACGTCGACTTCCCACTGCCCGAGGGACCCACCAGGGAGACGAACTCCCCGCGCTCGATTGTCAGTGAGACGCCGCGCACGGCCGGCACTTCGACTTTGCCCACGCGGAAGGTTTTGTATACGTTGTCTACTTCAATGATGGCAGGCATGAATCTCTGATTCTACACTTGATCGCCCCCAGCAAACGCCAAAGCGCTCGCCGGGCCCGTGCCACACCATTCTTGGAAGATGTTCTAGCTGCCGCTGGCGCGCTTCAACCCGGTCGGTTCCAAGGCAGTGGCGCGCTTGGGCCCGCGCTTGCGAACCAGGAGCAGGCGGATTCGCTCCAGCAGTTCAGCCGGGGAATACATTCCCTTCGGCAAAAAGATATCGGCTAGCGTGTCCTGATCGTAGATCTTGACTTGGCCGGAGAAAAGAATGACCGGTGTGGCCGGGGAGAGCTGCTTGATCCGTCCCACCAGCTCGTTGCCGCTCATGCCGGGCATGATCAGGTCGGTAAGCACCAGATCCACCCCGCCGCCGGTAAATGCCGCGAGTGCCTGTTCCCCGCTGATGCAGGCAATCACCCGGTATCCCCTGGTTTCCAGGATCAGCTTCCGAATCGAGAGCGATTGTTCGTGGTCATCAACGCAGAGAATTGTCTTCTTGACTTTCATGATTTATCGACCACGCACACTCTGCGCCGCTTTCAAAAAAAACGGCAGCCAGCGACTTTGTTAAAACGATGTTACAGCAGAGAAGAACCAAATCCTACGTGCGATTTGCGGCAATGTAAAGTATCTCCTAAGTGAATAAAACGTGAGACGCCGCGGCCGGCCTTTTGGCCCGGTGCCCCAAGCGCAAATGAGTCTGCATCACCTTGATCTCCAACAGAATCAGTCTGACGTTGATTCGATGGAGGAACTTCTTTGCGCGGATGGTGTACCAGAAGCAAACATCCTGCACTGCCGGGCCTGTACGTTTGCGTCATGCGAGTAACCAGAGCGGCGTCCTGGAAATACGTCGCGTTCATAAAAAAAGCCACCCTTGACAGCCAGCGCTCTGCTGCATAACATGGCGGCCATCTTTGAGGCGGTGCTTTGGGCGTCCTTCGGGGTACTCCGGAGCGGCGGTTTGCGTGGCGAACACCTTGGAGCAAAGCCGGGATGTATTGATCAACAACTCCAGAACATTTTTGAAAGCGTGGCACCGGTATCGTTTAGACGTTGAAAGTGCGCGGCGGAGGCTCCCGGGTCCCCACTATGCGCTGCTTTCGCGCGTAGTGGGTTGAACGGTGCGGTTGCGGCGGTTGAACCATCGCCGTTCTCGCGTATCCGCAGACTCAATGACATTCCATAAGGACTAATGAGCGTAGAAGAAATCAGACCTGTTGTTGAAATGCGCGGGATCGTCAAGCATTTTCCCGGCGTCCTTGCGCTCAAGGGCGTGGACCTCGATGCGCGGCCCGCCGAAGTGCATGTGCTGCTGGGCGAGAATGGGGCGGGCAAATCCACCCTCATCAAAGTCCTTTCCGGCGTTTATCCCCCCGACTCGGGCGAGATTCTGTTCGAGGGCAAACCGGTGCATGTCCGCAGTCCCCACGATGCGCAGCAGTTGGGGGTCAGCACCATTTACCAGGAATTCAATCTCGTGCCCGAGATGAGCGTCGCGGAGAACATCTTCCTGGGACGCGAACCGCTGCTCAATCGCCGGCTCGGCATCGTCGACCGCAAGCAACTGTTCCAGCAGGCGCGCGAGGTCTTGTCCACGTTCGACATCCAGGTTGCTCCTGAAACCATCGTCAAGCGCTTGGGCATAGCGCAGCAGCAGATGGTGGAAATCGCCAAGGCTCTGTCGTTGAATGCCAGAGTCATCGTCATGGACGAGCCGACGGCGGTGCTGACGGCCCACGAAATCAATCATCTTTTCAAGATGATCCAGGATTTCAAGCAGCGCGGCATTGCCATTATTTACATCTCGCATCGCCTGGAAGAAGTCAAAAGAATCGGCGATCGCGCCACCATTCTGCGCGATGGCGCCGCGGTCGGCACCGTGCTCGTTGCCGCCACGCCGGTCGATGAACTCATTCGCATGATGGTCGGGCGCGATTTGAAGGACAAGTTTCCCAAACTCAGCGTCGAGCCGGGAGAGGAAGTCTTGCGGGTGGAGAATCTGCGGCGTAAAGGCGTGTTGCACGGCGTCAGCTTCCACCTGCGCCGGGGTGAAATCCTGGGGGTCGCCGGGCTGGTCGGCTCCAGACGCACGGAGATGGCGCGTGCCATTTTCGGCGTCGACAAGATCGATAGCGGGCACATCCTGGTGCGTGGTCAGCGGGCGGAGATCAAGTCGCCCTCCCAGGCCATCCGCGCGCGGCTGGCGCTGGTGCCGGAAGACCGCAAGCGGCATGGAATTCTGCCGACCATCTCCGTGAAACACAACATTACCCTGAGCATGATCAAACGCTTCGCGCGCATCGGCATTCTCGACTTGGGAAGTGAGAAAAAAGCGGCGCAGGGATATGCCGACTCGTTGCGCATCGCCACCCCGAACCTGGACCGCTGGGCGATGTACCTGAGCGGCGGCAACCAGCAGAAGGCGGTGATCGCCAAGTGGCTTGGAGTGGAAGCCGATATCTTCCTGTTTGACGAGCCGACGCGCGGCATCGACGTCGGCGCCAAGGTCGAGGTCTACCAGTTGATGGGTGAACTGGTGAAGCGCGGCGCGGCCATTCTGATGATCTCATCGGAGCTGCCCGAAATTCTTGGCATGAGCGATCGCGTCATTGTCATGCGCGAGGGACGCATCGCCGGTGAGTTCACGCGTGCGGAGGCCAACCAGGAGAAGATTCTGAGCTGCGCACTGGGTGGCACGTTTACCCAACAAACTGGCACGGGAGCAGAGGCATGAGCGAGGTCGGGCTAAAGGAAATCGAAAGGCAAGTTTCGGTCGGGTCTGATCCCCATTCGAGGGCAGGATTCTTGCACCGGATTCCCTGGGGCCGCATCGGCATGCCCGCCGTGCTGATCATTCTTTGTATCTTGTTCGGCGCCATCAATCCAAACTTCTGGAGCGTCATGAACCTGACCAACGTCTCGCGCCAGATTTCGATTCTGGCGTTGATTTCGATCGGTCAGACCTTCGCGATTCTGAGCGCCGGCATCGACCTCTCGGTCGGTTCCCTGCTGGCTTTGGTCAGTGTCGTCGCCGCCCAGCAGATGCTCAACTTCGGACTCTGGGGCGGCATCGCGGCCGGCATTCTTGCCGGCGCATTGGCCGGGCTGGTCAACGGGATACTGATCGCCAAAGCCAAGCTGCCGGCCTTTATCGCGACCCTCGGCATGTTGATCGCGGCGCGCGGCATTGCCCTGACCTTGAGCGGCGGGCTGCCGGTTGTCGGCTTGCCTCACGCCTTCCTGTTTCTTGGTGCGGGCAAGATCGGCCCAATCCCGGTTCCGGCGGTGATTGCGGCCGTGGCCTTCGTTTTCGCCCACCTCGTCATGACGCGCACGCGCTTCGGACGCTACGTTTACGCCATGGGCAGCAACGAAGAAGCTGCCATGCTGTCCGGCATCAACGTCGTCAAATACAAAACTCTGGTTTACGTTCTCAGCGGCATGTTCGCGGGAATTGCGGGCGTGGTGCTGACCTCGCGCGTCATCTCCGGCCAGCCGACGCTGGGAGAGGTGCAGGAGTTGTACTCGATCGCGGCGGTCGTCATCGGCGGCGGCAAGATCACCGGCGGCGTCGGCGGAATGTGGCAGACCCTGATGGGCGTGCTCATCCTCGGCGTCCTGGCCAACGGATTGAATCTCATCCAGGTTTCGTCGTACGTACAGAATATCGTCATCGGCGTCATTATCGTGCTGGCGGTTTACGTTGACCTGGCGCGCGAACGCCGCCGCTAGACCCGGAGCCCGCGTCATTAAGTTGTTTTTTAATTCGGTTTTGAAGGGGCGTGGCACTAGACAGCTTCAGCCGCGCCGTTTCCTGACCGCATATTCTCCGGCTTTAGCCGCTGAGGGACTGCGGTTGACTCCAGTCCGAAATGAGTTATGAAACAGCTTGTAACCTGTTTCGCGAAGAAAACGTATCCTGTTGATGATTTTTTTCGCACAAGGGAGAGAAGGATGAACAAGCATCTTCGATCAATCACTTTCGCGTCCGCCCTGCTGCTGGTTCTGTGCCTGGGCGTGGCACAGGCAGCACCGGAACCGGCTCAGGCGACGCCGTCAAGGGTACCCGCCACGTCCGGGTCGGCCGCCAAGACACCGGCAGCGCCGAAACCCGCCACCCCCGCCGAGCCGGGCGACGAGTATCCGCGTCCTCCCAAGCCCGCCAAGCAGTACACCATCGGGGTGCTGCTGCCGCAGATGTCCAACCCGCACTTCATCGGACAGGCCTACGGTTACACCGATGAAGCAGCCAAACTCGGAGTCAAGATTATCCTTTACGATGCGGGCGGCTATCAGTACATCGAGAAGCAAGTCTCGCAGATGGAAGACCTGATCGCCAGCAAAGTGGACGCCATTGACTTGGTCGCCATTAATGGTGCCGGCACAATCAGCTCCGTGGAAAGCGCTGTCGCACGTGGCATTCCGGTGATCAACTGCAACGTCATGACCGACAGCGACAAAGTCGTCACTCGCGTTCGTTCGGACGACCAGGTGATCGGACGGATGCAGGCGGACTACATGGCGCAAGCTCTGCATGGCAAGGGAAACGTCGTCATGATGCGCGGTCCGGCGGGAACTTCCTGGGCGCAGATTCGCGGCGATTCCTTCAGAAAGCGCCTTGGCGAGATAGCCCCGGGCATCAAGATTGTCGGCGAACAGTATTCGCAGTCCACGCCGCAGGACGGGATGCGGGTGATGGAGGATTTCCTGCAAACCTTTCCGCAGATTGACGGCGTTTACAATGGCGCGGACATGACTGCCGTCGGCGCCGCCCAAGTAATCCGTGCGGCCGGCAAAGCGGGAAAAATTGTGATCACCGCTACGGACTTCCAGAAGGACAGCGAGAATTTCATGCGCGAGGGGGTAATGAGCGCGAACGTTGTCCAGCAAAGCGTTACGATCGGCCGGTGGTGCATACGCGCGACGGTCAATTATTTGGAAAAGCGCCCGGTTCCAAAAGAGCTCTGGACCCCGCTGCTCCTGATCACGAATCCGACCCTGGACAAAACTGACTTCCGAGGCGTACGCGCTCCTGCTGGTTGGAAGCCACCGACGAGGTAACTTCGGAGACGTCATCCCGCTGGTGCCCCACATCTGCTGCGGTTAGCAGATGTGGGAGTTCTCCAGCGAACGCTGGTATCAGCGTTTGTGGGGGCGGCAAGAAGAATATGGCCAACCAATTCAACCAGCCAAGAGTCGCGCTCATTACGGGCGCAAACAAGGGCATCGGCTTTGAAACGGCGCGTCAGCTTGGCAGGCTGGGCATTACCGTCCTGCTGGGCGCCCGCGACGGAAAACGCGGTCAACGCGCGGCGGAAACCTTGCGCGGCGAAGGCCTTGAAGCGCGCCCCATCGTCCTCGACGTAACTGACCAGAGCACGATTGACGCCGCCGCCGTCCACATCGAGCGAGAGTTCGGGAGATTAGACATTCTGGTGAACAACGCCGGGATTTTTATTGAAAAGCAGCCGGCAAGCCGGTGCCAGCTCGAGAATCTTCGCCGAACTTTCGAAACGAATTTCTTCGGCGCCTTCGCGGTCACCAAGGCATTGTTGCCGTTGCTCCGCAAGGCGGAGGCTGGACGGATCGTCAATCTCGCCAGCGATCTGGCTTCGCTCGGCAACACCAGCGATCCGCAGTGGGCGCTCTACGAACACGTTTACTTCGCCTATGCTTCGTCGAAGGTGGCCATCAACGCCATGACCGTGGCCTTGGCCAAGGATCTACGGAACACGCCCATCAAGGTGAACTCAGCCGACCCGGGCTTCACCGCAACCGACATGAACGGCCACACCGGCCCCAAGAAACCGGAGCAGGCGGCGCTTGTCCCGGTGAAACTGGCGACGCTCCCGCCGGATGGACCGAGCGGAGGCTACTTCGACGAGAACGGCCCAGTGCCTTGGTGAGTGCCTGCGGCCGGAGCAGCTAAGCTGCGTACCCGACATTGCAACTCGGTTCGACGGTGCCCCACGTTCGCCGGTTGTTGGCTAACGTGGGGTAGTTTCTTGGGCGGCCCTACTTCTTAGTAGCTGGCGATAACGCCATGCGTTCTAGAATCTCGTAGACGGCTGCCGTATCATGCTCGGCGTGTCCCGAAGCAGTTGCTGCGATATAGATCGGTATGGTCGATGTAAACACCGGCGCCGGACAGCCCGTGGCCTGCAGGGCTTCGCCGATCAGCTTCATATCTTTCTGCCAAACCGAATTCTTCATCGTGGCCTCGTCCCAAGTCCGATTCACCATCGCCGGACCCCGGACTTGAAACATGCGCGAACCGCCGGCCCCGTCGGCAACCACCTTCACCACCATCGCCGGATCAAGCCCGGAACGAGCCCCGAGCAAAATCGCTTCGGCGGCCGCGACATTGTGAATCGCCACCAGCAGGTTGGCCACCAGCTTCATCTTCATTCCGTTGCCGAATTCGCCGAGCTCATAACAGATCCGGGCAAAGCCGTCGAAGACCGGAGCCACCTCCCTGATCGCAGCGGCATCGCCGCTGGCGTAGACGGCGACATCGCGGTTTTTCGCCTGCGCGCCGGTGCCCGAGAGAGTGCAGTCGAGCAGCACGATGCCTTTTTCCGCGAGCTGGTCGCGCACCTTCAGCTTGGCCGCCAGCGGCAGCGTGCCGGTTTCGATGACGATGGTTCCCCGGGCGCAACTGCCGGCGAGGTCGGCGCAAACTGCATAGAGCGCGGCCTCGGAAGCCAGCGCCAGGATGATGTGACGGCAGCGTTTCCCCACTTCGCGCGCATCGGCCGTAGCGGTTCCCCCGGCCTTGGTCAACTCGTCGCGGCCGTGCGCCAGGATGTCCGTCCCAATCACTTCGAAGCCTGATTTCACCAGGTTGGCCGCCATGGCCGACCCCATGATCCCCAACCCGATTACACCTACCGTACCTTTCTTTTTCTTTTCAGCGCTCATCTCTTTTCCCCCGTCACACCGGCTGGCTGAGCCGCCAATCGTGCCGCGCTCTGCCCGCCGCCAGTAATATTTTCCATCATCTTCACCAACTCGCCGGAGGTCACCACCTGCCCGATGATCCGCTTCATGATCTTGATGGCGGCGTCGTGGAAATCGCGGCCGTCCATGCTGTCCATGCAGTCTTCCACCATGATGACGCCGTAGTCGCGGTTGGTGGCCTCGAAGCTGGTGCTCAAACAGCAGCTTGAAGTGTTGATGCCGGTAATGATTACCGTATCGACGCCCAGGTTCTTCAAGACGAACTCAAGATCCGTCATGTGGAAACAGTTGTAACGTTTCTTGTTGTGGACAACATAGTCTCCGTCGCGGTAGAGAGCCGGGATGATCTCTGTCCCCACCGATCCCTGCATGTTATGCCGTCGCGCCGCCTTTCTGACGGATTTGGGATCTTCGTCGTTTGCCCGCCAGTGCGGGTTCGACAAAGCCTCCTGCGGATTCCGGAAACCGGCAACCACGTGAATGATCGGAATTTGCAATTCGCGCAATCGATGAAAGAGGCTGGCAGTGTTCTCGATCACCACCTTGCATCGCTCGGCGGGCAGCGGCATGGTCGCCACCTCGGGGTCCAAATGGCCGCGATGCATATCCACGGAAATAACCGCGTATTTCTTCATCTAGTTATCTTCCCTATTGTGGTGCTTCACAAGTCGAGCAACTCCGCTTACAGACCCACCAGTGCCAGCATCTCCCGGCTGTAAAGATCATGGGCCTCGCCATACAAAGGCTTTACGGCTGCGACAAACGCGTCGTGCTCTGGCGGCGTGAGCTCGATAATTTCGCCGCCTTCCTTCCGGATCGTCGCTGCCGCGTCCTCTTCCTCCTTGACGTGAAGTTCGCGCTGGAAGGCGACCGCATCGCGAACCGCCGCTGTCATCTCGGTCTGCAGTTCCTTCGGCCATGCGTCAAACGACGTGCGGTGAATGAAGATCGGCCGGGAGAGATAGAAGTGGTTGGTCACGGTGTGGAAGTGATGGTACTTATGAACCCCATAGGTGACCGTATTGAAAAACGGATTCTCCTGCGCATCCAGGGTTCCGGCCTTGACTCCCTGGATCGCTTCCGTCAAGTCCATGATGAGCGGAGTGGCGCCCAGCAGCTCGAACGTCCGCGCCTGAATCTTACTGGGCAAAACCCGAATGCGCATGCCCTTCATGTCGGCGGGGACGCGCACCGGCCGCAGGCGATTGGAGACTTGCCTGAAGCCGTTCTCAAAATAGCCGGCAATGCGATAGTTCATGCGCTCTTCGAGCTTACCGGCGAGAACCTTGCCGAGGTCGCCGTCCATGGCGGCGCGCGCTTTTTCATTACTGTCGAAGATGAAGGGAAGATCGGCCATCCCCACTTCGGGAACGCGATCGGTAAAGTAACTGCTCGATTGATAGCCGAGCGTCAGCACCCCGTCCTCGACCAGCCACAGGATGTCTTCGGCGCGATAACCGAGGTCCATGATGTTGTAGACGTACTTAACCTCCACGTCGCCGCCGAACTTTGCTTTCAGCCGGTCGCCAATCCTCTTCAGCGCCAGACTGAAGCCGGTTGTCGGCGGTCCATAACCGCCCATACGAATCTGGATCGGCCTGCCTTTGGCGCTCCTGGGCACTTGCTCCCCGGCTGACGCCTTGCCTTCGTTTTTCATAGCTCTCTGTTCCGAGGCGGAAACAGCGCGCGAATCGAGCAGTCCGCTCGCCAGCGCGCCGGCTCCCAAAACACCTGAACCTCTTAGAAAATTTCGTCTGAGCATGGGCCTTCTGAGAGCGGCAACATCACCAAACAAATGCGGCCCCGAAACCGGCCTAGTTTTCCACCGTGACGATGGCTCCGCTCTCGGCGGACTTGGCGATGGCTTCAAAGGCGGCGATGTTGGCGACCATCTCGGCGAACGTTACCGGGTAAGGCGCGCGGCCCGCGGCGGCATCGGCGAAGGCCTCCACATTGGCGCGAACCATCGACATCGCGGGATATTCGACCGTCTGCTGCGGGCCGCCATGTGCGGCCTTGGTCAGCAGCCAGCCTTCCGGCGCTTGCGGGTGTGCCTTGTCGCGTATCTCCACCCACCCCTTGCTGCCAAACACCGCGAAGCGGATGGAAAAAGGCGGCCCCAATACCGAGGAGATCACCCCGTTGGCGCCGTTTTTAAAATTGAGAAGAATTGCGAGCGTGTTCCGCGTGGGGCTGGCAACCGAGCGCAGACTGGCCAGCACGTTTTCAGCCGGACCGTTCACGGCGATGCAGAGGTCCAGCCCGTGGATACCCAGCGCCACCATCGTCGTTCCGCCGGGCGACTCCGCCTTTTGCAGCCGCCAGTTGTCAGCCGCCAGCGGGCGAAGTTCAAAGGTCAGGGTCGCTTCCGTCGTCTGGATGGCGCCGAGTTCGCCGGATTTCACCATCCGTAGCACATCCTGCAGGACTGGTTTGAAACGGTGTTCGTGCCCTACGGCAAGAACCACCCCGTTGGCTTTGCAGGCCTCGACTTCGGTGAGCGCGTCGCGCCGCGTAAGCGCCAGCGGCTTCTCGCAAAAAACGTGCTTCTTCGCCGCGGCTGCCATTACCAC
>Ga0187878_1003386_pt1 | contig 13228 bp, 11 predicted proteins | sample June2016WEW_17_1_FD_132979 | JGI IMG/M metagenome (GOLD analysis project Ga0187878, IMG submission 132979) | Peatland microbial communities from SPRUCE experiment site at the Marcell Experimental Forest, Minnesota, USA - June2016WEW_17_150 | ecosystem: Environmental > Terrestrial > Soil >...
CCCCCCGGGGCGAACCGCTGCCTCACACGGCGCGGGAAGTTACGCCTTCTTCGAGAAGGCGTGCTGGGTTTTTTCGAGCGTGAAGCCGAGCTTGATGTAGAAGTCGCGCGCGACTTCGCGCACGATGTTGGAACGCACGCGAACGGTTCGAACGCCCTGAGCGCGCGCCCAGGCCTCGGCACGCGCCAGCAATTCCCGCCCCGCTCCCTGTCCGCGGGACTGGCGATCAACGATCAGCGCGGCGATCTCCGCCCAGGGATCGCTTTCGACCGTCCGGTTGATAAAGGCGTCCAGCCAGCCGATCTCCAGCCCCTGGGAGTTTTCTGCTACCAGTGTGAGGTGCCCCGGGCCGTCCGCGATCTGTTTCAACCGCGTTTCGATCTGCTCCGCGGTTGATGGGTAGCCGAGCTGCGTGGCAAGCTCGGCGATGCGCTCCGCCTCCTGAGCCGCCAGAGGGCGAACCTTGATCTGGATACGGCTGGGCTGGCCGGCCAATTGCCGCTCCCCTCCTTAATGCTCTCCCTAACAGCAGAAGACTTCCGGTGTTCGCGTCGGCCCATCGAGATGACCCACCAGGCGCTTCTCGAGCGCCCCGCTCACGGGGCCCAGGCTTTTGTGTAACGCTTCCACTTCCGCGGGCGAGAGCGGCTTGAAGGTCCGCGCGATTTCGATGTTCTGGTCAATGTGCTCGACGTGGGGCATGCCAATCACCGCCGTGGTGACCGGCAGGCCCATGGAGTAGCGCAGGAGCTGATCGATGTTCGCCTTGTTCTCGCCGGTCCCCACCAGGAATTCCTGCCCGGTCACCTTCATGGCGATGATGCCAAGTTTCTTCTTGTTGGCGGCGGGCAGCGCCAGTTCTTCGAAGCGCCCGTTGCGGGAGGCGTTCAGCGCCATCTGCACGCAGTCGAGCGGGTGGCGCTCGATGGCCTGCGCCATGACCTCGCCGTTCGTGTGGCTGGTCATGCCGATGAAGCGCGTCATCTTCTGCTCGCGGGCTTCCAGCAGCCCTTTGAGCGCGCCGTCCGGCGCTTCGATCTTGGCCAGGTCTTCGGCCTGGCCGAGGCTGTGAATGTGGACCAAGTCCAGGTGATCGACCTGCAGGCGCTTGAGGCTGCCTTCCAGGCGCCGCATGAACTCATCGCGCGTGCGGTCGGGAATCTTGGTGGCGAGGAAAACTTCCTTGCGCCGCGTGGCCATCACCTTGCCCACCCGCGTCTCGCTCTTGCCGTCGCCATAGGCGTAAGCCGTGTCGAGATAGGTGATGCCTTGGTCGATGGCGCGGTTGAGCGCGGCCCGACCTTTCTCTTCGTCCTCATACATTAGAAAGCGGCTGCCGCAGCCAAAGGCGAGAATCGAAACCTTCGCGCCGGTCTGCCCCAGAAGGCGATGCGGAAGCCGCGTGGACGCCGCTTTCATCGCGGGAATGATTTCCTGCAGCATCGGCAGGCTGGCACCGGCCGCCGTGCCCAGAGCCACTTTCTCAAGGAATCGGCGGCGAGAAACGTCTTTGCTCATAAGCCCTCCTAATACGAATTTGTCACACCCCGAATGTCAGCCCAACTCTACTGGGTCGCTGCGGCGGGCCTGAGAATCGCTCCCGGCTCGCAGCCGGCGTCGCTGGATTGCAGTTGAATATCGTCGAAATCTCCCGTTTCGTCAAACGATCCGATGCCGACCTCGCCGCAATTAAACGTGTGGTCGACGACCTGAAACCGCGGCTCTCGATCGCTGTCCATGAAGACTTCGATCTTCCCCGAGGGCACGTCGCGGCGAACCCGCACCGTGTGCCAGGCGCGGTCGGGAAGCGCCGGCTCGGCCTCCGTCCCGGCGATGCGCTGGCGCGGCTCGCCGTTCACAATGAAGAGACCATTGTGGACGGGCTGCTTGGTCCCGTAGTCGGAAGACAGGTGCGCATAGTAGAAGTGCAGCGTGTCCACGTAATTGAATACCACGATCATCGAGGTGCCTTCGCGCCGCACTCGCGCTTGAAAATCAAAGCTGCCCACCTTGGCCCGGGACAGACGAGCGTATTGCAGCGGCCGCCGCGGCACGCCGGGCTCGCGGTTGCGAAGCATGTGCAGGTAATGGTTCGCGCCCTCGGCGAGAATCGTCCAGTCTTCGGGGTAGGGAAACTGCCAGGCGGAGAGAGCGCCGCTCTCAAAGTCGTCGTGGAACTGTAGCGACCGCAGAACGGGCCCGGCGGCTGCCGCAAGTGCCAAAGCGCTCGCAACGATGACCATCGCCAAAACCGCCGAAGTCCGCTTCATTGTTTCTCCAGCTCCGGGGGATCAAGCTGCTCGCAGGAATTATACGAATTTCCAGCGTCCAGTGCAGAATTTATGTGAGATTCATCATCGGGCATTCCGAAGCGCCGTTTTCTGATTCGGAAGCCCTGAGGGTTCGGCCGCGCGGAGATTCCGCACTTTTCGGTTTCCAAGTTTCATTGAATCGGCTATAAGTCACGCGCACCGGTACGCCGAAGGACGACGCGCACTTGGGCGCAATAGCATGGAATCGATTCCTCAAGAATCGGGAGTTACGGGTGGTTCGGGAAATGCTTATCTTATTCCCCGCGCCCTCCCCGTTCTCTTTTTCTGTTCCGGCGCCTCCAGCCTGGTTTTTGAAACCATCTTCACGCGGCTGCTGACGTACACGTTCGGCAACACCGCGCAGGCGACGGCCACCGTCCTGGCGGCGTTCCTGGGGGGCCTCGCGCTGGGCGCGTTGATGTTCGGCCGCTGGGTAGACCGGCGCCCACCTTCGCTCTGGATTTACGGCGTTCTGGAACTCCTGGCGGGAATCTATTGCGTGTTCATCCCCCAGCTCTTCGGGTGGCTGACTCAGGCTTACGTCTTTCTCTATCACCGGTTCGATCTGGGGCCGACGGTGCTGACGGGAGCGCGCTTCGTGCTCTCCTCGGTGGTCATCCTGGCCCCGACGATCCTGATGGGCGGGACGCTGCCGGCCCTGGCGCGATACGTCTCCTCCACGCGAAGCGATTTCGAATCGCACGTGAGCCGGCTGTACGCCTGGAACACGCTGGGTGCGGCGCTGGGGACGCTCGCTTCGACCTACCTCCTCATGCCTACCTGGGGCGTCAAGGGGGCCCTGGGGTTCGCGTGCGCGATCAACTTCAGCGTTTTCGCGGCTGTCGGTCTCCAGGCGCGCCGCTTCACTCCCACGTCCGTCGCAGCAAAGACCAACCAACCCCCGCCCGGGCCCTCCGGTCCGGAAGCGAGCCTCGCGATTCGCCGGCTGTTCGTTTTTGCAGCCTTTCTCACCGGCGCGCTGGCGCTCGTCTACGAGGTGCTCTGGACGCACATTCTGGCCTTCCTGGTTGGCAATTCGGTGTACGCGTTTGGCGTCATGCTGTTTTGCTTCCTGTGCGGTCTGGGCATCGGCGCGCACGCGGTGGCGCGTCGCCTCCGCGAACCACGCCTCTGGTCGGCGGCCCTGGCGGGTTCACAACTCTTCCTGGCCTTATCCCTTTTTGGAACCCTTCCGCTCTGGGACCGCGTCCCCGGAATTTTTGCCCAGGGGTTGGCTCGTGCCTTCGAGCTTGATGTTGTGTCCATCCTCGTTCTGCTCCTGATCCGAATGATTTACCTCGGTGCGACGATCTACCGCCGGCTGTCCCGCGAGAGCTTCCCGTGGGCGCGCGCCATCGAACTCGCCGTGGAGGCGGCGGTGGTAATCCTGGCGCTGACCAGCGACACCACCCCGCTATGGAAGTATCCGGAGACATACTTCATTGCCTCGGAAGGACTGCGCTTCTTCTGCTCGTTTTACCTGCTCATTGTTCCGGCGATCCTGCTGGGGCTGACTTTTCCCCTCCTACTCAATCTCGCCAGTCACGGTGCGACGCGCGTGGGAAGCCGCGTGGGCGGCATCTACGCAGCGAACACGCTGGGAGCGATCCTCGGGTCGGCCCTGGCAGGATTTGTCCTGCTACCGCGGTGGGGATCGTTCTCCAGCCTCCGCGCCTCTGCCACGGTGAACCTGGGTCTGGGCCTGGTTTTTGCGTTTGTGCTGCTCCCCCTGCGGCGAAACTCCAAAATCCTGCTCGCCCTGGTTGCCGGCTCCCTGGTCTGGCTCTCCTGGAGCGGGCCGTCGGACTGGGACGCGCGCCGGATCTCGCGCGGCTCCTACGTGTATTTCACCGACGGCTGGCCCATCGACCGGGTGCTCTATTCCGCCGAGGATGTCCAGGGAGGCTTGACGACGGTCGTGGAAGTCCGCGGGGCGCGGGTTCTGCTGTCCAATGGGAAGTTCCAGGGAAACAATTCTGCCGAGACCGGAGCGCAGATCCGGTTCGCGCTCATCCCCGTTCTCTTTACCCAGGAGTTCGACCGCGCCCTGGTGATCGGACTGGGGACGGGGAACACCTTACGCACCGTTTCCAGCTTCCCATTCCGGCATCTCGATACGGTTGAGATTGCGCCTCACATCGTCGAGGCCGCAAGAGACTACTTTGCAGATATCAATGGGCGCGTATTCGATCGCGACCCCCGCGTGCAGCTGACCCTCGCCGACGGGCGCAACTTCCTCCTGCTTTCTCGCGAGAGCTATGACCTTATCACCATGGAGGTCAGCTCCATCTGGATCAGCGGCCAGGCGGACCTCTACAACAAGGAGTTTTACGAGCTCTGCCGGGCGCGGATGAAGCAACGAGGTATTCTTCAGCAGTGGGTCCAGATCCACCACATGCGAACGCAGGACTTCCTGGTGATCTTAAACACCGCGGCGCAAGTTTTTCCGCACGTCGCCTTTTTCCTGGGCCCCGAGCAGGGCGTGCTGGTTGCCTCAGAGTCGCCGCTGGAGAGTGACTACGGGCGACTCGCCGCCTTCGATGCCGATCCGGAGGTCCGCAAAGAGCTCAACGCCATCAACGTCCCAGGCATGACCGCACTTTTCGGCGAACTGATGCTCCATGGCGATTCCCTGCGCGCCGCGCTCGCCGCCCTGCCGCGACTGAGTGGCCGGTCGGCCGATTTCGTTTCCTCCGACCTCTTTCCCTATCTGGAGTATCGGACGCCCAAGGGCAACGCGCTTCCGCAGAGTACGGTCTTTGACAACATCAATTTTATGCTGGCACTGCGTCCGGCGGGTCCCTTGCCGCCGGGAATCGAGTTGCGCAACGTCCCCTCCGAGGACGACTGGAACCTGGTCCGGGGATACGCCACCACGCAGCGGGGTGATGCGCGTGCAGCCATCGAGTATCTTCAGCGAGTAGGTGGGCCGCTGCGCGCTCGCGCGCAAGAGGAGATTGGGCTGATTGAGTCCGGACGGCGCCGTCCGCCGCGCCTGAATCCGTGATCTGCGCAGTTCATGCTTACTCTCCCGCGCGCCGCGGGCGGCAATTTCCCGCAATTCGGTGAGGTGGGCTTGACAGCCCTACGGAGGATGCGCTAATTCTCGCCTTATGAAAACGCCCCAAGGGGCCCCCAACATTCCCACCGCCAACTACACGGTAAAGGCGCTGGTCAAGGCGCTGCGCATTCTGGAGTGCCTTGGCGAAGAGGAGGCGCCGTCGCTGACGCTGACGGAGCTCAGCCGTCGGTTGCACCTCCATGTCAGCACGGTCCACCGCCTGGTGGTGAACCTGCACCGCGAGGGATTCGTGGAACTGGATCCCGTGACGGGCGGCTATCAACTGAGCTATCGCGTGCTGCGGATGGGACTCCGAGTTCTGGACCGACTCGATTTCCGCCAGGTCGCGCGTCCGCTCCTGCGCGACCTCAACCAACGGACCCAGGAAACCGTCCACCTGGCCATTCTGCAGGGGCACCAGGCGCTCTCCATCGACAAGGTCGGCAGCCCGCAGCCCGTTGGGTTGGACGCCCGGCTCGGAAACCTCATGCCGCTGCACTGCACGGGAGTCGGCAAGACGCTGCTGGCTTTCCAGCCGGAGGGTGTGCAGGAACAACTCCTCCACGCACTGACACTCGAGCGCCACACGCCGCAGACCATCACCCTTCCGGCACTCATCCGCAAGGAGCTCCTCAAGATTCGCGCGCAGGGCTACGCCATCGACAACGAAGAAATGGTGCCTGGCTTGCGCTGCGTCGCTGCCCCGGTCATCGATCACCTTGGAAATGTCCTGGCGGCGTTCAGTGTCGCCGGGCCGGCCAGCCGCGTTACGCAGGAGCGCGTACCCGGCCTCGCACAGCTCGTCTGCGACACGAGCCGCGAGATCTCCTTCCGCCTTGGCCACAGGCGCGTGTGACGATTTGTGCGGACAAGCGGCCGTTTGAGCCGCAAAATGTCGCGTCCAGGTGCCGTCTGGTGCCCTTCGCTGCCGAACTACCTTCCAATAGCTCGGAATCGTTGACAGTTTTTGAAGGGCTGTGTTAGCGTCTAAGGTTTGCACTGCGCAGAAGGGTTTCGACTGACACCCCGCAGACAAGAGAGAAATTGACCAGAAGGAGGCTCAGCGTGTCCGGGCCTAATCAGCGATATCTGTTTACCTCCGAATCGGTTACCGAAGGTCATCCTGACAAGGTTTGCGACCAGATTTCCGACGCCGTGCTGGACGCGGTGCTCGCCGCCGACCCGCGGGGGCGTGTGGCCTGCGAGTCGATGGCCAAGGATCAGACGGTCTATGTGATGGGCGAACTGACCACGTCCGCCAAGCCCGACATCGAGAAACTGGTGCGCGAGACGGTGCGGGGCATCGGCTACACCGATCCCGCCGCCGGCTTCAGCGCCGACACCTGCGAAGTGACGGTGAACCTGACGACGCAGAGCGGCGACATCGCCATGGGCGTCGACACGGGCGGGGCGGGCGACCAGGGCCTGATGTTCGGCTTCGCCTGCGACGAGACGCCGGAGTTGATGCCATTCCCCATCATGATGGCGCACAAGCTCTGCCTGCGCCTCGCCGAAGCCCGCCGCAAGAACATCCTCAATTTCCTTCGTCCCGACGGCAAATCCCAGGTCACTGTGGAATACGATGGCTTCAAGCCCGTGCGCGTGGATACGGTGGTTGTTTCCACCCAGCACACGCCGGAAGTCTCGAACGAGACTCTGCGCGAAGGCGTGAAGCAGTGCATCATCAAGCCGGTGATCCCCTCTAATATGCTCGATGACAATACGAAGTATTACATCAATCCCACGGGGCGCTTTGTGACGGGGGGGCCAGTGGGCGATTCCGGCCTGACGGGCCGAAAGATCATCGTGGACACTTACGGCGGCACGGCGCATCACGGCGGCGGTTGCTTCTCCGGCAAAGACCCCACGAAAGTGGACCGCTCCGCGACCTACATGGCGCGATACATCGCCAAGAATATTGTGGCAGCAGGACTCGCGGCGCGGGCCGAAGTACAGCTTGCTTACGCCATCGGCGTGGCGGAACCGGTCTCTGTGATGGTCAACACGTTCGGGACGGGAAAAGTCGATAACAGCACGCTGGTCGAGTTGGTCCGCAAACACTTCCGCCTCACTCCGCGCGGGATCATCGAATCCCTTGACCTGCTGCGGCCGATCTACAAGAAGTCCGCAGCTTACGGCCACTTCGGCCGGTCGGAGCCGGAATTCACCTGGGAGCGGACGGACAAGGCGGCGACACTCAAGAAGGAGTCGGGTCTCTAAATGGCGGCGACGAAAAAGGTTTCCTGCGATGTCAAAGACCTCGGACTGGCCGAGAAGGGCAAGCTGCGCATCGAGTGGGCGGGACAGTGGATGCCCGTGCTGCGGCTGATCCGCAAGCGCTTCATCACGGAGCGGCCGCTCGAGGGCGTGCGGCTTGCGGCCTGCCTGCACGTGACGACCGAGACTGCCAACCTTGCCGTCACCCTGCGCGATGGCGGGGCCAACGTCGTGGTGTGCGCGTCGAATCCGCTCAGCACCCAGGACGACGTCGCAGCCTCGTTGGTCAAGGATTTCGGCATTCCCGTCTTCGCCATCAAGGGCGAGGACAAGAACACCTACTATTCGCACATCAGCTCGGCGCTCGAACAGAAACCTCAGATCACCATGGATGATGGCGCTGATCTGGTGACCGCAGTTCTCACCAAGCGCAAAGACCTCATCCCCGAAATCATCGGAAGCACGGAAGAAACTACTACGGGTGTGATCCGGCTGCGCAGCATGGCCAAGGACGGTGTGCTCAAGTTTCCCGTCATTGCCGTTAACGACGCGGACACCAAGCACCTGTTCGACAATCGCTACGGCACGGGCCAGTCCACGCTGGACGGAATTCTGCGCGCCACCAACGTGCTGTTTGCCGGACTCAAGGTTGTCGTGAGCGGTTACGGTTGGTGTGGCCGAGGCGTGGCGATGCGCGCCAAAGGGCTCGGCTCGGACGTCATCATCACCGAAATCGATCCTACCCGGGCGCTGGAAGCCGTCATGGACGGCTTCCGTGTCATGCCCATGACCGAGGCGGCAAAGCTCGGGGATGTCTTCATCACCGTGACCGGCAACAAATCCATCCTCCGCGAAGAGCATTTCAAATTGATGAAGGATGGCGCGATCGTCTGCAACTCCGGCCACTTCAATGTGGAGATCGATATCCCGGCGCTCGAAAAGTTGGCGCTTTCCAAACGCCCCACACGCGATTTCGTTGAGGAATACACGATGCGCGAGGGGCGCAAGATTTACCTGCTGGGCGAGGGCCGCCTCATCAATCTGGCGGCCGCCGAAGGCCACCCTGCCGTGGTGATGGACATGAGCTTTGCCAATCAGGCGCTGGCCGCCGAGTACCTGGTGAAAAACTCGAAGAAGCTCGAAGCCAAGGTTTACTCCGTACCGGTGGAAATTGACCGCGACGTGGCGCGGCTGAAGCTCGATTCGATGGGCATCAACATCGACAAACTGAATCCGGACCAGGAAGAGTACCTGGCGTCCTGGTCGGAAGGAACCTAGGAATTTGGCGATTGAGTGATCGAACGATTGAAAGACTTGTTCACTCACTCAATGGCGAGATCGCGGCATCACCCAATCACTGAATGAAGCAACTCGCTCAACGTGCTCTGGATACAGCGACGGCCGGGGGCGCCACCTATGCCGACGTCCGAGTGATGGACATCCGGCAGCGCTACCTCTCGACGAAGAACGGCCGCGCCTCGCAGGTTCGTGATTCGGACTCCTTCGGCCTTGGCGTGCGCGTCGTTGCCGACGGCGCCTGGGGCTTTGCGTCCACCGATGATATGAGCGTGGCAGGGGTGGATCGCGTTGCCGCCCAGGCGGTGGCTATCGCGCATGCCAGCGCGCTCTGTAAGAAGCAGGATGTGGTCCTTGTGCCGGAAGAGAAGACCGTTGACCGTTGGGCTGGCTCCTGCCGCATTGACCCTTTCGCGATTCCGGTCTCCTCCTGTCTCGACTTGTTGCTCAAAGTGGACGCCGAATTGCGCGCCGTTCCCGGAGTGACGCTCGCCGAGGCAGCGATGGATTTTCGCCGCATCGAGCAGCTTTTCGTTTCCAGCATTGGCTCGGAGATTTATCAGGTCAAGACTCAGACCGGGGCGGGTTACGTCGCAACTTCTTTCGAGCAAAATGAAATCCAGCGGCGCTCCTATCCGAACTCTTTCGGAGGCCAGTACCAGACAAAAGGGTACGAGCTGGTGGATGAACTCGACCTGGTGGGCAACGCCCGCCGTATCGCGGAAGAGGCAGTGGCGCTGCACAAGGCGGACCAGTGCCCCTCCGGGGTCCGCGACATCATCCTGGGGAGCTCGCAACTCGGCCTGCAGATTCACGAATCCATCGGCCACCCCATCGAACTCGACCGGGTGCTGGGCACGGAAGCCAACTTCGCCGGGATGAGCTTTCTGACTTTGGAGAAATTCAACACGCTCCGCTACGGTTCGGGAATTGTCAATGTCGTCGCCGATGCGACGGTGGCGCACGGCCCGGGCTTGGGCACTTTTGCTTACGACGATGAGGGCGTGCCCGCCCAGTGCACTCCGATCATCAAGGACGGGCTCTTCGTGGGTTACCTGACTTCACGCGAGACCGCAGCGGCGGTGGGTCAGTCGCGCTCGAGCGGCGCCATGCGCGCCGAGGGTTGGAACCGCATTCCCATTATTCGCATGACCAACGTCAGCATCCTGCCGGGGAAGGGAACGCTTGAAGATCTGATCGCCGACACGGAGGACGCCATCTACTTTGAGACCAACCGCAGTTGGTCGATTGACGATCGGCGCTACAACTTTCAGTTCGGGACTGAAATCGGCTGGGAGATCAAGCATGGAAAGATTACGCGCATGCTGAAGAATCCCACTTACGCCGGCATCACCACGGACTTCTGGAATTCCTGCGATTTCATTTGCGGGCCCGAAGCTTGGGTACTGTGGGGGACACCCAACTGCGGCAAGGGTCAGCCCATGCAGACCATGGGCACCGGACATGGCGCCGCGCCCGCGCGTTTTCGGAAAGTGCAGGTCGGCGTCGCATATTCAGGCTAAGGCAAAGCAAGTGGTTCATTGATTCCGAATTCTTGATCCTGAATCCTGCTCCTTCATGCTAACAAAAAAAAAGGCCGAAGAGATCTTTAGCAAGGTCCTCAAGTACTCCACTGCCGAGGAAACCGAGGCGCTGATTGGCGCCACTTCCTATGCCCTGACCCGCTTTGCCAACAATATCATCCACCAGAACGTGGCAGAGGAGGGAGTTTCACTTTCCGTGCGCGCCGTAGCGGACCGGCGTACGGCCCGCGCCAGCACCAACAAGCTCGACGAGACTTCGATCCGCGGAGTGTGTGAATCGGCTTTGGCGCTGGCCCGGTTGCAGCCGCCCGATTCGGAACTTCTACGTATGCCGGGCGCGCAGATGTTTCGCAGCGTGGACCGCTTCTATGACGAGACGGCGGGATTAACACCTCAGGCGCGTGCCGAGACGGTGAGGAAAGTCGTGGCCCGCGCGGAGAAGGACGGCCTGACGGCGGCGGGGATATTTTCGAGCGGCGCCGTCGCCACGGGTCTATTCAATTCGCGCGGCTTGAGCGCCTTTCATGAGGAGACCGTCTCCGAGTTTTCGGTGACGATGCTGCACGAGACGAGTTCCGGCTGGGCCAAGGCGACTTCTCCAAATTGCGCCGTTCTGGAACCCGATTCGCTGGGCGACCGGGCCGCGCTCAAAGCGCTGGAGAGCCGCGAGCCCCAGGAAATCCCACCCGGAAAATACACCGTGATTCTGGAACCCGCGGCGGTCCTGGATCTGCTTGGTTTCCTTTTCTTTGATTTCGGCGGGCTGGCCGTTCAGGAGCAGCGCAGTTGCCTCACCGGCCGGCTGGGCGGGCAGATTTTTGGTGAGAACATTAACGTGCGCGATGATGTCTATCACCCGCTTCAGGCGGGCGCGCCGTTCGATGGGGAAGGGATTCCGCGCCAGCGCGTGAGCTTGGTCGAGAAGGGTATCGTGAAGGGCGTCGTCTATGCGCGGCAAACCGCCCAGAAAATGAAGACCGAACCCACGGGCCACGGCTTCCCGCTGCCCAATGAATTTGGCGAAGCGCCCATGAACATCGTGATGGAAGGCGGCAAGGCCAGCGTCGAAGAGATGATTCGCTCCACCGAGCGCGGCCTGCTGGTGACGCGCCTGTGGTATATCCGCGAGGTCGATCCCTACTAGAAAATTCTTACCGGCATGACGCGCGACGGCACCTTCTGGATCGAGGAAGGGAAGGTCCGGCACGGCCTGCGAAATCTCCGCTTCAACCAGAGCGTTATTGAAATGCTGAACGGTGTGGAAATGATGGGCCCGCCCCAGCGCACCGCTGGCGAGGAATCCTTTGAGATGGTTGTGCCCGCCATGAAAGTGCGGGATTTCAGCTTCTCCTCGCTGACGAAGTTCTGAATCTGCCCCGGAATTCTCCTGCTGAGGCGGCAGGACGGCAAAGCCTCAATCAGGCCGCCCATGGTATCGGCGTCACCTCGCACTTCTTGTGCTGCCAGAGTTGACAGCCGAGGTATTTCGCCGCACACTGCACAGCGTGACAGGGGGTAATTCGAATGGATCGATGGCCACGGCGTGAATTCTTAAAGCGATCCGGGATCGCCGGACTTTCCTCGCTGGTCACGAGCCGACTGCTGCACGGCGCGGCCGGGGCCCTGCCGAACCCCGTGGGGTACGCAACGATTTCCTGGCCGGATGGACAGCTTGAGCACGCGCTCGATACGATTTCCCGCCTGGGCTATCAGGGTGTGCAGGTGTTGGGATGGATACGGGAGAAGTACGGAAACCGCCTGGAGTACCTGCGCGAGCGCTTGCACTCTCTCAATCTGAAACCCGTGACCCTTTCCTGTTGGGACGTCAACCTGAAACCCGAAGATCCCAAGGATGATGTAGCGCAACTTCAGTCTTATGCGGCGTTCTTTCAGAAGCTGGGCGGCGCCTATTTGCAGGTGACGGACGGCGGGAAGCCGAACGGCAGCTACTCGAGCGAGACCCTGCGGCAGCTTGGCGCGCGGATGAGCGTTTTGGGAAGGATCGCCCGCGACCACGGTCTGGAGCTTGGCTACCATCCGCATGCCGGAACGCTCGGCGAAACGCGTGAGGGGATCGCGCAAGTGCTCGATGCTACGGACCCGGAACAGGTCAAGCTGATTGTCGATGTCGGCCACCTTGCGTTGAGCGGTATTGACCCCGTGGAAGTGTTGCGCAGCTACGGTGACCGCTTGCTCCTCGCCCATTTTAAGGACGTGAGCAAAGAGGCCGCCGCGCTGGCCCGCCAGGGCCTTGCTCGTGTGCGCGATCGCGATTATGTCTTCTGCGAGGTGGGCGCAGGCGTAGTGGATTTTCCGGCCGTGGTCCGAACGTTCCGCGAGGTGTCGTTCAAGGGATGGATTGTCATCGAACTGGACGGCAACAAGCCCGGTCCCGGCGGACCCGATGCGAGCGCCGAGATCAATCGCGCGGCGATGAAGAAACTGGGATTTGCTATTTAATCTTCACCCACGCGGCGACGGCTGCTTTCCCGGCCCCTCGCGAATGGCGGACGATCCAGGATCACAGCCTAAGGACAACCGGCTCCTGAATCTCGATTCCGGTCCGCCAATCCTTGACAGTTTTGTAGCCGCAATGCTAGAAAAAGAAATGACCCGTTCTGGCGCTATCGTCTAGGGGTTAGGACGTCAGATTCTCAATCTGAAAACCCGGGTTCGATTCCCGGTAGCGCTACCAAGCCCAAATCAACAACTTCCATTAATCCCAATGACTTACAGAAATTCACTCATACGCTCCATGACACTAGATGGAGCTCAGTAGTAGCAGAAAAGGGGCACGA
>Ga0187878_1003394_pt1 | contig 13206 bp, 10 predicted proteins | sample June2016WEW_17_1_FD_132979 | JGI IMG/M metagenome (GOLD analysis project Ga0187878, IMG submission 132979) | Peatland microbial communities from SPRUCE experiment site at the Marcell Experimental Forest, Minnesota, USA - June2016WEW_17_150 | ecosystem: Environmental > Terrestrial > Soil >...
GCGGTGCTGTGACGCCGCTGCGTTCAACCGCCGGATGCGGAAAACCGCACGTCCGGTGGTGTGGGAGGGTGACGGGGCGCAATCCCCGTCACTCGACCCGATCCAATCGAACCGGAGGAACCGTTATCTTAACGCTTGTTGGGGCAGCCCCGGGGCAGGGCTGGAGCCCTATCCTACCGACCGCCGAGGCAGTCGCTCGGTTGCGGGTGCCCACGGGGAGGTGGCTACGACCGGAGCGACCAGCGCAACGGGCTGTTTCCCCGGAACTCAATCCTTCCGCCCGGCGCTTGAGGACGGCGCACCCGGGCTCCATTGACCTCCAGCCGGGTCAGCAGCCTGGCCTCTTCCGGGGGCAATTGGAGACGGATCGTCCAGGCGCCCGGCTGCGACGGAGAATACCAGCCCTCGAAGCCCGATGACGACTTGATCAGTCCCACAAGCGGCGACTCGAAGCGATACGCCGGAAGCGGCAGCACCGGCGCCAGATCGAGGCCGGCTTCGGTGAATACCAGTCCCAGCAGCTTCGTGAGCGCGTACAGGGAACACGCGTGCCAGTGCAGGTTCATGACCGGGAAATCGGTGTAGCGCAGGAAGCCGCCGGAAACGGTTTGCCCCGGGTGCTTGCTTACTGAGGAATTGACCGTATCCGGGCCGCTCCAGGTGCAATACCAAACGTCCGGGTACACCTCCGCATGCCGCGCCGAGGTATTCTTCACCCACTCATCCCACGCCATCCTCCCGTTCACGAGCGCCAAGGCCCAGATCAGCGTGGCGTTCAGCGAAGGCCACACTCCGCCGCTCACGGAAGTGCCAGGCTCAAAGGCGGCGCGCTCGATGTCCGGGCTCTGGTTCATCTGCATCGCGCCAATCGGGGAAGGGCGGCGAAGCGCTTCGTCCACAGTCTGAACCAAACCGCGCGCCTGCTCGGGTGTCGTCGTCCCCCCGATCATGGCCCAGGGTTGCGGCTCCAGCCAGAGTCCCTGCTCTCCCAGCCATCCCAGAGTGGGGCCCAGCCAGGCGCGCCGGAACCATTTGCCCGTCCACTGGGCGCGGACCGCCTTCCGGTGCTCCTCGGCCTTCTCGCGGGACTGCGCGGCTAGCGCGGGTTCCTCGCCGGCGTACACCAGAAGTCGCGCGTAGTAGTCGAACACATAGGCCGCCATGGCCGAGTTCAGAACGCTCTCGCCACGCTCGACGCACTCCTTCGATGCCCGTTGCGCCCAGCCCATGACCAGCGCGTCGTTCCAGTCGTCGTTGAGCATGCGCATCAACGCATGCTCGCCGGTTCCCACATGTTCGATCAGGTGACGGTAACAGCGCTTCAGCAGGCTGCGCACCGATTCCCGGCCCACCCCGGCGCCGGTGACAAGACGCGCGGGGATCTGCTCGCTCAGGAACCCGGCGTCACGTGTCGCGAGAACGTACTCGCTCACCGCCCACAGCAGCCACAGCGGCATATCGCTCGAGTTGTCGCTCGTGGTCGGCATGATCGTGCCGTGGCCGACAATTCCGTAGGGAATGGATCCGTCCGCGCGCACCTCCTTCAGCGTGTAGCGAAGGATTTCCTTGACCATCGAGGGATCGCTGAAGATCAGCGGCAGCGCGTGTTGCAGCGGGTCTCGCGCCGCTCCCTGGAATCCCATCGTGTACTGGTAGATGCCGCCCTGCGAAAGGATGTGCTCGCCGAAGAACTGGTCGAAGGTAAGAGCGCTCCTCAGGTAGTAGTAGTTCCAGGCCACTTCCCGCCCGATCCAGGATTCGCTTCCGGTGGAGAATCGAATACCGGCTTGCCTCCATTGGGCGCAGGAGTCCTTCCACACCTTCGCGGGTTTGCCTCGATATCGGTTGACCAGAGTCGTCAGTTCCGTTCCCTCGGGAAGATAGCCATAGAGAAAGTACAGGGTGCGCTGTTCGCCCGGCTTCAGCGCGATCTTGCGCTCCAGGAGCAACCCGCTTGCGGCGCCGCTCGCGGTCAGGTCTCCGTCAAGTTCGCCGTCGAGGCCGGACGGATGCGCGACGCCTCCCGCGCCGAAGAACTTCTTCGCGTTCGTCGTCATCCCGTCCGCCGGTGCGTGCAGCGAGACCAGGAATGTCGCCGGGGGCTGAAGGTCGTCGAAGGAGGCGCCGGGCACGCCCTCCTGCACCGGGCCAATGAATGGATTCGGACGAGTTGCCAGAACCGACTTCACCTTCTGCCAGGCGCTTTCCTCCGCCGGCGAACGCCCCTGGAAGTGCTTCGTCTCCATCAGGCCCGCAGCGCCTTGCAGACGTTGAAAGCGGTGAGAAAAGCGGTCGCCCAACTGGCGCCGCAGTTCCACGGGAGGCCCCATGCCGCCGAATATCTCCATGAATGAGCGGAAAGAGAACTCGTAGACCTGGCAGCCCCAGTACTCGATCCAGCGTAACTGGGCCGGGGCTTCCCCATGGTTGCGGATGTTCACCTGGGACAGCAGCACGGGATCGTCGCCGAAGGGCGCCGAGACGACCTGGTCGATGGAGTAGCGATCCGCAGCGACTTTCTTGCGAAAGTACCCCATGCCGAAGATGCGATCGAAACTCTTCCCATTCCCTGGATAGTACGTGCTCAGGATCTCTTTTCCGTCGCTCAGGTAGCCGATCCCGCCGCCGAACTGGCTCCGCTCGGGCGAGTGCTCGTTGAGGAACTTCGGTCCTCCCTCGTCCTGCCGCACCTCGACGTATCCGTAGTTGGAAACAACCGCCACGAGCCGGTCGTTTCCGACCTGGTGGATGTGATCGGTGGGCGAGAGAATGCCGGGCCCGAGAGTGGTCACCGCCCTTGGGTCGTGGATCTGGTCGCAGGTGTAGCGAAACGCCGGAAGCCCGAATTCGTCTTCGATCCACTCGCCGAAGGAGCCGGATCCATAAGGCTTCGCGGGATTCGCGGCTACCCATGGCGCGGCCAAGGTGGAACCGATGGAAGTCAAGAACGATCTGCGATGCATGGGACTCCTCCTGCTCTTTTATACCCGGGACGCCGCGGGCTCAAGCGTGATGCGGCGGGCGTCGCCGACCCCTTCCAGCCGAATCTCGAGGTGGTCGGCGGGCCAGAGCCGCGGGAAGCGTTCGCCCCACTCGACCAGGATCACGGCATCGCGGTCGAGGAGCTCGTCCAGGCCGAGCGTGCGCACCTCGCGCTCGTTCCGGATGCGGTAGAGGTCGATGTGATAGACGCGGTCACCGTATTCGTGGATGAGGGTGAAGGTGGGGCTGGAAACGTCCTCCGGTGCGCCCGCGCCCAGGCCCTTCACGATGCCCTTGGCCAGCATGGTCTTACCCGCGCCCAGGTTGCCGATCAGCAGAACCACGCACCGCGGGGGAAGTTCGCGCGCCAGTTCCTCGCCCAGCGCGATGGTCTCCTCCTCGGACGCGGTTTCAAAGACACGCATTCATGGCCGCCGGGAAGAAGCGCAGCAGGTCGGTCGAGATCAGGCTCTTCTCGCCCAACTCCGCCGCTCCGAGCTGGCCCGCCAGGCCGTGCAGGTAGACGGCCGCGGCCAGCGCGGCCTCACGGTCCTCGGGGAACTGCGCCAGCAAGCCCGCGATGGCGCCCGTGAGGATGTCGCCCGTGCCGCCGGTGGCCAGCGCCGGCGTGCCGGTGGGATTGATCCACACGCGCCCGTCGGGAAATGCCATCAGCGTGCGGCAGCCCTTGAGCACGACGGTTACTTCGCGCTCGATGGCGAACGAGCGAGCCGCGCCCACGCGGTCGGCCTCGACCTCCGCCGCGGTTTTCCCGGCCAGCCGCCCCATCTCGCCCGGGTGCGGCGTCAGGATGCGCACGCGGCCTTTGCCGGAGAACCGCGTTCCGGCCAGCGCATTGATCCCGTCGGCGTCGATCACCATGGGGTGCGGGAACTCCGCCACGATGCGCCGCACCGTCTGCACGGTCTCCGGGAACGTGCCCAGCCCCGGGCCGATGGCCACCACGTCCTTGCCTTCGGCGATCTTCGCCAGCAGGTTGTAGTCGAAACTGCTCAACGAAATCGAACGCGTCTCGGTTTCGGGCAGCGCCTCGGTCATGAGCTCGGCGCAGTGCGAGGCGATCACCGGAATCGCCGACTCCGCCGACGCCACCGTGACCAGCCCCGCGCCCGACCGCAGCGCCGCCATGCCGGTCATGGCCGCCGCGCCGGTCTTCCCGCGCGACCCCGCCACCACCAGCACGTGCCCGAAATCGCCCTTGTGCGCCCACGGCTTGCGCGGGCCGAACAGGTCCCGGAACAGCGCCGGCTCGACCAGCGAGAGAAAAATCGAATCGTCCTGCTCGTAAAGTGAAGGGGGACTCCCGATCTGGGCGACGCGCAGCACGCCCACCCTCGCGAAATTCGGCGCCAGCACCTGGCCCACCTTGGGCGCGGTGAAAGTTACGGTGTAGTCCGCGCGCACGGCGTCGCCCTCGCCCGTAGCAGCGTCACTGGCCAGGCCCGAGGGGATATCGACGGCGACGACTTTGGCCAGCGGGAAGCCGGAGTTCACCTCGCGGATCCACTCCAGCATCGGCCCGCTTACCGGCCCCTTGAGCCCGGTGCCGAGCAGCGCATCCACCACGATGGTCGCGCCGCGCATCTCGGGAGCGATCTGGCGCGCGATGGGGCAGCCGCACGCCGACAGCATGCGGAAGTTCTCGAGCGCTTCGCCTTTCAGCTCCTCCGGCTCGCCGGCCAGTACGACGTCGAGGCGGCGCGGACGGATGCGGGTGAAGAGCTGCCGCGCCACCACCATCCCGTCGCCGCCGTTGTTGCCCTTGCCGCACAGGATCGCGATGCGCTGCCGGATGAGCGGCGCGAAGGTCTCCTCGAGGAACTCCACCACGCGGTGCCCGGCGTTTTCCATCAGCACGATTCCCGGGATGCCGAGCTCGATGGTGCGGCGGTCCACCTCCCGCATCTGCGCCGCGGTCAGGACTTTCATGTGCGCACCTCCGCCAGCAGCGCCTCCAGCTTGCTCAGGTTCTCGTGCTCGCCCATGGCGATGAGAAAATCACCGGCCTCGAGGGTCGCGTCCGCCGGCGGGTTGAACAGCATTTTGCCCTCGGCCTTGCGGATGGCGAGCACGATGACGCCCAGGTCCCGCCGGAGCTGCACCTGTTTGAGCGACTTTCCCGCCAGTTCGCTTCCCGCGGGGACGCGCACCTGCTCCAGGCCGACGTCGAGCCCCACGTCCTTCGAGGCCACGTCCAGGAACTGGACCACGTGCGGCCGCACCAGCGAGAGCGCCAGTTGATGGCCGGCGTGCCGGTAGGGGGCGAACACGGTGTCCGCGCCCGCCCGGCGCAGCTTCGGTTCGGATTGGTCCTCGTTGGCGCGCGCCGCCACTTTCAGGTCCGGGTTCAGACCCTTGGCCGAAAGGATCAGGAACAGGTTGTCGGCGTCGGTGGCCAGGGCCGCAACCAGGCCTTTGGCGCGGCTCACGCCCAGCTCGGCCAGCGTCTGGTCCTGCGTCGAGTCCCCCAGCGTCGCCAGCATGCCCTCGCGGGACGCCTGCTCGACCTTCTCCGGATTCCGGTCCACCACCACCAACGGTACGCCGGCGCGCTGCAACTCGCCGGCGGCACTCCGTCCCACGCGGCCAAAGCCGCACACGATGTAGTGCTTCTCTAGCTTGTCGATCATGCGTTTGACCCGCCGTTTGCCGAAAAACTCGCCCAGTTCGAGGGCGATGACCGTTTGCGTCATCACGCCGATGGCGAAGAACATTGTGGTAACGCCGAACACGATCAGGAAGGAGTTGAAGACCCGTCCCGCGTGGCTCAAGCGGCGGATTTCGCTATAGCCCACGGTCGTGATGGTGGTCAGCGTCATGTAGAACGCGTCGAAAGGCGGATAGCCTTCGATGACGGTGAATCCGATCGTGCCGATGGCGAGGGTCAGCGCGATGGCCAGCCCGAGATAAAGGAAGCGCCGCTTCAGCCGGCTCATGGCGGCCTCAGATCCTCCTCGCCAGCAGCAGCGTCATGTCGTCCTGCAACTTCGGGGAACCGGTCCACTGGCGCACCGAATCCATCACCACCGTGACGATCTCCCCGGTGTCTCGCTCGGAGTTCTTGACAACGACTTCGGTGAGCCGGTCCTCGCCGAACATCTCCCCAAACTCGTTCTCGGGCTCGGTGATGCCGTCGGTGAAACAGGCCAGCAGATCGCCGGGCTCCAGACGCACCGAGCTCTCTCCGTACTCGGAAAAGGAAAACGCGCCGACCACCGTTCCGGTGACCTCCAGGCGCGACGCCACGCCCTTGTGCACCAGGATCGGCGGAAGGTGGCCGGCATTGGTGTAGTTCATCCAGCCGGTTTCGTCGTCGTAGAGGGCGAAGTAAAAAGTGGCGAACTTTTCGGGCGGCGTGTAGGCGTAGAGTTGCTGATTCAGCCGGGACACCAGTGTGGCCGTGGATAGCGCGGGCTGCTTCCCGCCGTTGCCCCCCGCGGCCGCAAAATCCCGTCCCGCGCGCAATTGCGTGCGCATCGTGGATTGCACCGTCGCCATCAGCAGCGCGGCCGAGATCCCCTTGCCGGCCACGTCGCCGATGGCCAGGGCGATCGTGGAATCCTCCAGATTGAGGTAGTCGTAGTAATCGCCGGAAACCAGGCGCGCCGGCGTGCAGGCCGCCGTCAGCCGCAGCGTCTTCGAGACCGGAGTGCTCTTGGGGAAGAGCTGGTTCTGCACCTCGCGCGCGATCTCCAGCTCCGACTGCAACCGCTCCTTCTCCTTGGCCACCTGGACCAGGCGTTCCAGGTTCTCGGTCATGCGGTTGAACGAGTCGCTCAACTCGGCGAGCTGATCGTCGCCCCGCACCTCGATGCGGTGCGAAAAAACGCCCTCGCGCACGCGCTGGGTGCCCACGTACAGGTTGTGCACCGCGCGCGTGATGGTCCGCGTGAGCCGGATGCCGATCACCACCGCCACCAGCTCGACCACCAGGAACAGGACCGCGAAGAACAGGATGTAAAGCAGCGCCAGGGATGCCGGCCCGAACCCTTTGGTCCACTCGCCGCGCTGGCCAAACACGGTTTGAAGCACCGCCGAGTAGCGCGTCACCACAATCAGCACCGGATTCTGCGTCTGGCCCGGCGCCTCCCAGACGGCCACCGGCAGCGGAACCATGTTGGAGACTTCCAGATCGAACACGTTCACCGGCGGCGGAACCGGGTTCCGGCCCCGGGGCACGATGTCCAGCCGGGTCTTCAGGTCCCGCACCGCGAGTTCGCCCAGGCCCGGCGCCAGGCTCGCCAGCGTCTCCGAGGTCACCGGGGCCAGCATGGTCACTTCGGTCGACTCGTGAATGGCGTGCGCCCAGACATAGAGCGTATGGTTCTTGAGGATTAAGCCGCTCGCGTCCCGCCAAGCCTCGGGAGGAGCCGTGATCGAAGCATTCTCCGGGTAGCGCCAGGAGGTCTCATCGCGGATCAGCAGCTCAAACCCCGGGAAACGGCTCCAGAAGTACGGTGCCAGCCAGTTCGCCCGCTCGGTGCGGTTCGCCGGCGGCGTCCAGGCCAGCCCGCGCGCCGGCCCGAAGATCTCGTTGGTGCGCCGCTCCAGTTCGGCGGTGACCAAGTACGCCGCGATCTGCCCGGTGAATTTCTCCGCTCCCAACCACACCAGGATCACGATGAGCACGATGGGAACCACCGCGATGAACAGGTACGCCACCAGGAGCCGGTAGCGCAGCCTCCAGATCACCTTCCGGATGACCACGATCAGCCAGCGCAACGCCACCAGCACGCCCGCCACGAATGCCGCGAACGCCAGCAGCAGTTCCGTGCCGCTGGCCGGGGAGAGATACCTGGCGATCACCGCCAACGCCAGCAGCAGCAGGAACACCCGCTCCAGGCGCCCGATCTTCCGCAGCGCGGTCTTGAGACGAACAACCATACAGGCTCGCCGCCAGCCGGCGATCGCCGTGCGGCGTCACGCGGTATTTTAGCACTCGGAGGGTCGCTTCAGTTCGCCGGCGGGGACGGGGCCGGACGCTGTTGCAGGACCTTGCCGCTCGAGGACGGGTCGGATTCGAAGTCGTAGATCTGGCCGGCGGCGCGCGCCCTCAGCGTGCCGGGGCCCAGCGGTTTCCCCCCCGACTGGAAAAACACCGCGCCGTCGGTGGATTCTCCGGGTTCCAGCCGGGTGGACACAAAGGCAATGGCGGAGGCGGTGGCGGCGGCCTTCAGCCTGGTCGAGCCCATCTCCGCCAGGAACGCTTGCCGGCGCTGCTCGTATCCGTTGTTCGAGCGGAACCGCGCGATCCCGTTCAGTCCCATTTCATAGGTGGCGATGAGCTTGATGACGTCGTCGCGGGCGGCGTGCTCCAGCAGATGATCCACCACCGTCCGGGCGGGGGCCGCGTAGAGGACGGTTCCGTCCTCGCGGCGGAAGCTGAAATCCTCGGGACGGACGGTGCAGGTCGCCTGCGACCCGTTCATGACGCCGACCTGCAAGATGGCGTAATCGCGCAGGTGCGTGGGAAGGGGGGTGAACATCACCGTGACGCCTTGCTTGCTCAGCGTCTGGTACCTCAAGCCGCCCGACTCGAAACCGATGACCTGCGCGCGCAGGCCGCACGCTGCCAGCACCGGCAGTACGGTCCACCCCCGCCATCGCAGGCTCATATTGTTATTATGCAATACTGGCCGCGCTAGACTGAATCGAAACGGCATGGGTGCGCCCACATCGAGCTTCGACTTGGTCGAGAAGGTCAAGGGCGGAGACCAGGAGGCCTTCTCGGGGCTGTTCCGGAAATACAGCCGCCGCCTGGCGGTCCTGATCCACTACAAGCTGGGCGCGGAACTGCGCGGCTCCCGCGAAGTGGATGACATCCTCCAAGAGACGCTGCTCCGGGCCTTTCGCGACATCGGCCGGTTCCACTATCGCACGCCAGGGAGTTTCCTGAGCTGGCTCTCGTCGATCGCCGATCACGCGATCGTCGACGCGGCGCGCTATGACGCCCGCCAGCGCCGGGCGGCGGAGCTGGCGCCGCTGTCCCAAGGCCCCGAGCCCGCCGACACCAAGACACCCAGCCGGTTGCTGGCCCAGAAGGAGAGCGTCGCCCGGCTGCTGGAACGGCTCGACGCGCTGCCGGAGGATTACCGGCGAGCCATCCTGCTGGCGAAAATCGAAGGGCTCTCCACCGCGGAGCTTGCGGAACGCATGGGGAAGTCGCGCGAAGCGGCGGCGCTCCTGGTGCACCGGGCCGTGAAGCGCTTCCGTGATCTTGCCGGAGAGGCCTGATGCCGGACGCCGAGGAGCGGGAACGGTTGCTGGCCGCGGCGCTGGCCGACTACCTCGACCGGCAGGCTCGGGAAGAACCCCTCGACCCGGAGAGCTTCTGCCGCCTGCACCCGGACCTCGCCGCGGACCTGCGGCCGCAGCTCGAGGCGCTGGCCGGTATCGACCGCCTGGTCGAACCGGCCGAGCCGCCGGCCATGCCCGAGCGTCTCTCGGGTTACCGAATTCTGGGCCAGATCGGATCGGGCGGGATGGGGTGCGTCTACCTGGCGCTGGACGAGCGGCTCGGAAGAAAGGTCGCCATCAAGACGCTGAGCCCGCGGTACGCGGACAACCCCGCGCTGCGCGCGCGTTTCATGCATGAGGCGCGCGCCATGGCTCGGCTGGCCCATCCCCACATCGCGCGCATCTACAGCCTCGGACCGGACGGCGAGCCGCCGCACTTCGTCATGGAGCACGTCGAGGGCGCCCCGCTCACCGAGGCGGCCCGGGCGCTCACTCTTCGCCAGAAGGCCGAGCTGATGCGCAAGGTGGCCCTGGCGGTCGAGTTCCTCCACCAGCACCAGGTGATTCACCGCGATCTCAAGCCGGGCAACATTCTGGCCGGTCCGGATCTGGAGCCGAAGCTGCTCGACTTCGGCCTGGCCCTGGACGTCGCGGACCGCGCCGGGCGGCTCACCCACCCGGGCGAAGTGATGGGTACGCCGGAGTACTTCTCTCCCGAGCAGGCGCGCGCCGAGACGCCGCTGGACGCCCGCAGCGACGTGTTTTCCCTGGGCACGATTCTCTACGAGCTGCTGACCGGCTCGCTCCCGTTTCCCGCCGCCACGCCCGCGCAGCAGATGCGGAAGATCTGTGAGGACGACCCCGTCCTGCCGCGGCGCATCGATCCGTCCCTGCCCGGCGACCTGCAAAACGTCTGCATGAAGGCGCTGGAGAAGGACCCCGCGAACCGCTACGGCGCGGCGCGGGAAATGGCCGCGGATCTCGAGCGGTTCCTGGCGGGCGAGGCCGTGGTGGCGGCGCCGGCCTCCTACTCCCGGCGCATGGCCGGCAAGGTCGCTCAACATCTCCAGGAACTGGAGGGCTGGAGGCAGGACCAGATCCTCTCGGACTCCGAGTACGACGCCCTGCGCAAGGGCTACGACCGCCTTACCGAGCGCGAGGACGCCTGGATCATGGAGGTGCGCCGGCTCTCGCTGCCGCAGGTGAGCCTGTACCTGGGCGCCTGGATCCTGGTGGTGGGCGCGGCGCTGATGGTGCTGTTCCGGTACGCGCAGCTCACCGGGAGCGCCGTCGTGCTGGTGGTGTCCGCCGCCACGCTGCCCACGGTATGGATCGGCATCCGATACTGGAAATCGGGCCAGCATCGCATTGCGGTGGCCTACCTGCTGGCGTTCTGCCTCCTGCTGCCGATCGCGCTGCTGGTCGCCATGGGCGAGTACGGCGCTTTTGCCGGCTTCACGCAAGGCAAAGAAAACCTGGAGTTGTTCTCGAAGCTGCCCGCGTTCAAGCGCACCACCAATGCGCAGTTGTGGTGGGCCATTCTCCTCTCCCTGCCCGCGTATTACTGGCTGCGGCGGTTCACCCGCGCCTCGGTCTTCTCGCTGGTGTTCGCGGTGATGGCGGCGCTGCTGGCGCTGGCGACGCTGCTGCGCCTGGGCATGCTCGAGTGGATCGAGAGCGATCCCGGCAAGCCCTACTTCTACCTGATCCCCTGCGCGCTGCTGTTCCTGGGGGCCGGCATGGCGCTGGAGTGGCTGCGCCAGACCAGCGACTCACGATACTTCTATCCCCTCGCGGTGGCGTTCACGATGGTGGCGCTCACGGGGGTCGTCAGCTTTCACGAGCCGTACGCGAAATGGCTGAACTCGGCGGCGCCCTGGACGCGCGGGCAGCTCGAGTACCTGTTCATCCTGAACGCGGGCATCTACCTGGCGCTGCAAAGCCTGTGCGAGCGGTTTCGCTCGGCGCAGATGCGGGCGGTGGCCAAGGCCTTCCGGTTTGTCATTCCGGGGCATGTGATGACCTCCTTGCTGCTGCTGGGCCTGGAGGCTACGGCGCGCTGGGAGAAGTCGCCCGCCAACCCCGCGATGCGGCTCGAAGCCCGGCTCTTCGAGGTGCTGCTTCCCGTGGTTGCCTGCGGCTTCGTCTTCGGCAGCATCCCCAAGCAAATGAAGAACTTCTTCGCCACTGGGCTGTTCTTCCTGGCGATTGGGGTGGTGCGGCTCCAGCAGAACCTGCTCAAGGATAAGGCGCTGTGGCCCGCCGGCCTGCTCGTTGCCGGGCTGGTGCTGATGCTGGCCGCCGCCCGCTACGCCCCGCTCAAGCTGGCGCTCACCCGCTGGCGGCGGAGGGGTCCGTAATATTCCTGCTCCACCACCTCGCTCTTGCTCAATAATGGAGTGAGCTTATGAAGATCATCTCGCTGCTGGTTGCACTCGCGGCCGCCACGCTGATGACCGGTTGCGGCCCGACGCTTTCCTTGCACCCCTTATACGCCGACAAGGACCTAGTCTCCGACCTGCCGCTCGAAGGCAAGTGGACCGACGCGGAAGCCGAGGAGGTCTGGGCCGTCCGCAAGTTTGGGGACGGTTTCGAGGCCACGTCTCGGGGCGCCAGCGACGCCGAGAAGGTTGAGATCCACGTGGTGCGGCTGGGGGAACTGCGCTTCCTGGACATCACTCCCAAGGAGCCCCCTTCCCTAGCCATCCCGGGGCACATGATCGCCAAGGTCTGGATGGAAGGCGAGGAGCTGCGCATTCAGGTGCTGGACTCCGACTGGCTCAAGCAGAAGATCCGGGAATCCGGCTTCCCGCATGTGGAGGTGGAGGACGAGCAGGTGATCCTGACGGCCCCCACGCCCGAGTTGCAGAAATTCACCTTGCTCTACGCTGCCGAGCCCAAAGCGTTCGGGAGCGACGTGGGCAAGTTCCACCGGGTGCGATCCGCGCCCTGAAAAACGTTCCGCTGGGCTGCAATTCTCGCGCGTGACTGTCGCTGTTCCTCCGTGAGGAGGAAATCATGAAGAGCATTCTGACGATCGCAACTCTGGCGGCAGCCGCGCTGGCGACTGGCTGCGGCGTAACCCTGTCCCTGCACCCGCTGTATACGGACAAAGAGCTGGCTTCCGACCTGCAACTCGAAGGCAAGTGGACCGATGACGATGCCAAGGACATCTGGGTCGTGCGCAAGGACGGCAACGTCTACGTGGCCACCTGTCCCACCGACACGGACAGCGAAGCAATCGAGATGCGCCTGGTCCGCCTCGGGGATCACCACTTCCTCGACCTGACCTCGAAGAACACGCCATCCCTCGCCATTCCGGGCCACCTGTTCGCCAAGGTCTCGGTAGCTGGGGACGAACTCCAGATTCAGACCATGGGTTCCAAGTGGCTCGAGCAGAAGGCCCGGGAGACCGGCTTCCCCTACCTGGAGTTGGACAAGCAGGTGATCCTGACCGCACCCACCCCGGACGTGCAGAAGTTCGTTTTGCTCCACGCCGGAGAACCGGATGCGTTCGAGGATGCGGAGAGGTTGCACCGCGTGCGCTGACGGAGGCGTAGGCAGGGTAAACTGAGTAGTAGACATGCCTCTTTACGAATACCGATGCTCGAGTTGCAGCGCCACTTTCGAGCAACTGCGGCGCATGCAGGATGCCGACGCGGCCGTGGTTTGCCCGAAGTGCCAGTCGGCCGGCGCCGAGCGGCTGCTGTCGACGTTTGCCAGCCACACGGCATCCTCGGCCGAGACGGCGGCTCCGTGCGGGGCGCCGGGGTCGGCGTGCGGTTCTGGGCGCTGCCCTTACGGGGGCTAGAGCCCGCCCATCTCACACAAGATCTACTGCGGCGCGCGATGAGCCCATGTCTACTTCGTTGCGCTCGGGCGACGTCCTCGACGTACTGTCAAGTACGCCTGCGGGCGTCGCCTCTCGCCCGCCTCGTATCCACGGGCTCCTCACGCGCCTCGTCA
>Ga0187878_1003398_pt1 | contig 13196 bp, 10 predicted proteins | sample June2016WEW_17_1_FD_132979 | JGI IMG/M metagenome (GOLD analysis project Ga0187878, IMG submission 132979) | Peatland microbial communities from SPRUCE experiment site at the Marcell Experimental Forest, Minnesota, USA - June2016WEW_17_150 | ecosystem: Environmental > Terrestrial > Soil >...
AGAGTTCCGGGAAAGAGTGATTTTGCGACGCTCTAAGTTTGAGAGAGCATCATAAGCGCTGAAGCTCATTCCCGCCGCAGGACTAACTTTTGCCGTTGGCCTGATTTTTCAACAGACTCATGTGTTTGCTGACCAAGCAGAAAATGAATAATAAGGAGGAAAGCTATTGTCATCCAGTTGGTGATCCGCAAAATGCTGGAGCAGAAGGGCACGCTGCACTGGCGTGAAGAGCTCTGAATCCCAGCATTGAGTAACGTGTACTTGAAGGAGGGTGGCCAAGCGCATGGCATCCTTGTCCGCTGGTGGACGAGCGCGCGGACGAATGGATCTCTGCGGCGCGCGGCGAATTTCGCCGCTAGGCTGGCATTAACACAGTTCCCCGCCGCGGGGTGCCTCCACGCCTGACCGAAACTTCGGGTCAAGGCCTTGCCGATTTAGCTGATGGCACTAGTACAATCCAAGTCTAGAGCGGGAGACACGGCATGAAGGTCCTTGTTACTGGTGGAGCAGGCTTTATCGGTTCGAATTTTGTGCGCTATCTCTTGCGCTTCCGCAAGGATATTGAACTCTTCAATTTCGACAAGCTTACCTACGCAGGGAATCCAGAGAACCTGTCCGATGTCGCGGATGATCCCCGCTATCACTTTATCCGTGGAGACGTTTCCGACCGACGGGCGGTCGACAGGATTTTCCAACATGGGTTCACAGCTCTCGTTCATTTTGCCGCCGAAACACATGTGGATCGCAGTATCGAAGACGCTTCTCCGTTCCTGAAAACCAATGTTCTGGGAACACATTGCCTCCTCGATGCGGCCCGCCGTTTTCGCCTGTCTCAATTCATCCACATAAGTACGGATGAGGTTTACGGCAGTGCGCCAGCGGGGGCCAGTTTTGCCGAAGAGTCTCCCCTCGCCCCCCGCAGCCGCTACGCCGCCAGCAAGGCTTCCGCCGACCACTTCGTGGCCGCCTACGCCAATACCTTCGGCGTACCAGCGTTGATCCTTTGTTGCACCAACAATTTCGGTCCGTATCAATTCCCGGAGAAGCTGATCCCCTTGATCATCACAAACGCTCGGCAAGATAGACCCCTGCCCATTTATGGAGATAGCCTGCAGGAGCGCGACTGGCTCTTCGTGGAAGACTACTGCCGCGCCATTGAGCTGACGCTTGAAACCGCGGAGCCCAGCTCCGTTTACAATGTCTCCGCCGGCACGTCGCAAACCAATCTTGACGTCGTTCGGACCATCCTTCAGCACCTCGGGAAGCCCGAATCATTGGTGCAATTTGTGCAGGACCGCCCCGGTCACGATCGCCGTTACGCCTTAGACAGTTCAAAAATTCAGAGGGAACTCGGTTGGTCACCCAAGGTTAGCTTCGAGGAAGGCATCCGCCGGACGATCGAGTGGTATCAAGTCAACTCTGCTTGGCTCGATCACGCGTTTTCGGGCGAATATCGCAATTCCGCTCATCGATACTACGCCCGCCATTCAAGGACCTTCCGCACTTGGTTTGCCTTCCGGCAACGGAGCTTCTCCGAATGAATCGTGCAAGTGGCTTGACATTCCCCCGCGAGCCTCTCCAGATCTATCAACCTGTTTTTTGTCTTTTCCTATTCGAATACTATTCAAAGGGAACGAAACACGGCTGCAGCAGTTTGTGCCTTGCCTCAGGGCTTCGTAAGTGGCAAAGGTTTCTGTAGGATGGTCGGTGTGAACCGTTGTCCTCAGGAGAGTATCCGATTGAACGTTGAACGTCACTTCGATGTCAGACGCTTCGTATTTTACGGTTTCTGGCTAGCCCTTTCGGTCGCCTTGTTCTGGAAGCCGTGCATCGGGTTGCTTCGTTTCTCGCTTGCCAATAGCAACGCTTCGCATGTGATTCTCGTTCCGTTTGTAAGCGCATGGCTGATTTACCTAAAGCAGGACTGGATTTTTCGACGGGTTTCCTTTGACTACTCCTTAGCTGGTGCCCTCTTCACGATGTCGGCTGTCACTTACATCTGGACGCTGCACTCGGCCGCTCTCTGGACAGAAGCTGACACGCTGGCCGGCTACGTACTCGCCATGGTGCTTCTATGGCTCTCAGGTTTTGCCCTTTTTTTTGGGAGAGAAGCGCTCAAGAATGGACGCTTTCCTTTGCTCTTTCTCTGTCTCACAATCCCGTTTCCGGTGGTGCTGCTGAATCATTCGATCTATTTCCTGCAAAGGGGATCCGCGGATATCGCTGAAATGATTTTTGATCTCGTGGGGGTTCCCGCTCTACGAGAGGGCTTCGTCTTTCATCTCGCGCACTTTAATATCGAAGTCGCAAAAGAATGCAGCGGTATCCGGTCCAGCCTGGCATTGCTTATCCTGGCGCTTGTCGCTGGACACCTCCTCTTGCGCACCCCGTGGAAACAGGTGGTTTTCGTGATTGCGGGTTTGCTGATTATGGTGGTCAAGAACGGAGTCCGGATCGCTACCTTGACGATCCTCGCAGAATATGTGGACCCAGGCTTCCTTTTCGGCCGTCTGCATCATGGAGGCGGCGTGGTGTTTTTCCTGCTCGGCCTGGTTCTGCTTTTACCCATCCTCTGGCTTCTTCAGCGCGGCGAGACTCCGGTGGAGTCAATCGAAAACTCGGCTGCGGGCTGAAATGGATCCACGAAAAGACGGTTTATGAGGTGCGGCGATTACCTGGAGATCATCTGAGCAGAGGACACGAGCAACGGAAATCTGAGATCTGGCGGATCTAGTTTTTCTTTTTGGCCGCAGCTGAATAACCGTAGTAATAGCCACCGTAGGAATCGCTCTTCTCGGCACGATTCAAGATTACCCCGAGCAGATTCTTATCCCGAAATTCAGAGGACGCTTTCTCCGCCACTTCAAAATCAGTTGCTCCTGCTCGCACAATAAAAAGAACGCCGTCGCAAAGATCGGCAATCAGGCTCGCATCGTGAACAGGCAGCGCCGGGGGAGAATCCAGAACCAGCCAGTCGAAAACTGGCGTGACCCGTTCCAGTAGATACTTCATGCGTGCGCCCAGGAGGAGTTCACTGGGATTTGAAACTGGGCTGCCACCGGGAATGAAGCAGAGATTCCCTTCGAGCCCTCTCTGGATCACTGCGCATTCATCCGCTTGACCCCGCAGATAGTCCGTTAAACCAGGTGTGGCCGGAGCGCCCAGCACCTGGTGCATGCGGGATACCCGGAGATCCGCATCAATCAAAAGCACGCGACTTTGGTCCTGACGCGCAAGCGACTGCGCCAAATTGACCGTTACAAATGTCTTTCCTTCTTCAGGGACACTGCTTGTCACGAGGACTCTCTTCAGCTTCTGAGCTCCAGCAATCTGATAGAGACGTGAACGCAACGTTCGAAAGCTCTCGGCACCGATCTGGTCACTGTGCGCACCATCAAAAACGTTGCTTCGTGGATCAGGCTGCCATTGAGGTCGTGCGCACTTCTTCACGAGTTCTTCGAAGCTCAGAAAGGATGAATCTTGTTTTGGTGGCAAATCGACAAGTAAAGGCGCAGTTCGATCTTCGGCCGAAACCGTCGTCCGGCGAACATCGGCCGAGACGTCCACTAAATCCGGTGATGTCGCGGACGAAAGCAGCGCGGATCGTTCTTGCGCCGCCTTTTTCAATGCTTCGTGGATCCGGCTCATCGTCTCCTCATGATAACAGGCCGCTCAGGCCTTTGTTGTGACCGCGTCGTAGGTCTTCTCCGTCAGTGTTGCCGTGTGGTTTGCTCGGCTCGCGGCTACATCAAGCGTCGGGACCGAAACCAGTACTGGAAGCTTTAGGGCCAGCTCAACATCGCGTTCGCTGTGTAGCGATTTGTCGCTGGCTGCGATCAGAAAGAGTATCCCGAGACCGAGAGCAAACCCGCCCCCTAATCCGCCACCCGCAAAAATGGTCTTCTTCGGAAAGGACGGCTTGTCGGGAAGACTCGGCGGATCGTATACGCGAAATTGTTCGCTCTGCTGCTGGCTCTCAAGATCCCCAGCGACCCCGGCACTTTGCCGCTTCTTCAAGAGGTCATTGTAGAAATCCAGAGCTGTTTGATAGTTACGAGTCAATTCCTTGAATTGCTGCTCCACAACGGGACTCGCCTGCACGCGTCCTTGCAACTGATGAATCTGCTCCTGGATTTGGCTCTGCCGGTGCGCCAAATCAGTGATATTTATTTCGTCCTGGCGTAGCTTTGCGCGAAGCTGCTGAATCTGAGGCGGCTCGCTCACGGATGCCTGCAAAGCGCCATTTGCCGGCCCATTGCTCTTTGGTGCTGCTGCCGACTGCTTTCTTAGCTCCTCAATCTGACTCGTGAGCTTTATGACATCGGGATGCTCGGGAGTGTAGCGCGCCAGCAAATTCGTAAGCTGGTCTTGCAGAGCGCTAAGCTGCTGCTCGGAAGTCTCCGGGTTGTGACCGGTTTGCGATTTTGCCCAATTCGTTTCCTGTTGGCTCAGAAGTGACTCCGTGAAGGCCTTATCCTGCTGCGCACGGCTGAGCGCCTGGGTATTGGCTTCGAGTTGCGTATTCGTCCCCATCAGGATACTCAAATTGGTTTGCTCTTCTTCTGGCAAGGAGCCAAGATACTGCCGCTTGAACTGCGCGAGTTTTGCGTCCTGTGCATCCAGGCTCTTTTTTGCTTCTTCCAGTTGCTGGCTAAGAAAGTCTGTTGTCACTTTTACCTGGTTCTGGCGGTCCCCGGCGTTCTGCGCCAGAATCATGGAGGTGATCTCGGTACAAATCTGTTGCGCCGTCCGGGGGTTGTCAAACGTAACGTTTACGTAGAAACCAGGCAATTGCCGGCTCTCCGTCCCTGGCGTTGGTGCCATGGGCTTGATCGTTACGGCGGTCCGTAACCGCTCGACGAGATCATCAATGTGCACGCGGTCACGGTCGTTGGGGTAAAGACCGAATTTCTCGATAATGGGCTGCAAACCTGTTCGGCTGAGGACTTGTTCCTGCATGGACGCGAGGCGATGGTTCAGGTCCTCGGTTACAACCGGTTTCACGTAGTCGGGACCGACCGTGGGCTGTTCCACGAGCACCATGGTCTGCGACGTGTATTTCTTGGGTAGCAGCAGTGCGGCACCCAAGCCAATTGCTCCGAGAAAAATTGTTGTGATGGGCAGGATCCACCAGAATCGCCGAAGTACGCGCTTGGCGTCATCTAACCCAATTTCGCCATTTTGAACCATTTAGACCTCAAAAGCGATATCGACCATTCTACTACTTCGGGAGTTCGCAGTCCGCCCACAACAATAGGCCTGGAACCCCATACTTCTGCACTTGCACGGCGGTTGCCAGTACCTGGAGCGTCTGCATCGCCTTCAATCCCTTCCTAACCCACTTTTTTTGTTGCACATAGACAAATGGCCATGGCAGATGTCAGGCGTTCAACGCAGCGAGCTCGGCCTGCTACAGGTGTAAGTGGAATTTTCCTATCCACTTTAGGCCTTCTCTTCCCTACCTCTGTTTCCCAACGCCACAGGAGCGCATGCCGCAATTCCCTTGCTTGCTCCCCAAATCCTCACAAAACTCCCCTAGGTTGTTGTTATATTGGGAGTTAACTTCACGGCTGGAACTCGCACTCAACCCGTCAGACTAGGGTGTAGAATTGCAACGTCGCGTGCGTTCCCCTATTTCTACCAGGATGATGTGAGAGAGATGCGAAAAATCAAAAGTGGTTCTACATCGGCCTTCGGCCGACTCCTCAGCGCCATAGCGGTCGTCCTTCTTCTGTTGAGTTTCACTGGTTGCTCCACTGACCCGGCAGCAAAAAGGCAGAAATTCATTTTGCAGGGCGACCAGGAGTTCGCAAAGGCTAAGTACCCCGAAGCGGTGATCTACTACTCGCGCGCGATCCAGATTGACAAGACCTCCGCAGAGGCCCACTTCAAGCTCGCGAAGTGCTTCATCAAGCAAAAGACCTGGGGCAACGCCTACCGGGAATTACAGAAGACCGTGGAACTTCAGCCCGAAAACGAGGAAGCACAACTGGAACTCGGTAAGCTTCTGCTTGCCGGCGGCAAGGCTAGGGATGCCAGAGACCGCGCCGTCCAAATGATTACGAGCAATCCGAAAAATCCCGATGCCCAACTCCTGCTGGCGGAGGCTGACGCTTTCCTCGGAAATCTCAAGGACGCCACAACGGAAGCGAAGGACGCCGTCGCTCTGGTTCCGGATCGTTCCTCGGCGGACATCACCCTGGCGTTGATTCAGGAACGCCTGGGAGTGCTGGACGAGGCGGAACAAAATCTGAAAAAAGCTGTGTTGCTGGATAAAACCACCAATACCCCGCTCATGACCCTCGGTGGCTTCTACGAACGGCAACGACGCTGGCCGGACGCCGAAAAACAGTTTCAATCCGCAATGCAGTTGGCTCCCAAGGATCCGCTGCCCCGCGCCGCACTGGCCGGCCTGTACGTGAATCAGGGCCGCGAGGATCTGGCGGAGAAAACACTCGAGGAAGGTAAAAAAGACCTCGGCGACAATCCTGATGCGTATCGCATGCTTGGCGATTTTTATCTCACCAGAGGCGATAGTGCAAAGGCTCTAAATGAATTCGCGGCTGTCTCGGCTCAACATCCCAACGACACGCAGCTTGGCAAAACGTATATCCAGCTTCTCATCCTCAATGATCGTATTGACAATGCTGCGCAGTTGAACGCCGCCATTCTTAAGAAGTCTCCGCAAGATCCCGCTGCGTTGATTCTGCAGGGCCAGATTCTCCTGCGCCAAAATAAGGTGGATGACGCCCTCACTGCTTTCCAGCAAGGTCTCAAGAGCGCCCCGGACAATGCTTTCGGCCACTACCAGCTTGGCATTGCTTATCGTGAAAAAGGAAAGTGGGAACAAGCGGAAAGCGAATGGCGGGAGGCCGTGCGTCTCCGGCCCGCTTTGCCGCAGGCTTGGCGCGCTCTCGCGGATGTAGCCCTGCAACGCCAGGATTGGCGTAACCTGGAGGACATCTCCAACCAGTTGAAAAGATATGCTCCGCGTGCTCCCGAGAGTTATCTGGAACATGCCACTGCGCGGTTCAATCAGGGCGACGCTGCTGGCGCGGAGGCTGATCTCAACGCACTACTGACGCTAGCGCCGCAGAGTCCCATCGCCTATATAAAGCTCGGCGAGATGCGCGCGGCGCAGCGCCGATGGAAAGAAGGTGAAGCCTATTACCGTCAAGCCCTCGACCGCGATGCGAACTCCGTCGAGGCAATCTCAGGTCTCGCCGATATCTATTTCCGGCAGAATCGGACTGCGGACGCTCTGAAAGTGGTGCGGGAACGGATCGAACGCGACCCCAACAATACCGCACTCTACACCCTGCAAGGTCAGAGTTTCCTCAGGGCCAATCAGACTGCGGAAGCGGAAAAGGCGCTCCAGCGTGCAGCTGATCTGGACAATAAAAACCCGTTCATCCTTGGGCTGCTTGCTCAGGCCCAGACCAACAACGGCGAACTCGATCAAGCGATTACCACCTATCGTCGTGCCCTTGAACTCTCGCAAGACGATCCGCGGCTCTATTTGCTTCTTGGAGCCTTGTATGAACGGCAGGGAGATTGGCGGGAAGCACAGGTTGCTTACCAAAAGGTCCTCTCTCTCAAACCCGACGAACCACATGCTGCAAACAACCTTGCCTACCTCCTCCTTGAACATGGCGGAAGCGTCAATGTGGCTTTGACGCTGGCGCAGACCGCACGGAAAGGTCTGCCAAATCTTCCCAATTCCGCCGACACTCTTGGCTGGGCCTATTACAACAACGGCGCCTTTTCTGTCGCCGCGCCCCTGTTCGAGGATGCCATCAAAAAGGTGCCGAACAATCAGACCTATCGCTATCACCTGGGCCTGACCTACAGAAAGCTCAACGATACGGCCCGGGCGAAAGCGCAATTCGAGAAGGCCATCAGTCTTGATCCGAACTCGGCAGTAGCGGGCAATGCCCGCCAAGCGTTGAACGAACTAGCGGGAAGTTGAGGGTCTCTCCAGCTTCTCAATCATCGATCTGGGAGAGCTTTTTATGAGCCGGATCATTCCTGGAGGAAGAGTCAGGAAAGGCACCGTGCGTCAGCAAGGAGCAATCACGAAGACATCATGTTACGCCGCCTGACCTACTGGTTACCCGCAATTCTTGTTGCTCTCCTGATTTCGCTCTTTTCCACGCATTATTTCAGCGGTGAGCAAACCGCCCGCGTCATCATTCCTCTGCTCCATTGGCTTTTTCCCGCAGCAACACCCCACATGCTACGCGTTATGCATGTGGGAATCCGCAAGCTGGCGCATGTCACGGAATTTGGCTTGTTCAGCGTCACCGTCTTCCATGGAATTCGCGGAGGGCGCTCTGGCTGGAGCTTCCGCTGGGCCTTGGCCACTCTGGTGATTGCAGTCGCTTGCGCTGGCATGGATGAATGGCACCAGTCGTTCGTGCCTTTCCGGGAAGCTCGCGCCCGTGACGTCGCCATTGACGCTCTCGGCGCTATGCTGGCGCAAGTTGTGGTTTGGGCCTATTCCAATTGGAGGCGGGCCTTCACCGCGCCGCCGTCACTCACGGCAAAGACATCCACTGGAAAATGAAGTTGTTCTGCCCTAGAACTCAGGGAATGGGTGCTTGGGCTTCGTTGGAATACAAGCTTTCCGTGCCGCTAGAATCCACGGCCGTCGTGACGTAGTAGTAGGTCGTCCCGTTCTGCACGGTTGTGTCGGTATAGGTCAAGCCGGTCGCGGCCGAGGACGCATTCAACTTCGCATACCCGGTCCCGCTCGTCGTGCTCCGGTACACATAATAGCCCACCACCGTTGAGGTGCTCGCAGTCCACGACAGAGCGACGGAATACGACGCGGGGGTTACGCCGGTACCTGACAACGATATGGTGGCGGGCGACCCAGTCGCGTTACTGGTTACGGTGACTGTTCCAGTCGCGCTTCCCGCAGTTGTCGGGCTGAAGATAACGCTAAAGGTAAGCTTTTGCCCCGTTAACAACCCCACGGGTGTTCCCGCTCCGCTGAGGCTGTAACCGGTCCCACTGACGCTGATTTGCGTGATCTGCACATTCGTGTTGCCGGTGTTTGTGATCGTCTCAGTTTGCGTGGACGAAGTGCCCGTGCTCACGTTTCCGAAGCTAAAACTGTTCGAGCTTAGGCTAAGGGTGAGCGTTGCGGCCACCCCGGTGCCAGTCAGTGCCACCGTCGCTGGCGATCCGGGAGCGTTGCTCGTTATGGTCAGGCTCCCGCTTGCACTCGCTGCGGACGTCGGGGAGAACTGCGCATTGAATGTACTCGCTTGCCCCGGGTTCAAAGTGAGCGGCAGGGTCAATCCTGTGGTACTGAATACGCTCCCTGCCACGCTGACCTGTGAAACCGTCAACGCCGCCGTGCCTGTATTGCTGAGCTGGATGGTCTGGGAATCTGTCGTCCCCACTACGACATTGCCGAAGCTGAAACTGGCTGGCGTAATGCTCAACGCCGCCTGCACGCCAGTTCCAGTAACGGGGATGACGGCGCTTGCTCCCTGGGTATTCGAGACGGTCACATTTCCGCTGACGTTTTCGCTGCTCGTCGGACTGAACTTCACGGTCATCGACGTGGCCTGTGAAGGCGTCAAGGTGACTGGCGTGGTGATTCCGGAGACACTCACGTCTTTTGCATTCACCGTAACCTGGGAAATCGTGAGGCTGCTGTTCCCTGTGTTTGTGATGCTGACACTCTGCGAACCGGAGCTACCCGCTGTCACGTTTCCGAAGGCCAGACTCGATGGGCTCGGAGTCATCGTTACTGTCGCAGCCACTCCCGTACCGGTCAAGGAAACCGTCGCGGGTGACCCAGGGGCATTGCTCGAAATACTCACCGTTCCTGGTAGCGAACCCGCTGTGGTCGGTGAAAACTGCGCTGTCACGCTCGTACTCTGTCCAGCCGCTACCGTCGCAGGTGTGGTCAGCCCGCTGACACTGTAGCCGGCACCACTCGCCGTAACATTTGAGATTGTGAGCGTCGCTGTCCCTGTATTCGTCAGCGTGAGTGCCTGTGTCTTCGTCTGTCCATCCACGACGCTTCCGAAATTGAAGGTGGATGGCGTAACGCTCAAGCCCGCCTGCACACCAGTGCCGCTCAAACTAATCGTCAATGGCGACCCACTTGCGTTACTGGTTACCGTCACGGTGCCCGTGGCACTCCCGACTGCCGTGGGCGTGAATTTCGCCGTAAAGCTCAGAGTTTGGGAAGCCGCGACCGTTGCCGGTGTGCTCACGCCGGTCAAGCTGAATCCGGTTCCGCTCACGGCAATGCTCGAAACAGTCGCGGCGGCATTCCCAGTGTTTGTCAGGGTGATCTGCTGGGTTGCGCTGCTGCTGGTCGAGACACTTCCAAAATTCACGCTGGCCGGATTGGCGCTCAACTGCCCTACAGCCGTGGACGATCCAGTTCCAGCCAAGGTAACCACCGCCGTTGGCGTAGTCGGGTCGTTGCTTGTGATCGTCAGGCTGCCGGACACCGCACCGGCTAGCGTCGGCTTGAACGTCAAGGTCACCGGAGCATTTTGCCCGGCACTGATGGTTTTAGGCGTGGTTATGCCGCTGATCCCGAAATCCGCTCCCGAAAGTGTCAGGAGCGAAATCGTCAAATCTGCCGTACCGGCATTTGAAATGGTCAGGATCGAGCTCCCGGTCGAACCGACAGAAACGCTGCCAAAGTTCACTGCACTCGCGCTCAAACTCACCTGCGGTTGCGGAGTCACGCCCGTTGCGGAGAGATTTACGACTACCGGCGAACTCCCTCCATCACCCTGCACTGTCAATGTCCCCGTGATAGCTCCAGCGCTCGTCGGATTGACGGAAACAGAAAAATTGCCGCCCTGCCCCGTGGCAAGTGCCATCGGCGGTGTCATTCCGGAGAGGCTGAACTGGGAATTCGAGAAAGTCGCTTGAGTGATATTGATCGCGACATTGCCGGTATTGGAGACCGAGAGGCTCTGCGAAGTTGCCTTGCCTACCGGCACTTTGCCAAAACTGATGCTCGCTGGCAGGACTTGAAAAGACACTTGGGGTGTCGGCTGTGACTTTGAAGCACTCACTACACCCGCGCATCCATTTAGAAGCGCCAAAACCAGAATGGCGGTGACGAGCAGAAGGGAAGATTCTCGTGTCCAAATCTTGGGCGCGACGCACTGTTTTCCGAATCGCGTCCGGGCCCCTTCCACCGAAGTGCTCGCCATGATCCAGGCCTCCCTAGCTGTATCCAGCTACGAAGGTATAGGTAATGGTACCCATCGGCCTACTGGTGAGAGGACCAATTTCGGGACAGTCGCCTGTACTGTACGGAGGACCATCCTTTATCTGGCCCAGACCTTACACCCCTAGAAGATCCGGGTTTTGGACTCCCCAGGTGCCCGCTGCAGAGGTACGTTATAGCGTATGCACATTGCTGAAAATACAGTGGTTATTATGATTTAGGGGTAGGGCAGCGGCTGCGCTCTGTCAATCACTGCCGGGCAGTTGCTCTCATGCCCATGCTGCAAGTCGGCGCGTCGGCCCTGACACTGGAAGGCGTTTCAATTCGAAAATTACACTTTTTGGACCCTGTTGCCACCAGGCGACCCGAGTAGGATAGACGTGCGCGCTCAACTGGGCCAATACCCTCGAGCGTGGGCCGTTCGTTATCGCCCAACTAATCTGTCGCGTAGTTCCGCATCGATTCAGTCGACAGATTCGTCGCGTGCTCCCCGCGCTGTGCGGCCTTTCGGGTCATCAATCCCGCATCGTGGATCTTGTAGATCAGCGCGCGGTAGCTGATCTTCAGTGCCTGCGCTGTCTTTCGGCGGTTCCACTGATTGGCACGGAGAGCTTCCAGGATGGCGTTGCGCTCGAGTTCCCGAATGGCGTCTTTTGCCAGCCGCTTTAGAGTCACGGGTGTCCCATTGCCTTCGGTGGACCGCACTGCCTTGCGTTTTTTCGGAGCGTACTCCTGATGAATCGCAGCCTCGGGCCCGATCAGAACGTACCGCGCGACGCCATTCGACAGCTCTCTTAGGTTCCCCGGCCAATTCAGATTTTGCAGGTATTGGATCATCTCCGGAGGGAACGTGTCTGTCTGCGTCCCAAACTGCTTTTCAAAATGGACCCTGAAGAACTCGGCCAGCGCCGGAATGTCTTCGCGCCTCTCGCGCAGCGTCGGCACCTTTAAGCGAAATCCATGTATGCGGTAAAACAAGTCTTGCCGGAATCTTCCGGCTTCCATCTCCCGGTTCAGGTCCGTGTGTGTCGCGCAAATGAGGCGCGCATCAATCCGCCGTTCCGTGTGGTCCCCGATCCGCGAGAATGTGCCGTCTTGCAGGAACTGCAGAAGTTTGCACTGAAGATTCGGATCCAGATCCGCAATCTCATCCAAGAACAAAGTGCCGCGATGCGCCATTTCCACTCGCCCGGGCTTGGCAACGTTTGCCCCGGTAAAAGCGCCCTGCTCGTATCCGAACAACTCGCTTTCAAGCAGCGTCCCGGGAATCGCTGCACAGCTAACCTTGACGAACTCTCCAGAGGCGTACTCCGAATTCACGTGTATCCATCGTGCTAGCGCTTCTTTGCCCGTGCCGCCCTCGCCACAAAGCAAAATCGGCACATTCGTTCGGCAGATCTTCTCCGCTCTCTGACGCAACTCCGCCATCACCACCGAGCGCCCGAACAAAACAGGGTCTGGCGGCACCTGGTCTAGTCTTTCCCAACTGGCGTTGCGGGTTGGACACTCTCCGGCCATATGTTCTGGTACCAAGGCGTTGCACATCGCCAGCCAAAGGCCGAGCATATTTGACGTGCTTCCGGACCCCGCTCCAAACAATAAGGTTTTCTTTTTCAGCACAATACAAACAGCGCTCCACGTAAGGTTCTAGTACCAAGATGTTCTTCGACATCGCCCTTTTTTGTAACAATGGGAAAACTTCAAGACACAACGGGGAAGGATTGTTCTCTCGAATGGCTAGGAAACCAATCGTAGCCCACGGGGCAAGTTGAGGAAAAGAAACCAGAAGTAGTGGAAGACCGCAAGTCTGCGACCTGCTCCATCGTGAGAATTTAGTCCGACTGCGTAGTGTCGGAAGCCACGGCATTTGTCAGGCGCGCGCGTGTTCTCCACGAATAATGTCGTAGCGCTCGATCACCGCGGCCACTCCCATCCGTGGCTCTCCATCTTCAACGCGACGTTCCACGCGGACCACTTTGCC
>Ga0187878_1003399_pt1 | contig 13196 bp, 12 predicted proteins | sample June2016WEW_17_1_FD_132979 | JGI IMG/M metagenome (GOLD analysis project Ga0187878, IMG submission 132979) | Peatland microbial communities from SPRUCE experiment site at the Marcell Experimental Forest, Minnesota, USA - June2016WEW_17_150 | ecosystem: Environmental > Terrestrial > Soil >...
TCGCCGGAGATCAGGGAATAATTGACAGCGCGGAAAACAGCTGATCCTGCCTTTGGTGTTTTGCCTGGAACAAGATTAGCGAATCTTCACCGAGACCGAACCCGCCCCGTCCGCGGCGCCGATAAATCCGAGTTTGAAAAAGAAGGAGGACGCTGGCTCGCGCAGCAATGTGTCATTTCGAAGGAACCAATGGACTGAGAAATTTTGTCCTTCGGAGGCGCAGGGAGTTGCTCACTACAGATACGGAGCTCAGCGCCATGGCGGCTGCGGCAAACTGCGGGTTGAGAAGAATTCCGAAAAAAGGATACAAAGCGCCCGCGGCAATAGGAATGCCGAGAATGTTATAGATAAAGGCCCAGAAGAGGTTCTGCCTGATCACCTTTACGGTCTCTTGGGAAAGCCTGATCGCCATAGGTACGGAGCGCAGGTCATCCTTGATAAGGGTTATATCGCTCGCTTCTATCGCCACGTCCGTGCCGGCGCCGATGGCAATCCCTATATCCGCCGCTGCCAATGCGGGCGCATCGTTAATGCCGTCGCCCACCATGGCAACAACCTCGCCCTGTTCGTGAAGTCGTTTTATTTCCGCCGCCTTGTCTCCCGGCAATACATCCGCCATGATATGATCTATGCCGAGGACGCCGCCGATGGCTCTTCCGGTATTCATATTATCTCCCGTGATGAGAGCGACTTTCAAGCCCATCTTCTTCAGCGTGGTGACAGTTTCTTTTGCCGATTCCCTGGGCACATCGGCAAGGCCGATAAGACCGATCACATGGTTCCCCTCGGCGATGAATACGAATGTTTTCCCTTCAGAGGCGAGCGTTACCGCTCTTGCTGCGAGGCCTTCGAGCCTGATCTCTTTCATTTCCATGAGCTTGCGGTTTCCGAGAAGACAGTACCGTCCTCTTATAAACGCCCCGGCGCCGAGACCGGCGAAAGCCTCAAATTTTTCCACGGGAAGAGCGACCATACCCCCAAGGCGTCCCTTCTCTACGATGGCCGCGGCAACGGGATGTTCGGAGACGGCCTCGATGGACATGGCAATCTCAAGGACGCTGTTCTGTTCAGAGCCCGGCGCGGCCGCAATATCCGTTACCTCCGGTTCTCCCTTGGTCAGCGTACCGGTCTTGTCGAAGACCACCGTCGTGAGCTTGTAGGCGTTTTCCAGACTTTCCCCGCCCTTAATCAGAATGCCGTGTTCTGCGCCGAGGCCAGTTCCCACCATGATTGCCGTCGGCGTCGCGAGACCCAAGGCGCAAGGGCAGGCAATTACCAGGACGGATGCAAAATTCAATAAGGCCCGGCTGAAAATGTGATCGGAAACAAAGAAGTACCAGACAATGAATGTAAATATGCCAATGGCAAAGACAACAGGCACAAAGATGGACGCGACCTTGTCGGCTAGTCTCTGGATGGGTGCTTTGGAACCCTGCGCCTCTTCGACGAGGCGAATGATCTGGGCCAGGGCAGTCTCTGCTCCCACCTTTGTTGCTTTGAAGGTGAAGCTGCCGCTCTTGTTCAGCGTGGCGCCGAATACGTGCTCCCCGGCCTCTTTGACGACAGGCATGCTTTCACCGGTCAGCATGGATTCATCGACGGAAGAGCCGCCGGAAACGACGACGCCGTCAGTGGGTACCTTTTCTCCCGGCCGGACGACGATCAGATCTCCTTTCGCAACTTCTTCAATGGGAATGTCCTCTTCTTTATCGCCCCTGATTACACGCGCGGTCTTCGGTCTAAGTCCCATCAGTTTCTTGATGGCCGCGGACGTCCTGCCTTTCGCTCTTGCTTCGAGGAGGCGGCCGAGGATTATCAGGGTGACGATCATCGCGGCGCCGTCATAATAAACATGTGGAGCTATATCGGCGCTCGAAAAAATCCACGGGAAAAAAGTGGCCAGCGCGGAGTATAAGTATGCGGATAGCGCCCCCACCGCCACGAGCGTATTCATATCCGTCGTCTTTTGTTGGGCCGCCTTTATGGCGCCGATATAAAACCTGCTACCTACCCAGAATACGACAGGGGTCGTGAGAAAAAACAGGATAACCAGCACCGTCTGTCTCGGTACTGTCGCCAAAAAGGGAAACCAGTGCTGCATAGAGCCAAGGAAGATAATAACGCTGAGAACGGCGCCAATGGCAAATTTGATTTTCAGTTCCTTGACTTCTCTTGCCCTGGCGGCGGTTATGGGGTCAGGACGGGTGTCGTCAAGGATGCCGAGAAAATCGTAGCCCTGGTCGGAGATTATTTCCCTGACCGCCTCGATCCCTTCCCATGTTTCGCCATGCTCGATTGTAGCCCTGGCCGTGGCGAGGTTGACCGCCACGTCTGTCACACCGTCGACAGATTTCAGCGCCTGCTCCACGCGGCGCACGCAGGCTGCACAGGTCATACCTCCGACGGAGATCGTCGTCTTAACGGCCAACTTATCAGGCGATGTCATATCCCGCCTTCCGGATGCGTTCCTTTACGACTCCCATATCTACCGGTTTGACCTCATCGAATGTTGCCTCCGCCTTTTGCAGGTCCACTTTGACGTTAGTGATCCCATCGATTTCTTTTAGGGCATTGGTCACGGCCATGACACAATGATTGCATGTCATGCCTTTGATCTTAACGGTCTTCATAATGTCCACCTCTCTTGATTTTCATGCATATAACAAAATCCACAGTTTATTGCCATGTAAAGCAAAACTTTTTTGCAGCATATGATACGGACCTGCCGAACATATAAATTCTTGACAATGACCAGACGAGCGGCTATTTTTCAAGTAACGACGTAATTTTCATAGCTTCATTCTTAAGTTCTATTTCCGTCGAACCGTTATGAGAGGTGGACAATGAAAAAAGACTATCCTTACGGCAGCGGAACAGTTAAATGGATCTCTACGGATTGGCTCAGTGAGAATCTGAAAAAGCAGAAAATGGTTATACTGGATGTGCAGCCGAATATTCATGACTACATAGAGCAGCATATTCCCGGGGCCATTTACTTGAATGAGGGTTTGCTTCGCACGTATATTGATGGCATGCCTGCCAGATATGTTCCTCCGGATACAATCCAGCCTGTCCTTCGTTATGCGGGTCTGAAGCCGGGTGTCCCTGCGGTGGTCTATACGGGAACTGGCGCCGCCAAAGGGTGGGGTGATGGTCTGGAACAGACGATGATGGCTTACAGCCTGGCGCGTTTCGGTCATGATTGCGTTTATGTCCTCGACGGCGGTCTCGATAAATGGAAGGGAGAGGGGAAGCCCCTCACGAAAGAGTTTCCAAAATCATCTACGTCCGATTTCACCGTCCGCGTCCAATCGGATTTCTACATACAATACGAGGAATTCAAGGCGGCAAAGGATCGCAAAGATGTCATGGTACTGGATGCACGGCCCCCTGATGTCTACGAAGGCCAGTCATACTGGATCAAGCCCGGCCACATCCCCGGCGCTGTCAATGTGCCGTGGGCGTCTTTAATGACAGACGCAAATAAGAGCCTTCTAAAATCTGATGAAGAGATATCTGCCATTCTTAAGGTAAACGACGTGCGGCCGGAAAAGACCATCATCTGCATGTGCGGTACAGGCCGTGAAGCGACTAATGAATTCATTTTATTCAAGTGGTACCTCAATTATCCGAGCGTCAAGATCTATGAAGGCTCATTCACCGAATGGACCGCATACCCTGAAAATCCTACGGTAACGGGCAAGAATCCACGGTAGGAATTTTACATCTCTGAGGATATAAGAGAAGCAGGCAATAAATCCGGAGAATCATATATAATGATTGTTAGATTCTATGGTGCCAGGGGTTCGATACCGGTTTCGGGAAAGGAATATCTGAAGTACGGCGGCAATACGACCTGTCTCGAAATAAGAACGAAAGATGATGAAATAATCATCATTGACGCCGGTTCGGGTATCAGGACTCTCGGCCACAGGCTCATTTCCGAAAATCGCTTCCGGTATACGATGATCTTCACCCATGCCCATTGGGACCATATCATGGGTTTCCCTTTTTTCCAGCCCATATATTTCACAAAGACAGAGATGACCATGTTCGGATGCCCGTTTGCGCAGGCATCCGTAAAAGAGATGATTTCAAGAATCATGGCGCCTCCCAACTTCCCCGTCAAATTTGAAGACATAAGAGCCGATATCATCTACCACGAGGCCTGCGAAGCGCCCTTTAGCATAAACTCAATGTCTATTGCCCCTATCCCGCTCAGCCATCCCAATCAAGGCGTGGGGTATAGATTTACGGAAGACGGCAAGAGTTTCGTTTTCCTCACGGACAATGAATTGACTTTTAAACATCCCGGTGGAGTCGATTTCCAGGCTTATCGCGATTTTTCCGCCGGCGCAGACCTTCTTGTGCATGATGCCGAATTCACCGAGGAGGAATATAAGAAGACGAAAACATGGGGACATTCTGTTTATCGGGATGCCTTAAGGTTGGCCCTGGAAGCGCGTGTCAGGAAATTCGGATTATTCCACCACAACCAGGAAAGGTCCGATGAGCACATCGATGAGATAGTAGCGGATTGCCGGAAAATTGCGGGCAGCAGCAATGAAGAACTGGAGTGTTTTGCCGTTTACCAGGGGATGGAGATAAAACTGTAGGCGAGATTTCATAGAGTCGCGGACAAATCCTTTTCAATAATCTTGATCTTTCAGTGTAGCGTTTCTCTTCAGAGTGAATATGTTAGGAGCAATTGCAGGTGACGTTATCGGGTCCGTGTACGAGGCCCATCCCATAAAGTATACGGACTTTCCTCTCTTCGGCCGGCATTCGCACTTTACGGACGATACGGTCCTGACAGTGGCGACAGCCTCTTCAATTTTGGAAAAATGCGATTACGCAACAGCCTTTAAAACCTTCGGGCAAAGGTACCCCGGCGCAGGTTACGGGTCATCGTTCTATCAATGGATATTTTCTCAGGATGGCAGGCCATATAACAGCTGGGGCAATGGTTCTGCCATGAGAGTGAGCCCGATAGGCTTTGCCTTCGATTCCATTGTAGCGGTCCTGGAAGAAGCGGCAAGAAGCGCCTCTGTCACTCACAATCACGCCGAAGGAATAAAAGGCGCTCAGGCCACGGCTCTGGCCATTTTTCTTGCCCGCAAGGGCGAGGATAAGGATTTTATAAAAAGCAAGATAGAGAAACACTTCACCTATAACCTTAACCGCACCCTCGACGATATAAGACCCGAATACCGTTTCGATGTGTCGTCTCAAGGCTCCGTACCGGAGTCCATAATAGCCTTCCTCGAGTCCAAAGATTTCGAAGACGCCGTAAGAAACGCCATATCTCTCGGCGGTGACAGTGACACGATGGCATGTATTGCAGGGGGCATTGCCCATGCGTTTTACAGGGAGATACCCGAGAATATCGTCGCGAACGTCAGAGAGAGATTGCCGGTTGAGTTCCTGGAGATCATAGATAGGTTTACGGACATCTACGGCTTATAAAAAATCAAGGGCATCAAACGCTATAGCAATTGGATATTGAATTCGGTAGCGAGCGCATTCCCCGTAGCTTGCTGTGGCGTAAGCGAGCGAATGCCGAACGACACTTTTCCTTAAGAAACGAAGATTCTCCGCAGCCTGCTGCGGAGAGCTTCAAAGGAGGGGATTTTACGTCATGCCGACGCAGGTGAAAATAACCATAGGCAATGTAACGTTAAGGGCCGAGCTCTTCGATACAGCATGCGCAAAAGCAATCGCAGCAAGACTTCCCATCAAGGCAAGGCCTGACGAATGGGGCGATGAATATTACTTTGAGATACCCGTAACGGCATCTCTCGATGAAACGGCGACAACAAAGGTAATAGTCGGCGATATCGGCTACTGGCCACCGGGAAGGGCGATGGCTATATTCTTCGGACGGACCCCAATGAGCACCGGGCCTGAACCAGTTCCCGCAAGTGCGGTCAATCTCGTCGGAAAAATCATCGATGACGCAACCCTTCTTAAGAAGGCCAGAGGGGCCGCCGAAATAATAATTGAAACGTTGCAGGGTGCGTAAACTGCTGCAGCATGCACCCTGCAGGCAGGGCAGAAATTTCCATGCGAGGAATCGTTCAGATAGCCGGTGTCGCCGATAGAGCAGAAGCCATGATGCTTGTGGAGGAAGGCGTCCATCAGATCGGATTTCCGTTTGGACTTACAGTTCATAAGGAGGACATGTCCGCAGAGGATGCGGCCAAAGTCATTAACATGCTTATGCCGCCTGCATCTGCCGTATTGATTACCTATTTGAACATGGCGGAAAAAATCATTGATCTTTGCAAGAAAATCGGAACCCGCAAGGTTCAGCTTCATGGCGGCATATCTCTTCCGGAGATTGCGAGACTCAAATCGCTCGCCCCCGATCTCACCATTATCAAGAGCCTTATTGTGGAAGATAATAATCTTACGGAGCTGGAATCATCCGTTGCCGCGTTCGGTCCCCATTGCGACGCATTTATGACTGATACATACGATCCGGCAACCGGCGCTTGCGGTGCGACCGGCAAGACCCACAACTGGGATATCAGTCGCCGGCTTGTTGATATTTCTCCCAAGCCGGTCATGCTTGCAGGCGGCCTCAATCCGGAGAATGTCCGCAAAGCCGTAGCCCATGTGCGTCCGGCCGGCGTTGATGCGCATACAGGTGTCGAAGGACCCGACGGGAGAAAAGATGCCGCCCTCGTCAGGGCATTTGTCAGAGAGGCGCTCGCGGCCTTTCAGGATTCCTCCCTCTGAAAGACGGGGCACGGGAGGATTGCAAGTTATCCCTTATGTCCATTTACAGCGTTTTCAAAGACTTAGAGATGGAGCAAAAACCATGAAACAGTTTACTATGCGAACCAATGCAAAGGCTGAAATGATCGATATCACCGACCGCATCAGAATCATTCTCAAAGAAAGCAAGATCAAAAGCGGCGTCTGCCATGTCTTTGTACCGCATACCACGGCAGCCGTTACTATAAACGAAAATGCCGATCCTGATGTGCCGCGGGACATACTGATTGAGCTGGGGAAAATTATCCCTCATAATGATAACTACCGGCACGTGGAGGGAAACTCCGCGGCCCACATCAAGGCCTCTATTCTCGGGGCTTCAGAAACGGTATTTATAGAAAACGGCGAGCTGGTTCTGGGCACGTGGCAGTCGATCTTCTTCTGTGAATTTGACGGTCCGCGGTCGCGGCGGGTCATTGTCATGCTGACAGCGCTTCCAGCACCGAAATAGTATCTGCAGAGAGAAGCCATGGGCATAAAAGTGACCATTTTAGGATCGGGAAGCTGCGTTCCTTCACTGAGGCGAAGCTCATCCTCTTTCGTTCTTCATTACTGGCACTTGGCTTTTTTCAGGCTATAATTTTTCAAACATGGCCTGGAGCTCCTTAATCAAGGCGATCTCCATATCGACGAAGCGTTCGTCGGTGAGTATGAATTCGACTTCGTAATAGGTCTGGTACTCCACGGCGCTGGTGGTATGCTCGACGAGCCGGGCTATGGAGATGTCTCTTAAGCCTTCGTAGTCTTTAGTGCGGGATATTTCCGTCTTGCGGAGGATGAGGAGCATGGCCTTCTTGGCGTCTTCGACGGTCTTAATAACAATATCGATCCCTTCCAGTTTTTTGATGGCCTTGGTCATCTTTTCATCCCTTACCCTGATTTTCATAGTCCCCCCGCTTCCGGTGCTTGCTTTTCTCATTGTGCACAGTCGCTTATTTCAATAGGAGTCTATTAAATTTGAAGCGGGCCGTCAACAAAATTGACGCGGGCCAACGCCGACACATAAAGGCGAAGGAATGCTGCATGACCTTGTAGATCCGGAAAAGACCAGCTCCATCAACAATCACTGTGAAGTCAGGTTATGACGAGTGAGCTGATTGATTGCGTCTTTTTTTCCGCCTGTCGAGAATTTCGGCAAGAATAGGAAGCAGAACTAATCCAAAGGGCAAGACTATTATTATCAAGACAGGCACATGGAGGGATAAGCGCTTCACATATGACTTAAGATCATGAGTCTCTTCCTGTGTCCAAACGATTCCGGTATTTCTATGTTTCATCAAGAGCCGCATGAAACCCCGGATATGCCGGCTTTCTTCAAGTATCATATCCCTGTTCTTTGCAAGGAGCTTCATGAAAAATAATTTAATCATAGATGATAAATTTCATGTGGAAGTAGTTATGCATGTCAAGGCAATATTTTTCGCAGGAACTGACCGGTAAACGATTCCTCCGCACAGGCGACTTCTTCGGGCGTGCCGGATGAGACTATTCGACCTCCGCCGGGTCCGCCTTCGGGCCCGAGATCGATAATATGGTCGGCGCACTTGATGACATCAAGATTGTGTTCTATGACCAGGACGGTATTGCCCATATCTACCAGTCTTACGAGGACATCAAGAAGTTTTTGAATGTCTGCCGCATGAAGGCCGATAGTCGGCTCATCAAGGATATAGAGGGTATTGCTGTTCATGCGCTTCCCCAGCTCCCTCGATAACTTTATGCGCTGGGCTTCTCCTCCGGAGAGGGTCGTCGCCGACTGACCCAATCTGATGTAACTAAGACCGACATCGAAAAGGAGTTGAAGTTTGGATCGTACTGCCGGAATATTGTCAAAAAATGACAGCGCCTGATTTACAGACATGTCGAGGACATCGGCAATGTTCTTGTCTTTGTATTTGATTTCCAGGGTGTCGCGATTGAATCTCTTTCCGCGGCACACATCGCACGTCACATAGACATCAGGGAGAAAATGCATTTCGATCTTGATAAGGCCGTTTCCCTCGCAGGCCTCGCATCGGCCTCCCTTGACATTGAAACTGAAACGGCCGGGCTTATAGCCTCTGATCCTGGATTCGGGAAGGCCTGTGAAGAGATCCCGGATGTGGGAAAAAATTCCCGTATACGTCACGGGATTGGAACGGGGGGTGCGTCCTATAGGCTGCTGGTTCATGATGATGACCCTTTCAATTCCCCCGAGATCCACGATCCTCTTGATCTTTCCCATGCCGCCTTGGTAATTATCGAGTCTCCTGGCCATGGCTTTGTATAATGTTTCAATCACCATGGTGCTTTTCCCGGAACCGGAAACACCCGTCACGGCTGTAAATAGTCCCACGGGAATCTTGATATCTATGTTCTTGAGGTTATGCTCACGGGCCCCTTCCAGGACAATAAACCTGTCGGGCATGGCTCTCCTTTTTTCAGGAACCGGGATGGTAAGTTTTCCCGAGAGATACAACCCTGTCAAGGACTTATCGCTTTCGCATATCTCCTTCGGTGTTCCATGAAAGACGACTTCGCCTCCGTCGAATCCGGCGCCGGGCCCCATGTCGAGAATGTAATCGGAAGACATCATCATGGCCGGGTCATGCTCCACAACCAAAACCGTATTACCCATGTCCCTCAGTCTCTTGAGAGTGGAAATGAGTCTCGTATTATCCCTCTGGTGAAGGCCAATCGTGGGTTCATCAAGAACATAAAGGACGCCGACGAGTCCCGATCCTATCTGAGTCGCCAGTCTGATACGCTGGCCTTCGCCGCCGGAAAGGCTGCCGGACGAACGTTCCAGGCTTAGGTAATCCATGCCTACATCGGCGAGGAATTTCAGCCTCTCTTTAATTTCTTTGAGAATTCTTTCGGAGATGAGGGCTTCCTGGTTTGACAGAGACAGCCTTTCGAAGAAAGCAAGGCACTCTTTTATGCAGAGCCTGCACACCTCATAGATATTCTTGCCTTCCACAGTGACAGCCAGGCTCTCTTTCTTCAAACGTGAACCATGGCAGGTCGGACATTCCTGTAAATTGACGTACCGTGACAGGTCCATTCTCACGGCATTGGAGTTGGTTTCCTTATAGCGCCGGTCAAGCTGTTTGAGTATCCCCTCGAAAGGCCTGCTGTAAAAAAAGCGCCTGCCTTCCCTGTCAAGATAGAACCTGATCATCTCCTTTCCCGAGCCATACAGAAGAACTGTCTGGATCTCCTTCGGCAGTTGATTGAAGGGGCTATTTAGATCGAAACCATAGTGCTGCGACAGGGCGTCCAGCATCTGGTAATGATAAACGGAACTCCGGCCAGACCAGGGAGCGATTGCGCCCTCCCGTACGGAAAGTTCCCGATCGGGTACGACGAGGTTCTCATCAAAATACATTCTGGTGCCGAGTCCGTCGCAATCGGCACAGGCGCCATAGGGGCTGTTGAAGGAGAAATTCCTGGGAGCCAGCTCCGGCATGCTGATGCCGCATTCGGGGCATGCATAGTTCTCGCTGAAAAGAATCTCGTCGCCTCCCGTAACATCGACGCCAACGAGCCCATCGGAAAGGTGGGTGGCGATCTCCAGGGAATCCCTGAGGCGTCTTCTGATCCCTTCCTTAATAAATAACCTGTCAACTACGACATCGATGTCGTGGCGTTTATTTTTGGCCAGGGCAATATCGTCGCCGAGGTCGCGGAGTTCCCCGTCGATGCGCACCCGGACAAATCCATCTTTCTGCAGCCTCTTCAATTCTTTTTGATATTCCCCTTTTTTGCCCCTGGCGATCGGGGCGAGGATGCTGATTTTGGTCTTTTCAGGAAAGGCGAGGATGCCGTCAAGCATCGTGTCGATAGTCTGGGATCTAATCTCTTTTCCGCATTGATAGCAATGCGGAACCCCTATCCTGGCGTAAAGCAGGCGGAGGTAGTCGTAGATCTCGGTGACCGTTCCTACGGTAGAACGGGGATTATGGCTTGCCGTCCTTTGCTCAATGGCTATGGCGGGAGACAATCCCTCGATAGATTCAACATCAGGTTTATCCATCTGACCGATGAATTGCCTGGCATAGGTGGACAGGGATTCCACGTAGCGTCTCTGTCCTTCCGCATAGATGGTATCGAATGCGAGTGACGACTTGCCCGATCCGCTGACCCCGGTTATAATAATTAGCTTATCTCGAGGGATATCGATATTTATATTTTTAAGATTGTGCTGTGACGCTCCCTTTATTCTTATGTGGCTCATTCCCTAATTAACTCTTCAAAGGTTAAAAACCCGCCTCTCTCACTCATTGGCGCCCGTCCTCTTTGCTCAGGATAAAATCGGCAAATCATCTCGGAGCGCTTTTGGCTGCAAGAAGATTAAAGCCGCGCCGCGCAATGACCGATCTGGCCTCTTTCTTACGATAACGCTATCCCTGCAGCTTGATCTCAATGAGGGACTTATTTCTCAGCTCTTTAATCCACTCATCGTACTTCTTGTCGATCTTCTCCTCTTCAAGCTTTGCCTTGATCTCCTCGCGGACTGATTCGATGGGTTTTATTCCCGCGCCTCTTCTGTCTAAAGCCTGGATTATGTGTAAACCTACAGGGGATTCAATTACCTTGCTGATCTCATCCTTTTTCAAGCCAAGAGCAACACCCTCGACATCAGGAAGCATTGACCCTTTTTCAAGAAAACCGAGATCACTAAAAACAGCGGCAGAAGGTCCCTGGGAATATTGTGCCGCGAGCAGATCAAATGGCTCTCCGTTCAGCAGGCGCTTATGGATTGCATCCATTTCCTCCCGGAGCTTGGCCTTGGTTTTTACATCAGCGCCTTTGGGAAATAAGATCAGGATCTGCTTGATCCGGACAGCTTCCTTGCCCTCATAAGCATCACGGTTCCTGCGGTAATATTCACCGATCTCCTCTTCCGTGACTGCAACCTTGGATCTTATTTCGCGCCTGAGCAATCTCATGCGGAGAAGGTGTGCCTTGACTTCTTTCCTGTGCGCCTCGAGGGAGGAGTTCTCTTTCGCAAGCTCGTTTACCAGGTCCTCCATCTTCATCTTTCTCCGGGAAAGGAGGTCGTTGATGGTATCGGTGACTTCCTCGTCTTTGACGATCATTTGCGATTTTTTCGCCTCCTGATCAATAATGATATTGTCGATCATTTTGTTCAACATTGCCAGTCTGTTCTCCGCTATGACCTTTTCCTTGTCCGGGCCCTTATATCCTTCTTCTATCCTTTTCCCGAAAGGTTCAAATGCGGAATTCAGCTCCGATAAGGTTATAACCTCGCCATTTACAACGGCAACGATTCTTTCCATGATTTCCGCTATGGCGGGAACGGATATGAATATCCCTGCCGCGATTATTATATATTTCCATGCAGCCGATATCTTCACTGTCATACCTCATCATTCTGCTTCATTAATCGGGGGGACAGTTTCTTTTTTCAGAAGGTCCCTGTTAATTTCTATTAACGCCTTTGACCTCAGGGCGCCCAGCCACAACGCATACTCCTGTTCCTCTTTCTGCTTCCTCAGATCGGTCAGGACCTGGCCTTTGATGACGTCCCACCCTTTCTTGTCCTTCTCTATGATCTTAAAAATGTGATATCCAAAGGGACTTCTTATAACCGGTCCAATTTCTCCAGGTCGCTGCGAAAAGATAGCGGCATCGATTTCTTCCGGCATGAATCCTTGACTTACAAAACCAAGGTTACCGCCTGCCTTCGCCTCGGGACCTATGGATTCTTCCCGGGCAAGCTTAGCAAAATCCTCGCCCCTCATCAACCTCTTCAGGATGGCTTCCGCTTTTTCTCGCTCCCTCACAACAATCTGGGCCACGTGCACTCTCTTTTCCTTAGGATATATGCCCCTGTGGTCTCTGCGATATGCCTTTCCCTCATCATCTTTCACCTTTACCTTTGAATTTACCTCCGCCGCAATCAGCTTTTCCAGGATTATCCGTTTTCGCAGTTCTTCCTTCCATTGGCCATAATCGATTTTTCGCGTTGCCAGGGCATTGTCAAAACCGCCTTCTAATGAATAGCTTTCTTTAATATCTTCAATCTTCTGCGCCAATTCAGCATCGCTGACGGATATGGCTAATTCCTTGGCGCGGGACAGCATGACCTTTTCATCAATCAAAATATTCAGGATCTCCTCTTTGAGGAGCTCATTGTCCTCCGGGGTCAGGGATGATCTGTCCAGCAATGAATTCACATCTCTGGCAAATCTCTTATTAAACTCAGCAATCGAGATCGCCATGCCGTTCACAGTCGCCAGCGGTCTTGACGTACCATTCCCCCCGCAACTGCATGTGGCGAAGATTAGTACGGCAGTAAGAAGGCAGAGCATGATTCTGCCGATCGGCCGCGCATACCTTGCGCCACCCCCCTTATGCGTGGTGAAGGGGAGCAATGCAAAGACACCATCTCCGGCGAATATGGTTTCCAA
>Ga0187878_1003400_pt1 | contig 13194 bp, 13 predicted proteins | sample June2016WEW_17_1_FD_132979 | JGI IMG/M metagenome (GOLD analysis project Ga0187878, IMG submission 132979) | Peatland microbial communities from SPRUCE experiment site at the Marcell Experimental Forest, Minnesota, USA - June2016WEW_17_150 | ecosystem: Environmental > Terrestrial > Soil >...
CAAGAAGTACGAGAGAACTACGGTAGGCTCAAACTGTTCATAGGCGGAAAATGGGTTGACTCACACTCCACTAGCGTCCAATCTGTCATGAACCCAGCAAAGGCTCAAAGCATCGCTGAAGTCCCGTTCAGCACGAAGGAAGAAGTCAACGAAGCGGTCGAGTCAGCACGAGCCGCGTTCGAGAAGTGGCGTGAACTCCCGGTCACTACAAGGGCAGGATACGTCTTCAGGCTGAAGGAGAAACTCGACGAATACTTCGAGGATGTCTCAAGAATCACAACTCAGAACCACGGCAAGATAATTGATGAAGCAAGAGGCGAGACAAGACGGCTCGTCGAGAATGTGGAAGCCGGATGTGCCGCCGCGTACACGCTGGCGAAGGGGGAGCATCTTGACCAAGTCGCGTCCGGAGTGGACGAGACCCTCATTCGCGAACCGTTAGGCCCCTTCGCGGTGATAGGCCCCTTCAATTTTCCCTCTCTCGCGCCTTTCTGGTTCATTCCGATTGCGATCGCTGTCGGCTGCACATTGGTCGTGAAACCCAGCGAGATAACTCCGCTACCAATGCAGTGGTGCCTCAAGGCGGTCGAGGAAGTCGGGATACCTCCAGGAGTAGTGAACATGATACATGGAGGCAAAGAGGTCAACGAAGCACTCGTCACGCATCCCGACATCAAGGGCGTCTCGTTCGTTGGGTCAACCCCCGTAGCCAAGTCACTGTACAAGCTAGCAGGCGAACACGGCAAGAAAGCACTGTGCCAAGCTGGCGCGAAAAACTACATGATCGTGATGCCGGACACTGATTTGAATACAACGATTTCCGCGCTAATGCCCTCCTTCTTCGGGAACACGGGACAACGCTGCTTGTCAGGAGCTAACCTAGTCGCTGTGGGTGACGTGTACGAACCTCTGAAGAAGAAGTTCGTTGAAGCAGCCGCGAAGATGAAGCTCGGATATGGACTCGATGAATCTGTCGAGATGGGGCCACTTGTGAGTCAGAGAGCCAAGGAACGGGTTCTGGGGTACGTAGAAAAAGGGATAGACGAAGGAGGCAAGCTGATACTCGATGGAAGAAAAGCCAGCGTGAAGGAATATCCTAAAGGGTACTTTGTGGGCGCTACATTCTTCGACCAAGTTACCCCAGACATGACGATCGCTAGAGACGAAATATTCGGACCAGTTGTTTCCATAATCAGAGCCGAGACGCTCGATCAAGCCATTGAGATGATCAATACGAAAACAAACTATGGGAACGAAGCCTGCATATTCACAAAAAGCGGAAAGACCGCGCGGGAATTCAGGCGAAGAGTGCAAGCTGGGAATATTGGAATAAACATAGGCATAGCTGCTCCCATGGCATTCTTCCCATTTGCAGGATTCAGGGACTCCTTCTTCGGCATCCTCCACGGGCAAATAGACTGCGTGGACTTCTTCACGGATAAGAAGGTCGTAGCAACCAGGTGGTAGGTGGCTTGGCTGATGAGGAAAGGTACACGTTCAGCTCTCTGATGAGCCTACTCAGCGAAGCTGAGAGCAAACTCAAGCAGCTCTACGAGACATTGACAAAGGAAACCAGCGAGCCCAAACTGAAATCCCTCCTCTCCGACTACGATACGAATAGCTCTAGAAGAATGGAGATGATGCGAAGGACTCGCGTCGAGAGCGTCGTCGAGTTCATGCTCGAAACTATCACAGGCCTCAAGTTGGCTGAACCATTTTCCGCCATCAAGACCACTATTGAGAAACAGTCTCTAAGTAGTCTTGAGAAAGCTGTCACCGTCGAGAGAATCATATCCGAACTCTACAGCAGCGCTTCGCCAAAGATTATGCCCACATCAGCGGACGCCGGCGAACTGCTGGCAAGGCTGTCTCGTGAGAGCATGGAAAGGGTCCATGAACTGGAACAGTACATCAAATCGCGCTAAGAGAACCAAGAGGCCCAGAAGCACACAGCCCGTTGTGGAACAGAGAGACATCAAACAGCTTCAAAAAACCTTAACTCGTGTCTACGTAGGTATCGCTGGATTTGGATGCAAATGCAGAAGAGAACATCAAGAGAAGTGATGAACGACTACGACAAGTATGTGATGCATTCGTTCGTGAAGTCCCTGCAGCCCATAGTCGTAGCGAGCGCAAAAGGGGCGACGGTTACCGATCTCGATGGGAAGACCTACATCGATTGCTTTTCAGGAATATCTGTTGTCAATGCCGGCCACTGCAATCCTAAGGTCGTAGAGGCTGTTAAGGAGCAAATCGAGAAACTAGTTCACTGTTGCACATACGTATACTACACTACTCCTGTGACAGACCTTGCGAAGAAGCTTGCTGAGATAACGCATGGAGGTTTGCATAAGACCTTCTTCTGCAACAGCGGCGCCGAGGCCGTCGAGACCGCCCTAAAGGTAGGTAGGAAGTTCTCCGGCAAACACGAGATCATAGCCCTGATGTGTTCATTCCATGGCCGAACCCTAGGAACACTAAGCGTGACAGGCCAAGCAGGCCGCAAGAACTATGCAATGGGCCCCTACTTGGGCGACGTAGCTTTCGCGCCGGCGCCCTACTGCTACAGGTGCAGCCTGGGGCTGGAATACCCCGAATGTGGCGTGCAATGTGCGAAGATGATAGATGATGTAGTAAACTACTCGACGACCGCGAACGTGGCTGAGTTCATTGCGGAACCAGTCATGGGAGAAGCTGGAATAGTTGTCCCGCCGGCGGAATACTTCTCCGAGGTGAAGAAAGTCCTAGACCGACATGGAATCCTCTTCATCGCAGACGAGGTCCAGACGGGATTCGGGAGGACAGGGAAGATGTTCGCATCTGAACACTACGGGGTCATTCCCGATATGGTCACGATGGCCAAGGGCATAGCTGACGGACTTCCATTAGGAGCCTGCACAACGCGAGGAGACATAGGTGACGCCTTTGAACCGGGAGACCACCTGTCAACATTCGGAGGCAACCCAGTCAGTTGTGCAGCCGCCTTGGCCAACATTGACTACCTGCTTGAGAATAGGCTGGCTGATGAAGCTGCTCGAAAGGGCGAATATCTTCTCCAGAGAGTGCAGGAGTTGCAACAGAAACACGAACTGATCGGAGACGTTAGGGGGTTAGGCCTAATGGTCGGCGTTGAGCTTGTTAAGAACCGGAAGCTGAAGACACCCGCCCCAGGCGAGGCGACAAAGATCAGGGAACTTGCACTCAGCAAGGGCGTTCTCCTCGGTCATGGAGGAGTGAAAGGAAATACCGTCCGAATCCAACCTCCCCTGGTGATCACGGAAGAGCAACTAGACAAGTCAGTTCAAGTGTTCGATGAATGCCTTAGAGAGATTCAATGATACCGAACCTACTGCCCCTCTTTCAAGCCATTTCGCGTGGCGTTGGCTCGATCCCAGACGCAGGAAGACGCAGTCTGAACGACCTGAAGCGTCCCCAACGGCACGAACCTGTTCAGAAACACCCCGCACGATGGCGTCCTATTGCCGCAAACGGCCTGCACAAGCTCTACTTTCACCTGTCTCTCGTGATTATATTCGCCGTTCGCGTCATGTGTGTTGCAGTTAACTTTGAAATAATGCGCGGTCGTTAGTCATGGGCGTAAGTGTTGTTTGGGATTATGGAGCTTCACAGCTGGCACGAGGACACGCAGCCCGCCTGGCTGTAGGTATATGGTGGGAAAACCTTGTCCGAGCCGGAAGAGAAGACGACGACTGAACCGCAGAAGAAATTTGAACTTATCGAGGACATCCCCGGCATCGGCCCCGCCACAGCAGAGAAACTTAGGGAACTTGGATTTCATACGGTTGAGTCGCTTGCCACAGCAACGGTGAAGGAACTCACTCAGGCCGGCGTGGGAGAAAAACAGGCCGCAAAGATCATCACGATAGCACGAGACAGTATCGCCACAAGTTTCGTCCGCGCAGACGAATTGATGAGGATGCGAAAGAACCTCCTCCGCCTCTCGATGACAAGCAAACAACTTGACGAGCTTGTGGGAGGAGGCCTCGAGAGCCAGACGATCACAGAATTCTACGGCGAATATGGCGTCGGGAAGAGCATACTCTGCCACCAGCTCGCCGTCAATGCTCAATTGCCAATCGAACAGGGTGGCCTCAACGGCGGCGCCTTGTACGTGGATACTGAGAATACTTTCAGACCAGAATGGATCGTGCGAATGGCTCCCCCTCTGGGACTGGACCCAGAGACCGTCGGGAAGAACATAATCTACTCCGAGGCTTTCAACTCGGATCATCAGATACTGATCCTAGAAAAGGCGGACAAGATCATTCAAGACAATAACATCAAGCTGATAATCGTCGACTCTTTGACAGCTCACTTTCGCAGCGAGTACCTAGGACGCGAAATGCTCGCGGAACGACAGCAGAAGCTCAACAGCCACATGCACAGACTCGTTAGGCTCGCAAGAGCCTTCAACGCAGTTGCCGTTGTCACTAACCAGGTCATGTCGAAACCAGACGCCTTCTTCGCGTCAGGAGTTGAGCCAGTCGGAGGTCACATCGTGGCCCACACGAGCCATACACGCATCTTCTTAAGACGAGCGACCGGTGGACCGGTCAGGATTGCACGACTGGTCTCTAGCCCGTACTTGCCTGAGGGTGAACGGATTTTCAAGATCACAGAGGAAGGAATAAAGGACGTAGCTGAAGAGGACGAAGTGAAGAGGCGAAGATAGATGGCTGGAACACTACCCGAATCGGACATAGACAAGTATCTTCAGCTTATCGTCGAACGCAAGATAGCCGACGCAGAAAAGGAACTTGAAGAAATCAGACCAAAATTCACAAACACAGAATGGAACAGAGGATACGTCAAGGCCCTAGAAGGACTCCTAATGACGAGGAAGGCGAACAGCGACAACTACCTTTTCTTCGCAAGGAGAGAGTTCGATAAGAAATCTCTCAAGACGCTAGAGAAGGAATTCGCCAAGAACGCCGAAAGCCCACTCTACGGGGACTATGACAGGGGATACTTCAGCGGATTGGCGCAATTGGCAAAGGTCATGGAGAAAGAAGAAGTCTACTCGCTCGCTAACAACACGCACAACCTCACCGGAGAAGCGAAGACCGTAGCTCAATGAAGACTAAGCAACGTGTAGATCACAGTCACCGAGGCCAACCAGGCAAAAATGTAAGTGCCGATCCCTAGAGTGATTGCCCGGTTCTTTGTCTTCAGCTCAGCCTCTCCGTAACGTAGCCCGTATCGATAGAACGCCACAGTCAATGCATAGACCAGAATCGCCACAGTCGTATAGACAAAAGTGGCCAACTCACCAGTAACCACATCCTTGAGCGCAAACACTGATCCGATCCCAGTAGCAATGGCTATGAAGAACCTTGACCAGTAAACGACCGAAGAAGGCTTCAGGCTAGTCACGCTCCGGATGGCGTTGAATGTGTGTTTCCGTCATGAAGACCGCGATGACCAATTTCGACATAGCAGCAATTCTTCCTGAACTGAGGCAGCACACAATCGGAGGTCACATACATAACGTTTATCAAATCACCGAGGACGCCTTCCTTCTCAAGCTACACCCAGGCAACCTGAACCTCGTAATCGAACCTGCAAGAAGGATCCACCTCACCAAGTTCGAGATCAAAACCCCCGCGAAACCGTCACAACTCTGCATGGCATTTCGCAAGCACATCAGGTCAGCAAAGATCACGAATATCGAACAACCAAACTTTGAGCGAGTAGTCTTCGTCGACATCGAGCGACAAGGCAAGCCACAGAAGATCGTGGTCGAGCTCCTACCGCGAGGAAACATCATACTCATCGACGAGCAAGGAAACGTCATAGTTTCATCACACTACATTCGAATGAAAGACCGAAACATCCTGAGAGGCCAGCCTCTCAAACTCCCGCCTCAGAGAGGAAAGAACGTCCTCGAAGCAACACCCGACGACGTTCAGAAACTGCGGAGCCTCAGCAACACCGATACTGTCAAAGCCCTTGCTCAGGTGTTCGGGGTAGGCGGCATATTCGCCGAAGAGATCCTGCAGCGGGCAGGCGTCGACAAATCCTTGCCCGCCAGTAGCCTATCCGACGAACAAATCGCGACTATCTCAGAAGCCATCTTGGAACTGAAGGACGCCATTTTAGCTGGGCCACGATCACCCATGATCGTGCTATCAGGCCCTCAGGCGATCGACGTGGTTCCATTTGAACTCGAACTCTACAAGGACTCGCAGAAGAAGACGTATCATGACTTCAACGACGCGGTGGATGAGTACTTCACAGTTCTATCCTCATCCAAGTTGAGCGATCGTCGCGAAACCGCTTACGCTGAAAAGCAAGAGCAGCTTCAGAGGAGACTGGACGCGCAGAAGAAACAGCTCGAAGAGATCACCGAGACAGTAAAGACGCTGAGGAGTAACGGGGATCTCATCTTTCGCCACATCCCCGAGATACAGACCGCCCTTGAGACAGTGATGAACGGCAAGCGTTCGAAACAACCGCTCGACGCGATCAGAGGCAGTCTCCTCAAAGAGAGAGAAGATGGCAGAAGAGTCTACCCGCACATTCGCAAACTTACCCCTCAGGTCGACGAGATAACATTCTCTTTCGAGGGCAAGGAAATCCAGATGGCAGTTAGAGTAAGAGCGCAGAATCAAGCCGCCGAATACTATGCGAAAGCGAAACGGCTCGAAGCGAAACTCTCAGGACTCGAGACATCTACTCAGGAGACTGAGCTTCTGCTCCAGAAGCTTGCGGATAAGGAGGTTGAACTTAGGCAGCCGGTCAATCCTGAGCATCGGCTCGAGAAGGAGTGGTTCGAGAAGTTCAGATGGTTCGACTCCTCTGAAGGGCTTCTTGTGATCGGAGGGCGAGACGCCACGTCAAATGAGACTCTTCTGAAACGCTACACTAGCCCGGAAGACTTGGTCATGCACGCAGAAGCCCACGGCGCACCATTCGTCGTCGTGAAGACCGGAGGCGCACAAGCTAGCCCTGAGACTCTTCAGGAAGCCGCTCAAGCGTGCGTATCATACAGCCGCCTATGGAAAGATGCGATTCGTTCAGGAGACGCATACTGGGTCAGACCAGAACAGGTAACAAAGAGCGCACCAGCCGGCGAGTACCTGACCAAGGGGGCGTTCATGATTCGAGGCACACGCAAGTACATTCGAGGAGTAGAATTGGCGCTTGCAGTGGGCGTAACCCTGCGCGATGGCAAGACTCTCTTTATGGCGGGACCACCGAGCGCCGTGAAAAGCAGATGTCACGCCTATGTTGAGATACGGCAAGGAAGAGGAAGCCCCTCAGAAGCGGCCAAGAGAATCCTCGCAAAATTGACAGCCAAGACCAAGGAGAACACGCATGCGGAGCTGCCGCGAATCGTAATCGATGACGTAATACGCCTCTTGCCGCCCGGCGGCGTGGAGACAGTGAACTCGATAAGCCCTTAAGCATGATCGGTCGATTCGGTACTAGTGGTTCACATGTCAACCACTCGAAGCGGAACAGAAGTCACAGTCAAAGATGTGATGTCATCCCCGGTTGTCACGGTCAGGGAGGATGACAACGCGACGAAAGTCGCCAAGACGCTGGCGAGAAGGCGCATAGGCAGCGTCATAGTGGTGGACAAAAAGCGCAAACCACTCGGGATGATAACGGAGAAAGACGTTGTTCGCAGAGTAGTGGCCAAAGGCTTGCACCCGAGCAAGATCAAAGCCGCCAAGATCATGTCCAAGCCACTGCGAACAGTAGAGCCCAGCCTCGACGTGAAGGAAGCGGCGAGAAAGATGAAGCAGGCAAAGGTGAAACGCTTCGCCGTGATGGAGGCAGGGAAACTGGTCGGAGTTGTCACCGGGACTGACATCGTCGAGATCACCCCCGCCCTGATCGACGTGATGGAGGAAAAATCGAAGATCAGACCCCTCGTGGAACGAAGCGAGACAAGCGCACTAGCAGGATACTGCGACGAGTGCGGAGTATGGTCGGACAACCTGAAATCACATGACGGATCGTTCCTTTGCGCTGACTGCAGCTCCGATCTCCAGAAAGAAGAGTAGACCGCCATCCACAGCCCTTTTCTGCCCACAAGCTCTCACTCCCCCCTGACGTACGAGCCACGCTGGGTGCTCAGGAGAAGCGTCGGAGATGTCCGTCTGCATAACTGACGTGAGACTCATCCTAGGACAGGAACTCGTTGAAGGCGGCATCTCAATCCGGGACGGACAAATCGAAAAACTCTCCAAGACCGCACATCTTCCGAAGTCTGACAAGACCATTAACGGCAAAGGTCTGATAGCGCTCCCCGGGCTCATTGACGCACATGTTCACCTCAGAGACATGGAGCTCTCCTACAAGGAGGACTTCTCAAGCGGAACACTCGCAGCGGCCGCCGGCGGATTCACAACAGTCCTCGACATGCCAAACACCAAGCCGCCCACCAACTCCGATGTCAGGCTCGTCGAGAAGATCGCAAAGGCGCAGACTGCAGTTCATGTGAATGTTGGGTTCCACGCTTCTCTAGCCGAATCAGGCACCGACCTTCGCAAGATGGTCAAGGCGGGCGCGATTGCATTCAAGCTCTACATGAACGAACCTGATCCACACGTATGGCATAACGACCCCCGAAAACTGTTCTCCTCATTCAAGGAGTGTGGAACTCTTGGCACTCCGGTCGCTGTCCATGCGGAGAATGGTCCCGCAATTGCGAGAAGCCAGACGGAATGTCGTGAAGCCGGAGATAATTCTGTGAAGGACTTTTTGCGAGCTCATGCACCGAGGTTCGAGCTCGAAGCTGTGCAAATGATCACAGATCTCGCTCGTCGGGCTCACTCAAAGGTGCATATCTGTCATCTGAGCACGCAGCGAAGCCTGAGGGAAATCTCTGCTGCACGTAAGAGAGGCTTGGGGATTACTTGCGAGGTTACCCCGCATCACTTGTTCCTTGACACGAAAGGCCTGAGGCGTGAGGGGGGATTCGCGCTGATGGTGCCGCCGCTTAGAAAGCATAGTGACACTAAAGCGCTTTGGAGAGCGATGCTTAGGTCGGAGATCGATATTGTGGCGAGCGATCATGCACCTCACACCCTAGGGGAGAAGACCTCGAAGGATGTGTGGTCGATCAGGCCCGGTTTGCCGGGACTTGAGACAACGCTCCCGTTATTGCTGACGAAAGTTCATCATGGTGAATTGACTTTGGCACGGCTTGTGCAATTGCTTGCAGAAAAGCCGGCGGACATATTCGGGCTTCATGGGAAGGGGCGCCTTCAGGTAGGGATGGATGGGGATCTCGTGCTTGTCGACCCTAAGGCGCGATTCAAGATCGATTCGTCCAAGTTTTACTCGAAGGCTCATTTCTCGCCATTCGACGGTTTCAGGTGTGTCGGGCAACCGGTGACGACTATAGTCGCAGGCCACGTTGTGTATGATCGAGGAGAGATCGACGAGAAGAATCACGGCAAGATAATAGCGCGCGTCGTGAGATCATGAGGTTCGTCCTCGACGGCATGCTTGGGAAGCTTACCAGATGGTTGTGGATGATGGGACACGATGCGCTCTATCTGAACGATACGAAGGACCGGGACCTCGTAGCCAACGCCATCAAAGAGAACAGAATTCTTCTAACCTCCGATGTGGCGCTCTATCGGCTTGCGACCGCGCGAGGAGCAGATGCCTATCTCGTGAAAGGCCGAACGGAGGCAGAGAGGCTCGCAAGCCTCGCCGGCAGATTCAAGCTGGATCTCTCTGTGGACACGGCGGACTCTAGATGCCCTGTCTGTGGATCCCCTCTCAAAGAAGCCTCCAAGGAGCAAGTGAAGGGGAAGATACCCGCGGCAACCTTTAATGCGTTCAACGAATTTTGGAGCTGCTCCAATTCGGAATGCGCAAAAGTGTATTGGCAAGGCAGTCACTGGGAGAACATCCACGCCGTGTTGGAGAAGGCACAGGAGATCCAAAGGAAAGCATCCCAGACAAGTGGAGATTGAAAAAGCATGGCTGCACCATTCTCGATTGACGACGGACGATTCCTTGTAAACCTCGTGAGAACCGCCATCGGCGAATACCTATCGAGGCGACGTGAAATAGACCCTCCGGCGGACACGCCAAAGCATCTTCTTGACAAGTCAGGGGTCTTTGTCACACTGAATTCGACGAAGCCCGCTCATCAGCTCAGAGGCTGTATTGGATATCCTTTCCCGACTGACCCGCTCGCCGTTGCGACGATCCGGTCGGCCATAGAGGCTGCCACTGGTGATCCACGCTTTGACCCCGTTGAACTGGCAGAGTTCAGAGAACGCGTTGTAGTGGAATTAAGCGTACTAACCGTTCCTGACGAACTGACTGCGAGGGAGCCTGTTGAGCGCGCGAAAGAGATCAAGATCGGCCAGGATGGACTGATAGTGGGGCGCGGAGCCCGTCGCGGACTCTTGCTTCCACAGGTCGCGCCGGAATGGAACTGGGATGCTGAAGAGTTCCTTAGCAACTGTTGCCTCAAGGCGGGTCTGCAGCCTGACGCTTGGTTGGACAAGGGCACGAGGGTGGAGAAATTTCAAGCGATCATCTTCGAAGAGACTGAACCAAGCGGGGAAGTTCACCTGAAGGAACTGTAGAGCGATTGCCGTTGAGAGTCTACGTCGCACCTTGCGGGATAGGGCTAGGTCACATCACGCGATGTGAACCCATCGCGGACGCACTAGTCTCCCGAGGCGCGGAAGTAGTCTACTCCACATACTCGGATGGGCTGGACTATGCTCGAAGGCGCGGACTACCCACTCTTCCAACGGTTTCGATTGGGTTCAAAGTTGGAGAAGATGGAACAGTCGACTTCAAGACGACGGCGGCCACGAGCGGATTCTCACTCGGAGTGAGAAGATTCCTCGAGCAACTCACAGCTGAAATCAGAAACATCAAGCGCTTCAAACCTGACGTGGTGCTTTCTGACTCGCGTTTGTCCTCCCTTGTGGCCGGCAAACTAATGGGCGTGCCTGTTGCTCTGATACTAAATCAGTTCCGAGTGGAAATCGTGAAGAAACCGTCCGCGAAGAAGGTCACACCCGTCGAGCGGTTGTTCTTCCTGATTGCCAACATTTTCTGGCTGTTTTTCAGAACCTTGCTTGGAGGAGTCTGGGCCAGAAGCAACCTAATGCTCATTCCGGACTTTCCAGCCCCATACACGATCTCTGCGAGTAACCTAGCGATCCCGAAGCGCTACAAGTACAAAGTCAAGCTGATCGGGCCGATCGTGTCAGACGAGCCAAAGAAGCGTTCGACCGGGGCCGCTTTGAATAGGTCACTTTTTTTCGACAGTCGAAAACCCCTCATCTACGCTGCCGTGAGCGGCCCTAGGACCGAACGGACCGTGCTTGCAGACTTGCTCTTGGAGTCTTTGAAGCGATTCCCGAGCGAGTATGAGGTTGTGGTTTCTCGAGGCGAACCCAACGGATCATCGGCACCTGTCCGTGATCGCAATCTGACAGTCTATGATTGGATTGAAGATCAGAATGAGGTCCTGGAAGCGTCGAGCGTCGTTGTTTCGCGAGCAGGACACGGAACCATAATGAAGTCGATTATGCTTGGGAAACCAATGATCCTGATTCCAATCCCCGACCACACCGAACAGTACGGGAACGCGAAGAGAGCATCCAAACTCGGCCTAGCGGAGATTATCCCTCAACGAGAAGTCACCACTGAGCGCCTCATAGGCGCAACGAGGAGACTGCTGGACTCGCCGCCTGACGCCTTGCGAAGGCTGACTAAGCAGATGCCTTTGAGCGAGGCGATAGCGATCGGGGCCAGCGAGATCGAAGGACTCGCGCATAACAAACCGGACACATAGAATATTACAGACGGCGAAGAACGACGTTCGAACTCGGATGCACGGATGCCACGATTTGCTCTCCTGCGAGACGCTCTCTCTTCTCTTCTACAAGAGCCGCGTGCGACAGGTGTGCAACGCAAAACCTTGATTAACCGTGAACCGCAGAATTGAGCAGGCTCTCTCATTCTGGGTTTGACACGTGTCAGAATCGTAAGTCTCCCCATTGCGAGGGATTTAATCCGCATTCATTCGGTCATCACTTGTGGTTTGAATATCGCCACTGAGAACAGTCAGTCTCTTGCACAACATGGCTATTCAAATGCATCAACGCGCGAGGGGCTCGTCGGCTACGTGCGAACCTTTGCCTTCGTACTGGAGGCTCATCATCTCCTCGAAAGAAAAGTGGACTCCAATGACGCCATTTTTGCTAGCTTGATCTTGTTGCGGTGATCTTCAGGGCGGTAGTGTATAACAGACCCCGAGAACTAGAATTATACACGTGACCTGATACGAAATAACGCGTGGAGCTTGCAGCGTTGCGGGACGAGATTGTTGAAGTAGAGCCTCACGTTATCAAGATTGCAGAGACAAGAATCGATGAAGATGCCATTCGCGAGCTACTCAAGTTCTACAATGCAGCGGGATGGTTGAGGAAGACTAAGCGGCACAAGAGAAGTGACTCCGAGTTCCTGACTGAGTTAGCTGGTCGAGTTTGCTACAGAAGTTACGGTCTAGGACTGAATCCAAATATCACAAAGATAAGAGATGATCCTGGTTATTACTTGCAGAACGTACTTCGGTCAAGACATGGCAGTGTTCTCGAACACGCCACCGTCACCTTCGCCTTCCTGAACGTCAGTAGAGTCTTCACGCATGAACTCGTCAGGCACCGAGCGGGAACGGCGATCAGTCAGGAAAGCCTACGATATGTACGGCCGCTGGATCTCAATCTTTGGCTGCCGAAAGACTTGAAGCCTGTGTCAAGAGACTTCGTAACAATTATGGAGGACATAAGGAAAGGCTATCGAAAACTTGAGGAACATTTTCCGTGGGATGAAATGAACTTCGAGGAGAAGAAGCGAGTTACGTCTGCTCCGCGACGTATATTACCGGAAGGGTTGGCGACGAATGTGATTTGGACGGCAAATCACCGAACCATCAGGTGGGCCATCGAGACGCGGACTGACTCCAGCGCTGAAATAGAAATCCGTCAGGTTTTCGGATCGGTAGCCCAGATTTGCATTAGGGACTATCCGCTCTTGTATGGAGACTTCAGGAAGAAGGCTCTTGAGGATGGTACATTTCAGTACACACCTGAGTTCTCCAAGGTCTGACGGGACAGATACATGCTAAGCCGTTAGGGCATGCGTATTCTTGACATGTCGATTCGCACGTTGCCACTA
>Ga0187878_1003402_pt1 | contig 13186 bp, 10 predicted proteins | sample June2016WEW_17_1_FD_132979 | JGI IMG/M metagenome (GOLD analysis project Ga0187878, IMG submission 132979) | Peatland microbial communities from SPRUCE experiment site at the Marcell Experimental Forest, Minnesota, USA - June2016WEW_17_150 | ecosystem: Environmental > Terrestrial > Soil >...
GCAGGCGCCGGCGAGTCCGCGCTGCTGGCGGGTTTCACTCGCCTGCGGCCCGTGCTGATGACGGCATTGGCCATGATTATCGGCATGCTGCCGATGGCCTTCGCGTTCGGCGAGGGTGGAGAACAGAACGCGCCGCTAGGCCGGGCGGTCATTGGTGGCCTGATCATGGCCACGATTACCACCCTGTTTTTTGTGCCGGTCGTCTATAGCTATCTGCGCAAAGAACCGCCTGCGGACATAGATGGCCAGTTCGAAGCGGAAGCACAAGCAAACTGATGGATCCGCGACGGCCGCCGAAGCTTCAAAGAAGGCGTGAAAAATTGGCGCCAGGGAGGCTACAGGGATATATCGGACCAACCCAAAGACTTGAAGACTCTAAGAATCCATGTTTTGACATCTCCTTTGAGTCTTTGAGTCTTCGAGTCTTTGTGGTAAATGGTGAAGATCGTGTTTTTCACTGCTTCAAAGAACCAAATACGGGATCTTCGAGGGCTCTGAGGTCCTCGTGGTTTGTCGGTCGTGGATAGGCATATGGAAGAATTCGAGCGAAAAGTGTCGCCATGGCGGGTCGTCCTGGTTTTGAGCCTGCTGGTGCTTGTGTTTGCCGGTCTCTTCTTTTTCGGCTATCGACACTACCTGCAGCGCCAGCGAGAAGTGGGGACCGCGGCGCATGCCGCGGAGGGAAAGCTACCCGTGGTGAGCGTCGTGAAGGTACACCGCGCGCCGGTTAATGCCGAGCTGCTGCTGCCGGGGAACATCACGCCGCTGACCGAGGCCTATATCTACGCGCGCGCGTCCGGCTACGTCCGCCATCGCTACGTGGACATTGGCGATCGGGTACAGGAGAATCAGTTGCTGGCTGAAATCGAAGCCCCCGAACTGGACCAGCAGGTGCAGCAGGCTCGGGCCGCGCTCGCCCAAGCGGAAAAGCAGCTTGAGCAGGCCAAGGCTGATCTGTTGGACGCGCGGGCAAAGATGGAGCTGGCCAGCGCTACCTGGAACCGCTACAAGCCGCTAATGGATCACGGCGCGGTGTCGCGCCAGGATGGTGATCAGCAGCTGGCCGCGTTCCGCAGCGCCTCGGCCGCCGTTGACTCCGTCGAGGCGCGCATCGGCTCGGCCGATCAGAACGTGCAGGCGAGCCGCGCCAGCCTGAACCGCCTCGTTGCCATGCAGGATTTCGAGAAAGTGCGCGCTCCATTCGGCGGTGTGGTCACCACCCGCAACTTCGACGTCGGCGCTCTGATTTCCGGCACGGGGGCCAGCATGGGCCAGAGCACGGGCGTGGGAGGCCTGTCCGGCACCTCGGCCGGCGCCCAGGGAAGCGAACTGTTCCGGATTGCGCAGGTCGACGTCTTGCGGGTGCTTGTCAACGTCCCGGAAAGTGACGCACCCGGCATTCATCCGGGCGCGTCTGCGGTGGTCCTGGTGCAGGCCTTTCCCGGCCGGGAATTTGCGGGTCACATTACCCGGACCGCCAACGCTGTTGATTTCAGCTCCCGCACCATGCCGACCGAAATCCAGATACAAAACGTCGATCGTGCCTTGCTGCCGGGCATGTTCGTTCAAGTCCGGCTGATCAACCCACGCACCGCGCCTCCTCTTCTGATTCCGGGCGATTGCATCATTACGGCGGCCAAGGGCCTGCAGGTCGCCGTGTTACAGGATCTTCGAGCACAGGACCAGCAGTCTTACCCGCCGCAGGCGAAGCAGGTCCACCTGCAAGAAATCCGGGTGGGTCGCGACTATGGCCAGGAGATTGAGGTGGTCAATGGACTGCGTGGCTGGGAGTACGTTGTGTTGAACCCGGGCGATGAGATTGAAGAGGGAGCGATCGTGCAGCCAATGGCGAGTAGTCGGACCGCGGAAGCCGGCGGCCGGGGCGCCGCTCCCCAAGCAGGACCCGCTCGTAACAAAGGGAGGCAGTAGGTTTGAAAATGTCCACATCCGGGAGATTTATAGCGATGTTTCTGCTGGGCGCCGCCGCGTTCGCTTCCATCGCCGCGGCCCAGACTGCATCCGACCAGACGCCGGGCTTTGTACAGATACCCGGGGGACACTGGTGGGAACGCCTGGGGCTTCCCTACCAGGCACCCTACCTGACACAGGTTTCGTTCGAAAACTCCCCGCGTCTCGAAAACCTGCTTCGGGATGGCAAGCTCATCCTTTCGCTTGACGATGCGATTGCGCTGACACTTGAAAACAATCTCGACATCGAGCTGCAACGGTTCGACAGGGGGATTGCCTCCTCAGACCTGTTACGCGCCCGCGGCGGCGGCACACTGCGCGGCGTTCCGTTCACGATCAACGAAGTCGCCCCCGGCGTGGGCGGACCGGCCAGCCCGATTCTCAACCTGCCCGCGACAGGCGCGCCGTTTTCGACCGCGGTGTCCACGAGTCTCCCCGAACTGACGTCGATCGTGGGTGCGCAATCGAGCGCAGCCATAACCTCATCGACACCACTTTCCAACGGTCCGGCGATCCCCATGTTTGACCAAGCCCTTGTCGGCCAGTTCAGCGTGCAACACCAGACCCAGATGCAAACGAACATGTCGGTTTCAGATTCTGGCGCGCTCTTCGGCCGCTCGACGCTGGGGACCTTCGGGTTCCAAAGGGGCTTCAGCACCGGCGCGCAGTTCAGCGCCGGTTTTAGCGCGAGTTCCCAGAGGAACAACGCCGTCAACAGCGCTTACAATCCCTATTCCGCCTCGAACCTCAGCCTGAACCTCACCCAACCCCTGCTGCGCGGCTTTGGTCCGCCGGTGAACCAGCGCTTCATTCGCATTGCCCGGAACAATCAACAGGTCAGCGATCTGGTATTCCGCCAGCAGGTGATCAGCACGGTGTACGGCGTCATTCGTCTCTATTATGATTTGGCCACCCTTCAAGAGGATGTGCAGGTAAAGAAGCAGACGCTGGCCCTGGCGCAGAAGCTTTACGACGACAACAAGGAGAAAGTGGATCAGGGCACGCTGGCGCCGATCGAGCTGACGCGCTCGCAGGCGCAAATGGCCTCCAGCCGCCAGGACCTGGCCAATTCCGAGGGTTTTGAGGCACAGCAGGAGCTGATCCTGAAAAACGTGCTGTCACGGAGCAGCACCGCGGACACCACATTTCGCGAGGCGCAGGTAGTGCCAACGACGGAAATCCCAATCCCGGCACATGAAGATCTGCAGCCGATCCAGGATCTGGTCGCCGCCGCATACAAGAACCGGCCGGAGCTCGAAGAGGGCCGGCTGCAACTGGCAAACTCAGAGATCAGCCTGCAGGGCTCGCGCAACGCGTTGAAGCCCGAGCTCGACCTGGTGGTCACCGCACAAAACAGCGGCCTGGCGGGTGTGCTGAATCCACTCCTGCCGTCGGGCGCACTCGTGGACGAGACACTTCTCGGGGGCTTCGGCACGTTGCTGGACCAACTCTTCACGGGGAATCATCCGAGTTATGGGGTCGGCATCCAACTGAGCCTGCCCTGGCACAACCGCATTGCCCAGGGCGACTACGCCCGCGATGAGATACAGTTCCGCCAGACCGAGGTCCGCTTCCAGCAACTGCAGAACCAGATACGTCTCGAAGTCGAGTCTGCGCTTACCGCGCTGCGGCGATCGCGCGCCGCTTATAATGCGGCCGTCGAGGCTCGCATCCTGCAGGAGCAATCCGTCCAGATCGAACTGGAGAAGTACGCGAGTGGCGTTTCCACCAACTTCCTTGTCATGCAATATCAGAGTTTTCTGGCGCAGGCTCGATCCACAGAGGTGGCCGCCAAGAGCGTCTATGCCAAGGCCCAGACGGCACTCGAGCGCGCCGTCGGCATGACGCTTCAAAACCACAATATCTCCGTAGATGAAGCCTTGCGCGGCCAGGTGTCCAGAGCGCCCGCGCCGCAGCGATAAGGCCGTTCCTCGACTCATATCCTCATTTACCGCCAAGAAATCGGCGATTTGAGATTCGAGATTCGAGATTTTCGAATCTCGAATCTCGAATTTAACTTTTGGAGTCTTGGCGGTAAATTTCTGAGTCCCAGATCAGCGTTGGTAATAGCTTTTTCTTTCCGAGAGCTTCTGATAGAGTCGCTTGCATTCTCCTAAGAGGAAACAGGGCATGCATCTACATGTCATCGATTGGGTCATCGTTGCTTTTTCATTAGGAATTTGCTTCATCCCCGCGCTCTTTTTCGGCAAGCGGGCGGGAAAGAATACATCGGAGTTCTTTGTTTCGGGCCGTTCCGTGCCGTGGTGGCTGGCGGGGCTCTCCATGGTGGCCACCACGTTCAGCAGCGATACGCCGAACCTGGTGACCGACATCGTGCGGCGCAACGGCGTGGCAGGGAACTGGGTCTGGTGGGCGTTTGTGTTGACCGGCGTGGCCACGGTGTTTTTCTACGCGCAACTGTGGCGGCGTTCGGGGGTCATGACGGATCTCGAGTTTTACGAGATCCGCTATTCCGGAAAGGCCGCAAGCTTTGTGCGCGGGTTTCGCTCGGTCTACCTGGGGCTTTTTTTCAACTGCATGATCATGGCGACGGTTAATCTCGCGGCCTGCAAGATTGCCGGGGTTTTGTTCGGCTTGCCGCGGTGGGAGACGCTGCTGATCTGCGGTTTGCTCAACGTGGTGTTTGCGGCGCACTCCGGGCTGTGGGGGGTGCTGGTCATCGACATGATCCAGTTTTTCATCAAGATGACGGCCGTGATCGCCGCCGCATACTTTGCGCTTCGCCTGCCGCAAGTTGGCGGGCTGCACGGACTGGTGGCGAAGCTCTCCGTCCTGAAGGGCCCCAACGGAGTGAATTATCTTAACATTCTTCCTGACTTCACCAACAACTGGGACATGGCCGTGGCGGTCTTTATCATGCCGATCGCGGTCCAATGGTGGGCCGTCTGGTATCCGGGCGCGGAGCCGGGCGGAGGCAGCTATATTGCCCAGCGCATGCTGGCCTCGAAATCCGAAAAAGATTCGCTGGGCGCCGTGCTCTTCTTCAACCTCGCGCACTACGTGCTGCGCCCGTGGCCGTGGATTTTGGTCGGACTCTGCTCGCTGATCATCTATCCTCAATTGTCCGACATTCAGAAAGCGTTTCCGAATCTCGACCCGAGTCTGATCGGACACGATATCGCCTACCCCGCCATGCTGAAGTTCCTGCCGATCGGTTTTATCGGCTTAATGGTGGGTGGACTGATCGCAGCCAACTCCTCGACCATCCTGACCCATCTCAACTGGGGCGCCTCCTACCTGGTGCACGACTTCTACCAGCGTTTTATCCGCAAAGACAGGACCGAGAAGCACTACGTGCTCGCCGGACGCATGGTCACGGTCCTCCTGTTTTTCTGCGCGTCGGGCACGGTCTACTTGCTCGATACTGCCAAGGACGCCTTCGACATCATCATTCAGGTCGGCGCCGGGACCGGCTTGCTTTACCTCGTGCGCTGGTTCTGGTGGCGGGTAAACGCCTGGTGCGAGGTGGTGGCGATGGTCAGCTCTTTCGCCGTCTCCATCTCTCTGCTGGTACTGCACAAGAATGGCGTGAACCTCAGCACGCACGCTGGACTGCTGATCACCGTCGGTGTGACCACGATCTGCTGGCTGCTGACGGCGAGATTCGGCCCGGAAACGGAGCGGAGCACACTCATCGAGTTCTATAAAAAGGTGAAGCCCTTCGGTCCCGGTTGGTCGGTGATCCGGAAGGAAGCGGGAGTGTCGGCGGCAGAGGCTAAAGCAACGGGTCAAAACATCCCGCTCGGCTTGCTCGGCTGGGTGTCCGGGTGCACGGTCATTTGGTCGGCGCTGTTCACCGTGGGCAACTTTTTGTATGGCCGCATGAACTACGCGCTGTTGCTTCTGGGTGTGTCCATTGTCAGCGGCTTGGTCCTGTTGCGGGTGGTTAACAGGGTCTGGGGCGACAGCCAGGAACGGTAGAGCAGAAACCGCGATATCCGCGGCGCGGCATAGCCGCGACTAGATCTCACCGCCAAGACGCCAAAAGTATTGATCTTTACTTAAATTCGAGATTCGAAATCCGAGATTCGAAATTCTAAAATCTCGAATCTCGAATCTCGAATCTCGAATCGCCGATTTCTTGGCGTCTTGGCGGTAAAAAGTCCTTTCCACCTGCCAAAGATTTGCTTTTGCAATATTTCAGGCTATGCTTCTCTGCCGGAGGACATATCGACGGGAGAGGACTGATGCCATTGACGCCCGCCCGCGGCAGCCGGCTTCGGATTGTTTTGATCGTGGCAGGAATCCTTGGGACCACGCTTGCCCATTACTACACACCTGCCTCATTGATCCTCTGGCACAACATTTTTCAACGGCTCTATTATCTGCCGATTGTTTACGCCGCGGTTTACTTCGGTTGGGTGGGCGGCCTTTTGGCCGCGCTCATCGCCGGGATTTGCTACACCCCGCACATCCTCATGGCCTGGCACGATTTCCCAGGCTACATCATCAATCAGTACGCGGAAATTGTTCTTTTTTTCCTGGTGGGTGTGACTACCGGTTTGCTGGCCGATGAACAGCGCAAGAAGCAGGCCGAATTGGAAGACACGGCCCAGAAGCTCGGCAAGGCGAACCAGGAGTTGCGGGACAGCTTCGAGCGCCTGAAACGTGCCGACCGGTTGGCCGCCATCGGCAACCTCTCGGCGGGCCTGGCGCATGAAATCCGCAACCCGCTGGCCAGCATCGAGGGGGCGGCCGGGATTCTGGAACAGGGACGGGTTACCGAAGAACAGCGGCTGGAATTCCTGGGCATCATCAGGAAGGAATGCCGCCGCTTGAACCGCCTTCTCAGTAACCTTCTTGACTTCGCCCGGCCCCCAGCGCCGCGGCGTCAAACCATCGCTGTGGAACCGCTGCTGGAATCCGTCATCGACCTCATTGCGCCTGCCACCGCAAACAAGCAGATCCGTCTGCGCAAGGCGATCTCGCCGCCCGGCGTGACGCTGGACGGGGATGGAGAACAACTCAAACAGGTCATCTTGAACCTGCTCCTCAATGCCGTCCAGGCCATGCCGGATGGGGGTGAAATCCGGCTGGCAGCGCACCCGGAGAATTCCGATCTGCTCATCGAGGTGATCGACGAGGGATGCGGCATCGCGCCCGAGAGTTTGGACAAGATTTTTACTCCCTTTTTTACGACCAAAGAGGAAGGCACCGGTCTGGGGTTGGCCGTGGCCTACCAAATCGTCAGCCAGCATGGTGGAATCCTGCGGGCACGAAACAATCCTGAGCGTGGCATGACCTTTTCCATTCTCCTTCCCCGGGAACAGGTGGGCGCATGAAAACCAAAGGACGCATCGTAGTGGTCGATGATGACGAAAGTCTCCGGCGGGTGACCCAGTTTCAACTGGAGCAAGCCGGCTATGAAGTCGCCGCGGCGGCGAGCGGCGCTCAGGCCTTGCACGTGCTTCAGCTTGCTCCGCGGGATCTGGTGATCACCGACCTCAAGATGCCCGGCTTATCCGGGCTGGAGTTGCTGGGGAAAATCCGGGCGGATTACCCTGAGGTCAGCGTCATCATTGTCACTGCGTTCGGCACCGTGGAAACCGCGGTCGACGCCATGAAAGCCGGTGCCTACGACTACATCACCAAGCCGGTCAATGCCGAAGAGTTGATTCTGATCATGGAAAGGGCCCTGGCCCATCAGCATCTGCTGGAGGAAGTGACGACCTTACGCTCCAACCTGGATCAGAAATATGGATTCGAAAACATCATCGGCCGCTCCGGGCCTCTGCTCTATGTGCTCGATTTGGCCGCGCGCGCGGCCCAGACGAATGCCACCGTATTGATCCATGGGGAGACCGGAACCGGAAAGGAGTTGGTGGCCAAGGCGATCCACTTCAACAGCCCCCGCAAGGATAAGCCCTTTGTGACCATTAACTGCTCTGCCATCCCGCAAGACCTGTTGGAATCAGAGCTGTTCGGCCATCTGAAGGGAGCATTTACCGGGGCCGTGGCTCACAAAAAAGGCAAAGTGGAGATCGCCGACGGAGGGACGCTCTTTCTCGATGAAATCGGCGAGCTGCCGCCTCTGCTGCAAGTCAAGCTGCTGCGCCTGCTCCAGCAGGGAGAGATTGAAAAAATCGGGGCGCCCACCACTCTTCAGGTCGACGTCCGGATTGTCGCGGCGACCCATCGAAATCTCCAGCGGATGGCGGAAGACGACGCTTTCCGCGAAGACCTCTATTACCGGCTGGCGGTAATTCCATTGGAGATTCCTCCTCTCAGGGAGCGGCCGGACGACATTCCTGAATTGGTGCACCACTTTTTTTGGCAGAGCTGCCAAAGGCACGGCCGCAAAGAGTTGGTCCTACCCCAGGCTTTGATCCCGTATTTCTGCAACTATCGCTGGCCGGGCAATATCCGCGAATTGGAAAATGTCATTGAGCGGCTGGTAGTTCTGGCCCAGGGCAAGGAAATCAGGCTGGAAGATCTGCCCAGCCAGCTGCGCCGGGAACGCCCGGCCGTGGAGGCGGACCAAATCGAGTTGTCTCCGCGCGGTGTCAGCCTGGATGCCATCGAAAAGGAACTCATCCTGTGGGCCTTGAGAAGATCGAACTGGAACCAGACCCACGCCGCCTCCCTGCTGGAACTGAGCCGCAAGACCTTCATCTACCGCATGGAAAAACACGGCATTCAGAAAGAGCCCCCGGCTACGAATGGCCCGCATCAATAAAGGATCAAGCTCCGGCGAAGGTCAGAAGCAATGCCGTTAACCCAATGCCAAATCTTTTCAGTTTGGGCACAGAATCCAAAAACCTAACGCAGAGACCGCAGAGACCGCAGAGAAAGCAGTTGTTATGAGCCTTTCGCCATTCCACCTCCGCGGCCTCTCCGTTGATCTCCGCGTCCTCTGCGTTAAGCTTTTGATTTTGGTTGCGGCTATGCTGCTCCAGGTAACTCATGGCTGTCATTGAATCAGGCGCCGATCACTTCTTAAACGTCAAGACCCGGCTGAATTGCAGTTCCGGGTGGGGGCCGAAGCGATAGGAGACGCTCCAATATCCCAGACGATCGTTCAACTTGAGCAGAGGTCCGATCTGAGGATTCCATTGATTGTCTGCGTGGAGAAAGCCGTTGGCGAGGCCCACCTCCCACCGTCCGAGCAGCACCTTGCTGAAATCAAAGGTGTCAAGGGCGAGATAGTTGGTAATGTCCCCGGAGATTGCCAGGTAATGCCCCAGGAACGCGTTCAGCCGCCAACCGCTCTTATCAAGGGACACCATTACGGCGACCGCCACGCCACGCTGTCCCTCTTCCTTCCCGATGACTGCGTACACCAAGGGTGTGATGGTCAGCGACGGCACTGGATTGAAACCATAGCCCCCTCCCAGGTTGAACTCGTTGCTTCCCGGCACACCCACGTAAACCACATCTATGAGAGCGGCATTGGAAAACGTGTAGCTCCAGTCAAGGTAACGATATTTCGCATTGGAGCCTCGCATTTCCAGGGAGTGCTGGGCCATCGCCTGTCCCACTTGCAGCCAAAGAACCACGAACAAGCCCGCCCGCCTGGGGATTCGCATGGGCACATTGAACACCATTCCCAGGCACAAAATCACCACAAATCAGACAGCCCTGGGTGGTCACCAATGCCGGGATCGATATTCACGGAACCTATTTTGCCGTCCGGAAATCGATCGCATCCTGGTTGGCGATGTCAAGTGTCGCGATGAACAAGAGCCGGGCCATGTCCTCGAGGATCTCTGGAGTGATCAGGTCCAGATTGTCGGTGGGCAAGTGGTACGTCGGATAGGGCATCGACTTGCCCGACACGCTGAATGACAGCGTCGGAACTCCCTTCCACATAAAGCGCGCCGCGTTGAGTTGCGGGCGCGGCGGTCACGCGCATAGGGCGCTATCCAATGTCGTCTGCAGCTCACACACATTGAACGGCTTGCGCAGAAACCCAGTAGGAACAAATATGCGCCGAAGGGATGTGCCGGCCTTCCGGATAGCGAGGCCCATTCAGCCAGATCCGGAGCGGGACGATGCCATAACTTTACGCTACTGAATCAAGCACCTTCCGCACCTTGCGTGCCAGGGCGTCCGCCGTGAAGGGTTTGGGAAGAAAGGCAACGTTTGAGTTCAGTACACCATGATGGACGATGGCGCTGCTCGGGTAACCGGAAACAAAGAGCACTTTGATGCCCGGGCGCGCAGCCTCAAGTCGAGAGGCCAGCGTGTTGCCACTCATCTCGGGCATGACAACATCAGTCAGCACCAAGTGGATCTTCCCAGTAAACTCGTGAGCTACGTGCAGTGCCTCCTCGCCGTTTGACGCTTGGAGCATGGTATAGCCTTGTGCGCGCAGAATGCGGGCAGCCAGTGTTCGCATCGACGGCTCATCTTCGACCAGGAGCACCGTTTCGTTTCCTTGCAGGCTGAACTCCTCCATGCCATAGCTCACGAACTTATCCACCTCCCCCTCGACACGTGGGAGGTAAACCTTAAACGTGGTCCCTTTTCCCAACTCGCTGTAGACCCAGATGAAACCACCGCTTTGCTTGACGATTCCGTAGACGGTGGACAATCCCAAACCTGTTCCCTCGCGCGACCCCTTGGTGGTAAAGAAAGGCTCGAATATGTGGGACTGAGTCTCCACGGCCATACCCGTACCATTGTCGCTGATTGCCAGCATCACGTATCGACCCACAGACCCCGCCGGATGTCTTCGAACATAGTTTTGATCGACATCGGCGTTCGTAGTTTCAATGGTGAGTCTGCCCCCCTGGGGCATTGCGTCCCGAGCGTTGACGGCCAGATTCATAATGATCTGCTGAACCTGTCCGGGATCGGCCTTTACCACTCCCAGGCCTGGTCGGGGAACGGCAACCAGGTCAATATCCTCGCCGATCAGCCGGTGCAGGATTGCGCTCGCCTCAAGCATCGCATCATTCAAATCCAGGATCCTTGGTTGAAGCACTTGCTTGCGGCTGAAGGCTAAGAGCTGGGATGTCAGGGAGGCGGCGCGTTGTCCAGCTCGCTTGATCTGCTCGAGATCGCCGCGCCTGGGATCATCACGGGCAAGGTCGTTCAGCAGGAAGTCGCTATACCCATTGATCACCGTGAGCAGATTGTTGAAGTCGTGAGCCACGCCACCCGCGAGGACCCCGACCGCTTCCATCTTCTGTGCCTGTATGAACTGAGCTTCCAGCCGCTTTTGTTCCGTAATATCTTGAGCTGTGCCATGAAGCCGAATTACGCGGCCGTTCTGGTCCCGTATCGCTGCTCCTCGGGTGAGAATCCGGCGGGTTGTGCCATCGGTGCGGAGCACTTCCAATTCAAGTTCATGGGGTTCCCCGGATTCCAGTGTCTGCTTGACGGCTTTGTCAAGGAGCGTCCAGCTTTCGGCAGTAATGAATCCGGACAAATCTTTGTAGCTACCGGCAGGAAGTTCTGGATCCCTGCCGAAAATATTGTAAAGCTCCTCCGACCAGGTGACGGTGTCACTCTTAACGATCCAACTCCAACTTCCAAGTTGGGCCACACGTTGCGCTTCTTTGAGTTCAACCGCACTTTCCCTAAGCGCCTCCGCCGCCCGCTTGCGCTCGGTGATCTCTTCGACCGTTCCTTCGAAGCAGAACACCTTGCCATCGGTGTCACGGATGGCACGGGTGCAAAGCGAAACCCAGATAATGCTCTTGTCCTTGCGGAGTATCTGACACTCAAAACCGCGCACGGCTCCGTTCTCCTCGAGCAAGCGCACATACTCTTCTCGCCGTTCAGGATCGACCCAGAGCTGGCGCTTGATGTCGTGGATGCCGGATATGACATCCTCTGGAGAGGAATAGCCCAGCATCCGCGCTAAAGCTGGGTTGACGGTCAAGAATCGCCCCTCTGGGCTGCTCTGAAAAATGCCCTCCACAGCGTTTTCAAACAGGCTGCGATACTTCTCCTCTGCTTGCCGCCGCGCCTCTCCCGCCTGCTTGCGCTCGGTGACATCGCGGGCATTGACCACAATACCAGCGACGGACCCAGAACCGGGGAGCTTTTTGCCGATTGCTTCCAGGATACGCCAAGACCCATCTTTATGACGAACGCGTGCTTCCACAACTATTGCGCTGTCATGAGTTCCGTCTTGAGCGGCCGCGGCCCCAATAGCGTTCTCCACCTCTGATATGTCGTCTGGGTGAAGCAGTTTGGTAACCTTCGCGCCCACCAAGGATGCCGGTACATATCCCAGCACCCTTTCAATGGAAGGGCTCCCGTACCGGATTACTCCCTCGGGATCTAAGATAATGATGATGTCCAGAGCATTTTCGATGAGTGCCCGAAAAAGCTCATCCAGGCGTTGCTGCGGCTGCTCCGTTTGCGTGCTATCCCTGATGTCCAAGTCGCCTTTGCGTTTCCTCATCTCGTACCTCCAACCCCAGGGCATGCGCCACGGTGAGTATCTCGCTCAAGTCACCGACAATCTTCTGAACCGGCGGCGGCGACAGTTTGATTAAAGTGGGTGTCACAAGAACCCCTTCACCCAGAGCGCGCAACGGCTCTTTTAGGATGTCCACCATCTCTACCTTGCAACGATCACCACAAAATTCCCGGCAGATGATCTTCAGGTTAGCAACGGCTCGAATTGAGTTGGGTGTTTCAGCTGCGATGTAAAGCCGCAATACGAGGATTTCGCTGTTGTCGGCCCAGCTTGGCCGGACCTCCCCGCTAGGCAGACTCATTGCAAGCCTCCTTGTCCGTGTCATGCGCTGCGCCTGTGGCTTTTTGATCTCCTTTCCACCATCGATGACTCTCCAAATGCCGGCCCCGCACTCACCGAGATGGACTCGTGGCGATGCACTTGACCCTGAAAACCAGATCTTTGGGCAAACCACTCCCGAAGATATGAGAGATTGTAAAGTTGGCAACCAAGAATCGGCCCATGGTACCTATCCCCAGCTGCGCCCGTTGATATTTGTATTTCTATGGAATGGAACTTATTCCCTAACCTCAGAGTATCATAATGCACGAACGACCCCGGTTGTCTATGGGGTCATTCCCTACCTTCTGGAAACAACACCATAGCCTGCGAGCCTGGATCGCGCGATCTTGAGCTGTTCTCCGATGAAAAGATCCTTTAGCCCGTTATGCGCCGCGCAACGAGAATTTTGTTCTCGTTAGAAGCCAGGAGCCGGAAGCAAGAAGCCGGAATCTCCGCGTGGAGCTCAAAGCAGCCGGCGAGCGCAAGTACTGGACTGATCCC
>Ga0187878_1003406_pt1 | contig 13178 bp, 9 predicted proteins | sample June2016WEW_17_1_FD_132979 | JGI IMG/M metagenome (GOLD analysis project Ga0187878, IMG submission 132979) | Peatland microbial communities from SPRUCE experiment site at the Marcell Experimental Forest, Minnesota, USA - June2016WEW_17_150 | ecosystem: Environmental > Terrestrial > Soil >...
CTCGGTTCTGTTTTGTGCGACCTCGTTGTGCCAGGCTAAAGCACCGATATTCTCGAGGATTCAGGAGTTTCAAGAGACGCTGCTGGTTAATCAGCTCGTGGGGCTCGTAACCGCGGGGCCGCTGGTTCGAGTACACCCCCTGCTACCTAAATGATGAACCGAGGCTCAAATGGCCTCGGTTCTTCTCGTTTGGACTCATGTCCTGCTGGTCCCAGGTTCCAATCCTGCGAGCGTCCCCCTCCTCAGCGATAGTCCACCGCGCTTGCGATCGTCCCGCCTCGATTGATCCTGCAACCATCGACACGGTCAGATGGGGTTTTCGGCTACCCCAGGCTGCCGTCCTGCCATTCATCTCGCCGCTCCTTCTGGCTATCTGCAATTCTACGCGCCCCTCGAAGGTCCGGAAAAGTCCCTCAACCTATTAGAGGCTGATCCGCCTGATTTCCATTTGGGCAAGGCAACCCGAACGGAGGCAATCTCTTGACTCAAGGGAAATTGGTCTGCGGTTTCATCTAGAAACACTACCGTCTTTGTCTAATATTTTGGCTACCCACGGCCGAACCCCAAGAATTGGAAGTGTCGACGAGCACGGATTTCATTCTGTCTCTTGACACAAGCGGAAGTTGGCCATAGTATGATCTAGAAGCGCTACCACATTATTTCCATAATAAGGCTGCCCAAGGCTATGCACCCTACGATAAAAGACGTGGCCAAACGCGCAAATCTGTCAGTCTCCACAGTTTCGCGCGCCATCAACAGAAGTGGCTATGTCAGCAACGAAACCCAACAGCTGGTAGATAGCGTTGTGGCCGAACTTGATTATCAGCCCAATTGGATGGCCCAAGGGCTTGCGGGGAACCGGTCGCGCTTGATCGGACTAGTAATTCCCGACATATTCAACCCTCACTACACCTCAATTGCTCGTTCGCTCTTTGGTATTTTGCAGCAACAACAGTATGGCGTGATTCTTTGTCTGAACAACGAAAGCAGGGAGACCGACTTAGGGTATTTGAGGGTTTTCAGAGAGAAGCATGTTGACGGAATCATTTATGTGCATCCAGCCAATGGTAGTAATTCTGCGTTTGTTCGCCAGTTGGCCAGCGAGGGCATGCCGATAGTTGAACTTAACCGGCAGAGAGAGAGCGATATTCTTGACGCCGTCCTAGCTGACGATTTTCACGGCTCTTATGAAATGACGAAGTACTTGTTGGGCAAGGGACACAGGCGAATTGGTCTGGTGATTGGCGAGGCGGAAATATCAACCGGGAAGGACAGGATAGCGGGGTATAGGCGGGCGTTGAAGGACACAAAAATCTCCATCGATGCGGATCTTATTCGCGTTGGTTCTTTCACTCGGGAGCACGGTGAGAGGGGAACCAATGAATTGCTGATGTTGAACGAGCCACCGACTGCGATCTTTGCTGGTAGTAACCGTATCTTGATGGGAGTGCTGGACGTCCTGGTGCGCCAGAGAGGCTTAAGCATACCTGGTGATGTCTCTGTCGTAGCTTTCAATGACGCAGAATGGCTGTCTGTATGGAACCCAGCGATCACTGTCGTCGACATTGCCGCAGAGGAAATGGCTCGCTTGACAGTCGAAGTCCTACTTGGCCGCATCAGATCGCCCGAAAGGAAACGAAAGCCTGTCACATATCATTTGAGTACATTCCTTATCGAACGAGGGTCATGCAAGGACATGTCATCCTCAAAACCTGAAAACGATTGAAGAGATAGTCGTCTGGAACTTTCTGTCCGGCCAGATGGACTATCAGCGCTAGAAACGTATCGGCAAGTGGCGGCTAGTCCATTCACTCATGAAACGGGGCCCTGCATTAGATCTTCAACTTCTGCGCGCATCAGATTCTGAAAGTAGCAAGCGGTGCGCGGGTAGTGCAAACTCTGTTAGATCAATTGAAGACGTTCTCGCGATGATCGGTGCCGCTTCCGGCTCACCTCTGGATGGGAGGCATGACACTTGCTGGAGGTTCCTATCACTCCCTCGATGCGCGCTTGTGAATCCGATTGAGCGGTCACGATGGGCAATGCACAGGCTACTCTTTCATGGTCTGGGACCCGCCCGAGGATTCTCCCGGGGTGTTCAGAGGAAAGGCCCCCCTAGAGCTCTCGATAATCTGTGACTTCAAACCAATTTCGTGGGAGCCTCCCCTTTGCTTTTCACACTAATTGCGTTGCGCGAGCCCACTTCGGCTTCGAACTCCCAAGGGGAATCGCGGCCCTTGGGCGTGGAGGATTGCGTGCCTTGAAAAATAGAGGGCCGCTTTCGCCGCTCTCTGAATTTGGCTTCCCGGCGATCGAGAAGAGAGATGGGGAATGAAAGCAGCAGTTTGGCATGCGCGACGTGACATTCGCATTGAGGAATTCCCTGACCCTCCACCTCCACGCGAGAACGAGGTCAAAATCCAAGTATCGTGGTGTGGTATCTGCGGTACTGACTTGGAAGAGTACGTATACGGTCCTCTGTTTATTCCGGTTGACAAGCCCAACCCGATCACGGGTACCATGGCACCCCAGGTTCTCGGACATGAGTTTGTGGGGACTGTGGTCGAAGTGGGTGAGAGCGTGAAAGACTTATGTGTCGGCGATGTGGCTGCCCCAGACACTCTGATCCATTGTGGTAGGTGCTACTGGTGCGAGCGTCACCAGGTCCAAAGGTGTGAAAACCTAGCCATTCTCGGACTTATGACAAACGGGGGCCTCGCCGAATACGTCAACGCACCCAGTTACATGTGCTTCAAGCTGCCCCCGGGAGTTCCTCCTGACGTAGGGGCTCTCGCCGAGCCTACCGCGGTTGCCGTCCGAGCCTTCAGACGAGGCCGGATAGCATGCGGCGAAACGGTAGCCGTAATCGGCGCCGGGACAATAGGCTTGTTGAGTCTCGCGGTGGCGCGCATTTCCGGGGCCTCAGCAGTGTACGTAGTCGAACCAGCCAGAAACCGCAGGGCAGTCGCCTACCAACTGGGCGCAACAGAAGCCATTGACCCTAATGACGAAGACCCCATCGAATTCATCAGAAGGCGTACAAGTGGTTTGGGCGCCGACCTCGTCATTGAGGCAGGTGGCAATCAAAAGACAATGCTTATGGCTCCTCAGGTTGCGAGGAAGGGCGGCCGAGTGGTCTTCTTGGGCCAACACAACGAACCAGCCCCCTACAATTTTTTCTCCTTAGTCCATAACGAATTGGAGTTGATCGGTTCTTTCTCTCATGTCTATGACGAGGATTTCAGGGCAGCTGTTGGCTTCCTGGGTGACGGGCGCATTAATGCGGAGCCACTGATCACGGCTCGAATCGCGTTGGATGATCTGATTGAGAAAGGGCTCAATGAGCTGTTGGAGAACAAGACGAGGAATCTAAAGATCCTTGTGTCGCCGCGACAATAGAACAGATGGATTGGGGCGGATTGACCCAGCATCGCATTCGTTGAGGGAACTGTCTGCTGCGACGAGATCGCCATGAGCCCGAAGGAGAATGCTAAGTCGCCGAAAAACGCTGGATGTTTCCAATGAAACTCCTATTGCGGGCCGTTGGCCACCATGCTCTATGTTTTGAAATGTATTGTGGAGTGGATAAAAAAAACCCGAACCCGTCCAAACCCAGATGTCGTTGAGGGTCGGCTTCTTGTCCAATGCACGTCAGGCTACGAAATAGCGCTAGGTCGCATTCGAAAACGATGCACTAGCCCACACTGTCGTGAGGACGTCCGAATCCATGGCTGATCTACCGGGAAGGGATGAACAAAGCGCGACGGCGATTGCAACATTCCAGGCCTCTACACATCTCTGCTTTGGGCCAGGTTGTGCGGCCAGTATCGGTCAGACGGCTCTCTCCCTGAGCATCCACAGCGCCCTCGTAGTCAGTGATCCAGGCGTAAGAGCAGCCGGCATTACAGATCGAATTGGTGCGATGCTGACTAAGAGCGGGGTAGGGAACGTCATCTTCGATGAGGTGGAGCCTAACCCCAGCCTAGAGACATCGGAGTGCGGCATTGCGATGTACAGGAACAGTGGCTGTGCCGGCCTCGTCGCTGTCGGCGGGGGGAGCTCGATCGACTCTGCAAAAGCTATTGGCATTTTGGCCACCAATCCAGGCACTCTGTTGGACTATGTGGGCGCTGACAAGGTAATCAACCCCCTGCCCCCCCTGCTGGTCCTACCCACGACTGTTGGATCGGGGAGTGAGGTCACCCGATTTGCAGTAATCACAGATCGAACGCAACGGAAGAAGCAGGTTATCACCAGCTCCTTTGTTTCACCAAACTATGCTTTCCTTGATCCGGATGTGGTCGACCTGTTGCCATCGCACTTGATCGCTTCAACTGGCATGGATACGCTCACCCATGCGATTGAAAGTGTCATCTCCAATTACGCCTCGCCTTTCAGTGACGCGCTTGCATTGGAAGCGATCAGACTTGTCAGGATGTACTTAGCCCTCGCTTCTAGATCGACAGATAAGACGGCGAGGGCACGAATGCTCTACGCCAGCACAATGGCTGGGATGGCCTTTAACAATGCACGGACGGGCCTTGTGCATGGCATGTCACACCCGCTGAGCAGCTACTATGGCGTTCCACATGGGCTTGCCAATGCTATTCTCCTGCCCTACGTCCTTGAATTTGATTTGCCAGCATGTGTGGCGGCAATGACGCGCGTGGCCGCCGCCATGGGACAGATGGCAAAGCCTGAGGCAGCGATTGACGCGGTTCGCGACCTGAGAACCGATCTGGGGATACCCTCCACCCTGAGCGATGTAGGTGTGACTGAGGTTTGGCTGCCCAACATGACACAAGACGCATTCGAGAGTGGCAACGCGCGGTTGGTTAACCCGCGGGCGCCTTCCTATCACGAAATAGAGGCCTTGTACCTTCGGGCCCTCTGATTATCTAATGCCTGGGAATAGCCAGAATCTCCAAATGCTAGGGGTATCCATATGAAGAGATGGGGCATTGACGTCAAGGTGACTCATGATTGTGGCGAGGAGTGAAGAGAAAAGATGCGCCAGACAGGAGATGCCATAGGGAAGATAGGGGAAATGAAGGAACACAAGAATCTGATTGGGGGCCGATGGTGCAGCCCCTCAGGTGGCGATACTCTTGAGATCCGTAATCCGGCCGATCAGAAGCTTGTTCTAGGAGTATTCCCAAGATCTACGCCGGATGACGCGCAAAGGGCAATCGCAGCAGCCCGAGAAGCATTCCCTGCCTGGGCCCAAATGCCGGCGCCCGAACGGGGGGCCATCCTGGACAAGACAAGCCAAATCATTGGCTCGCGAATGAACGACATGGCCATCATGCTAACTCGGGAGGAAGGCAAGACCATCGCCGAGGCAAGAGCCGAGATCACACGCGCCCGAGACATATTTCACTACTTCGGTGGTGAAGGGTGGCGAATGGCTGGGGATGTGTTGCCAAGTACAACCAAAGGTGAGCTTCTGTACACAAGGAGAGAGCCCATCGGCGTAATCGGGGTAATCACCCCCTGGAATTTCCCTATAGCCATCCCTACGTGGAAAATTGCCCCGGCACTTGTGTATGGCAACACGGTGGTTTTCAAGCCCGCCTCCTATACCCCTCTCAGTGGCCTCATGGTCGTGGAGGCCTTAGCTGAAGCCGGCCTTCCTCCTGGCGTCGTCAACTTCATATCTGGCTCCGGCCGAGTGGTCGGTCAGGAGATCGCATCTAGTCCCAATGTGGACGGGATTACTTTCACCGGCTCCTTCGAGATTGGTTCTGAAATCTACGGTCAAGCTTTCCGGAACATGACGCGTGTGCAACTCGAGATGGGAGGCAAGAACCCATTGATTGTTCTCGCTGGCGCCAGACTGGATCTGGCCGTTGATCTAACGCTACGAGGGGGGTTCGGCCTCACCGGGCAGGCGTGCACGGCTACCAGCCGAGTGATCGTAGAAGAGAACATCGCAGATGATTTTTCTCAAGCCATCACCACCGCCGCCAGAAGCCTAGTCGTGGGAAACGGATTGAACGAGAAGTCACAGATGGGACCAGCGGTCAGCCAAGATCAGCTCGACAGGGACTTGCGATACATCCAGATTGGTAAGGAGGAGGGCGCCAAACTACTCACGGGTGGCGAGATTGTGTCGGGAGATGGCTTCTTCATCCAGCCTACTGTCTTCGACATGGTGGATACGCGAATGCGAATCGCTCAGGAAGAAGTATTCGGACCGGTAGTCTGCATTATTCGGGCCAAGGATTTCGACGACGCCATCCAAAGAGCCAACGATACTGGTTATGGCTTGTCGGCGGGGATCGTAACTGACACCCTGAGCAAGGCCTTCGATTTTGCAGACCGGATCAACGCAGGGGTGGTGAAGATCAACGAGCCGACGAGTGGCATCGCCGTGAATGCACCCTTTGGAGGCTTCAAGCACTCTAGCGCAAACACTTTCAAAGAACAGGGGAGAGCTGCAATAGAGTTCTACACTCGTACAAAGACGATATATCTAGGTCGCGGATAGATCTGCCCGATTCGACACGTCAGGAGTTTGAGATACAAGCCATGAACCGTAGCCGGGCTTTCTTCAATGAAGATGGAGTGGCCGGATTTACACATCGAGCTTTCATTAAATCCATGGGGTATGACGATCTTGACATAAGCAGGCCGATGATTGGCATTTGCAACACCTTTAGCGAGCTCAACAACTGTAATCGCCATTTGCGGGAACTTGCTGAAGCGGTCAAACGCGGAGTGTGGCAGGCCGGAGGTTTTCCACTCGAGTTCCCGACCATCTCTCTCAACGACGTAGTCCTCAACCCAACCTCGATGCTGTACCGGAACTTGGCTGCGATTGATACCGAGGAGATGATTCGTGCGCAACCCCTTGATGGAGTGGTCTTGTTGGCGAATTGCGACAAGACCGTCCCGGCTGCCTTGATGGGTGCGGTGAGTGCAAATGTACCTGCCATACTAGTCAGTGGTGGTCCGATGCTGAATAGCCACTACAAGGGACGAGTGCTGGGCGCGTGTACAGATTGCCGTGGCATTGCTACGGAATTCGCCGCGGGGAGTCTGGACAAGGCTACTTACAAGGAGATCGAAGAGAGCATTGTGACGACCTGTGGCCATTGCATGGTTATGGGAACGGCTTCGACCATGAGTTCAATCGCCGAGGCCCTCGGCATTGCTCTTCCGGGCAATGGTTCCATCCCAGCTGCTGACTCCCGCCGTTTGCGCCTTGCCGCGGCTGCTGGGCGGCAGATCGTGGAAATTGCCCAAAGGGGAGTCTTTCCATCACAGATACTGGTCCCGCAGGCCTTTGAGAATGCGATAACCCTTCTCTGCGCGGTCGGTGGCAGTACAAACGCATTGATTCACTTGGCGGCCATAGCTGGGCGGTTAGGCATCGAGTTGCCCCTTAGCCTGTTTGACGAAATCAGTCGGCGCACGCCTATGCTGGGGAACTTGCGGCCTAGCGGGAAATACCAAATGGAAGACCTTTTCTACGCGGGGGGCATTTCAGCAATCCTCAAGCAACTCCTGCCTTTATTGCATGGCGACGCACCCACCGTGACCGGATGCACTCTGGCAGAGAATGTCAAAGATGCACAAGTGCTAAACCCTGACCTGATACGCTCACTGGACAACCCTCTTTCCCCCGAAGGCGGTCTGGCAATACTTTTTGGCAATCTGGCTCCGGATGGTGCCGTCATCAAGCACTCGGCAGCCTCACCCCAGCTTTTGAACCATCGGGGAAAGGCCATTGTCTTCCATGACTTGTCGGATTTGCGGGCCCGGATCAACGATATGGAGCTTCCTGTCTCAGAGGAATGTATCTTGGTTCTCCAGAATGTAGGTCCGATCGGAGGGCCGGGCATGCCAGAAGCTGGCAATTTCCCTATTCCGGGGAGGCTCTTGAAGAAAGGCGTTAGAGATATGGTGCGTATCTCAGACGGGCGTATGAGTGGTACTGCTTTTGGTACTGTCGTTCTCCATGTTGCACCAGAAAGTGCTCTTGGCGGTCCCCTAGCATTAGTCGAGGACGGTGACGAAATCGAATTGAACGTCCCGGAGCGCCGAGTGCAGCTTCACGTGTGCGAGGCTGAACTCAAGCGCAGGAAACAGGCCTGGAAACGACCGCAATCGAGTTGCCATAGAGGCTACATTAGACTTTACACCGAGCATGTCACACAAGCGCCGCTAGGATGCGATTTTGATTTTCTTCGCGGTTCCGATCCAGCTCGATACACAGAACAGCCGAAGTTCTGACGCCGCTGTTCGGGAAAAGTTGTGAGGAGGGAGCATGCCAACAGGAAAGGCTTTGATCGGGCTCATGGAACGGACGCCCGTCATCCCGAACAGTCTGGCCATATTTGGTCTGGGACAAATGGGGGTGGCGATCAAGGGGCCCGAGGCGATTATCTATATTGATCCCTGTCTGAGCGACGTCCTACGAGAACAATTGGGTGACTGGTGGAGAAGAGCTTATCCACCCCCGCTACTTCCATCTGATGTTACGAACGCGGACTATTGTCTGGTTACCCATGAGCACCAAGATCACCTCGATCCCATCACTGCAGGCACGGTTGCAAAGGCTTCACCGAGCGTCAAGTTTGTTGCCTCGAAATGGTGTCTGAGCATTTTCAATGAACTCGACATAGCCGCTGACCGCGTCTTGACACCAGAGGCCCTCGCACCGATAACCCTGCCCGGGACGAGTCTCATGGTTACGGTCGTTCCTTCTGCCCATTACGAGAAAGACCTCGATAGGGAGAAGGGCTATCGCTGGGTAGGCTATCTCATCGAGTGGAATGGGGTGACGTTTTACCATTCCGGCGACACCATTGTCTACCCGGGCTACGTCGAGACCCTCCGAGGACTACCAAAGCCGGATGTTGCTATGGTTCCAGTTAATGGGAGAGATTGGTTCAGGGAGCGCGAGGCAAATGTCATTGGCAATCTATTACCAGTCGAGGCGGCTAGGTTGTCCAAAGACTTGGGATGGGAAGTGATCATCCCGGCCCATAATGACCTTTATCCGAACAACACCATTCCGATGGCGCATGTTATCGAGGCACTAACTTCTGCGGTCCCGCGTCAGAAGGTCAAGATGTTGCAGCCGGGAGAGTTGTACTACTACGTTAGGCAATAGCAATATCTACTCAAGGGCTCTGCTTTTTCACTCTTCGTTGCAAGTCTTTTACTGATGCTACCTACGGTGTTGTCATTGGCGTTAGCCTATCTCGCGAAGATGACGCTCGCAGTTTCAGTCAAGGAGTTGAGGAGGGAGGTGATGCAAACTGATATGCGCTTTTTCTCCAGGGGTGGAAGCCGATCAAGTTGTTCTACACACTAAGGAGAAGCTAACATGTGGCGAAAGATTCTACTTCAAGGACTGGGAAGCATGGTTCTGGCCGGGTCTATAGTGCTCACGGCATGCCAGCCCGCTCCCACACCCACGGCTGCACCACCTTCCGTGACGCAGGCAGCTCCTGCAGCATCACAAGCCGCTGCCGCGACGGCCCCCGTAGCGCCATCCGGGCTGCCTTCTGTTCCCAGGAATCGCACGCTCATCTTGGCCGGAACTGGCGTCGCTGGCAAGTGGACGGATTTTGACATTTGGAATCCGTATGCAATCGGCACCCGAATCGGAGAAGGAATGACGGAGCTCTACGAGCCCCTGGCCTACTACAGTGCCTTCGCCGACAAGGAGTACATGTGGCTGGCCGAGAGTTATCAATACTCCCCCGACTACAAACAGCTGACCATCAAGACGCGCTCTGGCATTACGTGGAGTGATGGTGTCCCATTCAGCGCTGAGGACGTCGCCTATACTCTTACGACCCTCAACAGCATCGGTTCCAAGGTAATGTGGGGCAGCAATGTGCAGCAGTTTGTAGACACCGCCACAGCTGTAGATCCCAATACCGTCGTGATCAAGTTCAAGATACCCGCCCCAAGATTCTGGTTCTGGATGGAATACAAGTATGACATCGGGCTGTACATCGTCCCCGAGCACATTTTCCAAGGCCAGGACTGGACCACCTTCAAGAACTTTGACATCGCAAAGGGGTGGCCCGTGTCGACCGCCCCTTGGAAGGTCGTCTACGGAGATTCCGGGGAAAAGATCATTGACCGGACGGGCAAGTGGTGGGCCGTCGATCAAGGTCTAGTATCCCATCTCCCCGCCGAGGAGCGACTGATAGTCATTCCTTACCTGGGCGAGACTCAGGACGCCCAACTCGAGCTAAGCCACCAGCTGGACAGCGTGCGGGACCTGGTGAACACTGCAAAGTCGTTGACGCAACAGGACCCGGCCCTGCAAACCTACACTGGCAACCAACCTCCCTATGGCTACATCGACTGGTGGCCGTTGTCCTTGTTCCTGAATGACTCTGTCTACCCATATAACAACCCGGATGTTCGCTGGGCCATCAGTTACTACATCGACCGAAACCAGCTCATACAAGTGGCATTCGGGGGAAATAACACCCTGTCACCGCTACCCATACCAAATTTCCCGTCCCTCAAGCCCTACTTCGACTCGGTGAGCGACTTGCTTCAGCAGTATCCAACGAATGAGTACAACCCGGCTAAGGGTGATGCTCTACTCACGAAGAATGGGTGGAAAAAGGACAGCCAGGGGTTTTGGGTGGACGCTCAGGGCAAGCGCATGACTATGGACATACTCGGTTTCGACTTCATCGGTACCGTCGCGCCGGTGGTGGCGCAACAGTTGAAGAACCACGGCATCGATGCCACATTTAGCATGCCCCCGGACGTCTTTGATCGGTTTACAAAAGGAGACTACGTCGCCGCCACTTTCGGACATGGTGGGAGCATCAAGGATCCCTATGATACCCTAAACCTCTACCAGTCCACATCTCAAGCCATTCCAGGGTGGGGTCAGGTCAACTTCTCTCACTGGACCAACGCAGATTTCGACAGGATCACCGATCAAGTCTTCTTGACCCCAATGGACAATACCCAGCAACTGACCAAATTGTGGCACGACGCGATGGCGATTTGGCTTCCGCAGCTCCCAGATGTTCAGTTGACCCAGTACTATCAGAACTACGTACACGACACAACCTACTGGAAGGGTTGGCCGACCGCCTCCAATAGCTACGTTGAGGAACACAATGCAGCCCTAACCTGGCCGTTGGTTCTTATGCAACTCGAACCAACGCAGTAGCAGGACAACTGGGGTACACATGAGTGAAGATGGCGAGGGCCGAGGCCATACTGGGAGGGCAGCGGCCCTCGCCAAGGTGGGTTGATCTAAATGAACGCAAACTATCTGTTCAAAAGGCTAATCATCTTCGTATTGACCATATGGATCGCCGCCACGCTCAATTTCTTCCTACCCAAGCTGTCAGGCCGAGATCCTGTGAGGCAGAGATTGGAAGAACGAGCTCTAGTTGGAGGCTCGGTGCAGCAGGGAATGGAAGCCATGATCAAGGACTATGACGAAAGGTTTGGACTCAACAAGCCGCTTTGGGAGCAATACATCATCTACGTACGTGACACCATCCGGTTCAAATTTAACTACTCCATCACAAATTACCCGAAAACTGTCGCCGAAATGATCGCCACTGCACTTCCCTGGACTCTTGGCCTCTTTGGGACGGCGACCATCCTGACATTCGTTATTGGTAGCGCACTGGGGGCATTGCTGGCCTGGCCTAAAACGCCAAGGATTTTCAACCTTCTTGTCTCTCCCTTCCTTGCCCTGTCAGCGATCCCTTATTATCTGTTGGGGCTTATCCTCGCATCCGTTTTTGCTTTTCATCTCAGGTGGTTCCCGATTTTTGGAGGCCACACTCCTGGCACAGTTCCGGAAGTGAGCTGGGCGTATGCCTGGAACATTCTCACCCATGCCGTCCTCCCTGCCGCTTCGATAATCCTCTCAGCTATTGGCTTCTGGGCTTTGGCGATGAGGGGCATGATGATAATGGTCCAGGGGGAGGATTTCATGACCCTGGGAGAAGCCAAGGGGCTCGAAGATCGCACCCTCTTCCTGAGGTATGCACTAAGGAATGCAATTTTGCCCCAAACCACCTCGGCGGCTCTTGCCCTGGGTTTCGTGATTTCCGGTTCAGTTCTGGTGGAAGTAGTATTTGGATACCCTGGCATCGGCTCCCTGCTGTTTCGTGCCATTATCGACGGCGACTTTTATCTTATCCAGGGCGTCGTCTTCATTGTTATCTTTGCTATCGCCCTTGCAACACTAGCATTGGACCTAGTCTTGCCGCTTCTGGACCCGCGCATCGTTTACCAGAGGGATTAGGCGATGACAGATGCGATTCCACCAGCTGAGATAGGGATGAGCATGACGCAAGATTCCATGAGGCCGAAGGCGAACAACGAGAGAATCGTCGGCCTCTTCAAGTACATGCGGCGAAACCCCGCCCTCCTAGGGGGGCTGATCCTTCTCTTCGCTCTACTAGTGTTTTGGGGAGCAGGTAGTCTATTGTGGGACACCTCAAAGGCAAATCCTCTCTCCGTACCCGCTGGCTTGCCCCCTTCGGCGCAGTTTCCCCTCGGAACTGACAACCAGGGCAGAGATTTGTTGGCAACGATGATTGCAGGCACGCCACTCACTCTTCGGATCGGTCTTGTCGCAGGGTTCTTAGGAGCAGGCATCGGTACAATTCTTGCCTTCATCGCAGGATACTATGGCGGAGCCGTTGATACGATCATTCGGACCATTGTCGATATTGGCCTCACAGTCCCCAGTCTGCTCGTTCTCGTGGTAGTTGCGGTTTCCTTTAAAGAAAGCCTCTCTGTCGACCAAATGGGCCTAGTCGTCGCTTCCACGGCTTGGTTGTGGCCCGCCCGAACAACCAGGTCACAGGTGATCACACTCAGGGAGCGGACCTGGGTGAAAATAGCCCGCCTCTCCGGTCTGCGGGGACTCGAGATCGTGGTGAAGGAAATGATGCCCAATCTCATCCCATACATCGCGGCCAGCCTAGTAAGCACAATCTCCTCGGCTATCCTGGCCTGCATAGGCCTCGAAGCCTTGGGCCTTGGGCCAATGAACTCACCTACCCTAGGGATGACGATCTACTGGGCCATCTTCTATTCTGCCATCATGTTTGGGATGTGGTGGTGGTGGGCCCCACCGATCATCATCATCGCCATTCTCTTCGTCGGGCTTTTTCTGGTTGCAACGGGAGTGGATGAAATAGCGAACCCGCGTGTTA
>Ga0187878_1003408_pt1 | contig 13167 bp, 15 predicted proteins | sample June2016WEW_17_1_FD_132979 | JGI IMG/M metagenome (GOLD analysis project Ga0187878, IMG submission 132979) | Peatland microbial communities from SPRUCE experiment site at the Marcell Experimental Forest, Minnesota, USA - June2016WEW_17_150 | ecosystem: Environmental > Terrestrial > Soil >...
ACGGACAGCGGCTCCAGTCCGACATCGTCATCGTCGGCGTCGGCATCGCGCCGAACGTGACGCTGGCGCAGCAGGCCGGGCTGGATGTCAGCGACGGAATCGTCGTTAACGAGTTCCTACAGACGTCGAATCCCGATATCTACGCAGCGGGCGACAACGCGTGCTTCCACTCCTACGCACTCGATCAGCAGACCCGGATCGAGCACTGGGACAATGCCGTCATCCAGGGCGCGTGGGCGGGCCGGAACATGGCCGGCGCTCACGAACCATTCACGTACATGCCCTATTTCTATTCCGATCTATTCGAGTTCGGCTACGAGGCGGTGGGCGAAGTCAGCTCATCGCTCCAGACCGTCACCGATTGGCAGAAAGAGAACGACACCGGCGTGGTGTACTATCTGAAAGAGGGGAAGATACGGGGCGCGATGATGTGCAATGTGTGGGGAAAAGTAGACGCGGCGCGGGAACTCATCTGGAAGGCGGAGTGGGCGGACGCGCAGAGCGTTGAGGCGCTCATCAGATAGGGTGGGGAGGCCGTAATGACATTGCTGCAGGAGAAATGCAGACCGTGCCAGGGCGGAGAGCCGACGCTGTCCGTGGCTGAAGCCGAAGAACTGGCACGACAGACGCCGGAATGGTCGCTTGAGGACAAGGTGATCGAGCGGCAGTTCAGGTTCAAGGATTTCCGGGAGGCGATCGCCTTCGTCAACAAGGTGGCCGACCTCGCCGAAAGCGAGGGCCACCATCCGGATATCTTCATCTCGTGGAACAAGGTGCGGCTCACGCTGACCACGCATAAGATCGGCGGTCTGTCGCGCAACGATTTTGTCCTGGCCGCGAAGATCGACGAGTTGTTGAGCTAGCAGTGGAGACCCGGCGCCGGAAGGTGCAAGTGGACGCGGCTCGGGGATGAGTGAGAACTGGCTGGAGGGAAGAACGGCGCTGGTCACAGGCGCCGGCAAGCGTATCGGGCATGACCTTGCCGTCGCGCTCGCCGACGAGGGCGCGAACATTGTCGTGCACTACCGCAGTTCCGCCGACGAGGCAGAGAAGCTTCAGGGGGAACTGCGCGAAAGCGGCGTGAAGTCGTGGCTCGTGAACGCGGATTTCGAAAAGCCCGAGGAGTACGAGACCCTGATCGACCGGGCCCGGCGCATCGCCGGATCGCTGGACGTCCTCATCAACAGCGCGGCGATCTTCCCCCCGAGCACCCTCGACGACGTTCAGTTCAGGGATGTCGTCCAGAGCCTGCAGGTGAACGCTTGGGCGCCGTTCGTCTTGAGCCGCAGCTTTGCGCGAATCGCGAAGTGTGGGAAAATCATCAACATGCTCGATTCGCGCGTCACCAGCTACGACTGGGGGCATGTTGCCTACATTCTCAGCAAACACGCATTGACCACCCTGACAGAGATGATGGCCCTTCGATACGCGCCTGACATCACTGTGAACGGGATCGCGCCAGGGCTGATCCTGCCGCCGCCCGGCAGAGATGATTCCTATGTGGAGCACCTGGCGAAGACGGTGCCGCTGAAGCGTCGCGGCGATCCTGATGATATCGCCGAAGCCGTCATCTATCTGCTGAAGAGCGACTTCGTCACCGGCCAGGTGATCTACGTAGATGGAGGCCGCCATCTCAGGGAGTACAATCGTGGATCGTATCCTGATTAGCGATCTCGGAGTACGCTGCATCATCGGGATCACCGAAGAGGAGCGCCGCGAGAAGCAGGACGTGGTCATCAGCCTCTCGCTGTTCGCCGATCTCACCACGGCCGGCCGAACCGACAAGTTTGCCGATGCAGTTGACTATCGGGCCATCAAGAAACGGGTCCTGGCGCTAGCAGAGGAGTCGCGCTTCTACCTCGTGGAGGCGCTGGCAGAGTCGATTGCAGCGGCCTGCCTTGAGCAGCGGGCCGTGCAACAGGTTACCGTGAGAGTAGAGAAGCCGTCAGCGCTGCGCTTCGCTCGCAGCGTCGGCGTCGAGATCACCCGCGCCCGCGACTAGCACAGCATGGCTCGAGCATTCGTGGCAATCGGCTCGAACATAGAGCCGGAGGAGAACGTGCGATGGGCGATTCGGCGGCTGGCCGAGAAGGTGCGGGTCGTGGCAGTCTCGACCGTGTACCGGACGAAGCCATTCAGCCGGCCCGAGCAGGATGACTTCTACAACTGTGTCCTCGAGATCGAGACAGACGCGCCGCCGATCCGCCTGAAGCTCCAGACCCTTTGCGAGATCGAAACTCAGTTGGGCCGGACACGCGGCGAGGACAAGTTCGCGCCGCGCATCATTGACCTCGATCTGATTCTCTATGATGATCTCGTGATCGACACGGCGGACCTGACGCTGCCGGACCCTGAGATAGTCTCCAGACCGTTCCTGGCGGGACCGCTCTCGGAACTCGCGCCCGATCTGGTGATTCCCGGGTCCGCAGCCCGGGTTTCGGACGTCGCAAGGCGGCTGTCGCTAAGCGATATGGTTCCGCTCACCTCGTACACGGAACAACTGCGAAGGGACATCGCCCATGGATATCCAGAAGGTTGAAGGGCTGATAAGAGAGCTACTCACGGAACTGGGAGAAGATCCGCTCCGCGAGGGACTCCTGAAGACACCCGAGCGATTCGCCAAGGCCCTCGCGTTCCTCAGTTCCGGCTACCGCACGAGGCCGGAGGAGCTCATCCACGGCGCCTGTTTCACATCCGAAATGGACAGCATGGTGATCGTGAGGGACATCGAGATATACAGCCTTTGCGAGCACCACATGCTGCCGTTCTACGGCCGCTGTCACATCGGCTACATTCCCGATGGCAAGGTGATCGGCGTGAGCAAGCTCGCGCGCCTCGCGGATATGTACGCGAGGCGGCTCCAGATCCAGGAGCGCCTCACCGAACAGATCGCGCACGCTATCAAAGACAACATCCAGGCCCAGGGCGTCGGCGTGATGATCGAGGCCCGGCACCTCTGCATGATGATGCGCGGCGTCGAGAAGCAGAATTCGATGATGGTCACATCAGCGGTGCTCGGTACATTCCGCGAGTCGGTCGCAACACGACAGGAATTCCTCTCCCTCATCGGTCGGCAGAGAGAGATCTAGCGCCGGTGCCGATGCAGTGAGTAGGGGAGCCCGACCCGGGGGCTCCCCTGCCCTGTCGGATAGCCGCGTTCCTGCGAGCCGTGCGGATTACTTCCCCATCGCCTTCAGTGCCTTGAGGCAGAGATCGGAACACTCCAAGGGCGAATGCGCGTAGCTCTCCTGCTCGACGATGTACCACTGGGTCTTCCCCGTGGTCTCGCAGATGCGGAAGAATTCTTTCCAGTTGACCTCGCCCTCGCCGATGATGGCCTTGTCGTTCGTGCCCGAGTACTCTTTGCAGTGGACAGTGAGCTGGCGGCCGGGATACTTGGCCATCGACGGATTGATGTCGAAGTTCCCGTGCAGGGCATTACCGTTGTCGGCCTGCATGACCACCTCGGCCTTGGTGTTGCCGAAGAAGATGTCCCAGGGAAGCTCGCCATCCATCGGCTTGAACTCGGTGTGGTGATTGTGGTAACCGGTGTACATGCCGAGTGGCTTGAGTCTATCGGCGATCTCATTGAAGATCTTGGCGGTCCCGAGCCAGGCAGCCTTGCTTTCAGTGCGCTCTTTGGGCAGGCCGGGCACGATCAGGAATGTGTTGCCAATGACCCGGTTGAACTCGACGGTCTTGGCGAACTCGTCGCCCAATAGTGTGTTCAGAGCGATGTGGGTGCCGGCGGCCTTCAGACCGAGATCGTCCAGCATGGTCCGGATTTCCTTCGCCGAACGATCGCAATAGCCGGCGAAGTCGACGCCTTCGTAGCCCATCTTGGCGACGGCCTTGAGGGTGCCAGGGAAGTCTTTCGCGCAGTCCTCGCGGACTGAGTAGAGCTGCAGTGCGATCGGAATTCGTGCCATCCTCGCCTCCTGTGAGTGAGTTCAATTCGCTAGTTCGGGCCGCGAGGGTGAAGTCCTTTCGTCGCCGATTCGCGTCTCTGCCGGACAAGGCGCTCTGCCCGAGCCTTGCCACGCCGAGCAAGCCAGCATAGGATTGGCAGACGAGTTACCGACGCGATCGGGCTTGCGGCGCCCGTACTGGCACAACACCGTCATCGTCATCACCTGGGATGACTGCGGCGGGTTCTACGACCATATGCCCCCACCGGCGGTTGATGAGTATGGATACGGCCCGCGCGTGCCGACGATCATCATCTCGCCCTACGCCCGCGCCGGCCAGATCGACCGCACGCAGTATGATTTCACGTCCGTGCTGAAGTTCATCGAGGAGCGACACAACCTGCCCGCGCTGGCCGCCCGGGACAGACAGGCCGACAGCACCGGCAGAAGCCTGAACCTCAAGGAGCGGCCGCTCTCCCCGTTCCTCATTGCGGAGCCGCTTGGCTGAACATACAGCCGCCGTTCAGTGCCGAAGGTCCTGCCGCCGCCGCGGAGAACAGACGCGACGGCGGTTCTTTCCTTTTCCGGATGGCGCCATGGCTTTTTCGATCGAAGAGCACAATCTGAACGCGGCGAAGGTATGGCAGGACTTCGAGGAAGGCCGACCATCGCGTGTGCCATGCGTGTTCAACATCGGCGGACAGTTCTGGATGCTCACCCCGTGGGCGAACACGCACGGGTACTCGTTCGAGCAGTACTTCCACGACCCGGCGGTCCAGTGGCAGGCGCAACTCGCGAAGCGGAAGTGGCTCCGCGAACAACCAATCCAGGACGCGCAGCTCGGCCTACCCGACGAGTGGGACGGCCTCACGCCGGACTTCCAGAACACGTACGAGGCGGAGTGGTTCGGTTGCCGCCTGGTTTTCCACGATGGCGAGGTACCGGACTCGATCCCGATGCTCCGGGAGCGCAAAGCTGTCCTCGCTGCCATGACCATCCCCGATCCGATCCATGACCGCGTACAGGGCAGAGCGCTTGAGTTCTACCGGTATTTCGAGGAGCGGCGCAAGCGCGATGGCTTCGAGGATAGACCGGTCGGCGCGTCGGCGCTGAGCGGGAGCGGAACCGACGGCCCGTTCACGGTCTCCTGCAATCTGCGCGGGACGACCGAGCTTTGCCTGGATCTCTACGAGGACCCGAAGTTCGCCCACGAGCTCCTGAGCCTCGTCACCGAAGCAACTATCGTCCGTCTCAAGGCAGTGCTCGGGTTCAACGGAGCCGAGTTCCCGCGCCAGGGATGGGGATTCGCGGACGACAGCATCATGCTGCTTTCCGAAACGCAGTACCGGGAGTTCGTGCTCCCTCATCATCAACGGCTGCTGACGACGTTCTCTAAGGGCGGGCCGAACTCAGTTCACCTCTGTGGGAGCGTTCAGCGCCTGCTGCCTCTGTTGCAGAAGGAACTCAACATCCAGGACTTCGATCTCGGGTTCCCGGTCGACCTCGGCCAGCTTCGGAAAGCCCTCGGGCCAGCCGCGCTGCTGCGAGGCAATCTCCACCCGCGGATTCTGCGAGACGGCCCTGCCTCATTGATCCGGGAGCAGACCGCGGCAATATTGCGAAGCGGGGCGATGGAAGGCGGCCGCTACATCTTTTCGGAGGGGAACAACGTTCCGCCCATGACGCCCGTGGAACACATGCGCGCCGCGTATGAGACAGTGGTATCGCTCGGGACCTACCGATGAACACAGCCCTGATCGACATCAACACGCGGTTCGGGTATGACCCGCGCTCAGGCGTGATGACGGCGCCGGAGGAGGTGAAGCGGGCCGGACGGAAGTGGGGAGTCGTTCGCGCGTACACGTGCAGCATGAAAGCAATCCTGTTTGACTGCCAGGATGGCAATCAGGAAACCCTCGATCTCTGCGCGGCCGACGAGTACTTCCGCCCCGTAGCGGTTGCCTGCCCAACCGGCATCTACACGCCAACACGCGCGCATGCGATCCGCGATCTCGGGTTCGCCATAGCGCGCCTCTTCCCCGACGTCCACGGATACGCAGTTGACAGCACCGCCTGCGCGCGCTTGGTGGAATCGCTGGCGGAGGCGGGAATCGCGGTGATGCTTCCCACGGCCGCGTCGGAGACGGCGCGGCTCGCCCACCTGCTCAGAGGGCGGGAGGGCGCGTTTATCCTCACGCACAACCGCTACGCCGTGCTCGGGGATTTGCTCGCGCTGGCGGACTTCCTGCCCTCGGTGTATGTCGAACTGAGCGATCTGATGACACCTGACGGCATCGCTGCAGTGGCCGGAGCGTTTTCCCCGTCGCGCCTCCTGTGGGGATCGAACTACCCCATACTCAACGTTGGTTCGTCCGCCATGGTTCTCCGCGGATCGGGCCTCCCGCCGGACCAGATGGAGATGGCGGCCGCCGGCAACGCACGCCGCGTGCTTGAGGCAGCGCGATGAGGAAGCTCGACGTCCACACCCACTTCGGCCCATGGAACTCCATCCCGATCGGGAGATCGGGCGCCGATGACCTCGTCGACCTCATGCGCGGCGCGGAGACCGAGAAAGCCATCGTGAGTTCGGTGAAGGCGCTGCTGGCCGACCTGGTGCTGGGGAATCAGGAGACGCGGGCCGCCATTGAGCGCCACGAGATGCTCTACGGGTACATCTACCTCGACCCCTACCGGATTGCCGACTCGGTCCGAGAGGTCGAGCGCCTGGCCGATCACCCCAAGTTCGTCGGCGTGAAGAGCCGTGACGACTACCACGGTCTCCCATATAACCATCGCAGCTACCTCGAAGTGTTCAGTTCGATCAGGTCGCTGCGACTGCCGGCGCTGCTGCACACCTTCTCGGTCAGCTCAATGCGGGCAGCGATGGAGCTGGCCGCCGCGTACGGCGCTCCCGTAATACTGACCCATCTGGCGGGGCCGGACTGGCGCCGGTGCATGGCGCTGAAAGAGGCGGAGATTCCGCCCAACGTGTACCTCGATCCCGTATCGAGCGCGGCCGAGCCAGGGCGTTACAAGCTGGCGATCGAACTCGTTGGCGAGGACCGAGTCGTCTACGGCACCGACTGCACACTGTTCCATCCCGGTGTGTCGATCGGCGCGATCGAATCGTCCGAGCTCACCGATGAGATGAAGCGGAAAGTATACTGGGAGAACGCCGAGCGAGTGTTCTTCCCGAATGTCTGCGAGAAAGCGTGAACCTAGCGATCACACGGAGGCGGCGAATGAGGATCGGAATCGTCGGCGCGGAGAACAGCCACACTATCGCCATCGCGAAGACCCTTAACATTGAGAAGGCGATGCCAGGCTTCGAGGTGACGCATGTCTGGGGCGAAACGGCCGAGTACGCGGACACGGCCGCGAAGGAAGGTCAGATCGCCAACATCGTTCAGGATCCACCTGAGATGATCGGGAAGGTCGATGGCGTCGTCGTGGACCACCGGCACGGCAAGCACCATCTCCCCGCTGCCCGCCCGTTCATCGAGGCCGGAGTCCCGGTGTACGTGGACAAGCCGTTCTGCACTGACCTGAAGGAAGGGATCGAGTTCGTGAAGCTCGCGCGAACCAAGGGCACACCCCTGACGAGCTACAGCGTTCTCCCACTTCAGCAGTCGACGCGGGAGTTCGGGGAAGCAATGAGGGCCCTCGGCAAGCTCCGCTCTTTCGTTACTGCCGGACCGGTGGAGATCGAGAGCCAGTACGGCGGCGTGTTCTTCTACGGCATCCACCAGGTGGACTTCATGCTGAGCCTCGTGGAGGCAAAGCCCGTTCGCGTATCGACGACTCGGCAGGGCAATGACGGCATCGCGACCATCGCCTTCGACGGTGGCGCTTTCGGCATCGTACACTGTCTCGACGGTTGGGGCGGCAGCTTCACCGGCACAGTCTTCGGTGAGAAGGAATCCCACCATTCGACGCTGGGATGGGACTCGAACGTCTACCTCGCCGGTATCCGGACCTTCTGCCGCATGTTCGAGACCAAGAAGGAACCGCTGCCGCCCTCGAGCTACCTCCGACCCGTGGCGGTCCTCGCGGCGATGCAGCGATCGTTTGACACCGGCGAGCCGGTTGATGTCGAGAGCGTGAGCCTCTAGCCGAGGCGAAAGGGAAGAGCCGCAGTGCCACGTCCCATCAAGCTGGGTGTCATCGGCGCCGGGAGTGCGACGTTCTCCGTTGGCGTCGTGAAGGACATCTGTCTGACCAAGAGCTTAGCGGGCAGCTTGGTCACACTCATGGATGTCGACCGGGAGCGCGTGCAGATCATGCACCGATTCGCGGAGCGCTATGCCAAGGAGCTTGGCGCGGACGCCAGGTTCGAGTGGACGCTTGACCGGGAGAGGGCGCTGAAGGACGCCGACTACGTCATCAACACCGCGCAGGTGGGCGGGCACGCGCAGGTCGAAGCCCTGCGCGCGTGGCAGGAGGCGCGGGGCTACTACCGCAGTATGTGGCTCCACCGCGTCCTGCAAGTCCGCATGATGGTTTCGGTCGCCCGCGATATGGAGCGCCTCTGCCCTGACGCGTGGCTGATCCAGGCGTCGAACCCTGTCTTCGAGGGCTGCACGGCTATGACCCGCGCCACCGGCGTGAAGGTGTGCGGCATCTGTCACGGCCACTTCGGCTATCACGAAATCGCGCGCCGCCTGGGCCTCGACGTCAGCAAAGTGACAGCCCGGATGGTGGGCTTCAACCACGAGATCTGGCTCACTCACTTCGAGTACGAGGGTAAGGACGCGTACCACCTGATCGACGACTGGGTGGCGAATGCATCCGAGGCGTTCTGGGCGAGCCACCATCCGAGCTACGGCGACAACCAGATGTCCCGCGCCGCGGTGGAGCTCTACAAGCTCACCGGCCTCTTCCCCATCGGCGATACGCCGAGGCGCGGCGGGTGGTGGTACCACACCGATCTCGCCGCGAAGAAGAGGTGGTATGGCGAGCCGATGGGCGGCTTCGACTCGGAGCTGGGCTGGAGCGAGTATCTGAAGAACCTCGAGGAAGATGTCAGGTCCATCCACTCTGCGGTTGCCGACACATCGAGTGAGCTGACCAATACCTTCAAGCCGCGGCCGACTGGAGAGCAGCACTTCCCGCTGATCGAAGCCCTCGAGGGCGAGCACACTGCCGAGCTTCAGGTGAACGTGCCGAATCGTGGCGCCATCCAGGGTGTACCCGACGACGTGGTCGTAGAGGTCCCGGCAGTCTGCTCCGCCCGCGGCGTCCAGCCGCTCCACATCGGCAAGCTGCCCGATGTCCTCATGCTGACGGTGCTCTTGCCGAGGCTGCTGGAGATGGAGCGGATCGTCAGCATTTCGCTGCGCCCGGACGAGCGCGTGCTGCTCAGCTTGGTCCTGGACGACCATCGCACGAAGTCATGGGAGCAGGCCGTCGCGTTCGTTCGCGACCTTCTGGCGAGACCGGAGTTCGCCGACGTCGCGACGGAGGCGGGGAGACCCAGACACGAGTTCTGGACTGCCCAATAACTTCCGCCCAAAAGAAGTAAGGGCGAAAGTCATCAGGCGCGACCGGTTGCCTGAGGAAAGCAACTGCTCCGCCGAGCTGTTTGGATGCCGCGACAGGCGGCGTCCATGGGAGGTCACATCGTGCCGGAGGCGAAGGATGCGAGGAAGCCCAGCACGGGGGCGCTCCCCGGGAGTTGGTATGGCACAGCGGATGTCGGTGCGAGAGCGAGTGGCGGCGGCGCTGCGGCGGGAGTCAGTCGACCAGATCCCGTTCACCACGTACCGCGGCCTCGCCGAATTCGGCGACGAATGGCCGCGGCTGCACGCGCTCGGGCTCGGCTACTCGGTGCGCGTCCCACTTGTCACGACTGAGCGGCCCAACGTGACGACCGAATACAAACGATACGAGGAGAACGGTGTCCCGTACGGCAGGAGCATCGTGCGCACGCCCGTCGGCGACGTCTCCATGGCCTGGCGGATCGGCGCCGCGTATGGCAGCAGTTGGATCGTTGAGAACTACATCAAGACTCCCGACGACTACCGCACCGTCGAGTTCATGATCCGCGACACGATCTACCGGCCCTCCTATGACCAGTTCCTCAAGGAGGTCGAGACGGTAGGGGAGGATGGCTACGTCAGCGGGAACATGGGCTACTCGCCGCTCATGGAGATGCGCGTGAACCTGCTCGGGATCGAGCGCTTCTCCATGGATATGTACGACCGGCCGGATTTGTTCTTCTCGCTCTACGAGACGATGCGCGGGAAAGAGCGGGAGGCCTACCCGATGCTCGCCGATGGCCCAGCCGACTTCGTCATCTACTGCGGAAACACCAGCCCCGAGATCCTGGGCAGAGAGCGTTTCGCGAAGTACTGCGTGCCCTGCTACGATGAGCTGGGCCAGATGCTCCATGCGAAGGGAAAGCTGCTCGGCTCGCACATGGACGCGAATAACGCGGAATGGGCAGATGTGGTGGCCGCCTCACAGCTCGACGTGATCGAGGCATTCACCCCCGCGCCGGACACGGATATGTCTGTCGCCGACGCTGGTGTCGCGTGGCCGAAGAAGATTCTCTGGATCAACTTCCCCTCCTCGCTTCATCTCGCGTCGCTGGACCGGATCCGGCAGCACACGCGCCAGATGGTGAAGGAATCGCGCGGCAGAGGCTTTATCATCGGCCTCACCGAGAACGTCCCCGAGCACGTCTGGCGCACCAGCCTGCCCGCAATCGCCGAAGTGCTCACCGAGATGGGCCCCACGTAAGTGAGGGAAGGCTGCCCCGCTGGCATGGCGCGATCACCGTCTGCGACAGTAGGGCCGCGATACGACGACCAGTTACAGACTGGAGGTATGAAGTGCCAAATCTGAAGATCGTGTTGGTCGGCGGCGGAAGTTTCTCATGGACCTATGGCGTTCTCGGCAATCTCGTCGGCAATAGGCGCCTCGACGGCAGCACGATCGTGCTCCACGACCTCAACCCCGAGCCCCTCGGGCTTATGCACGGGCTCGCGCTCAAGTACAAAGACGTAGCGAGCACCAGCATCAGGTTCGAGCAGACCACCGACCAGGCCGCGGCATTCGACGGCGCCGACTACATCCTCGTCACCATCTCCACGGGCGGCCTCAGGACCATGCGCGCGGACCTGGAGATCCCTGAGAAGTACGGCGTTTTCCACACCGTCGGCGACACCGTGGGCCCCGGCGGGCTCTCCCGATCCTTGAGAAATGTGCCGGTGTTCCTGAAGCTCGGCCAGGCGATGGAGAAGCGCTGCCCCGACGCGTGGATGCTGAATCTCTCGAATCCGCTCTCCGCGTTGACGCGCGTCATCACCAAAGAGACCGGCGCAAAGGCCCTGGGCCTCTGCCATGGTGTCGTCGGCGTCGCCAGAGCCTACGCCGAATTCTTCGGGGCCAGCCTTCAAGACTGCCACTACGTGAACGCCGGCATCGACCACTGCTCTTGGTTCACCACGTTCATCGTCAATGGCAAGTGCATGCAGAAGTTGCTGATCGACAGAGGCGTGGACAAGTGGCTCGCAAAGTCGCCGGAAGAGGCGCAGAAAGACCCTGTGTTCGGCAAGCTCTTCAGCTTCCGCTGCGGGTTCATGCTCTGGCGGCAGTTCGGCGCGCTGCCCGCCATCGGTGACCGTCACATCACCGAATTCTTCCCGACGTTCCTGCGCGGCATGGACAACGTCAAGAAGTACGGTCTCGTCCGAACGACCATCCCCGATCGCGAGCAGTACTACAAGGACGGACGCGCCAGGGTCGAGCGTGTGCTGAGCGGCGAAGACACGCTTGAGTTCCGCGAGGCAAGTGATGTCGTCGGCGAACGACAGAGTGATGACATCGGCGCGTGGATCATCGCGCTCGAGGGCGGCCGCGTGCTCGACGACAATCTGAACGCCCCGAACCTGGGGCAAGTGGCCCAGTTGCCGCCAGGCGCGATCGTCGAGACCCGCGGCGTGCTCGACGGAGCCGGCTATCATCCGCTCGCTAGCCCGCTGCCCGAGCAGCTCATCCCCGTCGTTCTTCCTCACGTCGTGCGCGAGGATCTGACCGTCGAAGCGGCCCTCGAAGGGAGCTTCGAGAAGGCGCTGGCGGCCATGGCGAGCGACCCACTCCTCAACGGCGCGGAAACCGCACGCCCCATGCTCGAGGAACTACTCGCGGCAAACAAGGACTGGCTGCCGCAGTTCAAGCTGTAGCGCGATTGCCCGGAACCGGGAAACCACGCGGATGGGCAGCCCGCCCGTCCCCGTGCTCGTTCTGTGCTCCGCCGAGAACAGGGGTCGAAGAGGCGTCGTCGTATCCCGAATACGTGGGTCTTGAGGAGGGCACGATGGGCCTGTTCGCAGTCAGGATTTCTCTATTCGCCGCGGCCGTGCTCGCGACGGGGATGTACCTATCGGGCGGCGCGGCCGCCGAAGGACTCGCCGGGGACGCGCGTCTTCAGACTATGCTCAGACTCCCGTCTGATGCCCTCGATGCTGCGAGCATACCAGCGCAGCAGACCGTCTTCTCGCGCGAGAGCGACTGGGTGGATTTCTGGAAGGCGCACAGCACGGCGCCGGCGCCCCTCGTGGATTTCGGGCGGTGGCAGATAGCGGCGATCTTCCTCGGCCCGAAGCCGAACCCGGGCTATCGTCTGCGGGTCCCATACGCGTACGAGATTGCACACGAGCAGGCTGCCTACGTGTACTACGAGGAAGTGACGCCAAGGCCCGGCGCGATGTACGCACAGGTCATGGTCTATCCGTACGAAATTCTCGCGGTGCCATCAGCGCTTCATGTTGAGTTCAAACCCATGCGGTTCACCGCACCCGAGCAGCCAGGTGGCGAGGCCGTCGCGGCTCGAACATTGCCGCTGGCCGCGCTCCAGCGACCCAAGCGGCCGATCTATGAGGCGTTCCTCGACCAGAAATCCTGGGAGGTATTCTGGAAGGCGAACGCCTCTTCGGTGCCTCCCGCAGTGGACTTCGACCATGATATCGTCGTCGGGCTGCTGCAGCCGAACGACGCACCGGCAGTCAGCCTATCCGGCGTTGAGGAGCAGGGCGGGACCGTGCGCGTGAAGATGATTCGGGGTCCGGCCGGCAGCGGCGAACAGAGATCGCTCCTCATCGCCATCCCCCGCGCTGCCCGCGTTGACTTCGGATGGGTTGAGTCTCAGCTCTGAACGATCACACCACTGAGGTCGCGCCAGCCGTCAGCCCTCACGGGTTGATGATGATCTTGTTCCGCTCCGGCGAGCCCATCAGTTCGATCGCCTCGTGAATCC
>Ga0187878_1003413_pt1 | contig 13161 bp, 27 predicted proteins | sample June2016WEW_17_1_FD_132979 | JGI IMG/M metagenome (GOLD analysis project Ga0187878, IMG submission 132979) | Peatland microbial communities from SPRUCE experiment site at the Marcell Experimental Forest, Minnesota, USA - June2016WEW_17_150 | ecosystem: Environmental > Terrestrial > Soil >...
ATGTAGTGACGACTATATGGAGTCAATCGCTCCCTTGGCACACTTGTCCAACGAATCCAAACATGATGTGCGGCATCGTTGAGAGCAACCCGTTGACTGCTTCACTCTTGGGAAGCAAGTTAGGCTTTGCCACTTGGATAGGTTTCAAGATGCTACCTGTGCCTCTCTTCTGCTTTATCTCAACAAAAGGCAAACTGCCAAGTCTGTTGGCAATGACATTCCTATTTGCGGTCAGCATCGGTATCGGATACCTTGCCGTAAACAACCTACTCTTAGGGATGAGGTTTCTCGGTTGAAGAACTTCTTTAGTGAAGAACTAGACCATCTGCGACCTAAAGAGATAAGGTCAATCCTCAGACTCATGGGGCCAGCGTGGACTTGCTATGCCTACATTCGATGGGCATTCTATCCACTTGGTTATCTGCTCTCAAAGCGATGGGAACTTTATTCTCTCAAAGAGTTTAGGAAGACTGCTCAACAGTGGTCGAGAACACTTCAACACGAGGCCATCCATTATGGAATCCGGACAGAACCTTTATATAGGTTGCGGAGAGAGGGGTATAGGATATGGTAACAAACAAAGAACTAGCACAACGACTTCGGAGTGCGGAAGATAAGGTGATTGGCCGTCAGTTTGGCAAGTGGGCATACTTCAAGTTTGCTGAAATCGAAGCAGTTGCGACAGAGTTGGAACAGTTGGAGAATGAGATAGCATGAACAGAAAGAAATTCTCCTATCCCAAAGATTTCAAACGTTACAATGCGGTGTCTCTCGATGACAAAGCCATAGCAGACTTGGTTGAATTGGCCCAAGACATAGACAAAGGACAGCACACAAGTTATGCGGCAAGTGGAAACATCATGGTTGTTTACTTCAGAAGCATCAAGCCAGACGAAGACTTCGTTGCAGTCTGCAAAGTTCTAAAGGAGACGAGATAAAATGAACATCACCTTCGATACGAAACGGAAATTCATTGACATCAACCTAAACAGTGGAGACGAAAACCATGCGGCTTTCATGATTGAGGAATTGGAAGACATCATAGCAGAAGCACGAAAGAGGTTTAATCAACCATGACAGGACTCTACAGGATAACCTACTTAGTTCTCCAAACGGGCATCTCTAATCCTACGCCAGCCGATGCTCTCAAGATAAGCGAAATGTTTGAAGTGGACAGTGCAGAAGCGGCCATCGCCCAAGTCAAGACCAAGCATCCCACAGACCTCATCAAGATAACGAGCGTTGCTCAATTGAGATAGATATGACCGATTGCAAGAACTGTAACCACGAAGTCTACAACCACCTTCTCATGCACAAGAGCATGATTCAGAATGCAGGGCCAGAGGGGAGCAAGTGTCTCGTTCTCGGTTGCCCCTGTAGACGATATGGTGGGCCAAAGGCTGGAACCACGACAGGAGTAGTGCAGAAAGCGGCATGAAAGCAAACGAGAAGACACTCATAAGGATGGCAATGGGAAGAGTTGGACGAGTCGAAGACCTACTCGGTTCGGCAATCGTCTGGAAGTCCTACACTCCTGATGCACCAATCGCAGTCCTACGAACCACTCGCTTGGATGAAGCCATGAGAGAGTTGATGATTCTGAGGGACGCACTTGCGGAGTTGACCAAGTAATGAAAGAAGAGAAGAAGACAGTGCAGGTCACTGAGTATACCTGCGACTTCTGCTACGGTGTCAAGTCTTACAGCAAACGGAAGGTCGAGCGTCACGAGAAGAAGTGTGCCTCACGGCCTATGGCTCTCACACCCTACGAATGGAACAGCGAAGATAGAGGCGGCGACGACAGATACTTAGGAGAGTTCGCTGAGATGCTTGTCCGAGACGGAATCTACAAGACTCCGAATCCTTTGCATAATTGGGAGACTGACCCAAGCAAAATCGAAGTCGAGTATCCCTACCGTTCTGACTCTAATTGGCAGATAAGAGACTACCTTGAAATGAGGGCCAAGTATGCCGAAGAGATTGCGGCAATCGTGAAGAGTCCGGCCTTCATGAAGGAAGTGGAGAGAAGGGCCAACGAGTATAGGACAAGAGGAATCCAACTTGTGATGGAGTGGGCCAAGAAAGTCAAACTTGAGATACCCAAGGAGTTGGAAGACAAGGAAGACGTTCCCAAGGACGAGGAGTTGGGCTAGATGGATGCTTTCGACAAGGCCGCAATCTTCGTTCTCTGCTTACCGGGCATCATTCTGGTTCCAGTCATGGTGGTCGTCTGGTTGGTGGTAGGCCAAATATGACAGACTATCCAATCATGAAAGGGATTCTGACTTTGCATACGGCTTTCCTGAATGCGGGTGTTGTTCCTCAATTCACTATCCATGTCAACCATCGGGAGTTCATGTTGCTCATTGAAGAGGCACTGCATTTCGGATACCCTGTTCCCAACATAATTACAGAAGACAGAAAATCGATTCGCAGAGTTACGGTGGTAGGAATGGATGTAATAGACGACGAGGGTGGAGTCTAGATGGCTGAAGAGAAGATTCGTTGTCCTTACTGTGCGACCTACCTTAGTTCAGAGTGGAGTCTCACAGCCCACATGAAAGAACAACATGGGATACCATCATGACCGTCAACAGATACACCAGAAACTTGGCAAAGGAAGTAGCAGAACAACGCCGCCAAATACTTGCAGTGCGCCAAGACTTGCACACCATGAAGTGGGTCACTTTGCCACAACTCATTCCTCATTTCGTAAATTGGTTCAGTGCTCACTTCAGACCAGAAGGAGAGAGCCACAAGATGCCTCTCTTCTTTGGAATCGCTTACACCACAAACAACCGCCATGACGAACTTGTGAAGATAGTCAGATTCTACGAAGACGGAACTCTGATAATAAGACCCATCCGAGAGGATGAGATGGGGAAGGACATCGGCTACGAGAAGGGGATAGAGCAATGAAACTCTGGAAGTTTGTCGGCTGGATTAGGATGAACACTGCCAAGAAGTATCCCATGCGTCACTCTCCATGCTATACCTACGACTTCGATTTTCTCGTCTATGTGATAGCCCAAACTAAGGAGAGAGCCTACACTACAGCGATGGGAATCCTTGTCAAACAGGAGAAGAAGATGGAGAAGAAGTATCCGCTAGGTGGCGAAGTGCTTCCTAATCCTTGGGCAGAAGAGATTGGGACGGTTTACGATGAAGAAGGGAAGCGACTATGACCCAACTCGTTTGCACTCCCCACTTGAGTTATGCCATCGCCCACAGTGGAATCGATTTCAACGTGGCTTGGAAGATGCCGAATCCCCCAAACAAAACTTGTGAAGTCTGCCAGAAGTTACGAAGTGCTTATATGAGGAACAAAGTGAAGTGGAGAATAGAATGAAAGGAATCGACAAGCGAATCAAGGGAACGAAAGACATCCCAATCAAAGGGTTGAACAAGAGCATCGTCTTCTCTGGCGATAAGGATTCAGCAATCGCTTGGCTGATGGCACAACGAGATTTGCTGATGAAGAAACAAGCCAAACAGAAGGGGAAGAAGAAATGACCAAACTCTCAGACCGAGTGGCCTACTTAGAGAGCCGGGTGCGACAGATGGAGATTGAGATGGGCAGGATGGAGCAGGACATCGCCATGCTCCTAAGAGAACGCAATCCACACTGGCCTATGAGACCAGACCCTCACCCAATCATTACAGTCAACCCTGACGACTGGTCGCCAATCGTAAGGGGTAGAGCACCGACCCTCAAAGGAAAAGAAGGAAGAACTTACAGTAAGACAGGATACGGAAGCAAATGAAAGTCCAAGTGAGACAGGGATACGGCAACCGAGACATCATCGAATTGGAAGTGGAAATGAATGGCACAAATACCAATGGTGACTACTATCCTGAAATTGGATTCACAATTCATGCCAACAAGGAGATTTGCGACCATGACGTTAGCCATCAGCACCTTCGACTTAGATTAGGATGCGTAGACTGCAATAGAATGGTCTACTTCACTGAAGGCCAAGCCCTTGAGTTGCCTTGCTCTTTCGAGCGCAGTGATGGCTCCAAGCACTTCCACAAGTGGGCATGGAGTCTTGTGCAATGAAAGTCACCAAATGTAAGGACTGCGGAATAATCATCGAAGTAGAGCCTAGTAAGACCAAACGGGAGTATGTAGGCTATAGCCTCTGCAAAAGTTGTCTCAGAGTGAGGCGTGGGGGGAAATCATTCAATCTGCGAGACTTGGGAGTGCTGTGATGGCTCAATCCGCTTTGCCCTTCATAGAAGACAAATACTATTACGAAGCCACTTTCGTTTTTGAAAGAGCAAGCGTCGAAGAGGAAAGGCCGCAAGTCTCAATTGATGAAGCCATTGAGAAGATGCTCAAAGGAGAGGACATATAACGACCTTCAAGCGCACCGACTACTTTGATTGCAAACACACTTTGGTATTGACCGAGAGTCGAACCCTTCAGATTATGAAGTGCCCCACCTGTGGCAATGGAGTCTACCTCTACTCGATGTTTGAAGATAGCGAGAAACGACCAGACCCCGACAACAAACCAATCAACGCAGGCGTGGACTTTGGCACTAGCGGAGCCACTGTATTCAACCTCAACCCCGGAGTATTGGTTGGTGCTAGTGGCGGAGCCACTGCTGGCTATGTGCAATTCGATGCAAGCAACATCTTCGTCAATCCTTATGCCACTGCACAACCCATTCAGCAACCTGTCCAACAACCCACCCAACAGCAAGACCCTCACATTAACGGCAGAAGGACATGGGGATTCCTTCGGGGTGGCCATGCTACTGAGGAAGAGTATCTTGCTTGCGACATCTGCCAAGGCGGAACCCACGATGATGAAAATGACCAAAGCCAAGAGCCGTAAGATTTATAAGGCCATGAGGGAAGAGTGATGCCCATGTCTCTGGAAGACGGAGAAATAGAAGGGGATGAAGACGAACTCGAAGAGGACTTCGAGGAAAGCGGATGGGAAGAGGATACGGATGAGGATAGCCTTTGAGTCAGACTGATAGGCCAAGCATCCCTGTCAACTGTTGCGTGTGTGGAACTAGATTCCTAATCACAGAGTTCGAGGACGAGTTGGGCGAACCCAAAATCTGTAGCGAGGAGTGTGCATACGAGTTTGGCCACTAAAAAGCAAAAACCAAGGAAGTGCCCTGACTGTGGGACACCTAATTGGCATGGATTCATATGCGTCAAGTGCGGCTACTGGTTTGGGTTTGGGCCATGACCATCTCAAACGAGTCGTGGCACGACCTCACAGCCAAAATAGAGAACGCCAAGATTGACCTCATCGTTTGTCGCAGAAAGATACGCTCGGAGAATGCCACAATCAACTTCGAGAACTTTGTGCGGGGCTTTTGTAACGAGGTTGAGACCGTTGCTTTCTTGTATGCTCAATGCTACACGAAGCACAAGAATCCAACATCCGAATACAACATGGTGGTCTTGATGGCAAAAGGAGCGATGGCCATCTACGGCAAGTGGAACCCCACTGACCCTGTAAGCATCACACCCTATTGGGGCGTTAAGTCTATACCGTGGTGGGAGCACTAGAAGAGGCGGCTAAGATGATACACAACGAATCGAATCCGTGTGATGCCTGCAAACTAGGAAACCATTACGGTTGTGAAGACTTCATGTCGGATGGTCACTGTTGCTGTTGGCGTGAAGCCCCTAAGACTGATTCTCAATAGGCTGAGTCCCATTCTGCGGCTGTTGCTGACGACCTAAGACTGGTTTGCGTGGTTCTCCAAGAGCCTCGGCTTCGACTTGCTCCTTAGAAGCGGCAACCTCTTTCTTCAGCGTTTCGACCTCTTCCTCTAATTCTTCGAGCATAGATTTCGCCTCTGTGGTATCGTAGAGACCATTCACTGCGGCGGCTCTCCAATCCTCGGTCTTCTCAGCACCCATCTCAGAAGGCACACTTTCTTCGGGAGCGAACTGCCCACCTACTTCCTTATCACTTGGCCTACCATAACTTGGAGCCATCTTCTCATCTGGCGAACCGAAAGTTGGTGTCCCTTCTTTGGTCATGCCCGGAGCACCCTGACCCGGCATACCACCACCCTGTCCTGTCTGACCAAGCGGCGGCTCTTGCGGCCCTAGTTGTTTCTGTAGTTCTTCTTCGTCCAATGGCTCAAAGCCAAGTGCCTTCCTCACTTCGTTCTTCGTCAGAATCCGAGACGCATACAAAGGCAGATAGGTTTTCGCTTTGTCTTCGAGAGTATCTTCCTTTTGAGGTTTCCAGATGAACTTGGGCACTCCGAACTCCTTGATAATCTCATCAGCCAATTCCCCGTAGAGCGACTGCATCACCATCGTCATTACTGACCTCTCTAGTTGGGCATTGAGGCTCTGGCGATTGGAGTTGGTGAAGGTGAAGTAAGCCTTCTCGACTGTCTGCGCCGTGGCTCTGCTCAAGCCTGCGGGGTCGGTAAAGAACTTTGGGACAGTCAACGCATACGTCCTCATGTTGTGAAGCCACTGCAACCAGAACGCTGTTGACTGCATTCTGTCGATTGGCGGGTCAATCGGGTCTACCTGAACCGGGGTTGTAGCACGAATGACTAGCGACTGACCGGGCTGTGCCTGCTGGAAGAATCTTTTGACTGTGTTATACTGCTGTGCTGAGACCTCTGGTGCTGGTAATCCGGCAGTGTTAGCCCCACCTACACGAACTAGGAACATCGGCTTCAAGAAGACGTTCATGATTGCACCCATCGTCTGCTCGTAATTTTTGATTAATTCTTGGTGGAACAAGATAGGTCTCAACATCGAGACTCCGTAGATTGATTCGTAAGTCCAACTGGTTGGCATATATCTTATGTGAATCATCTCGTCTGCGAGGAAAGTCACCAGTGGGAAGACGTAGTATTGGACGTAACCGAGGATGGTTCCGTATGCGTCACGCCTCACCCTCATATACATCGGGTCGAGGGGCTTGAAACGAGTGATTTCGCCATACTTGTTGACCAACTTGTGGTCAGGATACATCTTGTTGTGGCGGTCAGCAACTTCCATGCGGTCAGTCCACCAATACCGCTTGCCATCTTTGGTGGTTGTCTTATAGGAAATCCTCAGTGCCTCAAGGTCGTGTTCTCCGGGGTCGAGACAATACCAAGTGCGAACCACTTCGCAGTAAGCGTTGCCAAACACGAACATATCTTTTACAAGTATCTTGAGCAGATTCGTGAAGTCGTGGCGGTCTAAGAACTCTCTGACATCTTTGACTACAGTTTCGAGTGGATAGTCCAACTCGAAACCCTGAGAAATCGTCATCTGCGTGTGAAGGTCTATGGTAGCACGAATGAATGGTTCCTGTGTGTAATACTGTTTGTATTTTTGATAGTCTTCAGTCGGGACTGCACCCCAAATCTTCTCCCACACAGCAACGTAGGGGTAGACCGTAAAGCCCATCCCAAGGCCGGGGAGTTCCTTTGTAGCGTATTCTTCCCATGCGAAATCACGCCACCACGCTTCACCCCTGTCTATCTGTCCTATCTGTTGCTCAGTAGGTGGCTTGTAAGAGGCTCGAAGCCTCTGCATCGTTCCTTCATCCAACCCCTTCGGAGCACCCGCCTGTAAATCGAGAGACCGATTCGCTCCTAGAATCCCTGCTCTACGAAGAGCACCTGCAAGAACATTTTCCCTTGGCTCTTTGTTCTCATCACTCATACGACTCTAGTATCTTTAAATAGGCCAGAGCCTTATAAGTGTTCAGGAAACCATGAGCGACAAGTCGGTAAAAAAGACTCTTGACTGGCCCACACATGACGACCACCAAGACAAGCCGCCAGAGTTCGGGAAGTGGACTTCTACGACTGGCCCTACATGGAAACGGGATGAAGAGTATACGGAGCCAGAAGGTGTCTTCATGGAGAAGTGCCAATCCTGTGGTGGCACAGGGGTAAATGAAATAACGGGTCGCAAATGCACTTACTGTAGAGGGACAGGTCACACCCCAAAGTATGAAGAGGAAGTGAAGCACCTAGAGGAAGAGATTGCCAAACTCGAACAGGGCGAAGGTCAAGACCCTAGCCAGCAACTCGACCCTACTCAGCAACAGAATCAGACTCCATTAGGACAAGGACAGTTTATGCCGACTTCAACCATTGGCTACGTTAACATTGGCAAAAGTGACGAAGCCACAGACATTGAAGCCGAGATTGATGCGGCTATGGATGTCGTCTGCCCCAAGTGCGCCAAAGAATCGCTCCTTGGGCCAACGGGTTACGAAATAACGCTCGACCAAAAAGGGTGGTTGTGTCCCTATTGTGGTTACGTTGTGCCCATCGCAAATGAAGACGAGTTGTATGAGTTCATCTTTGAGTCTGAAGAATGGACAACTGAGGATGAGGACGAGTTCGAGGTAGACGAAGACTTGGAGATGCGAGAAGAGGCAACAGATGATGAGGGTGAAGAGATGTGCCCCAAGCACAATAAGACTTACAACGAACACTCGCTGGATGAGTTGGATGATGATGTTATCGACCCTGACAAAAGCGAAGAGGAAGGGCCACTCACTGACCCAAGAGAAAGGGAGAAAGAGTTGAACCAACCCGACAAAGAGCCGGGAGAAGGTCTCTCACCAGAGGCGCAGAAGATTGCTGGCACTGACCCGGCAAGCATGAAGACCAAGGAGAAAGAGAAGCCGAAACTTGAAGTAGATGTTGACCAAAGGATTACCGTTCTCGGTGCATCGGGGTCAGGTAAAACCAATCTTATCAAAGTTCTGATGTCAGACATCCTACCAGACTACCGCTTTGTCCTGCTCGACTCCATCGGGAACTTCGCTGAGTATGATGGCCAACCCAACATCGAATATCATCTGGTCAATCCCTCTGACACTGAAGATGTAGACCAGATAATCTACTCGGCACTAGAGAAGGGCGACTGCATGGTGGTCATAGACGAGATTGACAGATACAAGTCTGAGAAGGGCACGATGGTCAATGAGTTGGTCAACTTGGGCAGGAACTACGGCGTAGGTGGCATCTTTGCGGCCCGCAGAACGGCAGACGTTAACAAGGACGTTCTCGCTAACTCTCCTTACATCTTCACCTTCCAACACATCTTGCCGCAGGATTTATCTGTGCTGATTGACTGGTTCGCACAAGATGAAGCGGTCTTCCGAAACCTACAGAAGTTTGAGGCCATCCTGTTCAAAGACGGGGAACAAATTTGGGTGGGTAAGGTTCCAGAGAAAGAGACCACCAAACCAACCAAGAAGCCGCCGATGCCCAAGAAGCCAAAGGGCGGAGACCAGAAGGGTAAGGGGCCAGAGCAGAAGGGCCAGCCGGGTGTGAAGCAACCCCCGCCATCTACTGGCGAAAGTGGTGAACCACAGCAAGGTCAGCCACAAGAGAAGGAGCCACAACAGAAGGGGCCATCACAGAAGACACCAGAGTTGACTCCGGTAGATGAGAAAGACCAAGCGGCAAGCGAGAAGAGCGAGGCGAGATATGCAGACGAAGCACCGTTCATGTGCGACGTTGACGGACAGCGATTCAAATACGAATCAGATTTTGAAGACCACATGATTCGTGAACACGCCTACTAGATTTTAGACTTTATCAACCTGAAGACATAAATATGCTCGAAACCATACTCTAGTCCTTGAGTCTTAAAAAAGAAGTCGAGATTCCGAAAGACGACAAGTTCATCAGACCGAAAGTTATGCAGGGACGCACTCTCAAAACCAAACTACTTCAGAACAGTCTCTATGTCACACTCAACTATGCGGAAGACGGAAGCCCGAAGGAAGTGTTTGTCACTCTTGGCAAACATGGTGGTGACGAGAACGCCGATGCTGAAGCCATCGGGAGACTCATCAGTATCTACTTACAGAGGGGGGGAATGGTTGAAGATGTGGTTAAGAGTATGAAAGGAATCAAAGGCAGATATGTCTCATGGGATGAGGGGAAGCAGATTCTCTCTATCCCTGACGCTGTAGCCAAGTCTCTTGAACGAATCATTACAGGAAACATCACCAAAGCACCATCTGAAGACCCTGTGGTTTTTGCGAGTTACCTTACAGAAAGAGTTACAAAAGCAATACCTGTGACCAAAGCGGTTGGTGATATGTGTCCTGACTGTCAGGAGAACGCCGTCATTCATGAGAACGGTTGTCTGAAATGCACCAACTGTGGCTATAGCCGATGTGATTAAAGGCTTAAATAGCCAACTCCCGAAGTGCCCTTATGAGTCTCACGAAGACGGTAAACGGAAGAGCCATTATCAGGAAGACGAGGGGCATTGCCAATCTTCAAGAGAGAGTTCAACCACCTTGCGGAGCGTGTGGTCGAAAAACCTACCGTCTCAACGCTGAACACGCCGAAATGTGCAGTGGGTGTGATGAAGACTCTGTGCTTTGTGTCACTTGCAGACCAGTGGTGAAAATCGGGACTCAGTTGATAGGCTGAGTCAAGTGCTCTAACTTGTTGTGTTCGCCACAGGCATCCTTATTTACGTTGCATTCCTTACACACAAAAGCGTGGCATCCGTAACAGAAGTCGTAGTCGCTAACTTGCTTGCCGCAGTTGAAACAAGGGCCAAAGGATGTAGGCACGAACCCTTCGTCTATGTCCTCTTGCGGTATGTCCCACTCGTTCTTGACGGCTTCACTTAGTTGAATTTGGTTTGCTAGTTTCATCTTCAGTCACCGTGGGGATGATAGGATAGGTCTTACCATTGAGCGTAAGTCGGAGATGGTGAGCCTTGCCTCTCTGCTTCTCAAGCCATCGGAGCCAAAAGAGGGTGTTCGGTGAGACCGTCAATGTCTCGTATGGAGCCATAAACTCCCTGTATTGCTTTAGGACGGCAGGAGTTAGAAGCGGCTTGCCGAATGGTTTGTGTGTGGGATTGGGGTCGGGAAAGCCTTCCCACATCGCCTTCCGGACTTTCTTGACTATAGCCACAAAATGCTTCGGACAAATATAGAAGATGGTGAGCGTCTTCTTCCGCTTGTTGAATATGGCTTTGCATCCGCACTTGAGTTCGATTTTCATATTCATATCACCGAGAACAACCAGACCCACAGAGCAATAGTGCCGACTATCAGAAGAATCATGGCTATCTTCGATTCTGTGTCTTCACTCATTTGGATGCTCCCTCACTTTGGCTAGGTCAGCATTGAGGTAGATGGAGTAGATGTTGCGAGGCGGGTTGAAGTTGTGCTCTCTGGCCTCTACGCCGATGTGCTTGGCGATGATGGGCATGACAACTTCCTTCATCTTCCAAACCACTTTCTCCCATTCTTCTCGTGTCTGACCTTCAGGAGTCATAGGCGGAAGTTTCTTTTCCATGCTATCCATAGCCTCATCCCAACTATGTTGAAGTGCTCTGAGAATCCTGTCGTCGGGCATTGGGGGGAAGGTGGCCTTCTCAACGATAGCCCTCGGCACTGGCGGCAGGTCGGGCAGGTCAATCTTCTCCTTGAAGCCAATCAACTCGCCGTTCTTGTAGACCTTACCCACCACACCCTCTCTCTTGTGCCGCTTGGCCCACGCCTTCCATGCTTTGATTTTGTTATCAATCTCTTCCATCGAAAATGGCGTAAAAGTCTCAAACGCATCGATAACCGGAATGCGGTAATGGTAGCCCAATTGATGAACAAGAGGGTAGGGAAGATAGGTGTCATTGTCGATGTCAAAGATGTCAAAGAGATACCAGTGGGAATACTTGTGAGTTGGCTCGATGCGGGTCGGCCCCTTGCCCTTGTTGACCAACTCGCCGTAGAGGATGTAGTGCTTGTTGAACTGACTTAGTTCTGTGTAAAGCAGAGTAATTGCCTTTCCATACTCTTCTGTGGCCATGAAACGGCTGACGATGGCAGGGTCGGCGTTGACCATATTATGGCTTGAAACGTGAGGAGTCTTCCCGTCTTCCTCGAACCATATACTGAGGTTTTCCCCATCCCGCTTCTCTTGAATGTAGATGTATTCCCCAAGTAACTCACGCCCCTCTTCCTTGAGCCGCTTGACTGGCTCCAATTCAGTGTAGCGATGCCACGGAGCCTTTTGGCCTAGTGCCTCACGCGTCTCAACAAAGCGCAGAGTCTCATAGTCTACCTCACAGCGTTCAATCACTGGCAAAGTCAGAAGAACGGGGTCTGTAGTCTCGTAAATCACTTCATCCTTGATGCCGAATGAAACGGGGATAGTGGCAACCTCGCTCGGTATTATCTTCCTCTCAATGATTCTAGCAATACGATGCTCTGGAATGATGGCGGCTATCTTCCAGAACTCGGCGACGGGCAACTGAATGAGTTCCTTGAAGTCCCGATACTGGACGAAGAATTGGCCCTCAGTGAATCTCGCTCGGCTCATCATGTTCGCTAGTTTGCCCTTCATGGTCTCATCCCTAGAGTGTCCTTTCCACAGATTGGGCACTTCTCTGTCCAACCCATGTCGAACATCGCCATGTGTAGGTCAAAGGCATCTGCCGCATCAACAGCCTTGAGCAGAGAGACCATCTGTTCTACTGTCATCGGTAGTTTGCCTTTCATATTATCCACTCTGGAAAGTCCCACGCATGGCAATCCTTCTCTACACATCTGTAGAAACCATTAATGAGATTGAAAGTATGCCAACCTATGATGCAAAGTAATCGTCTCATGGCGCACCCTCACTCGTCAGGGTATAAGAACCTTTCATTGCCCCTGCTTCAACGAGTTTCTTGCCCTCTTCATTGAGTTGAGCCTCGTATTCGATGTGGTCATTAACCCACTCTGCACTCATGACTTTACCAATAACGTGCCTAACGCTACGGTCATCCGGACTGTCATAGACTGGTATCCCTACCATCGACTTGGCTAGACTTTCGAGTTCATCGACTGGAACAGAGATGTCGAGATAAGCAAGATTGGCCCTTGCTACGATTTCGAGTTTGCCTTTCATTTGTGCCTCATCCTCTCCATTTCTTCATGTTTGTCCACTATTGTCTTCAAGGCCGACCTATAGGCTTCAAGAATAACAAGAGCCTCTTCAGTCCGACCTTCACGAATAAGTCTGATGATACGACTGAATCCCTCATATTGTATCCTTATGTTTTGCTCATACGAAACAAAGGGTGTCGAACTCATGGCACAATCCCCTTCAGTTCGAGGTAGATAAACTTTCCAACGAGACCGATGACCAGAAGCCTATTGGCGTAGAGAGTGTCTTTCGTGGCCCGTCTGTA
>Ga0187878_1003417_pt1 | contig 13147 bp, 2 predicted proteins | sample June2016WEW_17_1_FD_132979 | JGI IMG/M metagenome (GOLD analysis project Ga0187878, IMG submission 132979) | Peatland microbial communities from SPRUCE experiment site at the Marcell Experimental Forest, Minnesota, USA - June2016WEW_17_150 | ecosystem: Environmental > Terrestrial > Soil >...
CTGAGCGCGTTCGGCCGCCGTGGTGCGTTGGCGGCGGCGAGGAGCCTTGGATGTGTTCATTACCCCGGCGTTTACCACGCCGGCTCGCCGCGCACCAGACGGTCCCCGCTTTACCGCTTACGTTCATTCTGAGCCGTGCGCACAAGACCGAAGCCAAAGCCTGAAAGCGCCCGCTGCTTTCCGGCCGCCATCGCTACACTGTCGGCAACCACGAACACGAGCTATGGACCGAGCCGCACGCGATAGAAGCGGTTGGAGAAGCCGGCCGTGTTCGTGTCGCCCAGCATGAACGGCACGGCCTGCGGGGTGTTCGTGGCCAGGCTCAGCCAGTCGTGCAAATTCACCGACCCTTGCAGGATGTAATCCGGCCCCACCGAACCGCTCACGCTCAAGAGCAATGCGTCGTTGGTGTATCCCAGCGGTTGGAGCATCACCGGCGTCAAGGGACTGACGTTGATCCCGAAGGACCGGGTCGCACTGAGCTGGTGGGCATTGATTGCCCACGGGTTGTCGTCGGTCACCTGCACATTCACCAGGTTCGTGGTGTTGGCTTGCGTCATGGTCGGCCGCCAGGCGAGCCAACCGCTGGCCGCATTGATGGTCATACCGGGCGGTGAAGCAAGCAGCGCGAACGTCAGGGTGTTCGTGGGAATGTCGGAATCCGTCGCCGGCACTGCCAGACCCACTGTCTGGCCTGGATTCACCGTCAGATCGTTGATCGCTCCGATCACCGGCGGCGTATTCACTTCATTGACCACCACGGTGAAACTGTTGGTCGCACTCAAGGTCGGGTTGACCAGGTCGAAGAGGTTGGTGCTCGTGGCCACCGTCGTGATGACATTGGTGCCCGGCCCCTGGGCTTCGCTCGGCGTCCAGGTGATGACGCCATTGCCGGCGATGCTGGCTCCGGTCGGCGGGTTGAGCAGCGCATAGCCCACGGTTGCGTGCAGGTTGGCCTCACTGGCCGTGTTGGTCACCATCAACAGTGTCAGCTCGTTGACCGTTTGCGCCGGGATCGAAGCCAGGACCGGTGGCTGGTTCACTTCCCGGACAACGACGTTGAAGCGATTGGTAGCCGTGAGCGCTGGGTTGACCAGATCAAGGCTGTCCGTGCTGGTGGCAATGGTCGAGATCGTGTTGGTGCCCGGACTCTCAGGCTGGGTCGGCGTCCAAGTGAAGATGCCGTTGCTGTCGATGCTGGCCCCAGCCGGCGGATTGACCAGCGCGTAGGTCACGGTGGCATGGATGTTCGATTCCGTGGCCGTGTTGGTCACCATCAACAGCGTCAGCTCGTTGACCGTTTGCCGGGCAATGGTTGGCAGCACCGGCGGCTGGTTCACTTCCCGCACGATCACCGTGAAACCGTTCGTAGCACTGAGAGATTTGGCATTGATCGCCGGCGGGTTGGTGTCGGTCACGCTCACCTGGATGAGGTTCGTGCCGGGGCTTTGGGCCTGGCTGGGCGTCCAGGTGATGAGGCCGCTGCTGGGGTTGATGGTCATGCCCGTCGGGGCCGAGACCAAGGCGAAGGTCAGCGGGTTGGCGGGGATGTCACTGTCAGTGGCCGAGGCGCTGACGCTCAAGGTTGCCAGTTCGTTGACAGTCTGGGTGGCCGGGACCGTCAGCACCGGCGCGGTGTTCACTTCATTGACCATGACCGTGAAACTGTTGGTCACCCTCAACGTCGGGTTGACCACGTCCAAGAGATCGGTGCTCGTGGCCACTGTCGTGAGGACATTGGTGCCTGGTCCCTGGGCTTCGCTGGGCGTCCAGGTGATGACGCCGTTGCTGGCGATGCCGGCCCCGGCGGGCGGGTTGACCAACGCGTAGCCCAGCGTCGAATGGATGTTCGATTCCGTGGCCGTGTTCGTCACCGTGAGCAGCGTCAGCTCGTTAACCGTTTGCGGCGGGATCGAAGCCAGGACCGGTGGCTGGTTCACTTCCCGGACAACGACGTTGAAACTGTTGGTGGCGGTCAATGGGGGATTAACCAGGTCGTAAGGATCGGTGGCGGTGGCAACCGTGATGATAACGTTGGTGCCAGGGCTTTGGCTCTGGCCCGGCGTCCACGTGATCACGCCATTGGAGGCGATGCTGGCCCCGGCCGGCGGGTTGAGCAGCGCATAGCCCACCGTCGCGTGCAGGTTCGCCTCGCTGGCCGTGTTGACCACCGTGAGCAGCGTCAGCTCGTTGACTATTTGCAGGGCGATGACCGGCAGGACGGGCGCCTGGTTCGCCTCCTGGACGACGACGCTGAAACCATTCGTGGCCGTCATCCTGGGCTCCCCATCGTCGCTCACACTCACGACAATGAAGTTGGTTGAAGGCCCCTGGGTGAAACTCGGCGTCCAGGTGAAAACCCCTGTTGTTGTGTCAATGCTCGCGCCGGCGGGCGCGCCCGCATCGAGGCTGAAGGTGAGAGCTTGCACCGGAAGGTTGGGATCGCTCGCTTTCACCTCGAAGGTAAGCAGTTCTCCCTCATTCACGACCGCATCAGGAATCGGCACTAATACGGACACCACATTTTGAAAGTCGCGGAACTCGAAATGCGCGTTTTGCGTGTTGTACCCTGAGGTCATGCCCAAGCCGACATAAACCTCTGACGGATAAGCGGGGGTGGCATCTTGTTGGCCGATTTGAGTCCAGTTGATGCCATCATCGCTCCAGAAAGCGGTGAAAATCTGGGATTGGCGCCGCAGACGCATCCATGCGTGCGGAAGCGTTACCGTGCCGCCACCGTAGCCGCTATCCCAGCGATCCACCTGCCCTCCGGCAGTTGCGCGCTGAAGTGTTTGGAAGTAGCCATAGCCATATCTGCCGTCCTGCGTGACACCCACAGGCTGAGCCAGAACATGAAGATTACGGCTGTAGGAGTCGAGCGTCTCCTGAACCGCCAGGCCGGCCTGAGTCTCCGGCCGCAGCGCGTCGAATCCGGCCAACCGCACCCTGGCATCAAAATCTCCCGATATTCGCCGGTACGCAAATGTGGCGCTATCGTCGCTATTCAAATAATGGTAGCCGCCGGCGTAGATATTAAAGTCGCCGTTTCCGAGTGAATCCCAAGAAGGAGGCACCCGTTGATTCTCCGGCACATCAATGTTCACCAGATCCTCCAGCCCCACGTTGGTAGTGAATCCGGTGACACCGAGTGTGGGCGGCAGGTTCGACTCCAGCACCGTGATGGTGATGGCGTTGGTCACAAACAGCCGCGGTGAGCCATCGTCCCCGATGATGATCTGGATTAGGTTCGTAGTGAAACCTTGAGACTCAATGGGCGTCCAGGTCAACACTCCATTGGTCGGATTCAGGATAATGTTCGCGGGCGCCCCCGGACCCAACGCAAACGTGAAGGAATCGAACGGCAGATCGGGATCGGTCACCTGGTTGGTAAAGGTCAGGCTGGTTCCGGTATAAAGGACATACTCGGCAGGCATTGGCAACAGTTGCGGCGCGGCGTTGGTCCCGGTCAGTTTAATCGCGGTGCGGCACTGCGTGACCGAGACGCGGAAGATACGAACGTCCGTTACTTCCGGCGGCAGAGGAACGAGTCGGCGTGGGGTTTCGGTTCTCAGTTGAGCGAGCATTTTGTGGAGGAAAACCGGATCAGCCCCTCCGACATCCGGAACTTCCAGGCCGCTCGAACTGGACAGCAGATGCTCCACATGGGCATTGGGCGATTGGTTGTCGAGGTAAGTCAGGGGATGGGGAGGTGTATTGTCGGGGTATCCACTGCATCCGAGCAAAAGGAGGTCGGTGGCCGAGCCGTCGCCTTTGATTAACGCGCTGGTTTGGGTGAAGGAGGTGTTCAAAAGGCTGACTTGGCCGTGAAAGTCGTCGAGTTCGACGGCTCCGTTTGCTCCGAAGAGCGTATGGCCGCCATTACCGGGAGCGATTTGAGCGTTATTGAGGGTCAATGTGCCTGAGTCAGTGAGATGCATGAAGCCAGGCCCGGCTTCAAACCAACAATCTTGAACGAGCAACCGTCCGCCGTGTTCCACTTGATAAGTCAATGGACCGCCGGCTGAAGCACCCCCAAAAAGATCGACGCGTCCGCTCGTGGTCTGCCCGGCCGATTGCGCCGCTCCACCAATTACCCTGACGCTGACCTCTCCCGGCCCGCCATGAGCAAGGTGGTGCATGCACACATCGGTGTTGTCGAGCCGGTCCACCAGCAGGTTGACGCCATTATTGTTGAGGTCCACCTTTTCCAAATAGACGCGCGCTCCGGGTTGATCACAATTGTCAACCACGAGCCCCACCCGGCTGCCTACGATTTGGAATTCCCGCAGGGTGGCACGGGAAAGGCCGGCCATGCGCAGCACGGGCCCATCCAAGGGATACCCTTCGCTCAGTGTGGTGCCTTGGCCAATATAGCCGTCGCCGACCAGTTGAAGGTCACATCCCGCCGGGATGATGAGGGTGCGATCTACGTAATAGTTTCCTGCCGGCAGGTGGACCACCGGACGCAATCCATTCAGGCCGGCGGCGGTGTCGATAGCTTGCTGAATGCCCATCGCATTCGTCCCCGCGGCGACTTCGATGATCGGGCGGTTGACCTTCGGCAAGAAGGCCGGAATCATGGGTGGCGGCAAATCGAACGAATCCCGGTTAACCACCCGGTCCTCCATCGTGATCGAACGACCTGCGACCACGACGGGCCTCTCCAAGGAGAACGTGTTCCCGACGGACAGGAGATTGGCATCGACGCTCACCACCGGCCCGTTGGTTGCGTCGGCGCGGCTCCGGAACGTGTTATCCAACAGAATCATTGGCCCGCTGCCAGTGACCGAGATCGGGTCGAGTGAGTCCACCACGGTGTTGCCCTGAATCGTGATCGGCTCGTCACCTGCCTCGACAAATCTCTTGGAGCCGATGGACATGTTTCCCCGGATCCCATAGTACATGACGCTACAATGGACGTCCGCGACGGTGGACCGCAGGAACAGGCTACGATAGACGTGAAAATTGCCCACATAGGCATGCAGGCCGTAGTTGCAGTCTTCGAAAACAGAATCCCAGACGTGCCAGTCAATCGCGTTGTAGCTGCCCACTGCAATGCCGTTGGAGCAGCGAAGAAAATGGCATCGGATAATTGTGTGGCTATCCCCTCCATTGTTTGGATCCGCGTAAAGCGCGCTAAAAAGGTCTTTGAAGATCTCGTCGGTGTGGAGGTTTCCGGTAATCTGGTAGGCGCCGCTGGTAAAGCCGTGATGGACAGCGCCGAGCGCCGTGCCTGAGCCGTCCCAAGTCAGGCGTGTCCAGCGACAGTAGGCCACAGCGTTCGCAAACATCATATCGGCGTTCGTAGGGCCGTCCCATTTAATGATGGTGGTGAGGGGGTCTTCGCCCGCCAAAGTGGCGCCCAACCTCGAATTGAAGTTCAAGGTCTGGGTGATCCGATAAGTGCCGGTCGGAAAGAACAGTACAGCGGCATGGCCCGGGGTGGCAACTTCGTTCAGCGCCTGTTGCAGAGCCGCCGTGTCGTCAGCGACTCCATCGCCTATCGCCCCGTAGTCGTTCTGCACGTTGGCCCAACTGGGGAACGGCCCAACAAACTCCTCGTCCACCCAGCCGTAGCAGGACGCCTGGGTGCCAGGAGTCACCGTGTTTGCGGCGGACGAGCAATCCCTGACCCCGGAGACTTGAACCGTGTAGTTCGAGCCCGGAGTCTGCGGACTGGTCGTCAGAATGACGGTTTTGCGATCAACGAGAAGCACGGCGTTCGAAACGACCAAACCGCCGCTCAGAGTGTAGTTGGCTGGGTTCGCCGCGTCCGCCAGGTTGATCGGTTCGGAGAACGTCAGCGTGATGTGCGTCCCGGTGAGGTTGCCCTCGGCGGAAACCAGCGCCGGCGGGGTCACGTCGTTTGTCACCGTCAGCAGGGCTGCGCGACTCGTTGCCGTTGCGCCGGGCACTGTGAGCACGCAGTCGTACTGGTCGCCGCTCCCGTCCAGGGAGGCTTCGGAAGTGATGAAACTGGCTCCATTGGCGCCAGGAATCGCCTCTCCGTTCTTGCGCCACTGATAAAAAATGCCCGCCGGAGACGCCGTCGCCTTGACGCTGAAGGCGGTGGTTTGCCCTTCAGCCACCGTCGCGTCTTGCGGTTGTTGAACAATGGTGAGCGTGGCGATCTGAGGATTCCCCAGCACGGCGAGGAAGTTCCCGGCGATGGGTGGGTCGCCGTTTTGCGGTGCCGGTTGGCCGGGCAAACGCCAGGTTACGCCCAAAACGTTGCCTCCTCCGCTCTGCGCGAGGGCTTCGAGATAGTAGGCCCGGCCGGCCTCAAGATGAACCGGAAGCGAGACATTCGGCAACGGACTCACCGGGGACCCGGCCACGGGGTGGTTCCATTGCCGTCCCTGGCTTCCCAACGCCGCGATTCCCATCGGCTCGAAAGCGATTCGAACCGCATTCAGAGGACTCTCGTTCCTGCTCAGCAACAAAACGCCCTGGCGTTCTGTGCAGAGATAAAAAGTGTACTCGCCGCTGACCGGCGGAATTAGATAACCGGCCAGCCTCGTCCCGGATTGACTCGTCGCGCCGGAGAGAATTTCAGCTTGTTGAATATCACTACTGGCATCAGGCTGATTCGGAAACTTCACGTTATTGGTCAAGTCAGCCAAAAAATCGCTGTCAATGCCCGTGTAAACCTCCTGGTGCAGGAAACCGCCATAGAGACCCATAGCGGTGAAAGTGACGTGTGTGTCCGACGCAATGGGATTGGGCACGGGTGCGCGATCCAGCACGCCATTCACGGTCAGGGTGTAGGCGACGCCGTTGGTCAGTCCCGTGGTCCGCAGCCGCACCGTCCTCGAGTTGATGCCCATGGTCGCGGAGCTGATCGTGACACCTTGGTCCAGGATGTAGTGGGTCGCGTTGGTGGCCGAGGCCAGGTCGAGCGCCTCGGAGAAGTCAACGGTCACAACGGCGGCATCTCCGTAGTTGGACGCGGCGAGGATGACAGGCGGGTTGGTATCTGGATCGCTGATCTTCACGACAAAGCCATCCCCTGACCCGCCGCCGAAAGCGGGTTGAAGAGCGGACTGCGTGGGGAAGTTGGTGGAGGCCGTGCTGCCGGTGACGTACGCATTCCCATCACGGTCCACGGCGATGCCAGTACAGCCATCGTCGCCGGTGCCTCCGAGATAGGTGGCGTACTGAGCCGACTGCCCATCAGGGTCCAATTTCAGAACGCATCCATCCCAGCCGCTCCCGCCCGCGTAATTCGCCTGCACGGCATTCACGGCAGAAAGGTTACCCACACTCATCCCCGCGACATAGACGCTGTCGGCTTGATCCACGGCAACTCCCGCCGTCCAACTCACTCCCCACAGGAACGTCGAATAAACAAGCGCTGAACCATCCGCGTTCAGTTTGGACACAAAACCGTTGCCCCAAACACTCGGTTGCCAGCGACTGGTCATGGTCGGCTGCCACGCATTCGTTGTGGGAAAATCCGGTGAGCTGGTTTGCCCCGTCACGAAGATGTTGCCCGCCCCGTCCAAGGCGATACACCCGCCGCCATTGTTATTGTTGTCATTGCCGGAGCCGCCCAGATACGTGGAGTAAACCAACGCCGTTCCGCTCGGATCGAGCTTGGCAACAAACACGTCGTAATCACCACCCCCAAAAGAAGGTTGAAAGGCGCCGGCCGTCGTTGGAAAGTTGGTCGAAGCCGTGTAACCTGCGACATAGGCATTTCCCGCGGCGTCAACGGCAATCCCATTCGGCACATCGTCGTCGCTGCCCCCCAAATACGTCGAATAGACCAAGGAATCCGAGCTGACCGCCGTCGTATCGAGCTTGGCCACGAAGGCGTCCCCCTTGTAGTTGTAAGGATTGTCCGGACCGCCACCCTGGAAGCCGGGTTGCAGGGCATTTCGGGTGGGAAAATCGGTGGACGAAGTGTTGCCGGCCAGCCAAACGAGGCCATTCGTGCCCACGGTAACGGCACGGGCGCTTTCACAACCATTCCCACCCAGCTTGGTGGAGTAGAGCAGTTGCGAGCCATCGCTGCTGAGCTTGGCCAGGAAGGCATCCGAGCAATTTGCAGAAGCGCTCTGAAACGCATTGATCGTAGGAAAATCTGTGGATGCGGTGTCTCCAATGACATACGCGTTGCCCTCGGCATCCACCGCGATGCCGTTTCCGTTGTCGCCCGAGGAGCCTCCGAGATACGTGGCATAAACGAATCCCGAGCCCTGGGGGTTTAACTTGACGACGAAGGCATCGCGATCCCCGGGGGAGGCCAGCCCACCGCGAATCGGATTGTTGGTGGGGAAATTCGGCGAATCGGTCGTCCCTACGACGTAGGCACTATCCAAGGCGTCCACCGCGATTCCTCGCGCGACATCGCTTCCGCTGCCGCCGATGAACGTGGAGTAAGCCAGCACTGGATCAATGATCAAGGCACGGTTGCGGTCATGGGCCGCCGTGGTAAAACCAACGAGTACCCGGCCGGATGCAACCGACACTTTGCCATCGCGGGACAATGACGAATGGGCTGCTGGCTCGCTGGCATTTAGCGTCGTATCCTCACGAATGACGTAACCCCCGGGAATTTCCTTCTCCTCGCCGTTCACCCGTTGGTACACGCGCGGTTTGCGCTGGCGGATTTGCCGGTCACCCAGGTGAAGCACCAAATCGCCGTTGTCGCCAATCTCGACCCGGTCCGCCCCCGCAAAGGCCAGCCTGATCTGGTTCGGATCGGCGCCTGGAGCCACCACAAAGTCGTACTCGAGTTCCTGCTGGCTGCTGCCGTGGAAAATCAAGTCAATCCCCGGATAAACCTGCTGGTATTGCACCTTGCTGTAGGTGGCGATATTCGTTCGCCACCTCATCGGGTCGTTGCCTCGAAAGTAGTTTGCTTTCCCAGCAAGCTCGTCAGCCCCGGCCATTCGAGCGGAGGAGTCCGCCCCGATGAATCCCATGCGGATCAAGCCCGTGCCCAACGGCGCTGCCTCAAGCTGACTGTGAGGAGGCGCCCCGACCAACGTGGACGAATTACTCGTGGCGTCCCTGACACCACGCACCAGTGGACTGCTCTCATCCAACTCGGAATGACTCACTGCCAGGACGGCTCCGGCAGGGGTTAGATACAACGCATAGCCCCGGCCATGGGAAAGATAACGCACCGCCGGATCGCTCTGGCCCACGTTCGCCTCAAAATACATCGGCAACAAGGCCATTTTCGCCGCCGGACTGCCGTGGCCACACAGGGCGGTCGAAACAACAAAGGCAACTGCCAAGAGAACCAAACGCATTGATGTCTTCATGCTCTGCATCCTTCAAACGCGCAGATTGTATCCAGGATGTTACACTGTGCCGACGCGCCCCTGGTTCCAAGTTGCCGGCACGACCCAGTCTGCTGCTCTTTTGATTCCGTGCTTCTGGCTTAACGATCCCATTGCAACTTGGCTCCTTACGATTGTCAAGGGTTTCCCCCAGGCAACTCCTACGCCGGCGACCGGAAGCTACGGTGCCTTGGCGCAGAGTCACGCCCCACTTCATTCAAGGCCCCAATCGAACCCGGTAAAAGCGGTTGCTTGACGACCCCGGCGACGGATCGAGGAACCCAAACGGCATCACCGCGGGATTCGTCGTGACCAGGTCCGACCAGTTCGTCAGCGTCGTTGACGCCTGGAGCGTGTAATCCGGACCGATCAAGCCGTTGACCTGGATGCGCAACTGGTTGGTGGATCGCGGATCGCCGGACCGCGACGGTCGCCTTCGGCTTGGGTGGGGCGCGCGGCTTGCCGGCCTTCCTTCCCTCCCGCCATATCGTCCGACACGGACTCCAGCACGAAGATGTCTGCGAAAGCAGCCAAGCCACCTGCGTTCTCCAAAGCGAACCTGCCCTCGCCTGTTTCCCGCCTTTCTCTTCCATTGCACCGGACACCCGCAACAGGTAAAACTCCCCCATGTCTCCGTTGGAACTGAAACCAACGCACAAGCCGATTCAGAATTATTACTCGGCCCTGCGCCAGTTCGACGACCTGGGCGTCAGCCACGAAACCGCCGTCCGTTCCGCCTTCCAAGGCCTGCTCGACCACTGCGCCCGTCAGCACGATTGGACGCTCGTCCCGGAATGGGAAATCCGCCGCCCGCGCCAGCATCCCCTTCGCGTGGACGGCGCGTTGCTCGACAACTTCCGCCTCACGCACGGCTTCTGGGAAGCCAAGGACAGCCACGACGACCTTGCCGCTGAAGCTCGCAAGAAGTTCGCCCTTGGCTACCCGCGCGACAACATCCTCTTCCAGACCCCGCGCCGCGCGCTCCTCTTCCAGAACGACACGCTCGCCTTCGACGCCGACCTCACCCAGCCCACGGCGCTGATCGACACGCTGAAAGCCTTCTTCAGCTACACACCGCCCGCCTATACCGAATGGGAGCGCGCCGTCAGCGAATTCCAGGAGCGCGTGCCCGAACTCGCCCGCAGCCTCATCGAAATCCTCGAACGCGAGCGCCAGACCAACCGCCGCTTCACCCGCGCCTTTGCCGATTTCGCGGAACTCGCCCGCCGCTCCATCAACCCGAACCTCGCCGATGCCGCCGTCGAGGAAATGCTCATCCAGCACCTGCTCACCGAACGGCTGTTCCGCACCGTGTTCAACAACGCCGACTTCTCCCGGCGCAACATCATCGCCGCTGAAATCGAGAAGGTCATTGACGCCCTCGCTTCGCAGAGCTTCAGCCGCGCGGAATTCCTGAAAAAGCTCGACCGGTTCTACCTCGCCATCGAGCAGGCCGCCGCCACCACCGCCGACTTCTCGCAAAAACAGCAATTCCTGAACACCGTCTATGAGAAGTTCTTCCAGGGCTTCTGCGTGAAGGTGGCGGACACCCACGGCATCATCTATACGCCGCCGTCCATCGTCCGCTTCATGGTCCGCAGCGTGGCGGAGATTCTGGAAACGGAATTCGGCAAGACGCTCGGCTCGAAAGGCGTCCACATCCTTGACCCGTTCGTCGGCACGGGCAATTTTCTCGTGCATCTCATGCGCGAAATCCCGCGCACGGCCCTGCCGCACAAGTTCGCCCACGAATTGCACGCCAACGAAATCATGCTGCTGCCCTACTACATCGCCAGCATGAACATCGAACACGAGTACTACGAGGCCACCGGCCACTACGAACCCTTCGAGGGCATCTGCCTCGCGGACACATTTGGCACGGCGGAAGGGGAAACCGGTGAATTCGGGTTCTTCAACGAGGAAAACTCCGCCCGCGTCCAGAAGCAGAAGAAAGCTCCTATCTTCGTCATTCTTGGCAATCCACCCTACAACACCAACCAAGCCGACGAAAACGACAACAACAAGAACCGCAAGTATCCAGTCATTGACAAGCGCATCGCTACCACATATGCCGCCGATTCGAAGGCCACGCTCCGCAATAAACTTTCCGACCCCTACATCAAAGCATTCCGCTGGGCCTCAGACCGCATTGGCAATGACGGCATCGTGGCGTTCGTGACCAACAGCGGATTCCTTGACGGCATCGCTGCCGATGGAATGCGCAAGAATCTCGCCGAGGATTTCGACGCCCTCTACGTCCTCGATCTTGGCGGCAATGTGCGGAAGAACCCGAAGCTCTCCGGCACTACTCACAACGTCTTTGGAATTCAGGTCGGCGTCAGCATCAACTTCCTGGTGCGGAAGCGGGCTGACAAACGCAGGCAGCTCCCCAAGCCGTTCATCAGCTACGTAGCCATGCCAACACATTGGCGGCGCGGAGAGAAGTACCGCTTCCTTGACGACAAGAAAGACATTGCCCACTTCGAATGGCAGAAACTCCAGCCGGATGCCAAGTACAACTGGCTGCGGCAGGGTATGGCGGACGAATTCGAAGCCTTCCTACCGCTTGGCACAAAAATTGCCAAGCAGATGGAGGTCGGCGGTGAGGGAATCGTCTTCAAAAATTACTCGCTCGGAGTGGCGACGAACCGCGACGCTTGGGTCTATTCATTCAACCTCCCTGCGTTGCAGAGTCGCGTGTTGGCTTCCGTTGAAGCATATCAAGCCACCCTCGACCGCGTGAAACGGCAGCAGCCGAAAACGGCGGAGGAAGTCATCGACACCACAGACTCGCGCCTGAAGTGGACGCGCCAAGTGAAGGCTTCGTTGCTTCGCCATCAAGAGACTGCCTTTGACCTTGGCCATTTCCGCGTGGCCCTTTACCGGCCATTCACCAAGTTGCACCTATATTTCGATGACTTCTGGAATGAAGAGCGCTACCAGCAGCAGTTGTTTTTCCCAACGGCCAGAACGGAGAACCGGGCAATCGTTGTTTCTGACCACGGTTATCGCTCGCCGCACAGCACGCTGATGGTTGACGCGATTCCTGAGCTTCATCTTTGCGCGAGCACAGACGGCTTTCAATGCTTCCCCTTCTACACGTACGCCGCAGACGGGAGCGAGCGGCGGGAGAACATCACGGATTGGGCGTTGAAGGAATTCCAGACCCACTACGCCTCGCCGCGCGACGCTCGGCGCCCGCCACTCACGAAGTGGGACATTTTCCACTACGTCTATGAGCTGCTACATCAGCCGCAGTATCGCGAGCGTTATGCCGCCAACCTCCGCCGTGAACTGCCACGAATCCCCTTCGTCCCGGATTTCCACGCCTTCGCCGCCGCCGGCAAGCGCCTGGCCGAAGTACACGTTGGCTACGAACAGCAACCTGAGTATCCGCTCCACCGTCGCGAGAATCCCAACGCCCCGCTCAACTGGCGCGTGGAAAAGATGCGCCTCTCCAAAGACAAGTCATCCCTCACCTACAACGACTTCCTCACGCTGGACGGTATCCCGCCGGAGACGTTTGAATACCGGCTCGGCAACCGTTCCGCCCTCGAATGGGTGATTGACCAATACCAGGTAAGCACCGACAAACGCAGCGGTATCACCAACGATCCCAACCGCCCCGACGACCCCGAATACATCGTCCGCCTCGTCGGCCAGGTCATCACGGTGAGCCTGGAGACGGTGAAGGTGGTGAAGGCGTTGCCCGATTTGGGAAAGTGACGTGCCCATGGCAAATCCTGAGCATCTAGTGTAGTGTATCGTAAATGACTAGACATATTATCGGCGGTTTTTCCGTTTTTTCCTTCTAGACCAACCTGATTTGATCCCTTCCAACCTTTGCCGTGCCC
>Ga0187878_1003420_pt1 | contig 13136 bp, 10 predicted proteins | sample June2016WEW_17_1_FD_132979 | JGI IMG/M metagenome (GOLD analysis project Ga0187878, IMG submission 132979) | Peatland microbial communities from SPRUCE experiment site at the Marcell Experimental Forest, Minnesota, USA - June2016WEW_17_150 | ecosystem: Environmental > Terrestrial > Soil >...
CGGCTATAGGCCGCCGGTACCGGCGGCCTATAGCCCCCTGGTTGCAGCAAAGCAGATCTCACAGCCTCAAGCTGTGATGTAGACTCTCTCACTTGCGGTGGTACAAAATCTCGGGCAGCTCACGTTGCTCGGCCATCAGTCCTTGCGAGTGACGGAGCGGCACTACGCGCCGTGGGTGCGGGCCAGACAGGAACAGTTGGAGGCCAGTGTACGCCGGGTTTGGGCGCTTGATCCGGTTGTGTCTGCGGCAACGAAGGGTACACGCGGGGTACACGGAAAACCTGAGCGGGTCAACTGAATGAAAGAAAAGCACTTAAAATGGTGGAGGCGGGGGGAGTCGAACCCCCGTCCGAAGAGGCTAACGGTTAGAAGCCTACATGCTTATCCCGTTCGCTTCCTGCTTTCGCCCACGGCCCTCAGGAACGAGCAATAACGGACCGCCGACTAGCCTGCCTCACCTTTCGGCGAGTATCTCGTCTGCGGTTCTCAGGCGGCCAACCGCAAGCCAGCCCGCTGATCGACGCCTCTTTCCGCCCTGCGGGCCTGACGGAGGAGACGGCCACCTAATTAATTAGGCAGCGTAGGCATACTGCGTGTTGGCAGTTGTCTTTGTTCCACTCCGATTACGGGTGGTGTGGACCCCCGGCATGCCTTCTAAGCGCAAGCGCTCCCGTCGAAACCGGTACGCCCCCACGTTCCATTTCAGATTACGCCCCGCTTTCGCCGGTGTCAAGAAGATCGCCCGGCGTAGGGCTCAGCTCCCCGATGGCTGTCTCTCCCTCTGTCCGCAAAGCAAGGGCCAACAGGAACATGGGAGTTGACACGCGCCCATTAGCCTGTACCATAAGGGGGAACAAAAGCTATCGAATCGAGGTGCTACCCTTGGCGGAGATGCAACAGAACCCGATTCCCGAACTGGTCAATCAAGCGCGTGAGCGGCTGGCTCAGCAGTTACGCGCGCCCGCGGAGCAGTTGCAGAAACTCGAGCAGGGCTTGCAGGAATTGCGCAGCCAGTACCAGCAGTTGGAGGAAGCTGTCCAGCAGCAGCTCGACCTCCTGGCCAAGGTGGAGCTTCCGGCCCCGCCTGCCCCTGTCGCCGATGCTTCGCTGGAGAAGGTGCTGGCAGCAGTGCGTGACCTGATCACCGCGACGTTGCCGGAGCAGGTGCTGGAAGTGCTCACCCAGGACGCCGCGGAGCTGGGTGTGCGGGCCGCGGTATTCGATATCCGAGGCAAGGCCGCCTGGGGATCCTCCGCGAGGGGGTTCGGCGCTGGCCTTACCGACAAAGTCTTTCGAGGGCTGGTAGTCCCGCTGAGCCAGGACAATCCCTTCCGGACCTGCTTCGAAACCGGCGGGCACGTGGACGTGAGCGTTGACCTGCTGAAGAAAAACCGCAATATCCTCGACAAGCTCCGGCCCAGTTCTGGCGATCCTATCTTGCTTCTGCCCATTCGTTCTGCGGGCTCGGTTTCGGCGATCTTCTATGTGGATGCGGGAGGCACGAAGAAGGAATTGCCCATTGACGCCGTGAAGATTCTGGCTGAATTTGCGGGGGCGCAGCTTGACCGGCTGATGGCTTTGAGCGGCGGCATTTCTGCCCCGGCAGAGGTGGCTAAGGCCGAGCCGGAGCCGGTTGAGGTGGTGGCAGAGGAGCCGGGGCGCGAGGCGCCAATCGCGACGATTGAAGCCGAGCCCGTTGAGGCGCCGGCCGCCGAAGCTTTGCCGACCCCGGTGCTCGGCGAGACTGTTCCTGTGGAACCAGCCCCGCCACCTCCGCCCGCTCCAGCAGTCGAGGAACCTGCCGTGGCGGCACCTCGGGTAGAAGAAGCCGTGGTTGCCCCTCCGCCTCCAGCCGCGCCCGCAGTGGGGTTCGACCTATCCCAACTCAGTGAGACTGAGCAGAAGATCCACCGGGACGCCAAGCGGTTTGCCAAGCTGCTGATCTCTGAGATCGAGCTGTACAACAAGGCCAAGGTTGCGGATGGGCGGAAGAACAGCGACCTCTACAAGCGCCTGAAATCGGACATCGACCGCAGCCGCCAGACGTACGAGAAGCGTTTCGGCAAGACGGTGGGGAAGCAGTACGACTACTTCCACGAGGAGTTGGTGAAGACGCTGGCCGGCAACGATTCGTCCCTCTTGGGGCCGGAATATCCCGGCCCTTCGGTTTGAGACCCCGCGATCAAATCCTGACCGGCCTTTGCTTGGGGCTGGTCTATCTTTTCTCCGTGGCCTCGCTACGGGCGGAGGCTGACCCGCTCGGCGGGCGACTGCGGCAGCTCGCAGCTCGGGCGGCGGAGAAACGCAATTGGGCCCCGCTGCGCCACTATGCGGTGTCGGCGCCTGACTCCGAACGACGCGGTCAGGCCTACCTTGTGCTCGGCTACCGGGAATACGAAGCGGCCGAATATCCGACTGCCGCGGACGACCTGCGCCAAGCCTCAGAGACGGGCTTTTCGCTGGCCGACTTTGCCAAGTACTACAGGGCGCTGGCCGCCCGCCAGGCGGGTCAATCCGGCCAAGCCCTTGAGGCCCTGGACGGCTATGCCGAGCGCTATCCCACCAGTGCGCTGCGGGTCGAAGCCCTGGCGCTCGTGGCAGAGCTGTGGCTGGAAGCCGGTCAGCCCGAGCGGGCCATGGACGCGCTGGCAGCCGAGCCCCGGGTTCGACAACAGCCGCCGTTGGCTCTCCTGCTGGCACAGGCGTACTGGGACGCGAAACGGCCCGCAGAAGCCGCCCGGCGCTTTCAGGAGGTGTACTACGCCTTTCCGGCCGCCGCCGAGGCAAAAGCCGCAGCGGATGCTCTGAATCGGCTCCGGGCGGAGTTGGGAGCGAATTTCCCGCAGGCGACGCAGGAAATCCAGACGGCGCGTGCCGAACTGCTCTCGGTCAAAGCGGGGCCGACGGACGCCCTCGCCGAATACGACACGCTGCTTCAAGCCTATACGGATAGCCCATTCGTGCCGCGCTGGAAAGTCGGGCGAGCGCGATGTCTGGTGCGGCTCAGACAGGCCGAGCAGGCCGTCGCATCCCTGCCCGACAGTTTCCCGGCCAACCCGGAAACGGACGCGCAGCGCCTGGCAACGCTCGTCGAGGCCCACCTCCAAAGGGCTGACCTGCCCGCGATGTTCCGGGCCCTGGACCAGCTTCGCGCGCTTTACCCGCAATCGGCTTCCTACGCTGCGGCCCTTTCCCTGGCGGGCAATTACTTCGTGCGAGAGGGTGATTGGAAGACGGCGTCCGATTGCTACCAACCCTTGGCCGACGGCTTCCCCGGTTCCGATTTCGCTCCCGACGCAAGTTGGCGCGTGGCCTGGGCCCACTACATCCAGAGGGATCTGGCTGCGGCGACATCTGCCTTTGCGAACTACGTCACACGCTATCCGGACGCGCTGCACGTCCCCGGAGCCCTGTACTGGCTGGGCCGGATGGCAGCGGAGCGCGGAGCGGCGCCCGAAGCTCGCGCCCTGTACACGGCGCTCGAGACGCGGTTCGTGCATAGCTACTATGCGCTCCAAGCCGAGCAGCGACTCAGCGAGATGGACTCCGAGCCAGCGCCGGAAGCCAAGAACGGAGACTCCCAGCCGCTGACGCCCGTGGCGGCGTTGGCGCACCAACTCCCGCCGCGCCCGCCCTCGCCTGTCCCGGCGTGCCCGCCGGCCACGCCCAGCGAGGACCTGCGACCATTCCTCGTGCTTCAGGGGCTGAGCCTTGAGAATCTCGGCGAACAATACCTGCTGGCCATGCTGGCAGATCGTCCGGAGGCGACCGAGTTGCTTCTGGCTCTCGGCCGGCTCCGAGCGGAACAGCGCAATCCCAGCGCCGCGCTGCTGGACGCCAGGCGGGCTGTGCCCAGGTACGCGGAGTATGAGTTCTCCGAGATCCCGCCGGAGGTTTGGAACCTGCTCTATCCCCGGGACTACTGGCAATTGGTCAAGCGGCAGGCGCGCGCCAACGGGCTGGACCCGTACATGGTGATGGGTCTGATCCGCCAGGAGTCGGCGTTCAATCCTCGAGCCACTTCGTCCGCGAATGCGCGCGGCCTGATGCAAATCCTGCCGCAGACCGCCAGTCGCACCCGGCGCGGGCGTGCTCGCGAGGCGCCTAGGCTCTACGATCCCGCCTACAATGTGCGCTTCGGTTGCCGCTACCTCCGCGACCTCCTCAAGGCGTTTGAGGGCAGTTTCGAGCAGGCGCTCGCCGCCTACCATGCGGGCGACTTTCGCGTTAAGGACTGGCTGGGCAAGAACTCCTTCCGCGAGCCCGCGGAGTTCACGGAGACCATTCCCATCCCCGCCACGCACGCTTACGTGGAAGCGGTCCGGCGCGACGCGGCCATCTATCGCCAGTTGTTGAGTGGCACGGCGAAGTTCGCCCGTTGCCGCTGACACTCGGCGGTCAGCCGCCGCCCGTCGTGAGGTGCCGCCCGCGAAACAAGCGCAACGGGTTTCGCTTTTTCGGCGGGCTGTGTTACGATGATGCACTCCAGAATCGATGGCGGAGTCTGGCAAAAGCGTACGATGAGTAGCAGCACGACAGTCCAACCTACGGTGAACTACCTGGTGCCTCCCGACACGGCGATCGAAGCGAAGGGCGAAGGCCCGGCCTGCGAGCTGGGCGCCTTGGCCGGCAAGCCGGTCCTGGTGGTCCTGCGCCTCGCCGAGATCATCGAGCAGCAATCGCTGCACGTGTCGATCTGGGGTTCCGCGGATGGGAAGGCCTGGGGCGACCAGGCGCTGTTCTGGTACCCGCAGAAATTCTACCGCGGAGTGATACCCGCCGCCCTGGACCTGCGCCAGCGCCCGGAGATCAAGTTCTTGCAGGCGCGCTGGGACGTGAACCGCTGGGGCCGCGGCTATCCTCGTCCTTTCTTCCAGATTGCCATCGAAGTTCAGGAGCTCGCTGTCGGTTAGCGAGACGCAAGCGCGAGGTTGACTCCGGTGGAACCAGAGGACCGCGAGTACGTTACCCCTGAGATCGATAAGCGCCAGCACCGCCGTGCGCAATTGGTGACCCAGGTCCGGTGCGATGCCCTGGGCCGCGACGAGTTCTTGCTCACGCGCGACGTGAGCGTGGGCGGTATGTTCGTCACCACGAAAGACCCTTTTCCCGGGGATTCCGAAGTTACCCTCTCGTTCAGTTTGCGAGCGGGCGAGCCGCTCATCGCTTCTCGGGGCAAGGTGATGTATTCCCTCCGGGGCATCGGGATGGGAATTGCGTTTGTTGGCCTGAGCGAAGAAGCCCGCCAAGCCTTGCAGAAATTTGTGGACGAAGCCGCCTGAATCCTGCCATTCTTCCTCTCTAACCTTTCCGGGGGAACCGATGAAACCTGTGGCCATTCTTGCCGCCATCCTTGCCTGCAGCGCAGGGGCGTGGGCGCAGAAACCTGAGCAGGCCCAGCCTGAAGCGAAGCCGCCCGCGCCTGCGGCGACGCCGCAGACGGAAACGGCGGGCGGGGCGCAACCCGCGCCGGCTGCTCCGGCGGGCGACGGGTATCTCACGCCTGCGCAAGTGAAAGAACTGCTGCACAAGGTCTGGCTGGCGGATTATCGCATCAATGACCTGCTCAGCGAAGTGCATCCGGAGCGCTGGAAGCTCTCCCCGGCGGTGCGCAACCCCTTCCAGCAGACGCTCGAAACGCTTCGCGCGCAACTGGTGGCCCTTGACGGCTGGCGCACCCAGCTCGAAACGCGGCCCGACAGCATGTACCTGGGGTATATGACCTACGCCGCGATGGACGCGGTCTTGCCGCGCCTGGATGGCGTGGCGCGCAGCATCGCCCAGCATGAGAACGCCAGCCTCGGCGCCCAGTTCAGCCAGGCAGGCAATCAGCTCTTTGATTTGCAGCAAACGTTGGGCCTCTATCTTGGCGCCCTGCTGCGCAACCAGGACCAGGTCCTGCAAGCCATGCAGAGCAACCTGGCCGCTTGCCAGAATGAGTTGGGCTACGCCCTGCGTGCCCGGCCGGTAACGGCCAAGCCTGTGAAGAACGTCATCACCCGGTACCAGGGACGGCGGCCCTCGCCCCGCGCTTCGGGCGGTGCCGGCCGGACTGCGCCGAAGTCCGCCGCCCCACCTGCCAAACCCACGCCCAAGAAGTAGCGGCGGCCTTCAGGCCGCCACCTCGGCCTATTCCGACCCTAGGTAGCGGCGGCCTTCAGGCCGCCAGTTGATTCTCCGGCCGTGCGCCCCCACTATTCGGCCAGCGCGAAATTCACGTCGATCTCGGTCACGACCTCGACGGGCTCGCCGTTGAGTAGCGTGGGCTGGTAACGCCAACGGGCTACCGCTTCGCGCGCTGCGTTCACCAGCAGCGGATGCCCGGCCAGCACCCGCAAGTTCTGAATCCTCCCGTTCGTGCTAATCACCGCTTCCAGTCGCACCGTGCCCTGAACGCGCGCCATGCGGGCGAGCGGCGGATAGTCGGGCATGGGCCGCGAGATGGCCCGGGCGGCTTCCACCTGGCCGCCCACGCGGATTTGCGTTGGCTTGCTGGGCTTCAACGGCGCAACAGGCGGCGGAGGGGACGTCTGGGCGGTCCAGAAGGCGCCGACTGGAATGCCGCCTTTCGTTCCGTCCGGAACACCGCCCAGGACGCACTCCGGGCAAACCGCGCCGGGGCCTTCGAGCGGCTCGGGCTCGTCGATGAATTGCCCGACGGTGTCGGGAATTCGCGTGGGTATCACCAGCGCGCCCGGGCGCGCCGGCTGCGGTCTTCTCGCGGCAGCGGACTTCGCGGTCGCAGGCGGTGGCGGCGGAGGCGGAGGCGAAGGCACGAATACCCATTGCCTTTTCAGTTCGGCTAGGCTCAGGGCTTGCGTGTGGACCAGCGGGAACAGGACCAGCGCGCCCACCAGGGCAGTCTCCACCAGATAAGCGATCGGGACCGTCGCCCGCCAACCCGAAGTGTCCACGAGCGTCCGCTCGAACATGGCACACCTCCCCGCGGCGGTCCTCACACCGCCGGCGTCCCGCGCCCGCCGCGCTTCGCCCGCCACGCCCTTTCTCTCTCCGCTTGTATTGACACCAAAGGGTATGTAGATGTTCCAATCTTATTAGAGTTGTAACTGCCTGAAAGTAGGCCGTCGGGGGTGAGAGGGGGGGGGCGAGCGTGGCGGAGTGGGAGTGGAGCGTCCCTGGCGTATGTTTACGCTTTTGCAAACTCAACTTCAACTTACGCACTGCGTCTAACCCACCGTGTTTTCAATGACATTCCGACATGGCAGACGTAAGCGCTGTGTTTTCAAGAACATTCCGGCATGGCTGTAGAAGCCACCGATCACGGTCTTTTGTTTTCAATAAGATCCAGGCTCTACACCGTGCAAATTTAAAGTTACTACGATATTTGCGCAAAGCGAGCCTTTATTATAGGCAACATGTATAGCTAACTGTCTTCGCGTCGCCCTTTGCGGTTAGGGGAGACGCCGGCCGCCTCCTCCGGCTACCGTGCGCGCTGAGCTTTCGAACAACTATAGCCTAGCACGCTTTGGCTTCCGTGTCAAGAGCCATAATGTCCGCCATAGCCAGGACCCAGTGGCCCCGAGTCGGGAAAGGGAAGGGAACAATAAGAATCTAGGAGTGTCTTGCTTCTCCGACGGGCGGCGAGTCTGTGCGAGAAGCGCTCGCATTCATGCGGCTCCGCCGCTGGGTTGTGCGGAAAGGCTCTGCCTTTCCGGAAAGCAGGCCAAACAATCAAATAGTTAGATGCCTTGCTGCGGAAAGCCGGAGGCTTTCCGCACAGCCAGGCGGCACCGCCGCTCGTTGTCAGCCTACCTGCGACCTACCACCATTGAGTAAAAGCCGCAGACCTGAAGAACAGGTGTGCGCTACATGACCTTCTCCAACTCGCTCGCGGCGGAATCGATGAGCGCGGCTTCGCCCTCGAGGATTTTGCCCACGCGCGCCACCTGCTCATCGGCTTCTTTCCATTTCTTCTGCTCGATGGCCTCGCGCACGCCGGGAATAGTCTTGACGCCGTAACCCGTATAGGCGCCGGGAGCATAAATTTGATGTTTGAACCACGGCCGTCCGGGCAGTCCCTCGGGGCTGGTGAGTTGGCGCTCGCTTTCGATGAGCTTGGCATTCACCGTCCGCAGGGGAGCGCGGGCCAACGCCGCCCCGCCATTCTCATGGGCTTTGGCCCAGGCCTTTTGATAGCGCTCAGCGCTGCGCGTGAGCAGATCCAGGGCATTGTCGAGGGGAGCGAAATTGATGTAGGGCGGAACCTCTTCTGGCGGGGGCGGGACGAAGACCTTTTTCGGGTCGGCGGTGGCGGTGAAGACTCCTTCCTCGATCTGCCGGTTGCGCTCGCGGACTTCGTCCTGCTTGGTCTTGAGCAGCTTCTTGAGGTCATCCGCGTATTTGTGGACCGTGTCGGCAAAGCTCGAGAAATCGAAAGGCAGTAGTTCCGCGTCCGCCAGGCGCATCACGGCCGTGCCTACGGTCTGGGCCAGGGCGCGGCCGTAAGTGAAGTCGGTATCCGAAAAGTGGGTGTACCAATAGAAGTCGTCGTAGATGGAGTGGTAAATCCCGCCGTCGTCCTCGCCGCCGTACCCGAGGTTCAGCGAGGCCACCCCCAGGTGGTCGATAAAGGCCGTGTAGTCGGAGCCGGAGCCGAGCGCACCGATGCGCCAGTCGGGCCGGGAGCGCGCTTCCGCGCGTTCTTCGGGCGACTCAGCCTCCGCGATGCGCTGCAATTGCCGGCGTTTCCAGACGGGGATTTGTTTCTCAGGATCAGTGATATCGCGGGCCACGCCATTGACGAACCTCTCGAGCGTGTGCGAGCCGCCCGCGTAGAAATACCCGCGGCCGTTGGAGTCGGTGTTGAGATAAGCGACGGCGTGCTGGCGCAGTTCGTCGGCGTGGGCTTCGGCCCACTCGGTCGAGCCCAGCAGCCCTTCCTCTTCTCCATCCCAGGCGCAGTAGATGATGGTGCGCTTAGGCTTCCAGCCTTGCTTGAGCAGTGCCGCGAGCGCGCGAGCCTCTTCCATCTCCGCGGCCATCGCCGAGACGGGATCCTCGGCGCCGTTCACCCAGGCATCGTGATGGTTGCCGCGCACAATCCATTCGTCGGGATAGACCGAGCCGGGAATCTTCACGATGACGTCGTAAATCGTTTTGATGTCCCAGTTCGCTTTCACTTTCAGATGAACCTTCGCGGGGCCGGGGCCAAGGCGATAGGTAATGGGCAGCGCGCCTCGCCATTCGGCGGGAGCCACGGGGCCCGTGAGCGCGGCCAGCAGCGGCTGCGCGTCGCCGTAGGAAATGGGCAGGGTCGGAATCTTCGTGAATACCTTCACTTCGCTCAGCGGCAGCCGTTTGGCGTCTTTCGTCGCGCCGATGCCGGGCGTCAGCGGATCGCCGGGGTGAATCACCATGTCCATGACGCTGCCGCGCTGCACGCCATCGGACGGACGAAACGCGCCCGCCGGGAAGACTTCACCTTCGTAGTAGCCGTCGTCCTTGGGGTCAGAGTAGATCAGGCAGCCAATCGCGCCGTGCTCCGCCGCGACCTTCGGCTTTATCCCGCGCCAGGAGGCCCCGTAGCGGGAAATCACGACGGCGCCTTTGACGGAAACGCCCAGGCGTTCAAGTCTCTCGTAGTCTTCCGGCACGCCGTAATTGACGTACACCAACGGCCCGGTCACGTCACCGTCGGCGGAGTAGGCGTTGTAAGTGGGCAGTTGCTCGCCGTGCTGGCTGGAAGTGGGGTCCACAGCAACCGTCGGCTCCTGGAGCTTGGCGACGAATTTCGTGGGCTCGACCAGTTCCACCGCGCGCTCCTTGGGCGTCGGGAAAAGAACTTCAAACGTCTCGATCTGCGCGTCCAGGCCCCATTCCTTGAACCTGGCGAGAATCCACTCGGCATTGTCCTTGTCATAAGCCGAGCCGACATGATGCGGGTGCGCTGCCATGCGCTGGACATACTCGCGCAAATTCTCGGGGCTGGGAATCGCCTGAAACTTCGCTTCCCATTCGCGCTCGAGGCGCGCCGCCTCGTCCGAGTACCCACCCAGCGCCGGCGCCGGGCCGGTCTCGGCCGCGCTCATCACCAGACCCATCATCACAAATAGAACTACCAGTACTAGACGACGCATGAGACCTCCTTGGAACTGTGACGCCTGCCGTCAGGCGAGCACGTGCCGCTCTGGAGAGTCTGGATGAAAACAGGCTGACAACGAGCGGCTGTGCCGCCCCGCTGTGCGGAAAGCCTCCGGCTTTCCGCAGCAGGGCATTTAACTATTTAATCCTTTGGCCTGCTTTCCGGAAAGGCAGAGCCTTTCCCCACAGCCCAGCGGCCGAGCCGCACGCATGCAAGTGTTTTTCACCCAGACCTAAAGACTACCGCTATGCTGTTGTCTCTGCCAGGCTCTTGTCAAGAATCTTCAGCGCCGCGTCGATGTCGGCCTTCGAAATATTCAGCGGGGGCGACATGCGGATGACGTTGCCGTAAAGCCCGCCCTTACCAACGATCATCCCGTTAGCCCGCAAGCGTTCCAGAACCTGATTGACCAGTTCCGTCGCCGGCTCTTTCGTCTGGCGGTCTTTGACCAGCTCGATCCCCTGCAACAAGCCCATGCCGCGGACGTCGCCGATGACCGCGTGTTTTTCCTTGAGAGCTTCGAGCCCCTGACGGAAGTGCGCGCCGACCTCGTGCGCGTTGTCCATCAGCCGTTCTTCCTCGATGAGGTCAATCGTGGCCTTGGCAGCGACGCAGGTGACGGGATTGCCGCCGAAAGTGGAAATGGTCAAGCCCTTGTAGGCGTCGGCGATTCCCGCCCGCGTGATGGTGCAGCCGATGGGCACGCCGTTGGCCATGCCCTTGGCGCAGGTGATGAAATCCGGCTCGACTTCCCAGTGCTCGATGCCGAACCACTTCTTGCCCGTGCGCCCGAAGCCCGCCTGCACCTCGTCGGAAATGAGCAGCCCGCCGTAGTTGCGGACGATGTTGGCGACGATCTTGAAATATCCCGGCGGGGGCACGACCACGCCACCCACGCCCTGGATGGTCTCCACCAGCATTCCCGCCACGGCGCCGCAAGTGGAGGTCTTGATGACTTCCTCGACGTCCTTCGCGCAGTGGAGTTCGCAGCTCGGATAGCTCAGCGCGTACGGGCAGCGGTAACAGTACGGTCCGGGCGCATGTACGATCCCGTAAGGAATCACGCCGGCCTTGCGCCAAGTATGTATTCCGGTCAGCGATTTCGTGAGTTGCGAGTGTCCACTATAGCCGTGCCGCAGGGCGACCACTTCGTAATTGCCCGTGTAGATGCGCGCGCTCAGCACCGCCACTTCGTTCGCTTCCGTGCCGCTATTGGTGAAGAAACATTTCTGGAGCTTTCCCGGAGTGATCTGCGCCATCTTCTCAGCCAGCGCCACGATGGCCTCGGTGGGAAACAGCGTCGAGGTGTGCTGGACGCGATCAATCTGGGCCTTGACCTTCTCCGTCACCTTCGGGTTCGCGTGGCCCACGCTGATGGTGACGATCCCGCCGAGGAAGTCCAGATACTGGCGACCTTCCAGGTCGTACACGTATTGCCCCTTGGCGTGATCAATCACGAGCGGGTCTTTGAAGTAGGTCGTGATGCACTTGAACATGTACTGCTGATGTTTGCGGATGATTTCGTCTTTGGTCATGGTTGTCCTCAACAGCCTTCAGCCATCGGCTTTCAGCCGCCAGCCGCAGGATTGTGCCAGCCGGAGCATTGTAGCGCAAGGTCTGTTTTTCGGCCTTGCGGCGTGGATTAGTGATTCTAGTCGAGGTTGGATGAGACCACAGGATGGAGACGCCGCGGGTCTGCGATTCTCAACCCAAGGCAGACCTTTGAAGAGCTGCGTCGCCTGAGGCTGACAGCCGATTCAGGTTGCCACGGCCAGCAGCTTCTCCACAGCCTTGGGAAGTTCGATGGGCGCGAAGAAGTCTTCAGGGTAGAGGTAGTCGTCTCCCGACTCGTCAACGATCCGGAGCAGGTGGCGTCCTTCCACGCTCGGGTCGGGGAGTGCCTGGTAGAGCTTGCGAAGCTCCAAGGATACTTCGTACCCCTCGTTTCGCACACAGATCACGTATCGCAGTTCTTTCGCTCTCTTGCTCATAGTCTAATCAATCAGGCGTTTGACTTTCAGTTCCTTCTTACCTATGCCATGAGCCTCGTACCAGTGTATCTCAGCCTTGCATATCGTACCATCAGGCAGCCGAACTGTGCCAACGCCCTTCAACTTTCGCCAGCCGCCTTTTCCATAGTGCTTCTTCAGACGTGCGACCTCCCGGATGGCGCTGCCGGCGGCGATTGTTTCGATGGTCGTGATGTCACCAACGAGTTCGAACCACATTTGCGGCCACGGTTGCGCAACGGCGCTCGCAGACCCCTGCTACAGCGTTGAACCCTCAACTCTTGACTCTCAACTCTCGACTACTTCAAGTACTTATCCAGCCACCCGAGCACGGTCTTGTACCACAGTTGGCTGTTCTGGGGTTTCAGAACCCAATGGCCTTCGTCGGGGAAATAGAGCAGGCGCGAAGGCACACCGCGCCGCTGGAGCGCCGTGAAGAGCTGGAAGGCCTGACCCACCGGCACGCGGTAATCCAACTCGCCTTCGACCACGAGCATGGGCGTCTGAATGTTCTGCACGAAGTTGGACGGCGAAGCCTTCTCGCGCAGTTCGGCCCCCCGCTTTTCCCAGGGCGACCCCTTGAACTCCCACTCGTCGAACCACAGTTCTTCGGTTTCGCCGTACATGCTGCGGTTGTCGTAAACGCCGTCGTGCGAAACCAGCGCCTTGAAACGGTTGGTGTGGCCGGCAATCCAGTCGATCATGTAACCGCCGAAGCTGGCCCCCGCCGCACCGATCCGCGTCTTGTCAACATAGGGCAGAGACTCGAGGTAGTCCGTGGCGGCCATCACGTCTTCGTAGCAGGCGCCGCCCCAGTCGCCGGAAATCTGCTCGACGAATTTCTGACCGTACCCCGTAGAGCCGTGGAAGTTGGTCATCAGCACGACGTAGCCGTGCGCGGCGAACATCTGGGCATTCCAGCGATAGCTCCAGGCATCGTCCCAGGCGCTTTGCGGCCCGCCGTGAACGAGCATCAGGCCCGGGTATTTCTTGCTCGCATCGAAACCCGGTGGCTTGACGAGCAG
>Ga0187878_1003423_pt1 | contig 13131 bp, 11 predicted proteins | sample June2016WEW_17_1_FD_132979 | JGI IMG/M metagenome (GOLD analysis project Ga0187878, IMG submission 132979) | Peatland microbial communities from SPRUCE experiment site at the Marcell Experimental Forest, Minnesota, USA - June2016WEW_17_150 | ecosystem: Environmental > Terrestrial > Soil >...
AAACCGTACGTCTCGTGATACTTTGACCAGGTCACGCCATAGAAGGGGATGCTGCCCGAATACTTCTCGCCGGAGATATACTCGTCGCGAACGGCGAAGGTGCCAATTCCACCCTGGAGAGTGAGTCCCCCGCCAAACAGCGATCGGGACCCCGTCGAGTCTTGAGCCGACACACAGGTGCACGTGGTCAGCATTACCACTATTTGCAGCGCATAATTGTAGGTTCGCATTTGTCTTGTCATTGGATTTTGGATCGCAATCTTCGACTTGAGGGGGGAAGTCGAAACGGTTGAGTAGGCCTATGCCGACTAAGGTAGTCTATTTGGGGAGAATGTCAAGAAGGGCAGGGCAAGGATGGAGAAGCGAGGGCAATGACGAATAATCGAACATCGAATAATGAATGTCGAACTGAGGTTTGGCGGGGGTACAAAGAAAGATGACCGGCACCCACTCTGCAAAACGCGTGAAGTGACGGTCATTTGCAATGACTTCAGAAATCATGAACGTGCATAAGCCCCGGGTTTCCAACCCGGGGTGCATCTCAGATCTTCGGTCCTGCCTTGATCACCTCCGGCGGACAGCCGGATTCGAACTTCTTAAAGTTCTCGACGAACCGGGAGGCGAGTTGTTTGTATTTCTGCATGTACACCTCTTTGCTCGGCCACGAAGCGGAAGGATCCAGGATGTTTGCCGGCACGCCCTCACAAGTCTTCGGAACACTGAAGCCAAACACCGGATCAGTCACGAACTCCACATCCAACAGCTCTCCTGTCAACGCCGCTTCCAGGAGACGTCGCGTATACCGAATGCTGATACGTTTCCCGACTCCATACGCCCCGCCAATCCACCCTGTGTTCACCAGCCAGCAATTGGAACCGTATTTCAGGATCTTCCTCTTCAGAAGATCAGCGTAGAACGAGGGGTGATGGACCATGAACGGAGCCCCAAAACACGTGCTGAACGTCATCTCGGGCTCTTTGCCCAACCCGACTTCCGTCCCTGCAATCTTTGAAGTGTAGCCGGAAATAAATTGATACATCGCCTGATCGGGCGAGAGTTTCGCGATCGGCGGCATCACTCCGGAGGCATCGCACGTCAGCAATATAATGCTCTTCGGGTGTCCTGCCATCTTCTCCGGTATCGCATTGCTGATATACTCAAGCGGATAGGAGGCACGCGTGTTTTCTGTTATTGACTCATCATCCAGATCTACCATGCGCGTCACCGGATCATACACGACATTCTCCAGTATCGTCCCGAACATCCTGGTTGTAGCGTAAATCTGCGGCTCTGCCGACGCGGAGAGCCGGATCACCTTCGCGTAACATCCTCCTTCGATATTGAACACTCCCTCATCGCTCCAGCCATGCTCGTCATCGCCGATAAGCCCGCGTTTCGGGTCGGCAGACAGCGTCGTTTTCCCTGTCCCTGAGAGTCCGAAGAATATCGCCGAATCCCCCTCCTTCCCTACGTTTGCAGAGGCGTGCATCGACATGACGCCGTCGAGCGGTAGGACGTAATTGAGAATAGTGAAGATAGACTTCTTGATCTCTCCAGCGTATGCCGTGTTGCCGATAAGACAAAGCTTCTGTGAAAAGTTGAGGACGATGAATGTATTCGCATTCGTCCCGTCGATCTGGGGCATCCCCTTGAACGATGGGACTGCGAGAACGGTGTATTCGGGAATGTGGCGACGGTATTCTTCGTTTGTCTTCGGCAAGATGAACATGTTGCGCGCAAACACCGCATGCCATGCATGCTCACAGATGATGCGAATGGGCATCCTGTAGTTCGGGTCTGCTCCAGCATAACAATCCTGCACAAACACATCCCTCCCCTGGAGAAAACCTTGCATGCGGTTGAAGAGGTCATTGAACTTTTCGGGACTGAACGGCCGGTTGTATTGTCCCCACCAAATTTTGTCTTCCGTCGAAGATTCTTTTACCACGAACTTGTCGTTCGCTGAACGGGCAGTGTGCTTACCGGTATTTGCGACGATCGGGCCCATGTGCGTGATGCGGGCTTCTCTCCTGAACGCTATCTCTTCATACAAAGCTTCGGTCGGTAAATTCCAGTACGCCAGCCGCAGGTTCGACAGGCCGTGGTTCTCGAGCCCGTAATCGCTTTTCAGCGCGGAGGCTTCACTTTGAGCCGGGGTTTTGATGTCAAGAATATTGTTCATTTCCAATCCCTCACTATTTTGCGATCGCCAATATAGATTTCATTGGGTGAGTTGGGGTCGAGAGCCCATTTGATGCGCTCAACGCCTTCCGTGACGTCCTTGACCGAGCCGGCATAGCTGAGGCGGAGATGCCCTTCCATGCCGAATTCCTTGCCGGGCACGGTGACCACAAGCGCCTTCTTGAGCAGCAGCTGCGAGAGCTTGACGGAGTCGTTTGAGTACGCGCGGAAATCAGGTAAACAATAGTACGTTCCGTTCGGTTTCGTGATCTTCACGCCCGAGAAAGAATTCAGCTCCTGCATCATAACATCCCGGTTATTTTCGAGCGTCATACGGAGCATCTCGATGTGGCTCTGAAGTCCGGTTAGAGCTCCTTCCGCCGCGGCCTGAAGAAGAACCGAGACGGTGGTTGTAATCTGCCCCTGGACGTTTGTCATAATCGTTATGAGCTCTCTCGGCGCGATCGCCCAGCCGACCCGGAAGCCGGTCATACCATACAGCTTTGAGACGCCATTGACAACGATAATGTGGCTCGACTCGAGGTCCTTCTTCGTGAATATGTAACACGCAGGCCATTTCTTCCCATCAAAGATGAGCTTGTGATAGATGTCATCCATGATGATGAAGATCCCCTTCTTCTCGCAGTACTCGATGATCTGCGCGATGAACTCCTCCGAGTACACTACTCCCGAAGGATTGTTGGGACTGTTGATGATGATCGCTTTCGTGTAGGAGCTGACCACCTTCAGGATGTCTTCCATCCTCGGATAGAAACCGCCGTCTTCCGGTTTCACGATCACCGGCACGCCGTACACCATTCGCACCATCTCGGGATAGCTCACCCAGTATGGCGCGAGGATGATCACTTCATCCTGCGGATTGAGAATCGAGTAGAGGATGTTATACACCGATTGCTTAGCCCCGGCGGAGACGATGATATTTTCCGGAGCGACGATCTTGTCGTAGTTCTCCTCGGTGTACTTGATGATCGCTTTCTTGAGAGAAGGCGTTCCGTCCGCCGGCGTGTACTTCACATCACCCGTATTGAGTTTTGCCGCCGAGCTCAGGATCGCGGCTATGGGCGCCCTGTTTTTTGGTTCACCCGCACCAAGATGGATGACTGCTTCCCCCTTCTCACGCAGAAGCCTCGCTTCCTCATTCAGCTTCAATGTCGGAGATTCGGCTATCGATTTTGCAAGCTGACTAACCGTCATGTTTTAACATCCTCCTTTTCTGTTCCAGGCACGTTGAATAACACCTGCGCAGGTCAACATTTGTGCCATGAAAATCCCCGCATTGTTCGGGTGTCCGATACACGGTGCAGTGCTGTTTCTCACCCCTGAAAGGGGAAGTTCCAATATCTGATAAGGAATGATCACGAATGAGACCGATCGCGACGGATATGCACAGATCTAGATCCGTAGTTTTCCGTGCTTCTTCCGGTCATCCGTGGCTGCTTCTACTGCGTTCACTCCCCAATCTCGAATCCCACTCTTTTCAAGATCACCGAAGCGCGTGCAGAGGTTTCCTTCGACTCAAATGCAAGCCGGAACGTACCGCCGCGGCCTTCACGAATCTTCACGAGCTCAATGTCTTTGATATTGATGTCCGCTTTCGCCAGCACTGATGTCATCTTCGCCATCATCCCCGGTTTGTCCTTCACGAATACGTAGAGTTCTGCCAGCGGGTGAAGGAATCCTTTCATCGACTTTGGGATGCTGTCGCGAATCTTCCTCGCCGACCTGAATTTCGCCGGCAGATCCTTCGACCGTTTTCGAAGGTACGTGCGATATCGCTGGAGCTCACGTATCAGCAGAACCACCGACTTGTCAATCTCGTCACGATTGAACTCAAGAATATCCTTCCACATCTCAGGTCTGCTCGATGCGATGCGCGTCAGATCGCGGAAACCGCCTGCCGCGAGACGTAAATGCCGCCGTCCCGAGCGATGCTCCTTCCCGGCAACATTTGTAAGAGCCACCGCTGTGAGCTGAGGAAGGTGGCTGACAACCGAAGCGACTTCATCATGAGTTTTTGGATCAAGGAGGACGACCCGTGCACCCAGCTCTTTGAGAAAGTCTGCAAACTGCCGGAGCATGCCGGCTGGATTGGACTTCATCGGAGAAAGGACATACACCGCATTTTCGAACAACAGAGGATGTGCGGCATCGACGCCGGAGAGCTCCACGCCGGCCATGGGGTGTCCACCGACAAAATTACCGTGCGCGAATAGCTTGGACGCGCTCCGCATGATGTTGCGCTTCACGCTTCCGACATCCGTTACCAACGTGCGTGGAGACGTAAACGCAGCGACTTTCGGAAGAGACTTCTGGATGACTGAGACGGGCGTGGCAAGGAAGACAAGATCGGCCGTGGAGAGAGCTTTTCGAAGATTCGTTGTTGCATGATCAATCGCTCCTCTCTTCAGCGCTTTCCTCAGCACGTTTCGTTTGTCGACGCCGACAATGCGCACGGCGGGGTAATGTTTCTTGATCGAAAGCCCGAGGGACCCACCGATGACGCCAACACCGATGATGGTGACATTTCTGAAAGAACTTTGGATGTAAGGTTGAGAGCTCATTCAGGCTGATTCAGACGTCAAAATATTTCAGAAACGTGATGTAGGTCGAGGTAAATGACGAAGCACGAAATACGAAATCCGAAACAAATCCGAAGCACAAAGTCCGAAACACCAAACTCGAAGCTCAAGACTTATTTTGCTATGACGTTTCGAGTTCAGGGATTCGGACTTAGGATTTCCTTCGTATTTCGATATTAGAATTTCGGATTTGTCAGTTTAGTGTTCTCCCGATAGCTTCAGCAATCAACCGGATCTCTTTCATCATCTGTGCAAACTGGTCCGGGAACAGAGATTGCGCGCCGTCGGATTTCGCGTGATCGGGGTCGTTGTGGACTTCCACCATGATCCCATCCGCTCCGGCCGCTACACACGCACGTGCCATCGGGATAACCTTGTCACGAATGCCAATGCCATGAGAAGGATCCGCAAAGATTGGGAGGTGACTCTTCTTCTTGACCACCGGAACGGCGCTGACATCAAGCGTGTTCCTTGTTGCAGTTTCGAACGTCCGGATTCCGCGCTCGCAGAGGATCACCTGGTGGTTACCGCCGGAGAGAACATATTCGGCGGCCATGAGCCACTCATCAATCGTCGCAGCCAAGCCGCGCTTCAGAAACACGGGCTTTGAGGCGGTGCCAAGTTCCCGGAGAAATGTGAAGTTCTGCATGTTCCGGGCGCCAATCTGTAATATGTCGGCATATTTCTCGACCAACGTGATCTGACTCTTGTCCATCACCTCGGTGACAACTTTCAGCTTGTACTCGTCAGCTGCTGCACGGAGCCAGCGCAGTCCTTCTTCACCCATCCCTTGAAACGAGTATGGTGATGTCCTCGGCTTGAATGCACCGCCACGGAGGACTTTCGCACCCGCTTCCGCAACGGACTTCGCGATCGTAAATATTTGTTTTTCACTCTCGACAGAGCAGGGTCCGGCCATGACGATAACATTTTCGCCCCCGATCTTGAGCCCTCCAATATCGAAGACCGACCCTTCCCGCTTGAATGTCCGGCTGGCGAGCTTATACGGCTCGGTAATGCGGAGAACCTCAGCGACACCGGGAAGCAGCTCGATCTGGCGATGGTCGAACTCGGGGTGGACCCCGATAGCCCCCAGAACGGTCTGCTGTATCCCCGTCGATCGGTGAACGTCGAATCCGTGCTCGTTCAGTACACGGATGATCTCTTCTATTTGCTTTTCAGATGTTCCAGGTTCGGTAACGACGACCATAGGATTTACTTGCCTGCAACGTTGTGAATGAAATGAGATCTAGTTTCGTGTATCGGGCCTTCAGACCACAAGCCAAATTCCAACATCGGATATCTAACTCTCTTTGCGTTTCCTGGCACTCTTGGCCGTTTTTGCAGTCCTGGTAACCCTGGGAGTTTTTACGGTTTTGGCGATCCTGGCGATCTTGATGGTTTTGACGATCCTGGCTGTCTTGACGGTTTTGGCGGTTCTAGCGATCCTGACGGTCTTGGCGGCTTCAGCGGCTTTGGCAGTCTCAGCGGCTATAGCGGTCTCATCGGCTATCGCGGTCTCAAGGGCTTTGGCTTCAATGTTTATCTTTGGCGTGCTGTACCGATCAAGCTTGAACTCCTCGCCCAGGTACAGCCTCTTGGCTTCGGAATCGTTGGCAAGGAATTCTGCCGTCCCCGCCTTCAGAATCCTTCCTTCGAACAAGAGGTACGAATGGTCCGTAATGGACAGCGTCTCGTGCACGTTGTGATCCGTTACGAGAACGCCGATGTTCTTCTCTTTCAACTTCGTGACTATCTTCATAATCTCTTCAACCGCTATCGGGTCAATCCCGGCGAACGGCTCGTCCAGCAGCATGAACTTCGGATCGAGGGCCAGAGCCCGTGCTATCTCTGTTCGTCGGCGTTCGCCTCCTGAAAGGACATACCCCTTGCTCTTGACGAGATGTGTCAGACCGAAATCTTCAAGAAGCCGGTCGCATTTCTCTTCGCGTTCCTTGCGCGACAGATCGCTGATTTCGAGCACCGCAAGCAGATTGTCGCGCACCGTCAGCCGGCGAAACACCGATGCCTCCTGGGAGAGGTAACCGATTCCCATGCGCGCTCGCTGGTACATCGGCATCGAAGTAATATCTGTGTCGTTGATGAAGACCTTGCCCTCGTTAGGCCTGATCATCCCTACGATCATATAAAAGGTCGTCGTCTTGCCCGCGCCGTTCGGGCCCAGGAGACCAACGATTTCTCCCTGACGAACCTGGATGGTCACCTCGTTCACAACGGTCCGCTTCTTGTACTTCTTCACCAGACCTGCGGATCGGAGGACAGTCTTTTCAGTCTGTGGCGCTGTGTCAGTCATAAGATTCATGCACAATAGTGAGCAGCTTCCGCCGAGGCCGATCTGTGATCCAGCGGAATCCTTCGAGGTTGTACTCTTTTTCGTGTTTCGCGATCATCTTTTCCGGAAAATATCTCCCCTCCACACCTCCCACAATTTTTATCCTGTCGATCTTTCCGGCTGCGAATTCCATGACGATTCGATCGCCGCTCGATCGATTGACACCGTTCGGAGAGGCGCCGTCGAACAGGTAGTACAAGCTCGTCGCTGTCCGTTCGGCGTCGATTTGGTCAATCTTTCCATCGTTGAAGCGAAGCGTCACTTCACGCGCAGAAAGCTGGTTGAACCGTGACTTGTTCAACGAATCAGCACGGGAGACCGCCATCGCACGTCCGCGCACATAGACACTTTGCAGCTTCTGATCTCTCGTCGTAATGACGATGGAATCGCCTGTGACCTGATTCCCGACATTCCAGACGACAGGGTGCTGCCGGAGAATGATTCTGTCCCTCTTGTAGAAATACGTTGCTTCGCCGCACCGTGCTGAGAAATCCGTACGAGCCATCTCCACGTTGCCGACAGCCACAAAACGCTGAAGTGTATCCTGATATGCCTCCATGTGTGAAGCGAGAACCATCAGCGTATCGAGCCCGCCGTTCGCTGCCGTGTCGATCTGCATCAGCCGGGGGTTCTTCGGCACCATCGTGTACTTCCCTTTTTCGAAGTGCACAAGCGAATCCCCAAATACCGTGATGTTGTTCTCTGCGCTCGCGACCCTCACCCTGCCGACAGCAATTGATTTGTCTTCGTTTTCGAAGTACGTCAACTCATCTGACCAAGTCGACGATGCAGAGTCGACAACGTGCACGTCCCCACGAAAGTATGCGCGTTTGTCGTTCGCCCAGTACTCTCCATATTTCGAAGTCAGAATCGTCTTACCGCGGTCGAGGCGAACATTGTTCGGGAACACGGCCCGCCGATCACTGCCTGAGTACGTTCCCTCCGTCGATGTCAGCGTTGTGCTATCGCGGACAATTCTGACGTGGCCAAAGAGATCCGCAACATTCGTCTGCATATTGCGAAATGCAGAGTCGCACCAGATCTTGATGTCTCCCGATGTTGACGGTTGCACCATGTGAACCCTGCCAATGAGGGCTTGTATCTGCTGCGTCCCCACACGCCTGACATTCAGCACGTCGGCTGCGCGAATCTCGAAATCCTTTTGCTGGGCGGACAACTGTCCCGCCGCCATAAACGATAGCACAACAAGTGCAAGCGCGCAAACTCGAAATCCTAAGTTCGAAATCCTAAACAAAATCGAAGCACGAAACTCAAAAGCGAACATATCACCGGTGCCAATACCTTTCGAATTTCGGTTTTCGATTTTCGGTTTTCCTTGAGATTTTGTATTTCGGATTTCGTATTTGTTAGCGGAACCTGCGTGCATCGCGGTTTCAATTTCCGTGAACTTGCGCCGTGACCTTGAAAATCCTGTAATTGTGCAGACGACGATCCGATTCAAACCCGCGCCCTTGTACCTTCTCGCGTGGTGAGGTTACGTATACATACTCCGTTGTATAGATCAGCTGACGCTTATTGTCCCAGTAGAGCCGTTCAGACCGAAGTTTTGTGCTGTCATCCGAGACCACAAGGACATCTCCGTCAGCCTGAATGCTGTTCGTCTGCTCGTTGACTGTCCCTTCCCGGGCAGTCATCACCGAGGTTTCTTTACCGGCATCATTGTAGAAATAGACCGTGATCCCCTGGCTCAGCTTCGTGTCCTGAGGACCGTCGTACTTCTCCAGGTAGCCGGATTTAATCCGCGCTTGCACACGCCCGGAATCTGAAATCACGATGGTGCTGTTCCAGCTCTCTTGCTGCGGGATGGTCTTGGAATCGAGCCCCGGAAGAACCGAGGGCTTGATCTTGTCCTCACACCCCTGCATCGGCGCCAACAAGAAACCCGCGAGAAGCATCCCAGACGCGAATCGAAGTGCTCTCATCCCGCTCCTTCGGTTCCCAAACCCGCTTTCACCAGATCGTGGAGGTGCAGCATTCCGACAGGACGCTGCGACTCATCTACCACGATGAGCTGTGTAATGTTGTAGGCTTCCATCTCTTCGAGAGCAGTTGCGGCAAGAAGTCCCTTACGAAAGGTTTTGGGGTTCTTCGTCATCGCATCCGCCGCGGTCATGTTCGTAACATGCCTTGCTCGCTGCAGCAGTCGACGCAAGTCGCCATCGGTGATGATGCCACAAAGCTTCCCCGATCCGTCAACGACGCATGTCGCGCCAAGACGCTTGGACGTCATTTCGACGATCGCCTCTGAAAGCGGCACTTCCTCCCGTACGACCGGGACACTGCCCCCTGCGACCATCATCTCCTCAACTCTGAGCAGAAGTCTTTTCCCGAGATTGCCGCCGGGATGGAACATCGCAAACTCTTCTTTGGTAAATCCCCGCTTGTCGAGGAGAGCAACTGCAAGCGCATCTCCCAGCGCCAGCGCCGCGGTTGTCGACGCCGTCGGGGTAAGATCGTGCGGACATGCTTCCTCCTTCACGCTCGCATCGAGGACGATATCGCTCTGCCGGGCAAGATTTGAAGAGACATTTCCGATCATCGAGATGACTTTGACGCCGATGCGCCGGAAGAGAGGTATCAGCTCGCGTATCTCCTCTGTGTCGCCGCTCTTGGAAAGACAGATGACCACGTCCTCCGCCCTCACCATGCCGAGGTCGCCATGGACCGCGTCGGATGGATGGAGGAAGATGGCGGCCGTGCCGGTCGAGTTCATCGTGGCCACAATCTTTCGCGCCACGAGTCCCGATTTTCCCAGGCCCGTCACAATGACACGCCCTGTGCTCTTGAAGATCAGGTCGACCGCCGCCTCGAAGTTCTCATCGATCTTCGATTCTAGTGCTCGGACGGCGTCCGCTTCAATGCGGATGACCTCTTTGCCACGCTCAATTGATGTACCCATCTACTCACTCCGGAGATAACTGGACCGCGCTCGAACCCCCTCCTCCTCCCCCTTATTTCCCACCCTTAAAGAGCCGGCGCGTAGCTCGTTTGAACCAGTTGATACTTCCCTCCGTCGGCACGACGAGAGGTTCCCCCAGGAAAACTTTAGGTCGTAATCTGTTGTAAGACGAAAAAGCTCCCGTCAACGCTGCATCAGTGTACCTGTGAAGATCCATGAAGAGCCGCCTTGAGTCGGGAACCGACCTGCGGTCCTGCACTTCCTTCTGAAGCATCAGCTCGTTGTAGAAACCCGTGACGGGTATCGGATGATTCACCTTGGATTGAGCGTCGAACACCCAGAGACGGTGATCTTTTACGCAGATCGCAAGTACCAAAGAGTGCCCGGAACCCGTATTCATCTTGACTTCCCTCAGAACCCCATCGCAACCAGGACATGGCATGGACGGAAGCCATTCCGAAAGCGTCCAGCGGCGATACGATGCAAGTTCGCCGGGAAGATCAGCCTCAATGGGACCGGAAGTTTCAAACTCGAGCTGGTCACCCAGACGCTCCCGCACGCTAACAGTGATTTCGCCCAGTTCGGTCTTCACCAAACCGAATGCCAACAACTGAGGAAGCGGAGACTCAATGTCCGGAATCAGACCGGGCGCGCCGAGTATGTACCCCCCTGCCCCCCTTTGACCTATCCCGACAATGTTCCATTCCCGTACCATCTTACGGTATTCAGCATATCCGGGCCGATCTGCCGGAAGCACCCAGAGAAGCAGAGCATGCTCGAGCGTGGTCAGCTCACGCGGAAAAATATCGTCAGGACCCATACCTGGTTGCTTCAGGATTGGGCATCAAGAATGAGATCGATCACTTCGCGGACAGCTCCTTTGCCTCCCGCGAGCCTGCAAACATAGTCAACCATCGAAAGCACCTGCGGCATTGCATCTGCCGGCGCCGCAGCAAATCCCACGCAACGAAGCACTGGCAGATCGGGCTCATCATCCCCCACATAGGCCACCTCGGAGTCGGTCAAGCCCAGCTTCTTCTTGATTTTCTCATATGCCACGAGCTTCTTGTCGAGATTCTGGTGGAGTTCCGTAATGCCAAGCTCCTTCGCACGCACTTTGACAATCGTCGAGACTCTTCCAGTAATGATCCCGACCTTCACACCCAGCCGCTGGAGTTTGACGATCCCGTACCCATCTTTTGTGTTGAATTGCTTGAGCTCCTCACCCCGCCCGGAATAGTAGATCCCCCCGTCCGTCATCACACCATCCACGTCGAGAAGAAGGAGTCGGATCCTGCGGAGAACTGTGCGTTGTGGGCGTTTCGTTGGCAAGGTCGTGTCTCTGCAGGTCTACCGCGCTTTCAGATCCTTTTTAACAACGGCGTCGATCGCCATCACTTGCTTCAGCAGGTCGTCGAGCAGGTCGAGCCTGAGCTGGCTCGCAGGGTCACTGAGCGCCTTTGGAGGGTTCGGATGTGCTTCTACGAACAGCGCATCGCACCCGGCTGCAACCCCTGCGCGTGCGATGGGGAAAATAAACTCTGGTTGGCCACCGCTCCTGATTGTTTCTCCTCCCGGTAACTGGACAGAATGCGTGGCATCGAGAACGACGGGGAATCCGGATCGCCGCATGATCGGAAGCGAGCGCATATCGACCACGAGGTTGTTGTACCCAAACGTCGTACCCCGCTCTGTGAGAAGCACCTTCTTATTCCCGGTCATGACCACCTTTTCCGCCGCGAGCCTCATATCGGCCGGAGCGAGGAACTGTCCTTTTTTGATGTTGATGACCTTTCCGGTCCTTCCCGCAGCCTGCAGAAGCTCGGTTTGACGGCAGAGAAATGCCGGAATTTGCAGGACATCCACAATCTCGGCAGCCTTGACGGCATCTTCGGCCGTATGAATATCCGTCAATACCGGGACACCAAACTCTTTCCGCACCTCGGCAAGTATGTCAAGCGCTTCATCATCGCCTATCGACATAAAGGAACGAGCACTTGTCCGATTCGCCTTCTTATAGGAAGATTTGAAGATGAGGGGAATCCGGCGCCGTTCTGCGATACGGACGATCTTTCCGGCCGTTGCCAGAATCATCTTTCTGCTCTCAACAACGCAGGGGCCCGCGATCAGGACGAGCGGACCATTTCCACCGATTCGTATGTCACCAACCTTGACTATCAGAAGATCCTCTTCAAGATCGTTCGGAGACTCAGATGTGACTGATCATATGATTTTTAACGTACGAAAAAATGCCACAACAATCAAAAAAGACTGATTTTATTGCTTTCTTGCATCTCCTTGGTTATTCACGTATTTTAGCGTCGGAACATCCATTCTTTCAAATGAAAGTACGGGCATACGCGAAGATCAATCTTGGGCTCCACGTCCTCGGGAAACGTTCCGATGGGTATCACAACATCGAGACCGTCTTCCGACTGATCGACCTGTACGACGAGCTCGAGATTGTCCAGAACGACCAGGGCACTTATTTCTCTTCCAACAAACCCGAGCTGTCGAACGACGGCACGAACCTCTGCCTGCGTGCGGCCCACCTCCTGCGTGATCTCACGGGCTGTCATATGGGTGTCGAGATGAAACTGACCAAACGCATTCCCATCGGCGCCGGGTTGGGGGGCGGAAGCAGCGATGCGGCGGCAACGCTCAAAGGACTGACGAAACTCTGGTCGCTGGATATCAACCCGGAAGAGCTGCAGACTATCAGCGAGTCGCTTGGCTCAGATGTCCCTTTCTTTTTCACGGGACAGACCGCGCACGCTACCGGGAGAGGTGAAGTACTGGAGAGCTTCGCGCTGCCACTTCCGTACTCGATTCTGGTCGCCACGCCCCCTATCCATGTCTCTACTGCGTGGGCGTATTCGTCCCTGAGGCTTGCTGAGAACAGGAACCAGCCGAAGCTCAGGGACCTCCTTTCGGGCACCATCCGGGACACTGGGGCCCTTCGAAGGGAGCTGACCAATGACTTCGAGGAGACGGTTTTCCGGCAGTATCCTGAGATCCTAAGACTAAAAGAGACCATCTTCTCCGGCGGAGCGGAAGTGGCCCTCATGAGCGGCAGC
>Ga0187878_1003427_pt1 | contig 13123 bp, 26 predicted proteins | sample June2016WEW_17_1_FD_132979 | JGI IMG/M metagenome (GOLD analysis project Ga0187878, IMG submission 132979) | Peatland microbial communities from SPRUCE experiment site at the Marcell Experimental Forest, Minnesota, USA - June2016WEW_17_150 | ecosystem: Environmental > Terrestrial > Soil >...
CCATTATTTATCTCATCTTCCCATAGCACTAAATAAGATATTTTGTTTTTAGTTAAAAATTCTAATTTTTCTCTATCTCTTTTGATATTATTTTTTTGAGCTATTGAAATTTTACTAAGATCTGAATATCTTTTTGGATTACAGTGCCAATAATCTCCGAAGCATTCGACAACTTTTCCATTTTCCAAATAAAAATCTACAAACCATCTATCCAAAGGATAATTTCGTTCATGTTTAACATTTAAATCGTCAAGAGTTTTCTTAATTATTTTTTCTATGCTTGTATCTTTTTTAGGGCATTTTAGCCCCTGTGAGGCCCATAATTTTCTTTTTCGATTTTTTTCTTCTTCTGGTAATTTTTTCCACATTTCTTTTCTTGTTTTTGATTGTTTAAGTGCAGCATTCAGTATAATTTCACTAGTTTCTTTAGTTAAACCTTTTGACCATGGAATTTTTCCATACATCCCATTTTTTTCTCCACTCACATTTATAACTCCTCGAGCAAATTGATCTTTTTTTATTATTGAGAGTTTTTGTGCCGCAATTTTAATTCTTTCACTAGTTTCTTTAGTTAAACCTTTATTAGCACCAATTTTTCCATACATCCCATTTCTAGAACCTAAATTTATACGACTTTTTATTTGGGACGTTTGTTCTGTTGTGTGATGCAGTTTTAAGCGTTTTTGTTTTAAATGAACGCTCACAATGGTTCGGTTTAATAATGGAGCAATTTCTATTGCACTTAATCCTTTAGTGCAATAGAAATATTTTAATTTATCAATCTCTTCTTTCTTCCAATGTTGTGACATAGTTATTCTCGTCTGAATCGTTCTGCACTCTTCATGGCTCGTTCAATATTCAGACGGCCGGCAGGATTTGCAGAATGGATCTGCCATTCCGGGCAGGGAATATTTCCACCATGCACATTTTCTTCAATATACTTGGCTACATCATAACCAGTTTTTTCTTCAGATAAATCATTATCAAAAGAAACCCAGACTACTTTTCCGGTTTTTAGTTGCTCTATTGCGTCGGCATAATTTTTCACCCAGACAACATCCTGGACATTATATTCCTTAGGATCCCGAAGGTCATCAATAAACAAACGTATGTCTGCAGCAGATAATTTCATGTAGGCTTCTATAATTTTATGCACCTTCAATTGGTATGCCCAGGCCCGGGACCCGTCTTCTAATGTTACCCTAATACGTCGGTATTTATTTTCCCAGGAATCTAATTTTTTAAGATCTTTTTTTGTTACAAAAAGAATTTTTCCTTTTACTGTGGAGTCTGGGTCTTTGATAATAGTATGATAACCAGAGCCCCGATTCAAATCTTTATAGCCTGGAAGAATAGCACGTTTTGCTTGGGCCACGTCATGGCCTAAGGCCTTGTAATCAACAGACTTATCAAGAAGTGTACGGTAAACAAAGACGGCTTCTGCTGCCATAAACAGAGGAAAACCTAATAATAGATAATTGGTCGGGCGGCTGGACTCGAACCAGCGATAACGAGATCCCAGATCTCGTGCCTTAGCCAGCTGGGCTACGCCCCGTTATAATTTTGGTCGGAGTGGCTGAATTCGAATCAGCGACCTCTTGCTTCCGGAGCAAGCGTTCTAACCAGGCTGAACTACACTCCGTTTACATTTGGTCGAGGTGCCCGGAGTTGAACCGGGGATCCCAAGTCCCCCCAGACTTGTGCCCTAAACCAGACTGGGCCACACCTTGATGAATATTGGCAGGGCCGAAAAGATTTGAACTTTTAGATGTCCGGTTCAAAGCCGGATGCGTTAACCATTTCGCCACGGCCCTATAAAAATATAACTGGGGTGAGAGGTTTTGAACCCCTAACATCATGAGTCAGAGTCATGTGCTCTACCAAATTGAGCTACACCCCAATAAAAAATTGGCTGCGGTGCTTGGATTTGAACCAAGAGATGAGCTTTCGCTACGGCAGATTAACAATCTGCTGGGTTGCCAGTTACCCTACACCGCAATAAATTTTATTTATCAAAGAACGTTTACTAAAAACAAAAAGCCTCCGTCCCGGTTGGGGTGGAGGCTTTTTTCGGTTTACTGCTAATGAAGTTTTTTTAAATAGCTCCCCCACCCCAATAATTTGTTGGATTATTTGGTTGCTGCGGGTTAGGGTTGATAGCTATTTTATATGTCATGTTTCTAAATATAATACAAAAACCTGTCCGTGTCAACTATTATTTTAAAATAATTTTATGCACATTAAAATCTTTAGAATGTGGGCCGCCGAAGAAAAAATAACTCCCTGAAAGAGTCTGGTCATTTTGATAGTTTAAAAATAAACCTCCACATAACTTATGACCCTCCAGTTTAGAAATATCTCCTCCGATGATCCTAAATAATAACGGAGCCTCTGAATGTGGCATTATGATCAACCCATTGTTTAATTCTAATTCAAATTGTTCGGTCTGGATGACCCATGAGGGCTTCATGATTTTATAATAATCTTTACTATGTTATTATTAGAATCTCCCAATTGACCTTTAGCTCCTAAGCGCCCAAAAGGGAAAAGTTCTCCTGAAAGAGTCCGGTCGGATCTCCAGTCTAAAGGTATGAAATTGTTGGCCCAAGGTCGTTCTTCTGATCTAATTCTCATATATCGAATAGCATTATGATCTGGGAAATCAGAAGGTTCCACTATTAAACCATTTTTTAATTTGTAGTGTATCATTTTTTAAAATTCCGACGAATCCCCATAAAAAAGTGGGCACAATTGTGCCAGCATTGATCTATATCATTCTGAAAGGATCCGGGCCACAAAAAATTCAGGTGAGCCATCCCAAATGAAAAACGGTTCTCCTGAAAGAGTCTTGCCATCAGGCCGCATATGAAAGATTTTCCCCTTCTTAAAAAAAGGTCGATCAATCAGCGTTGTATTTTGAATTACTTTAAAGGCACCTGGAAAAGGGTCTCCATCATGAGGCTCGACAATCATCCCATTTTTAAGTTGATATCTAATCATTATGATTCTTTTATAATTTTAACAATATTATAATCATTTCCGAAAGCCCCACCTCTAAAAAGACATCTCCGGAAAGAGTCATAGTCCTATCAATCAGCATGCAAAAAGAACCCTGCAAGCCAGGAAGGAGTTCAGATCTTTTAATTATTTTAAAAGTTGGATTAAAATCTATAAAAATGTTACTCTTCTTAGCATCCGCCGCTGTCACAGACAATTGACTAATTATCACCCCGTTTTTAAGTTGATATTGATTCATTTATTATATAAAATGGTTCTAAAGGGTGAAGATTCTTTTTAACAACACGCCTGAACTCCCCGGAAAGAGTGAAATTTTCCTTCACCCAGGATCCATCTTTCACAAATCCTTCACAGGCTCCCAGAGTATATCCTTGAGATAGTACTCTGGACCCATCCCTAAAATGTAGCCAAATTTCACCATTATCATGATATTCCAAATAATCACAAGGTCCTGAAAACCCATTCTTATGTCTATAAAAGGTCATTTTTTAAATCTTTTCCATTCTATACTTTTTCCAGCCGTTAGAGTCTTTAGAAAATTTTTCACATTTTTTAATTGACATTTTAAGTTTAGTCATTTTCCCGGTTTTGGAACGCGCCCAAACAGTTTTGTCCGCATGAATTTCAATTCGCTCTGTCCCATCAAGAAAACTATCATACCTGTAAATAATCATTTTTTAATCTTCGTCCATGATAATTTGATAGCGATTTCTTTTTTCGACGATGATAGAGTTTTCCTCTTTTGGCGGTTTAGCGGGTGGAAGTTCTTCTATAATATCAAAACCTACACCGAAAGATCCTCCAAGAGGAAAACCTGAGTCATTATGCAATAAAGTCAGTCTTTCCCCTGGGTGCCAATATCCATTTTCTGGAGCACTAGCACTAACAACTGTCACACGGGGATTATGAAACCACTCTTTACTAGTGTCGTCTCGTTCCACCACCATGCCATTTCTTAATTTGTATTGCATAATATTTTTTTTAAATCTTCTCTTTTCTCCATCCTATATCACGAACCCATTCCCCTTCTCTTACAAATTCTTCACAATCTGCAAGGGATATATCGGATTTTTCTATCCAGCCACCGTCAAAACAAACCCATAATATTTTATTGTCATACTCAATATGATCGACTCGTCTGTCAGTAGTCCCGCCAAATCCTTTTTTATGTCGATAAATTACCATAAAAAAATATTTTTTATTTTTCTAAATAAACAAGTTCTATCCCTACTTTTTTAAAGGCTTCCTCAGACTCAGTTCCTGCATTAGCGTACCGCTTTTTGCATACCACACGCCTGCAGCCCACAGAAATTAGGGACATTGCACATCTATAACAAGGAGTGAAAGAGACATAGAAAGTTGATCCGTCTATTGGATGCCCGCATTTTGCAGCCTGGTTAATAGCATTTATTTCGGCATGAATAGTTCTGACACAGTGTATACTGGTTGGTCCTACCCAGATATTAGACATTAGATCTTTCTGCATTTTTTCATGTTCAATTAATTCAGCTTGATCCTGAGTTAATTCTTTATCGGCTGTAATTACATAGCGAGTCTCTTCAAATTTGTGCCCTACCGCATCACAGTGAGGAAGTCCAGGAGGCGAACCTGCATACCCGCTGGCAAGAATCTGGTTATTCTTATTGACTATCACACATGCAGGTTTGCCACGATCACAAGTCGACCGTGTCGAGATAGAATCCACAACGCCCATAAAATAAACATCCCATGAAGGTCGTGCCATATTTTTCTTATACTCCTCTATTTATATTTCTTCTTTTTCTTCGACAATCCACCATTGGCAGGTATCAAGATCAAATGTTTTTCCATTTGCAAGTTGAAATGTTGGGTGCCTCGCCACTTCAAGAGTTTTATTCTCCAAAGAAAATTTCCAAAACCCCTTCCCTATCAATTGAAATTCCTTTTTTGATAATATTTTTCCATATGGGTATAAGTCTTTAAATTGAGGATGCTCAGAATGCAAACAGTACTGTTTCATTTTTTAGGTTCCCGAGGTTGATCTATATTTTTTATCTATTTCAAACCATTCCGGCTCCATATAATCCCCTATGGCGGTAAGATGGGTGGTTTTTATGCAGGAATCACAAATTCCTATCTGATACACAGTCCCGTCATTTTCACTACCATAAGGGGCATACAGTTTTCCGGCCACTCCACTATCTATCATTCCGTAAGAATCTTTAAATTCGGGATAAAGATCTTTAAGAGGTTTTTTGCATATTACACACGTTAAAGGATTATGATAAGGAAAGGCTTCTTTTCCCGGGCCTGCAATTTTTTTAACAAAATCTTTAACCTTTCTAATTTCTCTTTCAAGCCGTTTGGTGGATTTTCTCACCTGGGAACGGTTTGGACCGGCAGCTATTTTCTTTTCTTCGATCATTGCCTGACTACTTAAATGCCGTAGCAATGAATCAAGTTTTTTTTCTTCATTTGAATTCATAAGAGTTCAACGACTATATTGAAATTCTTTCTCTTGAGCCAAGAAAGTTTTTTCCACTGCCTCGAATGCCCGGGTTTCATCGGGCCCTGAAATTTTAACCCGTACCGTTTCCCCGTGTATAACATTTAGTGCCAAAAGACTTAGAATGCTTTTTAAATTAGCACTTTGGTCTTTATGAAATATTATGTATTCGTCCAGTTTCAAATCTTTCAGAGCAGTAATTATATAAGCTGCGGGCCGTGCATGAAGCCCATATTCAAGATTGCAGGTTAGTTCTTTTTCTATCATTTTTTTACCGGCCAGGACAAAAGAAATGCCGTAACAAACATTAAAAGACATCCTGATAATGTTATCCAGGGCTGGCACATGCCTAAGAACATACCATGAATAGTAGAACAACTCATGGCTTCCACTAGGACTGCCAGGGCAATGCAAATCCAAATCCACAAATTTCGACCCAAAAATTCAATTTTCGTCATCATAAAGATACTCCTTCTGGGGGTTTAGTTTTATAAACTTTTTGCAATTTTAATTGTACATTTTCTTTAGACTCCCCAGGAAGCTGCCTGCTCCTCGCCTCTTTAGACCCACACCCAAGCGTCAAGTCTAATATTTCCAGAGCCTTAGTTCTGGCGGCGGGGTCATCTATAGCGGAAAAGGGGATTTTAATAATGATCTGGTAGTCCATATAACCACTATTATATACCTTAAACAGAAAAAATTAAAGCACTAATTTTTTAGTAGGGTCGTCCCTGCATGAGGATTTTTACTACTTGTTCTGCCCAGGGAATATCTAATAATAGAGGAAGGACCGAACGGTCGGAAAAAGCCTGCAGGAGCATTACAATATCTTGATTAGAGGCATACCCATCGTGAGAAGCAGAATTTCCATTAACAGTTTCATCAACTAATAAATTATTTTTATGCAGGATTAATAAACGATCATGGTTCAAATAAGCAGTTTTTAAGGGGCGTATACAAATTAAAAATGAGCCCTGCCTAAATAATTTAAAGCATACACTGGATGACGTATCGGATATTGGGCGAAATTTTTTGTTGAAAAAAGGAGACCATAAATCCCCCAATTTATAGTCACAAGGATATTTTTCAAATCCTGATTTTAACAAAATCTCTTCCCAGGAATCCGGCATGAGTTCCTCCTTTATACTTATTATATAAAGGAAAGACTCAAAAATAAAGCATTTACTCGTGATTGAAGTCGAGTTCTTCCAAATTCTCGCCATCTTCTTCAATCATATCTGAAAGATATAAGCTACACTCTTCTTCAGGGTTCTCGATAATTTCATTGCCTTGGGAGGCAAATTCCGCCATAATCTCTCCATCTTGAAATGTCATGATAGTTTATCTTTCTCTTCTAAAGGTTTATAATTAGCACATTTTTCTTGCAGGCAATCATTACAGGTCATTATTTTTTGGCATGTCCGGCACAAAGATGCAGGCCAGGCCTTTCTGAATTCTTCCGCGTGGTGTTCCGTCCACCACACATAAAAATTCTGGGACGGAAAACCGAGTTCATCAAAAAACAGATCTCTTCGAACTTTCTCACTTTCAATATATTTAGACTTCTCAATCGCATTCACTTCGGCTGACAAGAAAAGAGGAAAATCCATATTTGGGTCGTCCATAAAAAAGTCTCTCTCCTCTCTTAATTTCTTATAAAACTCCCATAACTTCTGGTTAAAGACCCTAAAGCTGTTTCCACGTCCGTTTTCGATACCTCCTTGAAAATTTTAATTCGTTCAGTCACTACAACCTTTTTTAAATTATCATCATAACGGGAATGGGGTGCATTACAGGCAGGGCAAACAATGTTTTCTGGAAAACCTTTATTTGTATTACAAGACAGCCATAATGTGCCACATGCACATTTGCAAAGTGAGTAGGTTATTTCGAATAGCGGAGCCAATTGTTCAGCTAATTTTTCTGGATCAGTAGAAATCTTTTTATTCTTTGAAGGCATATAAAATCTTTTCTTTTGTAGAGAAATAACTTATTAATACTTAATTCCTTTTTAATATGTTAGAAATTTACGCCTCTGTAGTTAAAAAAGTTCACAAGGGAATGGTCCGTAATACGGTTTTTAACCAAATTTCGTCTATACGAACAAGTATTAATCTTCTGACTCAGAGTAAAAATATTAAATCCCGGGAAATAACAGAATACAAATCCAAAGATCCTGCCAAATCTAAAGCTCTTCAGAAGCAAGTGGAAATCCTTGAAAATGGAATTGCCCATCTTAAAGAAGCCCTCCAAATTCTTCAACAGTACAAGAAACATACCACTAATTAATATATTTCCAGATGATGGCGTTCAAGTTCAACTTCATTGCCTAAAATTTTAATTATCACTACTGTTAAAGAATCTTCTTTCTGCCCGGGCTGTACCACAACAGTTTTCCCTATTTTTATATTCCAAAGACCAGTCATATCCGGAGATTCATGGATGTGCCCTGCTAACACGACGGCCGCATTAGTTTTTTTGATAAAATTGTATACTGCCTGGGACCCTACAGCTCTTCTGTCCCGGCAAATATCAAGCCCTACTCCGGAAGGAGGACTGTGTATCGCCATAATAGTTTTGTTAGTAACCTTAATCTTATTAAGATCCTCTTGTATTGTGCCCTTGGAATTAAAATATTTATCGATGTCGGGGATATCGTAAAACTCCAGGTGGGAATGTTTCTTTCGCACCTCGACCGGGTCCCCATAATAAGACTCGGGAATCTTCCAACCAGGAGAATCTAATTTACAAGCAGCCTTCATTGTGAATGGGTAATCCGGGACAAATCCATAAGCTTTAAATTCGTAGCCATCCTGAGCATAGGGTGTCTCGTCCAACAATTTTCCACAATACTTTCGGAAGGTCGGCTTTAAAAGATAGATATCATCATTTCCGAAGAATGCTAAAACTGTAATGCCCTCTTTTTTACAGGCCCCATAAAAAGCCTGGAGGTCATTTTTAATAAACCGTTCCTGCTGCAGAACCAGGTCCATTCCCTTGGGCAATAAATCAGCACCCAAATGAATAAGGTTAATTTTCTGCTCAATAGCAAAATCAAGCAGACGTTTATAGCGCTGCGGGTGCCCATGCAAATCAGTCGAATAAAGTAGATCCATAGATATCACTATTATATAGGGGTTTTAAAGAAATTTAAACTTCTTTTTTAACTCTAACATCCATATCTATTGAGTATTACAGCCGTTAATACTCACTTAATATATTTTCACTATTAGGGTTAAAAGAACCAACTTTAATTTTTCTTGAATTTCTAGTATAATATAATATGCGGAATTTGTCTAAAACAGTTGACCGAATCCTGAAGGTGGAACCTGCTCTTGAGAGCCAACTTCTTCCTATTAAGTCTAAATGGGAACGGTCCAACAGGTCTATTTATTGGAAACAATTATTAAAAATTCTTAATACGGTGGTTACTTCCGACCATCCCAAGCGTCAGGAAATACGCAATATTTTTATTAAAAAGCCCGTGACTTCCAAAGTCAGATATACTTTTGACGCTCCTTCCCAGATTGAACGGGTATTGGGAGTGGTGCCGGAAGACCTTGAATGTAAGCTGAGGAAGTACGATCGTCTTCAGGTGGCTCTGTCTAAAAAGGCCCTAGAAGCCCAAATGACTCATGATGAGACCCTGATTAACGATGTGTCCAGAAAACATGAAAAACTGGAAATTAAGCAGAAAATAGCCTGGTCGACACTTAAAGATCGCTTCAAACTCTGGGATATAAATGAGCCAACATCCTTCTTCATAAGGGAGAAGGACTCCTTATTAGTCCTGACTGCCACTAAAACTCCACAGGGACCCTTTGGAGGGGGTACAGGACGATCTGTGATACCGATCGACCAGGACACCATACAGAAGCTTTTGAGGCTTCTGGGGCCTGGTTTTATGCCTTCTGAGGGAGGTCCGGGTCCTATTCAACTACCTCCGCAGGAGTAAAAAAATTGCCCACTACCTGTGAGGTAATGGGCCTTTAAAGGCTTCCACCGCTGAGCCAGCCTGGGCAAAATCAGCGGTTTTTTTATTTTTTAGTAAATAACTTATAAATTGGTACTGCAACTAGTCCGATTCCAACCCCAATACCCAGGCATTCAACTCCCAGTAAAAACCTGCTCGGTGGTTTTACTAAGTCTTGCACATCAAAAGACACACTATTTAATTCTTTAAATGTCACGCCTTTATAGTCACATTTGGCATAGGCACTTAAAAGTTTAGTTTTCTTGTCCTGAATAATTCCTGTATAAATATCCAAACTCAGCTGAAGTTTATCTAATATCACTGCTGCTGAATCTTTAAATAATCGAACTCGACCTGCCAAATTCAGACTTCCCCCTGCAGAACTATCTTTATAAGATATAGCCACTTGCGAGTCCAATACTTTGCCTGCCATTTTAATGGTATCATGCTTTAGAACTGTTTCGATATTAGTGACAGAATGAACCTGCCCGGGCTGGTCTTTCACCTGCTTAGCAAGATCCGCATTCAGCTTCTGTAAATCGCTGATATTCTTAGCCATAAGGGTATATTTAGCTGATTCCACCTGCCCAGACTTGGTTTTAATGATTCGAACGGTGTCACCCAGGGCTGCTACATTTTGAGTCGCGACCATAAGCTTTGACTTTAAAGAATTGATCTGCCCAGACTGAATTTTAATATATCCAAAAAGTGCCAAAAATAATAATATTCCGGCTATTATAGCATATTGTTCAGCCGATAATTTTTTAACCCAGGAAAGTACAGTGGTAAGTATTCCCATTTTGAAGATCCTTCCTTTTTTATTTTTGATTTTAGATGCCTATTATAGAGGTCTATCCGAATAAGAGATTATTACGGGGGGAACTATTCGCTGACAGTTTTTCGAATAGTCCAAAAATCATCTGCTAAATTATTGTTTGAAATGTACTGATACGGAAGTGTGAAATACCCATTTATTCCCCAGTTCGGGCCCCAACTATTTCTGACAAGAATGGTACTGAATTGGTCATTGTATCCTACTGCCAAAAGTGCGTGTCCACCCAGAGATCTTTCAGATTTAGAAGGCATAGGCACGATACCACTTTTAGCGACTTGATCGGACTCAAAACTTTCATAAACTGTAATACCGAAAACGAGGGGAAACCCCGCTGCCAGGCAGGCACGCATGTCATTCAGAGTGGTCAGCCTTTGATAAACAATGGCTTTATGGGCTTGAGCAGCCTGATAGCATTCATCGGAAGGCTTGCTCGTGAATTTATTGATATCATAGGGCCATAGAGATTCCTGGCAAACACCTTGGTCGGCCAGCACTTTTATGCCATCTCTTAAAGAGGCTCCTGAATCATAATTGATCGTTCCTTCTGCTGCCCTTTCGTTATAATACAAAAATAACCGGCTCAGAGCCAATTCAGGAATTTTGTCCTTGATATCTAAGAATTCCACGGCAGCAGTAATCGCGTTCGCGGTGCAGCTTCCAAGTGCCATCTGGTCAACAACGGCCGGGCATTCTGAACGAAGATCTACAATCTGTGGAAGTGGTGCTGAGGCCCTAATAAAAACGGTACTGAATAGGTGGTCTCGATGATCAGGTAGATCCGGCCGCCACCCATATCGAGAAAATTTAATTTTTCTTTTGAAGGGTCGCCACATAAAAAATGTCTCCTTTCATGCTATAAAACCCGGCATAATCAGGAGATTATTAACAGCCACTTTTTTGGGGGAAGGATTTTAGGAGGAAAATACCGTATCCTGCAGTCCCTGGGTATCAGTTTCCCAGTTTAAAAGAGGGAATTTCGGCTGCATAGTTTTTGTAAAAAAGACTATGCAAAATTGGCGTAATTTAATATAGTCCTCAGCAGTTATAATCTGAACAGCTACCGCATCACTAGGAGTAGGCAACCCCACCCGTTGTTTTGCGGCGGGTTTGTGCCAGGAAGTTTTTGTTACATCCACAGAATATTTTTCCCATAAAAGTTCGTGAATTGGAGTTTGAAAATTCTTATTAAATTTTGAATGACAAATTTTACATAAGCAGCAGAAGTCAAATTCATATAAAATTTGATTCTTAATTTCTGGGTGTAATTTATAAATTTTCCCTATATAGCACTTGGGAACTATGTGATGTAAAGTCAATTTATTTTCAGAACCGCAGACACAGCATCTATTTTCTCGCCAAACTTGTTTCGGCTTATTTTGAAAAATCATATGGGGATATTTAATAAGTGGACAATTTATGAGTTCGAAGCAGTTCGTCAATCGTTCGTTTTTTAAAACTATCAAGCGGGACAGGTTTTTCTGCAGCACCACTATCAACGTAAACAAGATAAGCTCTTATCCAACTCTCTTTAAGAATTTCTCGAGCCTCTTGAAGAGATAGCTGCTTTCTGCACACCAGCAAGTTCAAACAATTATCCAAAATTATTTTCTTGTTATGTCCCCACGGCCCTGCCAATTCCTGTGGCCATATATTCTCTGCCGTGGCCGCTCCTCCCAAATTTATTGGAATTAAAAAATCAAGGGCATACAGCTTTTGGGCTCGATAAGGAATTCCATAGTCTTTAAAAACCTTCCAAACAATTCTATTTGAAATTTTGGGAGTTTCCAAAAATCTCGGATTACAAATATAAGTCAATGCAACTGGCACAGTATCTCCAGGAGTAAAAATTGGGTCAGGTAATTGAGCCCACGACGAAAAAGTTAAAAGACTTAATAGAATAATTTTTTGCCGCCACATATAATTTTTTATTCCCATTTTAAATCCTTACTATTAAAAACAGGCCCATCAGTGCAGACCCGAACATAGCCTCCATGTGAAGAGGGAATTGCACAACCGAGACAGGCTCCAATTCCGCAAGCAATGATTTGTTCGGCAGATACAAAACATTCACAGTTGTGTTGGATAGCAAACTCGTGGCAAGACTTCAGGACCGGTTTTGGTCCACAGGCATAAATAACCGTATTATCAGTAATAATATTTTTATCTGATTTTAAATAATCCCCGATTGTTCCCTTGAATCCCTTGCTGCCGTCATCCGTACAGATAATAGGTTTAAAAGACGAAAGATTTGATGTAATAAAATCTTTAGTACGACATCCAAATATAAAAGTTATAGGGCTTTTTATTTTATAAATTCTGTGGGCAAGAAAAAGTAAAGGTCCGAGCCCTATACCTCCTGCAATTAATAGCGATTCTTGCCCTTTATCTGGCATAGGGAAAAGTTTTTCTCCTAAAGGACCAAAAATATTGAGATAGTCCTTTCTTTTTTTCGTAGTAAGATCTTCCGTCCCTTTCCCTCGCTTTTGAAAAATCATGGTTGCTATTTTTTTCTTTTCATCAAAATTCGAAAATGCAAAGGGACGACGTAGAAATACACCTTCCAAATTTCCAACTGTAAAAAACTGCCCAGGGACAGGAACATCAGCTGTTTTTTTCCACTCGAATTTTAATTCGTAACAGTCACAGCAGATTTTTTTATTACTTAAAACTTTCCCTTCAAAAGTTGAAATCATTTTTAGGTTTGCCCTTTTAATCTCTGTTCAATATATTCATCATACCCTTGACCCATAAGTAAAAGAAGGTCTGTATTAGAACTTTGTGTTAATTTTTTGTGCATTTCTTTTGTACAATA
>Ga0187878_1003430_pt1 | contig 13114 bp, 9 predicted proteins | sample June2016WEW_17_1_FD_132979 | JGI IMG/M metagenome (GOLD analysis project Ga0187878, IMG submission 132979) | Peatland microbial communities from SPRUCE experiment site at the Marcell Experimental Forest, Minnesota, USA - June2016WEW_17_150 | ecosystem: Environmental > Terrestrial > Soil >...
CCCACTGCCCCAGCCGGAGGAACTGTTCGAGCGGGCGCGCGGGCCGAAGGAAGGCTAATCAAGCCGTATCATCGAACCAGTGACATTATTTATCTCAATGCTGCGACACTTGGGAGGGGTGGGGGTGTTCATTCTTGCCGCTCTCGATAGCTCGGTGGTTCGAAAGGGTGTCTGCGGCGACTTCATTTTATGCGGCCTTTCGTCCCCTGTTTCGGCAAGTCGGTCGCTGGTGCACAGGTATACCTTCTGGCCACTCGTCTTACCGGAGATCGCGCATCAACACAACATCCCCATTGACCGTAAGTGTCAGAGGAAGCACGTGGTTGACAGGCTGAGTCCTCAGACAGCAGGACTTCGCCACTTCACTAGCTTTTGTTCCACAAGGATCCCTTTCCTTTAAGCTGGAAACGCTGGTCCACAAAATCACTGCACAGTCAAATCCCGCCAGTAGGCGTCGCCTGCTTCGTGTTGTGGAACTAGAACGCGCTGGTAGAGTCGCAGAACCACCTTCAGGTTCTTGTAGTCAGATAGATCAATACTGATATCTTCCCAATGGCGCGAATCGGATTGGCGCGACTCATACAGTCCGTCAATGAGCTTGTCGAACACCTTTTTGTCATTGACATAGACCTGCAGTTGCCACACACGTCCCACGTCAACACCCGCTTTGAACTCCAAAGACGGAGCTGACCCTAGGTTCACGGTCCGTCTCAGGACTGTTCCGCGTACTTCATCCCGAGGATAGGTGGCGAGCACATGGCCGTCGAGGTAGGTGATACCCCGGATTCCCGGCATGCCGCCACCCGCGCCCCCGAACCCGGCTCGTTCCATCGTCCAGTCCGGGTTCCAGTACTTCATGAGGTCGGCCAGTTGGAACAGCTCTGCGGGTTGGGTGGCAGGATCCTGAACGGGAATTCGAATAGAGTTTCCTTCGTCAATCGCGCCGTGAGACACGAGGATTGCCTCGCCGATTCGTACCGTGCGTCGCGCCAGCTCCGAAATACTCTCGTCTACTGGCGGCGTGAGTTGCAGAGGGCCCATTTCCTTGCCCTGAATCCGATCATGGAGTTCAGAAACTTGTTCGGAAGGCAGCGCTTTCGTGCCATGCATGGCTGCCACGACGGATTCTGAGTTCGCGGCATTGCAGTCGGTATCCGCGAAGTCGGCAGCGTGAACTGCGAGTTGCAGAGTTTTGCTGAAATCGCCGTCACCAAACCAGACACTGGTGGCCACAATGCCGCCATTGACAACGGCGTTATTGGTAGCGGGATATTCGATTCCCCAGCGCTCATCGACAGCTCGGAAAATCTGCTCAGCCGTGCGACCCGACTCTGCCATTGTGATGACCATGTCCAGACACTGACGATAAGGCGAATCCGGGTGGATCAGACTAGCGGCCTTGCGAACGATCGAGTGGGTATCTTTTTCCACGAAAGCGAGGCTTATCATTCCGGAGACGAAAACTGCGCCATCCGTCCCTTCAGCGTAGCCATTGATGTGACCGAGATTCCGTGCAAGTGTCGCTGCCACGTTCGGCATACCTGGCGCCAGAGCACCATAGACGTCACTGCTGAACTGTGGCCCGATGGTCCACCAGAGCTTGTTGTATCTGGGGTGACCAGTGTCCGGAGCCTTGACTCCTCGCTTCAACAGCATTAGTGCCTGTTCGCTCGATCCCCACGATCCAGCGTTGTTCTCAAGCCATTGTTGTCCGAGTTGCTCAACCGTAAGACCGATGCCATATTTCTCGAATGCACGGATGGCCACCATTTCGTAGTAGTAGTCATCATCCACAGGCGCGTAGCCAGGCAAATGGGTCAGGGGAGTCACCGGTAGAGTCGAAGCCGGCTGGTGTTCGAATCGGACTCCAGTCATCTGTGCGATCATCTGTGCGGTCCAGATCGCCTGCACCCGATCAAGATACTCTATGCGCGACAGAGCAAGGATTTTCGACGAGCGCCCCGTGGATGCCGCCCGGGGAGCGTTCTGCGTGTGCGCTGCACATGTGAGGAGGGCCACGATGCACAGGAAGGATCCTGTCTGTTTGTTCATGCTCTGCTCCACCTCGATACCAAACATCCGCTCATCAAATCAGCTCGACTTCGTTTGGACTCCAGTAAGTTGCGGTTTGGCCGCCGGCTCTAATTAGCTAAATTCCGGTGGTCTTCCACGCATTCGGGGCCGCGCGGCCACAGCAAGTACACGAATTTGCCTGCGCTTTATTGGACTTCAAACAACCGGTACCCAAAGGCGGGCAGATTGAACTGAACTCTGTTGTCGAGCAGTACTTTCTCGCCACTACGCAGATCGGTGAGAGATCGCGCGTGAAGACCGCTGGTGTCGATTCTTACTTCTTGGGCTGTGGCCCAGAAATTCGCTACTATCAGCACTCGCTCAGTACCATCCGGCGCTGTTCTTACGAAGGCGTAGTACTTGGAATCATCGTTGGTCGGCAGCTTGCGGCGTTGCCCCATCTGGTGAAGGGCGCGATGTGACGTCTTCGTCTTAAGCAGCCATTGAATCTCGGGGTCCGACGCCAACTTGTCGTCCTTGTGGCTCCAATCCGAAATGAACTGCCCGGTGGTAGCAACGATGGCTGCGGCCAGATGCTGCTTTTCTGGATTATCTTTGATGGCGACCAGAGTCATGTTCAAAGTGCCGCCCGCCGCGACCACCCGGTCGTGGTAGTTGCGCAGGGATTCTTCAATGGGACGTGGATCGCCTGCCTCGATGGCATTCTGGAGCACAAGATAGGGCTTTTCCCACCAGATTCCCAGACCGTAATCTTGGACGGAGTTCCATCCTCCATCGGTGATCCATGCCACTGGGTCTTCGTGAAAAGCGCCGCCGCCTTCGGGCTGGCTGTATTTGTTGCCATAACTGTTGATAACGTCGGTGATACGTTGATGCCCTTTCTCCCAGGAATAGCCGACGTACCAATTGACAGCGTCCATGACGATGCCGTCTATGCCTGTATCCAGCCAGAAGCGGGTTATTTTCTCCGCTTCCTCCTGCCACTCCACACTGGTCCAGTTATATTGGGGGAGTTCTGTGGTCTTCCCTTCCGCATCTTTCCCCGGCCAGCGAGTCCAGTAGTAGCGCTTCGCGCGCTCGCTGTAGGCCCAATGCTCGACTTTATCTGGCTGGTAGTTAAGTAACCAGGTCGGGCGAACCATGAAGAAGGTATCGCCCGAGGCCGGCGGAGGAGCATCCGGGCGATCGCTCCAGAAGAACCACCGGGATTCTCGACTCGCCCGGCCTTCGCGGACATCATCGCAGGCTTTGAGAAACGAAGGGGCATCGACCGCGCTGTAACCCTCATTTTCAAAGATGATCACGGACATCCCAAGACGATGCACGATTGTTACTACGCGCCTGAAATCATCCATGGTCCCGTACTTTGGCTCGATGCGATAGTGATCGCGCGCATCAAGACCGTTGTAGCTCTTTCCTCCATCTGCCGGAGCAAAAATGTTTAAGCCAGTGAAACCTTGTTCCTTGATGGCTTTGATTTGGGCGTCGGCTTTCGCAGGTTCAAGAAGGAGCTGGGGGAATACAGTGTCATCCTTTAGTGAAACTGTGCGCATTGCGGAGGCAGATTCCCACCAGCGCAGCGGTAACACGGTGGTACGCTCCCGGTATTGGCCGCTGGCAGCCTCGGTCGCGGGCAGAACCTGCAGTCGCAAGCTCGCGACTCCTACAAGCAAGAGGCACAAGAAACAATTCTTCGAAAAGCTAATCGGCATGATGACTTTTCTCGACAGGGATCAGAAAGAGCAGCAGAAGCAAAAAAATGAAAGTGCCTGAGTCATCCGGATAATCGGACGAACTACCCCTGAACTTCGATGCGATCTTGCTCAGCTGGTCAGACGGTCGTTTGAAATCAACTTTACTCCAGAGACGCTGACACTCTCCAGTGCATTGGTGTCCCCGGTCCAGGTGAGATGTAAATTGCCTGACGAGGGTGCGTAACAGCGCGCGGTTATCGCTTCTTTGTTGTCGAAGAAAGACTCGATCACCGAGCCATCCATCCACAAATTCAGAGTAGAAATTCCGTCTCGATCCGGAGAGAGCGGTAAGGTCTTGTCGTCTATGGTGACGGAAGGTTTATCCTTCGCGCCGTCGTACTTCATCGCAAACAGCGGCGCGGCTTGGCCGCCAGCCCTCAGTTCGAGTCCGAAGGCGCTCTCCCCCGCTTTGAACGTGCAGACGATCTCACCGGCGCGATTTTGAATTGGCATTCTTGTAAGAGCGGCGCCGACCGTTCCAGAGTTGTGCGCTTTCTGCAAAGTCTGAACATTACTACGCAGCGACTGCAACTCCGGCAGCACTTCCATCCGAAGCTCATTATCCGTCCCCAGTGTAAGCACGCGTGGGAGCGCCATAGCTCCGGCCCACCCAGCAACTTCGCACTCCGCAGGGGAACGGGTTTCCTCCACCCATCCCCACAAGATTCGCCTGCCCTTCGCGTCCACCATGCTCTTCGCCGCATAGTACGATCCGTGATCAAGTAGTCCTCGGGTCTCGGAGTGGAATACGAGTTCACGCCGATCAAACGTGCCTACCTCCCAGTGAACCTTGCGTTTAGCGGAGTAGAGCAGGACATACTTATCCTTAAGCGGAAAGAAGTCCGGGCACTCCCACATTTCGCCGGTATCGGCGGGATTGCTCCCTTTCGCAAGGGGATGGAGATAGGTCCAATTGCGTCCGTCCGGCGAGCGATAGAGCAGCACCGCGCCGCCAACCTCGTGGAAGCCTGAACCTAAGCCCAGATACCATGTGTCGCCATCTTTCCACGGGCAGGGATCCCGAAATCCCGTTACCTTCAAACCTGGTGGGGGTCCATCCAGTACAGGTTTGTCCAGCTTTTTCCAGGTCCGCAGATCGGGATCCATTGACGTCGCAAGGCACTGAACCTCTCGCAATCCTTTGCCGCGAATCGTCTCGAGTTCAACCGAAGATTTCGTCACACCGGTATAGAGAATGCTCGCGGCCTCGCCGCCGGGCAACACGCTTCCAGTCCAACAACCATACGCGTCATAGAAGCCTAGCGTAGGTGACAATGCCAGCGGCATGTGTTTCCAGTGGATAAGGTCGGGACTGATCGCATGGGCCCAGTGCATGTCGCCCCAGACGGCTGCACCTGGGTTGTATTGGAGAAACATATGGTAGTGGCCGCGAAAGAATTGAGGCGCACAGGGATCGTTCATCCAGTTCGCCTTTGGTAGCAAATGAAATTGCGGTCTCAAGGGATCGCGCCGGAGCTTTTCCCTGAGCGTCGGAGACAGTTCTTCTTTGGGCACTGCCGCCTGCTGCGATTCTACGAGTCTAGAGTAGGCATTGCCATGCAAGGCGCATAGCGTGGATGTTGCGGCCGATGTGACGAGAAATCTTCGACGGTTCATTAAAGTACCCCGTTGTCTTGCACGCGATAAAGCGGACTTTACCGAGCCGGTTGCTATTTGAGCTCCCGACTGACTGCAGCTACCATCGCAGCTCTGATCTTCTGCTCAACCTCGTCGTTCATGTAGCCACAATCCAAACGCATATAAACTGAGGTGTACGGGATCGTCGTTGTGGTCTTGATGAACAAGATCCGAAATGTCTTTCCGGCCTCGTCAACTTTGGTCATGACGTCGGTGTGCGGAATACTGGAAGCCTGCTCCTTCGGAAACTGCGCCGTGATTTGCTTGCGCAGCTCCGACACCCGCGGGTAGTCGTGTTCATCGATGAACTGAAGTTCCTGGTCGAGAAAGACCGTGGCTCGGAGATGGCGGGACGAGGAGATCGCGCTGGCGACATACTTCAGCACCGAGGGAAGATCGTCGTTGACGACGATAGTTTCGATTCCCGGATTGGCATAGACCGGAAAGGCCGAGTCTGCGACCACGATCCAGTTTCTATGACCATATAGGGGAAGCCGACTCCGGACAAAAGCTTTCCAGTCAGAGGACGGCGCACTCGCCAGCGTTTGAGAGAGGGATGAGCTAACGAGTAACACCAGAACACAACTAATGGCGCGCAATCTTCCGTTTACTGTGTGCATGACACCACCGTAGAGCGAAACTGATTCGCCGCGATTCGACTCGGGCTGTCTGGCCTGTTCCTACCCTAATAACAGTTATTCAATGATTGCCTGATACGCCAAGGCTTCGACCTGCCGGTCAAGGCTGAGCCCACCCGTCGGATGCAGTTGTCCCATGAAGATGACGATCATCTGCTCTTTCGGATCAATAGAGAATGCCGTGTAGTAGAAGCCTCCCCATTTGTATTCGCCCACCGACCCCAGTTCTGCTAGCGGGGCTTTAATGCCGTCGATCCCAAAACCCAGTCCGAAGCTCCGATCGGAACTGATGTTTCCGAGCTGATCATGTGTCATAAGCTCAACCGACTTGCGGCTCAGGAGCTGGATATTTCCCGCCTTGCCTCCATCGAGCATCATTTGACAGAAGCGCATATAGTCTTGGGCCGTGGAAACCAAGCCGCCACCTCCAGAGAACAGCTTTTTCGGCCCGCGATAGGGATAATCTGCGGAGTACGAGAATGGCCCCTCAGTAATCGGAGTGTCGGGAAAGCGATTCAGGCCTTTGTCCGCATAGTAGGTGTAGACGGTGGCCAGGCGATCAACCTTACCGTTGGGTAGGTAGAAATATGTGTCTTTCATGCCGAGTGGAACAAAAATGCGTTCTCGCAAAAATTGGTCCAAGGGCTTGCCCGAGATCACCTCGACTAACCGCCCGAGTACATCCACACTGAGGCCGTATTCCCAGCGATCGCCGGGATTGAAAAGCAAAGGCACTCCCGCCAAACGCTTCACACTGTCTTCAATGGTGCCTTCGTATTGCAACAAGCCGTTTGCCACATTCGCATTCTTGTACCGAAGACCTAAAACCGGATTCCACTGATAAGTGAATCCTGCCGTGTGCCGTAAAAGGTCGCGAATCGTAATCTCGTGGGTTGCCGGAATGGAATAGGGCTCGCCGGTTGTGGGTTGGACGAACACCTTAGGGTTCTTGAATTCGGGCAAGTACTTGGAGACTGGATCTTCCAGCAGAAAACGGCCCTCCTCGTACAGCATCATGACGGCCACGCTGGTGATAGGTTTGGTCATCGAGCAGATGCGGAATATCGCGTCTGGACGCATCGCTTTGCCTGCCTCGCGGTCCTCCATGCCTTGCGCCTTTAACCAGGCTATTTGTCCGCGCCGAACGACGAGCGTCACCGCGCCGGCGATTCGCTTGTCATCGATGCTCCGCTGAACTGCGGTGCCGATCCTCTCCAACCGCTCCGAAGACAGGCCAACCGTCTCCGGCTTGACGGACCGGAAATCCTGGGCGAAGCCGATGGCAACCAAAACGAACGCGCCAACCACCAAGCGGCTGGCCTTTGGCACGGCTAGTTGCGGACGACGCATGGTCTTCACTCCCTGCCTTCTGAATACGACTCTCAAGAAGAAGTTAACCCCAAGCTTGCACTAGACCTTGGATTCGACTGCAAGAAAGGATGCTTCCGATCCCAAGCGGTTATTTACAAAAGCCTTCACTTCGGCCCAGGTCGGCATTGAGGGCTGCGCTCCGTGATGGGTTACCGAAATCGCGGCGACGGCACAAGCAAAAATGGCGCTGCGTGCAACCGTGGAGCCGCGCATCAGTCCCACTGCAAATCCTGCGTTGAATGCGTCCCCGGCGCCAGTCGTATCCACTGCATTCACGGAGAAGGCCGGGACACGCTCTTTCGCTAGAGTCCCTTGGGCGATGAGGCAACCGCGCGATCCCAACTTCAATAAGACATTCTTGACACCGCAATCCAGGAGGCACTCTGCTGCCGCGTAGGCTCCTTGGTCGCCATTCTCAAAGTTGGTCCGAAGCAGTTCCTCGGTTTCAGTTTCGTTTGGGGTAATCCAGGACACCTTGCGAAGCAGCTTTCCAGACAGCTCGCGCGCCGGTGCCGGGTCGAGCATAAGCGGGATGTTGTGTCGCTCGGCGAACTGGGCTAGGTATTCAACCGTCTCCAGGGGAATCTCAAGCTGCGTCAGAAGCAATCCGGCGTGTTCCAGAATCGTCGCCGCTTTTTCCAGCTGTTCCGGGGTGAGGTGGCCATTGGCGCCCGGCACGACCACGATGTTGTTCTCACCACCTCGTCCGGTAGTGATCAACGCGACGCCGGATGCCCCTTCCACCGTATTCACGTAGGTTGAGTCCACGCCGGCGTCTTCCAGGCCATTGCGCAACTGAGTTCCAAAAGCGTCGTTGCCGACGTTTCCTACCATTGAAACGGGGTACCCAAGTTTCGCTGCTGCGACTGCCTGGTTGGCTCCTTTTCCTCCGTGAAAAGTGTTGAAAGTATCGCCAATGATCGTCTCCCCAACCTGCGGAATACGATCAGCTCCCACTACTAAATCGAGATTGATGCTGCCGACGACAACGATGGGCTTCTGCATAACGATCCGATTTTGTCTACTTGGTCACCATGGGTGCTACTGCGATCGATCCCAGCCCCAGCAGGAAGAAGATAAACATTGCGGGAATCAGTTTGCGAGAGGACTGCGGAGCGCTGGCAAATTCTTTCCAGATGAAGACGCCCCAGACGGCCGATACCATCGTCGCACCTTGGCCGATGGCGTATGAGACCGCCGGACCGATTATTTGTGCCTGGGATGCAACGAAGTTGAACACCGTTCCCGTACACCAGATGAGTCCACCCAGGACGCCCCAGAAGTGCCACGCCGCTTTCGCCTGAAAGTATTGAGACATGTTGACTGGGGGAGTGCCGGTGAGAGGCTTTTTCATGAACAGGTAGTTCACCGGGATTGCGCAAAGGACTACTCCGAAGGCGAAGAACAAGGCTACGGAGTATGGCCCCAAGGAATGCTCCCCGGTAACAGCCTTGGTCACGAGCGGATAAAAAATGCCCATGAGCACGCCGCATGCGACGCTGATCCAGATTCCACGCACGCTAATGGAGCGCCGTTCGCTCTCCCTGCGGCGATAGGCGAGTGCGTCAAAAATAATCGCCAGAACCACGAGCGCCATGCCACCGAAGAGCAATCCGGGATGGCCCTTGGGAGCGATGGCGTAGTTCAGGAGAACGCCCACCACCAGTGCCAAGCCGATTCCGATCGGGAAGGCGACTGCCAAGCCAGCGATGTCAATGGCTGCAACTAAAAGGAGGTTGGCCACATTGAACACAGCCCCGCCAGCAATGGCGAAAAGGATATGCCGCGAGTCTGCCTGGCTGATGTTGCTTAGAAATGAGAGATTGCCTCCGCCCCAATTCCCCAGGGTCAAACCCCAAACCAGGCTGCCCAGAAAAATGCCGATCACGTAGTCCCAATAAAAAAGTTGAAAGGCATATCCTGCAGTGAGTTTCATGGTGTTTGCCCACGACCCCCAACACAGCATGCTGATGATCATGAACAACAGCGCAATTCCGTACGCCTCTGGCTGATACATGGCCCTCCCGGTGAATCACGCGCTCGTCCGAGGACAGCGTGCCGCAACCGGGCGGCGCGAGCGATGGGGTAAGCTCGCGCCGCGATCGAAAAGTCACAACGTGTCTAGAACACTATCTTGGCGGCAAGTTGGATAATGCGCCCTTCGCGGCTGCCGGTAACTTCTCCAAACGGGCCCGTGCTGCCGTTCAATTGGGTACTCACCGCGTTCCACTGCGTGTGATTGAACGCGTTGTACATATCCGCGCGAATCTCGGCGTGGAGATTTTCATGGAAAGTGAGGTTCTTGCCGAACGAGATATCCCAATTGTTCTGTCCGGGTCCTCGAATGACGCCCGGGGACGCAGTGCCTTGAACGTTGTTCGGCGGCACGACGAATGCGCTGGTGTTGAAGTACTCTGCGAAAGTACGCTTGGAGTGGGAAAAGTTAGGATTCGCCACCATATCAAGGTTTCCCAGTCCGTTATAAGGAGCAAAATCGTTCGCCTGGTTACCAGCTCCGTTGTAAGCAGTCAGAGCATTGCCCGATTCGAAGGTTGCGATTGCCGAGATGTGCCAGCCGCCGAGAACCGGCCGTAGGTAGGTCGACAGATGCTGTCCATACTGAGGCTGATAGGTGGTCTGGAACAAGAGGCGATGCCGGTGGGAGTTGGTTTCTTCGCCGTATGATCGGATGATACTTTGTGGATAGTTATAACCCGTGTCTTGCGTGCCCTGTCCGACGATGCCTCGATCGCCGAGAGTCTTAGAGTAAGTGTAGTGGGTCAGAATCTGCAGCCCATGGGACATTTGGCGCGTGAATTTCACAATGCCTGCGTTGTAATTGCTGTTCAGGCCAGCCCTCTGCAAGTAAATGTCGCCAAACCTTCCGGAATTGAAGGGCCGGGCGGCGTTATAGGCGTCGATAGAAGCCCATCCCGTCTGATAGGGTGCAGCGTTCTGGTCATAAAAGTACCAACCGTTCCTTCCTTCCGCCCCGAGGTAAGAGAACGTGATTGCAGAATTGTGGAAGAGTTCCTTCTGCACATCAAGCAGGTAACGGTGGATATAAGGCGTGCGAAACGATTGTTGCCGGTCGGCGTAAAAGAGCGTCTGATAAGCACCGGCTCCGTAATAGCCTTGCCCCGGGCCGGTAGACACAGGGAAGGTTCCCAGAGGAACTTGCGGCGACGGCTGAAACACTTGCGACGTGCTCGCTTCCTGCGGGGTGGAGTTGTCGATTTCATCGCCGACGAAGCCGCCGGGGACACCCCCGTAAAGGGCTCCGTCAAGGACATTCGATATCTGGCTCGCGCCGGAGTTGTAGTAAAGGCCGTATCCCGCGCGCACGACGAGCTTGGGGCGAGCCTGCCACGCCAGGCTGAGTCTCGGAGCAAAGTCGTGCTTGGGAGCCGAGGCATAATGCTGCGGCAAACCAGGCGTGACTCCTGGGATGGAGATAGTATCCGTGGCCGGCTCGTAGATGCCGCAGCAAGTGTTGTTGGTGGCGAAGATAGGAATGGGCAGTTCGTAACGGAGTCCGTAGGTGACCGTCAGCTTCTGCGTGACCTTCAACTTGTCATTGAAGTAGGCTCCGTAGTATGGAATGACTACATTCGGTTCCGGAGCAAACGGCCCACCTGCGGAATAGCTGAAGCGCTGATGGATCACCGAAGGCAAGCCGAGTAAGACTTCGGCGAAAGCGTCGCCGCCGACTCCATTGTTCGCTGTAAACAGCTGCGGACCGTTGCCGCAGTATGCGCCCGGGGCGGGTGCGCAGCCATAAGCAACGTAGCGGACGCTGTCGAAGTCCTCTTCCCCTTTGCGGAGATAGGTAAACCCGAAAGTCATGCTGTGACGGCCGCGAATCCAGATCATGTTGTCGGAGAATTGCCGCGAGTTATTGGAAGCGAGAAAATATTCGTCATAGCCCACGGTTGGCTGGGTAAAAAGCTGGCCGTAGTTGAAGATATTCAAGCCAAGGATGCCGGTATTGCCACCGCTGCCCGTGCCCGTATTCTGGAAGATCGAATTAAACGGGTTGGAGGAGCCATTGGTGTAGGAGAGTTCCGATGGGCTCAACGTCACCAAAGCACCACTTCCTATGGCAAAGATGAACTCGTTGGTCCAATTCGAGTTGAAAACATGAGCTTCATCGACAGTCACGACGTGGGATTTGTCGCTTACGTTCGAAGGGGTACTCAGGTTTGGGACCAGGCCACCAGTATTGTTGGGGATGCCGTTGTATTGGGACCAGGCGACAAACACGCTATCTTTCGATGAGATGCGGAAATCGAAGCGGCTATCCCAGTGATAGGGGTCGACCTCCTGCCTCGCCGGGTACTGGTAATTAGCGCCGGCATTGGCCAGGGTCGGCGCCACATTGGCATGAGGAAAGAGGTTTGTGATGCCCTTGATTTGCGAACTTGCCGTCGCTGGATTGTAAAGCCCGGCAGTAACCAGGTTATTGAAAGGGATAGCGTTGCCCGTATACGGGTTGTAAAGCTGCCCAGCCGGATTGGAACACTGTCCGTTCGTCGCGAAGGTGCCAGCATTGACCGGGCCGGTGCAGTCTACTCCAAAATCTCCCGCCCGTTGCGTGTCGGCGGGAACGATGGCGAGGTTATTCCCTCCGGCGAGTGAATGCGGATTGCGCTCGTAGTTCACGAAGAAAAAGGCACGGTCTTTCAGATTGAGGACTTTCGGGATGTAGACAGGGCCTCCCAGGCCGCCGCCGAACTGGTTAAAACGAAATGCGCTCTTGGTTAGCAGCCCCTGCGCCTTGTTGATGGGAACCAGCGCATTCAACGCATCGTTTTCAAAGAAATCATAGACTTCGCCATGGAAAGTGTTGGTCCCCGCTTTGGTGGTTGCATTGAGGTTCGTAAAATCGCGGCCATATTCGGCGGAGAAATCCGCCACGCCGACTTTCACTTCGCCGATGGCTTCGGCAGATGGCTGGAAGCTCGCGCCACTTTCATAATTCTCGTTGGCGTTCACCCCATTGACGTAGTATCCATTGTCACGAGAACCCTCCGCGTTGCCGCCCGCAGTGTAATCCGCGCCGCCGGATGTGTACGATGCCCCGACTTCGAAGGTGCCGCCCAGATTGATGTTCACACGCGGAGACGTGCTGACTCCGGGGGTCAACTCAGTCAATGCGGTCCAGTTACGGCCGTTCATCGGCACGCTGGCAATTTGTTCCTGGCTGATGTTTTGATCGAGATCCGCAGATTCAGTTTGGAGCAATGGCGCGGAGGAGCCAGTCACAGTCACCGTCTCCGCGACCGAGGCCAGCTGGAGTTGGATGTCGCATCGGACTTCGGATTGGGGCGACACCGTCAGTTGGGCCGAAACCGACTTCTTGAATCCCGCAAGTTCCACTGAAACTTGATAGCTCCCCGGTAGAAGCTGTGAAAAGTCGTAGTGCCCGCTCGCGTCTGTGCTGGCAGAGGACTTTTGATTTCGGCCCAGGTCGAGCAGGGTTACCGAGGCTTTGGGCACGACTGCACCGGATGCTTCGGTGACCACGCCGCTGATGCTACCGCGCTGAGAGAATTGAGCGAACGAGGCCAGCGTTAAAACGAACAGAGTGGGTAGCAGAATCATGAACCGCGACAAGGGGGTTCGCATACTGTGTCTCCTGGACCGGAAAGCGGGCGTCACAAGGGTTGCAGCAACCCG
>Ga0187878_1003442_pt1 | contig 13073 bp, 14 predicted proteins | sample June2016WEW_17_1_FD_132979 | JGI IMG/M metagenome (GOLD analysis project Ga0187878, IMG submission 132979) | Peatland microbial communities from SPRUCE experiment site at the Marcell Experimental Forest, Minnesota, USA - June2016WEW_17_150 | ecosystem: Environmental > Terrestrial > Soil >...
GAGATACACGTGTTGCAGGGTGAGCGTCCCCTGGCATCAGATAACAGGACGCTGGGCAGGTTCCATCTTGACGGAATTCCGCCGGCACCGAGAGGAATACCGCAGATCGAAGTTACTTTTGATATAGATGCGAACGGTATCTTGCATGTTACTGCAAAGGACAAGGCTACCAATAAGGAACAGTCGATCAAGATAACTCACTCGAGCGGACTGAGCGAATCCGAGATAGAAAAGATGAAAAAAGATGCAAAGGAACACGAATCCGATGACAAGAAAAAGAGAGAAGGGATAGATACGAAGAACCAGGCGGACAGCCTCGTATTCCAGAGCGAGAAACAGCTCAAGGAATTCGGCGAAAAGCTGACACCTGAAATGAAAATGAAAGTACAGACTGCTATAGACAGGTTGAAAGAAGTGCAGAAAGGTTCGAACATAGAGGAGATAAAATCCGCTATGGAAGGATTGAATGCTGCATGGAACGAAGCATCAACGCAGATGTATTCGCAGGCAACCGGCGGTCAGCAGGGAGGACAACAAGGCGGACAGGAAGGATTCGGTTCGCAAGGACAGCAGTCAGGCGAAGCTCAGGCAAAGACCGATGACAAGAAGGTCGAGAATGCAGATTACGAAGTGATAGACGATAAGGATAAGAAGTAATAGGTTTATAAAGTTCATAAGGTTTGTAAGGTTTGTAAAGTAAGTTTAGTGTAATCGTATAAATAAACATGGATTATCCTGTGTAAAAGTTGACGTCTACGCGGGAGATCCTGTAATTAAAAAAAAGCCGTTCATTTGAAAGAATGAGCGGCTTTTTTTATATATTTGTAAACGCAACATAAAGGTTATGCAATTGAGAATGCAGATTATTTATCACGTCTCATCAATAAAAAGATTTATATTTGATGTTTTTAAACGATAGGTCTCAATTTTACTATATTTTTAAACGGGATATTTTTATATAATACATATATATGGAGAAGTATTTAAAAACAGATAGAGAATCTGTACTGGTAACTCAAATACTGGATGTTCTGAAAAGATATCTGGATCCGAACAGGATTATTTTGTTTGGTTCGCGTGCTAAGGGTAATTTTAATTCGAGATCTGATTTTGATATTGCTATAGATATTAAGAGACCTGATGTTGTATTACAGAGAAGAATTAGTGAAGAAATCGAGAAATTTTCAGGTTTATATAATGTTGATATTGTTTATTTACCGGGATTGGAACAGGGTTTCATAAATATCATTTCAAAGACAGGAATTGTGCTGCATGAAAGATGAAATCAAATTCGCTTTACAGCAATATACGAATGCCATCCGCAAACTTGATGAAGGTGCATTGTATGCCATCGATGAGCTCGATAAGGATGGAGTTATACAAAGATTCGAGTTTACGATTGAACTTTTATGGAAAATGTTAAAACTATATTTGGAAGATCAGGGAATCATCTGCAATACACCAAAGGAATGTCTAAAGGCAGCTTTCAGGATCGGACTAATAGACAACGAGGAAGCATTTCTCAACATGCTTCAGGATAGGAATAAAATGTCTCACTTGTACAGCAAAGAGGAATCAGAGGAAATTTATGAACGCATAAAAACCCTTTATTTACCAAACCTAAAAAAAATACCGGCCAGGATTCCAACATCATAAAATTCAATCACGTCTCCTTATTATATACTTTTAATAAATAACATTTTATCATAGTTTATAATATAAATTATGATTAAATATTACAAACTTTATATATTGCTGTTTGCAGCGGGGACAATTTACATAACCGGATGCAGCAGCTCCAAAACATCCACTGAAACCGAAGAAAAGACCGAAACATCTTCAGAAACGGAAAGTGAGTCTGAAGCACAACGCGGGGCTCTGATTTATAACGCAGCGAAGGAAGAACAGAACAACGAGATGTATTCCAGAGAGAATGACGAAACACAATTGTACTGGCTGAGCAATAAAGTGATACATCTGAAGAACAGGACAAAGTGCAATATATTTGCGCTCAATACATTGTATAAAGCGGGATTCAAGACGCCAAAGACAAATGCACTTTCCAATGACCTTGCCGATACAACGCAGTTTAATGACATACTTCCTGTTGTGGGCATCTCCGAACCCGAATCCGCTAAGAAAGGCGATCTACTTGCATGGAACGGTCACGTGATAATATTTGACTATCTTGTTAAGCTGAAACAGGAGCTGTATGCTATGGCATGGTGGGCAGGCACAAGCCAGAAGGATAACGGTGATAATATACTCAATAACGTTGTTTATGGAAAGTACAGGCTTAACGGCTACTATGTGATAAGAAGACCGGTAAAAAATTAGGAGAGGCAGACGGCAGATGTGAAACGGCAAACGTGAAAAGCGGACGGCTGATGTGAAGCGAGTAACAAAGTGAATGCTGAGAGCTCGAATCAATCCAACGTAGTAAGTTAAATTAAAAACATATATAAAATGGCTAAAAAGAAAAAATCGTTATCTTATAGCAAGATAATGGAGATTGCAAACAATTTCAGGACATGCAGGGTCCTGCTGACTGCATTCGAATTGGACATATTCACGGTACTCTCCGATGGGAAAAAGACCTCAAAAGAGATTGCAGAAAAGATCGGAGCGGACGAACGCGCAGCCGACAGGCTTCTGAATGCACTGACGGCGATGGATCTTCTCAAAAAGAAGAAAAACAAATTTTCAAATACAAAGGCAGCGGATAAATACCTGGTAAAAGGAAAACCCGGTTATATGGGAGGTCTTGCGCATACAGCAGGGTTGTGGAAAACATGGAGCACACTCACCGAGGCGGTTAAGAAAGGTACTTCGGTAATGAACCGCGGTGAGATAAACGAAAGAGGAGATTACTGGCTCGAAGGATTTATAGCCGCCATGCACATGAGGGGGCGGATACAGGCAAAAGAGATTGCATCGCTTCTTAATTTCAAGAAAGTGAATAAAGTGCTCGATGTCGGCGGCGGTTCCGGAGCTTACTCGTTCGCGTTCGTGAAAGCGAAGAAAGGATTGAAGTCGGTTATATATGATCTTCCGAAGGTCGTTCCTCTCACGCAAAAATATATAGAGAGCGAAGGCTTGAGCAGCAGTGTAGAAACTATGACGGGAAACTATCTTACCGATGATCTCGGCAGCGGGTATGACATGATGTTCCTCTCCGCCGTTATTCACAGCAACTCCGCAGAGGAAAATAAGCTGTTATTTAAGAAATGTGCTGCCGGGCTTAATGAAGGAGGAAAGCTTGTTGTTCTTGATCAGGTTATGAACGAGGACAGGACAAAACCCTTCGGGGGAGCACTATTTGCTCTGAACATGCTCGTCGGGACTGCAAACGGCGATACTTACACGGAATCCGAAATAAAGAGCTGGATGAAGGAAGCAGGTTTTTCCGGTTTCAAGAGGAAAGATACGGTATCAGGTACTGCAATGATTATAGGGACAAAAAAGTAGTGCTTTACTTTATCCCGAGCAGTTCAACTTCGAAGTAAAGGGTTGAATTGGGAGGAATAACCACATCCCCGCTTTCGGCATTTACCCCCTGTTCGCCATAGGCAAGCTGGGGGGGAACGATCAATTTTCTTTTACCGCCAACCTTCATAGACATTAACCCTTCTTCCCAACCCGGGATAGCCTTATCTATTCCCAGCTGGAAAGTATACGGGTGCTCTGCTTCCGTGCTGTCAAAAGCTTTTCCATTCGATAGCGTGCCGAGATACTTCACGGTTATAAATTGTCCTATCTTCGGCGAAGGACCTGTCCCGATTGTTTCATCAATATATTTTAAGCCCGAAGGGGTTGTAATTTCTACGTTTGTAGTTTTTGTAGAACAGCCCTGTACGATAATAAATGCAGTTAATACTAATAATGATATAAATTTCATTAAAAACCAATCTTTATTTACGTAAATATAAATTATAAAGAGCAAAAGGGTAAGGGAAATAAAAACGGAATTGCCCATATGCGGATTTCTAGCACCCACAGAATGTAATATTCATTGTTAATTGCTTTTTAAATGGGTAACTTTAGCCAAATTATTTCATTTTTATACTTTTATGCGCTACTATATTGATAAAATAGCAGATTATGTCGGTCAGGAAGTCATAATAATGGGCTGGCTTTATAATATAAGGACATCGGGCAAACTGATGTTTCCACAGATACGTGACGGTTCGGGAATTATACAGGGCGTTGTTTCTCAAAAAGATGTTTCGCCGCAGGTGTGGGAAGATTTTAATAAGTTGACACAGGAATCTTCGATCATAATAACAGGGATTGTGTCTAAACATCCCAAGAAAGATGAATATGAATTGCAGGTTAAAGACCTGAAAATTGTACAGATAGCCGAGCCGTATCCCATTACACCGAAAGAGCACGGGGTTGAGTTCCTGGCCGATAAACGCCATTTATGGGTAAGGGCTCCGAGACAGGTTGCAATACTCAGAATAAGAGAAGAGATAATCAAGGCATGCAGGGATTACATGTACGATAACGGTTTCACGCTCTTCGATTCCCCGATCTTCACGCCCAATGCGGCTGAAGGAACCACAACTCTTTTCGGAACGGATTATTACGATCTAGGGAAAGTATATCTTGCGCAATCGGGACAGCTCTATGCCGAAGCCGGCGCGATGGCGCTTGGAAAGGTTTACGATTTTGGCCCGACATTCCGTGCGGAAAAATCCAAAACAAGAAAACACCTTACCGAGTTCTGGATGATAGAACCTGAGATGGCGTATTACGACCATAATGACAATATGGATCTGATAGAAGAATTTATAGAATACATAATACAGCGTGTCCTGAAGAACAGGATGAAGGAACTGGTGCTGATTGGAAGAGATATCGCCAAGCTTGAAAAAATAAAAAAACCGTTCCCGCGTATAACATATACCGAAGCTGTTGAGATCCTGAAAAAGAAAAATATTCCCCTAATAAGAAAGAACCGTGACGGCAGCGAGGAAGAGATAAGACCTTTCCCGTGGGGAGAGGATTTCGGTGCACCGCATGAAGATGCGATCGTTGAGGATTTCGATAAACCCGTAATGGTGCACAAATGGCCTGCACAGGCGAAAGCTTTTTACATGAAGCGTGACCCGGAAAATTATGATATTGCTCTGGGCGTGGACGTACTGGCACCGGATGGATTCGGTGAGATAATCGGCGGTTCGCAGAGGGAAGACAGCTATGACGAGCTGGTCAAGAGGATAAAAGAGAATGATCTGCCGATGGAGGAATTCCAGTGGTATCTTGATCTCAGGAGATACGGTACGGTCCCGCATTCGGGATTCGGGATGGGCATAGAAAGATTTGTTGCCTGGGTGTGCAATCTGGAGCACATAAGGGAATCGATACCGTTCCCGAGGATGATATACAGGGCACGACCCTAAAAAATTGAAAATTAAAAATTCAAATTTTAAAATTACAATTTAAAGTTTAAAATTGGAGATTATGAAGTTCTGTAATAAGAATTGTATTTATTCTTAGATTGATATAGTGGAAGAAAAGAATAAAAAGTTTAGGGACGAGTTTAAGAAAAGAGTGTACAAATTCACTTTAGGATTGATAGAATTTATAGACAATCTTCCTCATGATAATGTTTCAAGAAGACTTGGAGATCAATTACTGAGAAGCGGAACAAGTATAATAGCTAATTTTATCGAAGGTCAGTCTGCCAGCAGTAAGAAGGATTTTATTAATTATTTAACGATTTCATTGAAATCAAGCAATGAGAGTAAACTCTGGCTGGTATTGCTGAGAGATTCAAAAAGAGCTGGCACTGGTCTAGCGGATAAACAATTAAATGAATTGAAAGAGATCTCTAATATTTTAGCGTCGAGTATTCTTAAATTAAAGGATAAGAAATAACTTTTCATTTAAAATTGTAACTTTGTCCGAAGGACTCCTTCGGAGAATTTTTAATTTTCAACTTTGAACTTTCTTGGAGACTTTTATTATTGATGCCTATAACCTGATGCACAAAATTCCCGAGCTGAAGAACTTACTCAGTTCAGAGCAGGATATTATTGTAGATACGATGACTGCCAAGCTTCAAAACCATTTTTACAACAGCAGGAATAAAGTGATACTTGTTTTTGACGGGCACGGGAAAAATAAAAGCCTGAAGAATATCGAAGTAAAGTTTGCAAGCACTGATATCACCCCTACTTATGATGATGCAGATAAGCTTATAAAATCAATAATCGACAGAAGCAGGAACAAAAAGCTTTTAACGATAATAACATCGGATAATGGAATAAAACTATATGCAAGGGACAGCGGATGCAATGTGTGGTCATCACGAAGCTTCTGGAGCGAGCTTAAAAGAAAAAAGACGCGTAAAGAAGATCTGCTGAGGGAATCGAACGAAAAACCACAGGTTGTTACCAAAGGTGAGATAGAATATCTATTAAAAGAATTTACTAAAAGATGAATCCAGTAATAGAAACAAACGATCTTTCCAAAGAATATTCGTCAAATAAATTTTCAGGTCAGAAAGTTAAGGCGCTTAATCATTTTACTTTTACCGTGAATGAGGGCGAGATATTCGGTTTGTTGGGACCCAACGGAGCCGGAAAAACCACGTTGATAAAAATACTCCTGTCCATCACATTTCCCACATCGGGCACCGCGAAAGTTTTCGGTTCTGATGCTTCCGAGCATAAATGGAAGAGCAGGACCGGATACCTCCCAGAAAATCATAAGTTCCCGGGCTACCTGACGGGCGAGCAGGTATTAAACTATTACAGCAGGTTATCGGGTATGAAAAGCGGCATCGAATTGCATAAGAAAATAAAAGAAATGCTCGAGCTTATGAAGCTGTCGGAATGGAGAAATACGAAAATAAGGAAATATTCGAAAGGAATGATGCAGAAGCTGGGTCTGGCACAGGCACTTATGAGCGGACCCGACCTTGTGTTCCTGGACGAGCCGACAGACGGTGTGGACCCTATCGGAAGGAAGGAAATTCGTGACATACTGCTGGGCTTGAAAGCAAACGGGAAAACGGTATTTCTTAATTCGCATTTATTATCCGAAGTAGAAATGATATGTGACAGGGTTGCGATACTCAATAAAGGTGATCTGATAAAAGAGGGCAACGTGGATGACCTTACAAAAACGGAGAATATTTATATCATAGAAACCACCGAACCGATAGGGATAGAGACCAAGCGTAAAATTCTTTCTCTCGATCAGAACGCGGGGATAGGAGAAACTGAAATTCACACAGAAGCCGGTATTGAAAAAGTGAATGTTGCTATAGATATTCTCAGGAAAGCTAAAATACAGATAAGAACAGTTAACCAGAAAACGAACACGTTGGAAGAATTATTTATCAATGTTATCAAAAAGGATGAGGACGCGAATTAAATGATACCGATAATTCTTAACACATTCCGTGAAGCAATCGCAAAAAAAATATTCATAGGTTATTATATAATCTATACCATTATCATACTGGTCTTCCTATTTGCAGTGAACCTTGAAACAGTAGAAGGGGTAATATCCCTTACCGATGTACAGCAGTCCGTTATTTCACTAGAGGCTATTATGACATCGGTATCGTACCTGCTTGTGCTGATATTCTGTATCATCTCTTCAGCGTCGTTCATCCCTTCAATGGTCGATAAAGGGACCATAGACCTTTTGATATCCAAACCGCTTTCGCGGTTCAAGATATTAATGTCAAAGTACCTGGGAGCGGTTATATTTGTTGGTGTGAGCCTAGTGTACTTTATCGGGGCCATCTGGTTGATACTTTCGCTGAAATCTGGTTTCTGGAACTTCAGTTTTTTATTCACCATACTAAGCCTTACTTTTGCTTTCGCAGTAATGTACAGCATAGTTGTATTCATCGGGCTCACTACGCAAAGCTCGGTAATTGCTATACTCGTTAATCTCTTTCTCCTGTTCGTGATATGCCCAATCCTCGGAAACAGGGAGACCGTTATTTTTACATTCGTCACCAACGAAGCGGTAAGGTTCATATTCAACTTTTTCTACTATATTTTTCCTAAACCCGGAGAAATAAATGATATCACTATCAAGCTCATAACACGTGAGCCTGTTAATTCGTGGCAGCCGGTAATTACATCTTTCCTGTTCTGTGCGGCACTGATGTCATATTCCGTCTACTATTTCTCTAAGAAAGACTATTAGATCAAATAACAAAGAGTAAATAGCAAATAGCAGAAAGAACGAAATGAGAATGATTGCACATTATCCGAAAAGCAAAAAGATACTTTGTTATTTGTTCTTTGTTATTTGTTCTTTGCTCTTTATTACTTGTTCCAGGCGTTTCGAACCGGAACCGCTAACACTCTCCGTAAAACAGAACCTTGCCCTGCTCCAGCAGGACCCGCAGTTCGTGATGTATTTTAATTTCAAGAAAATGCGGGAGACCGACTTCTGGAAGAAATTCATATCGGATTCAATATTCAATTCGGAAAAAAGCTTCGGGAGCTTCCTGAATATATTCAAAAATTCCACCGGTGCCAGTATCTCGAACGGTATAGACGAGCTCTATTTCTCCAATTCGTGGATAGGTGATAATGCTATGGTCATCAAAGGGACCTTCGACAGGAACAAAGTTTACGATTACATCAGGTCCGATTCGAGCTACACAAACCTTTCGTATCCCGGCGGGATTACCGTTTACAACCAGAAGCCGATGCATTTTTACTTCTATTTCAGGGATGATTTTACCGTTTGCGCGAGTAATTATTTAAAACAAATAGAAAATACTTTTAATATTAAAGATACTTCGTATGGCGGGTTATTGACAAATCAGGATGCGATGAAGACGATACAGAACATTAAATTTAAAGATAATCTCTGGATGATGTCGGGACAGAAACTGTTCATCAGGGGTATATTCGAAAATTTAGCAGATATAAATAAAACAGGTAAGAATAAAAAGCTCTCACCGGGCGGGAACGATTCCCTCTCGGCAAACGATACCACCGGGGAAGATACATCCAGGCTGACGGAACTATACAAAAAGATAAGCGCCGTTTCCTTTTCAATAAAGATGTCCGGAGCTCTTGATATAGTTATGCAGAACGAATGCGATGACAATAATTCGGCCGAAGACCTGAAGAACAAAATGGAGGGAGTTTTTGCGCTGGCAAAACTTTCGGCGCAATTTTCCAAAAAGACCCCGAGTGCAGTTACAAGGATCCTGGACAGAATTAACATCAAAGTCTATAATAATACCCTGCTTCTTGAAACGAAGCTGGATGAACAGCAGATAACCGATATCAGGAAGCAAAAAGTATTCTGAATTATATTTCACGAAATTTAATATAACAGCTCGTGATATCAGCAATTCTAAGCTCAGCTACCATAGGGGTGAATGCTTTTCTCGTTACTATCGAGACACACATCGAAAAACAGCTTCATCTCTTTACTGTTGTCGGTTTGCCCGATAATGCCGTAAAAGAATCACGCGAGAGGGTTTCCGCAGCAATACAAAATTCGGGATTTCGTTTTCCTAACCAGAAAATTACCATTAACCTTGCTCCCGCCGATATAAGGAAGGAGGGGAGCGGCTTCGATCTTCCTATCGCAGTCGGAATATTATGCGAAACAGAGCAGACGAGACCCGACCTGCTCAAGGATTATGTTCTTATAGGTGAGCTTTCGCTTGACGGCAAGGTAAGACCTGTCAGGGGTGTGCTTCCTATTGCCATGGAAGTAAAAAGGAACGGTTTGAAAGGACTGATAGTCCCTGAAGAGAACGCGAAGGAAGCCGCCATGGTGGAAGGCATAGATGTTTATCCTCTTGGTTCGCTGGAAGAAGTGGTCGAATTTCTAAACGGGTACGTACAGCCCGAACCGTTCAAAGTGGACCTTGACGAGATATTCAGGGTTGACCAAAAGAACATCATTGATTTTTCCGATGTGAAGGGACAGCACGAAGTGAAGCGTGCACTTGAGGTTGCAGCTGCAGGCGGGCATAATATCATAATGATAGGTCCGCCCGGTTCCGGTAAGACAATGCTGGCAAAAAGATTGCCTACCATTCTTCCCCCGCTGACATTCGAAGAAGCACTGGAGACGACCAAGATACATTCGGTCGCTGGAATACTAGCCGCCAACACAGCTCTTGTTTCGGTTCGTCCTTTCCGCTCACCGCATCACACTATTTCCGATGTTGCTCTTGTAGGAGGTGGGACTATCGCAAAACCCGGGGAAATATCTTATGCTCATCACGGTGTATTGTTCCTGGATGAACTGCCCGAGTTCAAGAAGAACGTGCTTGAGGTAATGCGTCAGCCGATGGAAGAGGGACGGGTGACTATATCGCGTTCAAAAATTTCTGTAGAATATCCCTGCAACTTTATGCTTGCGGCGGCGATGAACCCATGTCCCTGCGGTAATTTCGGTAACGTGAGCCAGGAATGCACCTGCACACCCCAGCAGATACAAAAATACATATCGAAAATATCGGGACCTCTGCTTGACAGGATAGATATTCATATTGTAGTTCAATCAGTAAAATATAAAGAGCTTTCCAGCAAAGTGTCTGCAGAGCCGTCACATCTGATAAGGGACCGTGTAATTTCGGCTCGCGGGATACAGCATGTGAGATTTGCGAACAAGAAGAATATCTATTCGAATGCCGATATGCAGTCTAAAGATATTAGGGAATATTGTTCGATAGATTCGGCATCGGAGGAGCTTCTTAAAATGGCAATCACGAAATTGGGTCTTTCCGCACGTGCCTATGACAGGATACTGAAAGTCTCGCGTACCATCGCAGATCTTGCAAACGAGGAAAGGATAAACTCAGCTCACATAAGCGAAGCTATACAGTACCGCAGCCTGGATAGAACCATGTGGCTGGGATAAAGAAATTTAAAATTTAAAAGTCAAAATTCAAAATTAGGCGGAAAGCTAGGATCAAATTTCAGAATATAGAAATGAGATTACTAAAGCACCTTTTTTGTGCACTAATAATAATATTTATTTTCTTTTCATGCTCTAAGCCAAAACCTTATATTAAAACTGTTTTCGAAGGGAAATGGGAAGATATCAGCGTAGAAACATATTTGTGGGCTCAAAGATATACGCTTTCGTTTAGAACGGATTCTTTTTATGTCACAAAGTTTGTTCACACTGATGTATATTCTCGTTCAAATTGCCATCCAAATCCATTAGATTGGTATGAATACTATTCAGGCTTATTCAAATATGATAATGACAGCATTTATTTAACCGGTTTCCGGACGGATTCTATTAATGAGAGACTGGAAATCTCGGAATGTGTAAAAAAAGTAGAATATAATGTATCATATAAGTATGAATTCAGGTCTGATACTTTAGTTTTGCTACCAAGAGAGGGGCGGAGATATAATGTTGAGAGACTTTCACCTGATGATGTAAAAAAGCATGAGAGAATATTAGCGATCTATCTGAAAAAGCAATGATTTAGCTAACCCCTCGTTCGACGACTCTCAGTCGTCGAACGAGTACTAAATAAGAAAACGCTAATTAAAAAACTACTCATACGACCACAGGGAGTGGGCGGACGAGTGCTAACAGTAAGCTACTCGTCGGACCACTGAGAGTGGTTCGACGAGTAGCATCCAAAAATTATTTAGGAATTATGTTATTAATACCAGAAACGATATATCACTTTTATGATAGAGGAAATAACAGGAGAAATATTTTTTTCAATGAAGATAATTATTTGTTCTTTTTAAGAAAAATACGAAAGTATTTGATTCCTCATTGTGATATTCTGTGTTACTGCCTTATGCCAAATCATTTTCATTTCATGATTTACACAAAAAGTGATTTTCATAGTGACAATTTCAATAATAACTGTAAAACATTATTGAGTTCGTATACAAGAGCGGTGAACATTCAAGAGGACGCGTCTGGCTCCTTGTTTCAGCAGCACGCAAAATTTAAAACGTTAAATAAGGCAGAGATTAAGAATCCCTCTTATGATGCCAATTATCCGTTGATCTGTTTTAATTATATACACCAGAATCCTATAAAAAAAGGGCTTGTTCAGAAAATAGAAGATTGGAAATATTCTTCTTTTTTAGATTATTACGGTATTAGGAGGGGAACTCTATGCAATCAGGATAGGGCACACGAATTATTAAATCTCCCCGCTGATAAAAAAGAGTTATACGAAATGACATGTAAGTTTGTAGAAGAGGATAAAATTAAGGATTTCATCTAAGGTAAACTACTCGTTCGACCACCGGGAGTGGTCGGACGAGTGCTAACAGTAAACTACTTGTCGGACCACTGAGAGTGGTTCGACGAGAATTAATACCACTACTTCAATAAAATTAATTTCTTCACATCCAAAAAGTCACCAGCTGTTAGTTTATAAAAATAAACTCCTGAAGCTACAGCGTCAGCAGACCATTTAAATGTATAGGTTCCCGGTGACAGCTTATCATTAAACAACACTGCAACCTCTCTTCCGATTATATCATATACAACGATCTTAACAATCGGCTGTGCGGCCTTGTTAGGGATATCGAACTTTATCGTCGTGCCCGGATTAAACGGATTCGGATAATTCTGATATAACTTGAATTCTTTTGGTATAGTGTTCGAGATCGGTTTTATTCCTATCGGGTTCAGCGGACCGCCCGAGAAGCATTTTATTCTACCGTCCCTGCACTCTCCGATGAACTCAGCGGATGCATTTCCGTCGATACTGTTCAGCTTTGCAACCCTGTCTGCGCGGTAATCCAGGCTTGCTCCAAATAAGTATTAAAATAATACGGAACCGTTCTTGCCGTCAAGCACAAGCACTTTTCCCGGCTGCTGTGTGCCGACTACTATCTCGTGTATTGTGTCACCGTTAAGGTCTCCCACATCATCAACATTCCTGATGTAAGAGCTTCCCGGTGATGCAGTCCATAGAATCGAATCTTTTTTTGAATCTATCCTGTAAACGGATTGCGGACCGGAGAGGGTAATGTCAGGAAAACCGTTCTTATCTAGATCATCCAGGAGTACTATTGTTCCGTTGTTGCTTGAGCCAAGGTTGTTCGTCCATATCTGCGTTCCTGAATTCCCGTTGA
>Ga0187878_1003443_pt1 | contig 13071 bp, 10 predicted proteins | sample June2016WEW_17_1_FD_132979 | JGI IMG/M metagenome (GOLD analysis project Ga0187878, IMG submission 132979) | Peatland microbial communities from SPRUCE experiment site at the Marcell Experimental Forest, Minnesota, USA - June2016WEW_17_150 | ecosystem: Environmental > Terrestrial > Soil >...
AAGCGCCAACACGTACGCTTATCCGGCCTGGTTTAACTCAATGTCAGCTTTCATCCCGCCATGGGCGCACGACGGCGGTGACGCTAAGCTGATAGAGCGGCTCAAAGATCCGGCCCAGCGCGCGCGCATCCGCGCCGACATGCAGACGCCCACTACTTCGTGGGACAACGAATGGGAGGAGATCCCCGGCCCGGATGCCATCCTGGTAAGCGTGGTTCACAACCCGAAGCTATTGCCGCTTCAAGGCAAAACCATTACACAAATCGCGGCCATGTGGGGCAAGACCCCGATGGATACAATTTTCGATTTGTTGATTGAAGATGACGCCTTCACCGACGTGGCAGTCTTCGGCATGTCGGAAACTGATGTTTCGCTGGCCCTCGCGCAGTCCTGGGTCTCGGTCTGCAACGATTCGCAGGGAACCGCGACCGACGGACTACTCGGCCGCGAACACCCTCATCCACGCGCTTATGGTACATTCCCGCGCATCCTGCGCAAATATGTGCGTGAGGAGAAACGGCTGAGCCTGGAAGAGGCCATTCGTAAGTTTTCAGCCTTGCCGGCACAACGCATGCGGTTGGCAGACCGGGGCGTTATCAAAGCCGGAATGTGGGCGGACCTCGTGGTTTTCGATCCCGAGACCGTCCGCGACCTGGCTACGTTCGAGAATCCGAATCAGCTGGCGGAGGGAATGCAATTTGTGCTGGTCAACGGCGTGCCCGTCATCGAGAACGGCAAGATGACCAACGCGCTCCCCGGCAAGGTCCTGCGCGGCCCCGGCTACGGCAAGTAATTGCCAGGGCGTGTTTAAACCCACGAAATACACGAAAAAAACTCTCGCGGGTTCCGTGTATATCGTGGATTGGCAAGCCGGTGCCACGCCTATATTTCGTGCACCAGGTTTCCAAGGTTTCTGCGCAACGACGCCGTCTTGGCGTATAATCCCGTTACTCGTAGGCAGTTAACTCGCATAACTGGCGTTGTCTCTTTGAGTTTTCCATGGGTCAATGATGAAGCCACATACGCCTATGCCGGAAGCCAAGATGATGGAAAAGCACCCAGCCGCCGATCAGCGACCAGTCTCTGATTTCATGCCCGTGGTCTATGACGAGCTGCGCAGGCTGGCCCGCCACTACCTGAGGCGCGAGCGGCCCGGACAATCGTTGCAGGCAACCGCGCTGGTCAACGAAGCCTATTTGAGGTTGAAGCGGGACCAGCGACAGCCGTGGCACGACCGCACCCATTTCTTTGCGATTGCGGCAACCTCCATGCGCCAGATTCTCGTAGAGCGAGCCCGCGCCCGTCATGCTGCAAAGCGGGGCGGTTCACAGATCCGGATCACTCTAAGCGAGGCCGTTGCGGCCCCAGACGAAATGTCGATCGATCTCCTGGCACTCGACCAGGCACTCACCAGGCTGGCTGACCTCGACCCCGAGCATGCACGGATCGTCGAGCTTCGCTTTTTCGCCGGCTTAAGCATCGAAGAGTCCGCTGAGGCCATGGCGATATCCCCTGCAACCGTGAAGCGGGGATGGAACCTGGCAAGGGCCTGGCTCAAACGTGAGCTGCAAAAGGCAGGTCGAAGTGAAGCGTGAACGCTGGCAGCAGCTCAAGAGCGTTTTCAACAGGGCACTGGAAATGGACCCGGCGCGCCGCGCCCTCTTCCTGGACCAGGCCTGTGCGGGCGACGATATGCTGCGCGAAGAGGTCGAAGCCCTGCTCGCCAGCCATGATGAAGCGGATGGTTTCCTGGAGCAGCCGGCCTTCGAGGTAGCTGCGAAGCTGATCGATCACGATTCGGGCGATCTGCTCCCGGGCTCCAGGTTGGGGCCATACTCCGTGAGCAAGAAACTTGGCGAAGGCGGAATGGGCGTAGTCTACCTCGCTGTTGACACCCGCCTGGGGCGCCCCGTGGCGATCAAGGCTCTGGCACCACAGCACACGAGTGACGTCGAGCACCGGGAGCGCTTGAGGCGGGAAGCCAGAGTAGCCGCGACCTTATCCCACCCATCGATTGCCACAGTCTATGCCCTCGAGGAGCACGACGGCAACCTCTACATCATCTGTGAGTATGTGCGCGGCCAGACGCTCCATGAGGAACTGGCCGCGGGGCCGCTCCCGCCCTTGCGATTGCTCGATACCGCGATTGAGGTTGGGCGCGCGCTGGCCGCTGCGCACGAACAGGGCATTGTTCATCGCGACCTTAAACCGGAGAACGTGATCCGGACTCCCGAGGGGGCACTCAAGATTCTCGACTTCGGTTTGGCCCGGTTTCAAGCCATCCGCCCAGGGGATTCACTCATGCCGACCCGGTTGACCAAGGCGGGCATGTTCCTGGGAACTCCAGCCTACGCATCGCCTGAGCAGCTGCTTGGTTTGGAGGTCGATTTCCGCACTGATATTTTCTCTTTCGGTGTCATGTTGTACGAACTGGCATCCGGGATACATCCTTTCGCGGCTTCGGATTCGGTCGCGACGATCGCGCGGATTCTCGAAGCGGAGCCGGCCGACCTGGCGCACATCGGGCCGATCGTGCCACCCGGTTTGGATGCGATCGTGCGCCGATGCCTGCGTAAGAGCCCCGATCAACGCTTCGGCTCAGCCCGCGAACTCGTGGCCGAATTGGAGCGGATCAAGCATGAATTCGCCGAAGTCCCAACTGCCCGGAAGCAGGATAAGGTCATCACGGCCTCGCCGGCTCGCGCCACCATGCTGCACCCGCTCTGGTGGTGGCAGTTTCATCAGGCCTGGATCGGGTTCATGTATTACGCAATGCTATATCCGATGTGGCAGGTAAAAGTGTGGACGCCCGGCTATCGCGGACCGCTCTTTTTCTTTTTGTCCTTGGGAGCAGTGGGGGTCGCGGCCAACCTGCGCCTGTATCTGTGGTTCGCCTCGGGATTTTACCCGGATGAGCTTGCCGAATTGCGACACCGCGTCGCCCCTTGGATCCGCTGGGCGGATGTGCTTTTCATATCCCTGCTGCTGATTGGCAGCATTGCCATCATTGGCTCCCATGAGGTGATCGCCACCTTGCTGATAGGAATTGCCATCGCCAGCCTGGGCGCTTTCCTGCTCATCGAACCCACCACCGCCCGTGCAGCTTTCGATAACAATAAAACTGGTCCGTCTCCAAGTCGTCCATAGGTTGCGGCCGGGTCGCAGACCCTCTTACTGCGGTCACTCCCGCGCCATGTAGGCTTCGCCAAAGAAATCGATATTTGGAGATCGCGGCCGGCAATGGGCCGGGCGTGGGCCAGGCGGCCGCGCATGGAACTGAGCGTACGTTCCATGGACTCGCGAGCCGTGCTGTCGATCAAGGGACGAATCATGGTCTCCAGCCAGGATGGAACCGCTCGGCTCAAGGTGATCGTTTCACACTCAACCATCACTCCGCCGGGCACCTCCTGGTAGCGCCAGTAGGAGTTCATACGCCACAGAAGGCCACGGTCCTGGCCGTCCGGCTTCTCACGCTCCCGGGAGGTATTCGGATTGTCGAGCTCGGCAATCCTGGTCGCCACGCTGGTACTCGAAGCACGAGTTTTTCCGTAGCGATGGACTTGCACCGTGTGCTCGGTGTTGTAAACCACCGTGATGATCTTGGAGCGTTGGAGCTTGAGATAGATCCGGAGAAAGTCGGGCCCTCGTTCCAGGACGTTTGCCTGCAGAACATCTTCCTGGCGTGTGTCCGCCGCGGTCGGATTCGTGGTTCTCGAGAGAATCTCCTCGAGATCTCCCCCGGGAATGAACACGGTTCCCCGCCAATGGTGGGTCATTCCCCCCAGAACGGTGAGTTTCTCACCCAGTTGATCCACGGTCCCCATTTTCTTCACCGGAATCTCACCCGCGAGCGCAGCCTGCCGTTCGAGCGCAACCTCGGATCCCGCCTGAAAATCGAGTGCCAGAAATCCCTTGCCGGAATTCAACTCGGAGGAAATCCGCCGTTCGGTGCTCTCAATATAGGTGGTCCACCCTCTCAGCGTCGCAGGTTGCAGCTCCGCGGCAGCAATGCTTGCAGCACATGAAACCAGAATCGCCCCAGCAACCAGGAAGATGGTCGAAGCGGCACGCAATTCGTGGCGGTTGTTCATGGTTCCTCCTTGGGGATGGCTCGTGTCGGCGCGGGCCGTATGCCGCTGAGATCGCCAGAGTGCTCCGATCCCCCTCTGAACACCAGCCGGTCGCTGGCGATGAAGGTCAGGATCGAACAAGCTGCGATGGACAATGTGTTCGCAGCCAGGTAGTTAACCGGCAGAGTATCCAGAAAGATGCGCATAAAAATAAGGTTCCCCACGATGGACAGTGCGCCATTCGTGAGATTGAAGCGCACAAACCTCCAGCAGGCTCCCTTCCAGCCGGGATCAGCGCGGTCAGCCCAGGTCCAGTGCTCATGCCAGAAAAAGTTATGGACCACGGCCGTTTCCACGGCCAGGGCTGTCGCAGGCATAACTCCCCATCTAAGCCAGATCGTCAGGAGCGCCAAGGTGGCCAACTGCACCACGAAGCCTAATGCCCCCACCGCATTGAAAACGAGCCAGCGGCGCAGCAATAGCGGCATTTCCCGGGCGGCCATTGAAGTCTTGCAAAGTGAGTTCGTTTCAGTGGTCATCGCGGTAGCGGTTCAGCCTTGTAGAGTGCCCGAGTATTTCGGACGGCAGAGACCGTCATGGCCAGGGCCATTCCCGTAATGGCGATGACCCCTCCGACATCGAACAACAGAAAACGTCCGGCTCTGCCCAGCCCCACCGTGGGGTCATGGAGAAGGTAGAGCGTGCCGATGGCAAGAATGATGCGTAGTTCGGTCGGGCCGAAGCGCATAAACGTCATGCGGAAGACGCCGCGCACGTGGGTTGCGAGATATACCTCGGCTTCTACCATTAGAAAGGCAACGAGCATCCCGAGCGCCACAAGAGGGCTCATGAAGCCGGAAAGAGCCAGACCGCCAAGGAGAAAGAAGGTGCCGACCAGGTCGACCACGTGATCCACATAGAAGCCGTATCGCGGCCGCTGCCGGTTACGCACCCGCGCCAGCGTGCCGTCGAGGCTGTCTCCAAACCAGTTGACGGCAAGCGATAACACAACCACGAGCAGGGCGCGCCGGTCCCAGCTGGCCGCCCAGTAAGAGACGCCTGCAAAAAGCATGGCGCACAACCCGACCAGTGTCAGGTGGTCGGAATTTACCCAGTCGGGCATATGTTCTGCCATTACCTGCAACACTCGTCGTTCCGCCGCACCCAACAGACTCTCGTTTTCCCGGATGTGCATTTGTTTTGCTTCGATTCGCATGGGCTCTCCTCTCTGCCATGACGGGTCACCCGAACCACGTCGAACGCATCGGTCCGGGTTCCTCCATCTCTGACAGGTAATGCGAAATCGAGGCTCAAAATGGCTCAAAAATCTTTCTGCATTCGATCTTGGTTGACTCACGCCGGACTTGCAGCCAAACTTTTGTGAGGGGTCCGGCTATGACATACGAAGAGATCGAGGCAATTCTGGCAGATTGGCTGCAATCGATGGAGCGCCGAGACGCAGCGAGTCTTGCGGCGCGCTTCTCCGAGGACGCAATCTACACCAGCATGGTGGCCGGTACGATCCGAGGTCGCCCGGCAATCGAGGCCATGTACCGCGGCTGGTTTACGGCATTCCCTGAGATGGTATTCGAGGTCGAAAGCCGGCTCATCGACGGCGCTCGCGCCGCAGTCCTGTGGTCGCAGCAGGGCAGGCATCTGGGGGAATTCGTAGGCATCCCGGCAACCGACCGGAGCTTCGTGCTGCCCGGGGTATTTTTCATGACTTTCATGGAAGGAAAAATCGTGAGCCTGCGAAGCATCTATGACTTCACGGGTCTCCTGATACAGGTCGGCGTCCTGAAGGCTAAACCGGCGCTCTGAAACCGGCCATGCATGCAGCGGCGCTTCGTGGAAATCGCGAAATCCCAGTCACATTTTTGCGCCTTCACCTTTTTTTTGCTTGACACGGTTGGCATTTGGCAAATATAATGAATACCGTTCAGTAAATGAAGGGTATTATAAGATGGGCACCAGGGAACGGCGGCAGCGCGAGGCGGACAACCGGAGGAAAGAAATCCTGGACGCGGCGCAGCGGCTGTTCTGGCAAAACGGTTACGCCGGCACGTCCATTCCCCAGATCGCCAAGGCGGCGGAACTGGCGCCCGGGACCATTTACCTGTACTTCCCCAGCAAAGAGGCCCTCTATGTTGAGTTGCTCATGGAAGGCTACGAGATCCTGCGGAAGCGCCTGTCCGCGGAAACTCAGCACCCCGGGTCGCCTGCGGAGCAGGCAGCCCGTCTGCTGGATGTGTTTCTCACATTTGCCCGCGAATACCCCGAATATTACGAGATTATTTTTTTTCTGGTGCAGAAGGAGCGCAACGGCGGCTGGGAGGGGCACTTCCCTGCCGACGCCGTGGCCCGGGTTCGGGCACATGAGACGGCCTGCAAGGCCATTGCATCTCATATGCTGGAACGTGCGGGCTTCAAGGATTCGGAACGCCGGTCCGACACACTGGAGGCTGTCTGGAGCATGCTGTCAGGCGTGATTTTCCACTTCCGCGATGACCCTGCCGGCAAGCGCGTGGCTGCTCGTGCCAAGGAGATGATCCTGGCGGCCATTTTCTCTGGCCGACCGCACTAGGTGCTTTTTTTGGCCTTATTATGAATGTCATTCAGTTTATGATAGTTGTTCATGAGGGAATCGTGAATCCAGTCGGCTCTATCAGTAAACATCGATAAACGGAGGCAAATATGTTCAAGAAAATCAGCGTGAAGGTAATTCTCAGCGCCATCGGATTGCTCCTGATTGGTCCAGGCATTGCCCATTGCCAGACGGCAAAAGCCGCGGTGCGCATCGGGACTTACGACTCCAGGGCCATCGCGATCGCTTATTACAACTCTGGCCAACCAGCCCAAGCTCAAGTTAGAGGCCTGCAAGCCGAGTACGCCAAAGCCAAGGCGGCCAACGATGACAAAAGTGCCAAGGAGCTTGAGGCGGCAGGGATAGCCTGGCAGGAGTTGATGCACGAGCAGGCATTCAGCACCGGCTCAATCAGCAACATTATCGCCGCCATCAAGGATAAACTCCCGGCGATCGCCCAGGAGGCCGGCGTCGCACTCTTGGCCTCCAAATGGGATATGACTTACCGGGATGCGTCAGTCGAGTACGTGGATGTGACCATGTCTCTGGTCAAGCTGTTTAACCCTGGGGAGAAGGTCATGAAATGGATCGAAGAACTGAAAACGCAGGACCCGGTCCCGATCGACAGTTTGCAGCGCGGCGTCATGAAATAGCCGCGTTATCGCCGCCGGTCTCCGTATTCGGTAGTGGATATTTTGCCGGCATAGGAGCTCAAGGGCGTGCCAGTGCCGCGGCGACAAGGCACAAGCAAGCCGGGACCGGTCCCATCGGTCGGCTGGTTCTTCCCGGCGGCCTCGAGCGCTTGAACTCGCGTTGGTCACTGGGCTAGAATGCGGCATCATCTTGCATCCGATGATGGGATCCGCTGGGGCCGGGGGCACTTTGTTTTACCTTTGGCAACTACTCAGGTGATTGCCGGAAAAACCTCGATGGAGATTGGAATCAGGGTCGGGATCGGGATCGGAATCGAAAGAAAACGGATCACTTTCGATAGCGATTCCGATTCCGATCCCGACCCCGAGAAGAATCAGACTACAGTCCAAACAACGTGAGCAGTTACCACCTTTGATTCCTGTGCCAGGGGGGCAGTTGCTCCCCCAGGGGCAGCCTTGACGCGGCTCGCACTCAAAGCGGCACCAGGCGTCCACGGAGACGCTTTGGCTGTTGTCGTAACGCCGGCAGCGGCATTTCACAAAGGCAAAGATCATGGCGCCGGATAATGCCATTCTCAAAAGAAACTGGCAACGCGGCTTCTGGTCGCTGATTGTCACCCAGTTCCAGGGTGCGTTCAGTGACAACGCATACAAGTTCCTGTTGATCTTCATCTTTACCGCCAGCGGCCTGGCGCTGAAGGACCGCGATCGCCTGGTCCTGATCGTAGCCTCGCTGTTTTCCGTTCCGTTCATCGTGTTTTCCCTGCCCGGCGGCTATCTCGCAGATCGCTACAGCAAGCGAGCCGTGACGATCGGCACCAAGGCGGCCGAGATTTTCATCATGCTGCTCGCGCTGGCGGGGCTTGCGCTGCGCAATGTGCCCCTGCAGTTGATCGCCGTCTTTCTCTTAAGTTCCCAGGCTGCCTTCTTCGGCCCGTCCAAATATGGGCTCTTGCCGGAATTGCTGCCGCAAAAGCGTCTCTCCTGGGGCAATGGCGTGATCGAGTTGGGCACATTCCTGGCGGTCATCGCCGGCACTTTGGCAGGGGGGCTGCTGGCCGGGACCTTTCGCGGGGCGCAGGTCTGGTCGGGTTCCATTCTGGTCGGGCTGGCGGTTTGCGGTCTCTTCACCAGTCTGGGCATAGATCGCGTCCCGGCAGCCGCGCCCACGAAACGGTGGGGCAACTTTCTTATCGATCTCAGAGCTCAGCTGGGCCTGATGCGGCGCGACCGGACCTTGTTTCTCGCCATCATGGGGAACACCTATATCTGGCTGCTGGCGGCGCTGCTGCAACTCAACATCGTCTTTTACGGCACGGATGTTCTCCATATCACGGAAAAACAGAATGGCATTCTGCAGGCCTCCCTCGCCATCGGCATCGGCGTCGGCAGCTTGCTGGCGGGATATCTCTCTCAGAACAAGATCGAGTATGGGCTGGTTCCTCTGGGCTCCATTGGGATCACGATCTTCGGAGTGCTGCTCTATCGCCCGAACCTCACACTCGGTTCCGTAGCACTGAACCTAGGTTTGCTTGGGCTCTTTGGCGGATTCTTTGTTGTTCCGGTCAACGCCCTGATCCAGCACCGCCCCCATGCGGAACAGAAGGGGGGAATCATTGCCTGGGCAAACCTGCTTTCTTTTGTGGGGATCTTCCTCGCATCCGGCCTCTATTACCTGATGGCTTCAGTACTGAAGCTTACCCCGCCCGCCATTTTTCTCTGGGGCGCCATTCTGACGGTGGCGGTGACCCTCTATATCCTGGCCATCCTGCCCGATGCATTCGTGCGCCTGCTGCTCTGGCTGCTTACGCACTCGATGTATCGCATCCGCATCGAGGGACGCGACAACATCCCCGCTAAGGGCGGCGCGTTGTTGGTCTGCAACCATCTGTCCTTTATTGACGCCGTGCTCCTGATGGCTTCCACCGAGCGGCACATTCGCTTCATTATGCTCAAGGATTTTTACGAGCACCCGATCGTCTATCCCTTCGCCCGGATCATGGAAGCCATACCGATATCCTCCAAGTTGCGTCCGCGCGACCTGATTCACTCGCTCAGAGAAGCCAGCGCGGCGATCCAGGGAGGAAGGGTCGTCTGCATCTTTGCCGAGGGGCAGATCACGCGGATCGGCCAACTTCTCCCGTTCCGACGCGGTCTCGAGCGCATCATGAAAGGGGTCGATGCGCCGATCATCCCAGTCAACCTGGATGGTGTCTGGGGAAGCATCTTCAGCTTCGACCGGGGTCGCTTCCTATGGAAGCGCCCGCGGCGTTTTGCTTACCCGGTGACTGTGAGCTACGGTCGCCCGCTGCCGGCAACTACCCCCGCCTTTGAGGTCAGACAGGCGGTTCAAGAACTGCAAACCGAGGCCTATCGCAATCACAAAATGGGCATGAAGCCGCTGCATCGAAACTTCGTGCGCAAGGCTCGCCTTCATCCCTCGCAATTTGCCATGGCCGACGCGCGCGTACCCAAGCTGCGCGCGGGTGCTGCCCTGACCCGCACCATATTCCTGGCCCGCCGTTTGCAGAAAGCCTGGCGCGGGCAAAAAATGGTCGGAATCTTACTCCCACCATCGGTAGCGGGCTCGCTGGTGAACTTTGCCGCGCTCCTGGCGGGCAAGGTTCCGGTAAACTTGAACTATACGGTCTCCAGCCAGATCCTGGCTTCATGCGCGCGTCAGTGCGAGATTCGGACGGTGGTGACTTCCATAGCCTTCCTCGAAAAGGTCAACCTGGAAGTCCCGGGGGAGAAAATCCTGCTCGAAGATCTTGCGGCCGGCGCCGGTTTTGGGGAAAAGCTGCTTGCGTTCCTGATGACCTGGACTCTTCCGGCCCGATGGTTGGAAAAGGCGCTCGGAGCCGGGGCGTCCCCAACTCTCGATGATCTGGCGACAATTATCTTTTCCAGCGGCAGCACCGGCGATCCCAAGGGGGTGATGCTCACTCATTACAACATCGCCTCGAACGTCGAGCAACTCGGCCAGGTTTTTGCCTTGGGGCGAAAAGATCGCATCCTTGGCGTCCTGCCATTCTTTCACTCATTTGGATTTACTGGAACCTTCGCGCTCCCCTGGACGCTCGGCGCAGGCGTCGTTTACCACACCAGTCCCCTCGACGCCTCAGCAATCGGCGAGTTGGTGAGGAAATACGCGGTCACCTTCCTGGTGGCCACGCCGACTTTCTTGTCGGGCTACATACGCCGTTGCGAACCCGAAGATTTTGGCAGCCTCGACTATGCAGTGGTTGGAGCAGAGAAGCTCCACGAGCGCGTGGCGCAGGCGTTCGAAGACACGTTCGGCATCCGCCCGCTCGAAGCCTACGGGTGCACGGAGTGTTCTCCCGCCGTGGCGGTCAATGCGCGCGATTATCGCGCAGCCGGATTCCGCCAGGTCGGGGCGAAGCGCGGCAAGATCGGTCACCCGCTGCCGGGCGTGAGCGTGCGCATCGTCAATCCGGAGACCCTGAAACCCCTCGGGGTGGGCGAACCAGGTCTACTGCTGGTGCGGGGGCCGAATGTGATGAAAGGATACCTGGGCAGACCCGACCTGACCGCCGAGGTGCTGCGCGACGAATGGTATGTCACCGGGGATATCGCGGCCATCGACGAAGACGGTTTTCTGGCGATCACAGATCGTCTGAGCCGCTTCAGTAAGATCGGCGGCGAAATGGTCCCACATCTGAAGGTCGAAGAAAAACTGCAGGAGCTGGCCGGCATAACCGAACAGGTCTTTGCCGTGGTCGGCGTGCCGGATGAGAAGAAAGGGGAGCGCCTGGTCGTGCTGCACACGCTCCCCGCGGAAAAGCTAAAAGAGTGCCTCGGCAGGCTGAAGGTTACGGGTTTGCCCAATCTCTGGGTGCCGCGGGCCGATGCCTTCTTCCACGTCCAGTCTTTGCCTTACCTGGGTTCGGGCAAGCTGAATCTGCGTCGCATCCGCGAAATGGCCGATGAGTTCGCGGTACAGCCCTCGTCCACAGCCGAATGAAGCCACGAAATACGCGAAAACGGTTTCTTGTATCTCGCGGCTTGTGGAGCGCCGTAGCAGCAACTGACAGTCTCTCACCCTAGATGAACTGGAGGCAATCATGGAAGGTTTCCTGTTGCTCCTTCTGGTGATGGTCGCGGTATGGCTGGTGGTGCGCGTGCTCAGTAGTTCAAGCGATTTAGAGCAGGTGCAAAAACAAATCTGGCCTCTGAACCAGACCATCCTTCGGCTTGAAAAACAAATCAAGGAGCTGCAGGACGAGGCGCGCGCACTTCAAAAGAGTCAGCAGTCCATCCGCGACTTGGCGGCTCCGGCAATTGCACCGGCCCAGCAGCCTGGTGCCGCGGAAGAGGTCGCTCCGGCACCGGCGCACGCGGAGAAGCCCGCCGTTGTGGAGAAAAATATTTGGGCGTTGCCTGAGGCGGCATATCGCGCTGAGGCAAAAATCGAGGCTGAGCCGAGCCTGCCGGGGCCTCCCGGCCAGGCGCCACAGGTGATTCCGGCCGAGCCGCCTCCGACATCGACGGCCTCAGAACCCGCCCCCGGCGAGCCGCCCACCACTGAATGGCCTGCCGCCCCGCCGCCACTCCCTCCTCCGATTCCTCCCGCTCCTGCCTGGGAGATGCCCAAGTTCGACTGGGAAGGGCTCATCGGCGTGAAGCTCTTTTCCTGGATCGCAGGTGTGGCCATGGTTGTGGCCGCGATTTTCTTCCTCAACTACTCGATCGATCGCGGCTGGCTGCAGCCGCCGGTCCAGATGTCCATCGGCATTATCGTAGGGATCGGTTTATTGATTTTGTGCGAACTGAAGGCGGCAAACAAATACCGGATAACAGCCAACGCCATGGATGCCTCCGCGATTGCCATTCTGTTCGCGACCTTTTTTGCCGCGACCGCACTTTGGCACCTGCTCAATTCTGGCGTTTCCTTCATCTTCCTGGTGTTGGTCGCCGTGATCGCCGTCCTGCTCTCAATCCGGCGCGACTCCATGTTCATTGCCCTGCTCGGCCTGGTAGGCGGTTTCGCCACCCCGGCCCTCCTTTCCACCGGCGAGAATCATCCCATTGGGCTTTTCGGCTATCTGCTACTGCTCAACGCCGGACTTGCGTGGATCGCCTCCAGGAAAAAATGGCCTCTGCTCACAACCCTCGCTCTGGTCTTGACCGCTCTCTATCAGTGGGGCTGGGTCATGAAGTTCCTTACCGCAGGGCAGTTGCCTCTATCCGTCGGAATCTTTCTGGTTTTTCCGATCCTGACCTTTGTCGCCCTGACTCTCGGCCGCAAAGAGGAGACAGATAAGGGATGGGTTTCACTCTATGGGAAAAGCGTCGAGCTGAGTGCCCTACTCCCCGTGCTCTTCGCCGCTTATCTGGCGTCTGTGTCGGGCTACGGCAGTCATTATGCCATTCTGTTTGGATTTCTCTTCGTGCTTGCCGCTGGACTTTTTGCCATCGCCCTCGCCCGCGAGCGCGAGATCCTGCATCTTGCCGGCGGGATCTCCACCCTTCTGGTATTCGCGATCTGGTTCAGCAATTCCTATGACAGCGTCGCATGGCCGGCGGTTCTGGCCTTCATCCTCCTCTTTGTTACGTCTTATCTAGCCGCACCGCTGGTCGCTGGGTGGTTTGGCCGGGACTTCACCGGGCCGGGCAGCAGCGCGGTCTTTGTCGCTCCGCTGTTGCTGTCGACGTTCGCCGTCCTGGCGGCCATCGAGCCGCTCTGTGCTGCTCCTGGATTAATCTTCTCCGTGCTCTTCCTGCTTCTGGCGGCTGCGGCGGC
>Ga0187878_1003444_pt1 | contig 13070 bp, 11 predicted proteins | sample June2016WEW_17_1_FD_132979 | JGI IMG/M metagenome (GOLD analysis project Ga0187878, IMG submission 132979) | Peatland microbial communities from SPRUCE experiment site at the Marcell Experimental Forest, Minnesota, USA - June2016WEW_17_150 | ecosystem: Environmental > Terrestrial > Soil >...
AATCTCCGGCAGGTTCTTCACGCCCATGAAGAAGACCAGCGTGCCCAGGCCAGTGGCGATCTTCGACCAGTCGAGCGCGGTCTCTGCCTTGGTGGGGTCCTCGTGGCCAGTGATGAAGGCCACCCCGGAGGTGAGGTTGCGGTGGGTTACGGGAATCCCAGCATAGGCGGGCGCAGCGTAGCCGGAGGAGATGCCCGGCACCACCTCAAACGGAATTCCTGCCTTGACCAGTTCCTCGGCCTCTTCGCCTCCACGTCCGAAAATGAACGGGTCGCCACCTTTCAGCCGGGCCACCACGCGGCCTTCGCGGGCTTTGCGGACCAACAGGTGGTTGATCTCCGCCTGCGACAGCGTGTGGGCGCCGCCACGCTTGCCGACGTAGATTTTCTCGCAGCCGGGCCGCACAAACCTCAGCAGCTCTTCGTTAGCCAGGTAGTCGTACACGACGCAATCCGCGCGCTCCAGGATGGTCTTGCCCTTGAGCGTGAACAAGCCAGGATCGCCCGGCCCTGCGCCAATGAGATAGACCTTGCCGATTTGGAAACCGTTTCTGCTAACCAGAGTCCCTCTCTCCCACACCGGAGGGCCATCAAGGCCCTCTCCTACTCAGATCGACTCGAGGATGGCTCGCGCTCCCCGCTCCAACAGATCCTGTGCCACCCTTGCGCCGAGGCCTTCCGGATCGCCGATTGAGCCTGAAGCTGTGGCGCGGATCAACGTGCTGCCGTCCAAGCTCGCCACCACACCGACGAGACGCAGCTCCTCATTTTGCGGCGTGGCGTAGGCGGCGATGGGCACTTGGCAGCCGCCGCCCAGGTGACGCAGCATAGCACGCTCCGCGCGAATCGCCTGATGAGCCGCGTCGTGATCCAACGGCTTCACGGCGCCTGCCGTTCTTTCATCGCCCTGGCGAATCTCGATGGCCAGAGCACCCTGGCCCACGGCGGGGCATAGCTGCTCGGGCGAAAAATACTCGGTGATGCGTTGGCGTAACCGCAGGCGATGAACTCCGGCTGCGGCCAGCACCAGAGCGTGGCATTCTCCCCGGTCGAGTTTCCTGAGCCGCGTGTCCAGATTCCCCCGCAAGGGAACCATCTCCAGGTCACTGCGTAGCTTTCGCAATTGGGACTGGCGTCGCACGCTGCTCGTCCCCACCCGCGCGCCAGCGGGAAGTTCGCCGAACCGTCTGCCGTCGCGCGAAATGAAAACGTCGCGCGCGTCTTCCCGCTCGGGCACTGCGGCCACCACAAGACCGGCAGGGAGTTCGGTAGGCAGATCCTTCATGCTGTGCACTGCCAGATCCACTTCTCCTGCGGCCAGCGCCTCCTCGATTTCCTTGATGAAGAGTCCCTTGGTCCCCGACTGGGTGAGCGGCACGTTTTGGAGCTTGTCGCCCGTGGTCTTGATGACTTTGATCTCGGCGTCGAAGCCCGCGGCCGCCAGCCGGTCCTTCACCCAGTTTGCCTGCCAGAGGGCGAGTTGGCTACCGCGTGAGCCGATGATGAAGTTCATAAAGACAGTGACTAGTGACGAGTGACAAGTGACGAGTCAGAAGTACGAAAAAGCAGGACTGCTTTCAAAAACGTGCTTGTCACTCGTCACTGAAAACTGCTTCTACTCTTCAACTCCGAACATCTTGCGAATCAGCTGCACCAGGGTGCGGTGTTCGAGATGCCCTGCGCCGCTCTTGAGTTCGGTGATGGGCCCGTGCAGGATCTTGTTGACGATCCCGCGCGTGAGCGCGTCCAGGGCCTCGCGCTGCTCTGGCGTGAGGCTGCTGAGCCGGCTGCGGTGCCGTTCCACCTCACCCTCGCGGATCCGGTTCAAACGTTCCTCGAGCGCCACGATGGTCGGCACCACCTCGCGCGAGGCGAGCCGCCGCATCATCTTCTGAACTTCTTGCTGGACAATTTCCTCCGCATAAACGGCCTCGCGCTCGCGCTGCTTCTTGTTGGCGTCCACGACTTGTTCCAGATCGTCGATGTCGTAAAGAAAGGCGTTGTCCAGCTCGTTGACCGTCGGGTCGATGTCCCTCGGCACCGCAATGTCGACGAAAAACATCGGGCGGTTCCGGCGCGCCGCGAGCATCTTTTCAACCTGCGGCTTCTCGATCACGAAGTGGGGCGCGCCGGTCGAACTGATGACGATGTCGGCCTTCCCCACATAGTCGAGGAGTTGTTCGAAGCGGATGGCCGTGCCGTGAAAAGCCGCGGCCAGCTCGACGGCACGATCGTAGGTGCGGTTGCTGACGAAAATGGCGCTCGCGCCGCTGCTCAGCAGATGCTTGGCGGCAAGTTCGCTCATCTTGCCGGCGCCGATCACAAAGATTGTCTTGCCGGCCAGGTCGCCGAAGATCTTCTTCGCCAGCTCCACTGCGGCGTACGAGACCGACACCGCTGCCGTGCCAATGGCCGTCTCCCGCCGGACCTTCCGCGCCACCGCGAACGCTTGGGTCACGATCTCGTTGAGCGGACCATTCAAGGCCCCCGCCTCGCGGGCGATGGCGTACGCGCGCTTCAACTGTCCCAGGATCTGGGGTTCACCCACCAGCATCGAATCGAGGCTTGAGGCAACCCGAAAGAGGTGCCGCACGGCTTCTTGCTGGCGGTGCCAATAGAAATGGCTCTGGTAAGCGTTCAGGTCGCATTGATAGTAGTCGGCCAGAAACTGCCGCAGCGGCGGCTCGCCGTCGGCCTGGTCCGGCGCGCTGGCGATCACCTCAATGCGATTGCAGGTCGAGATGATCAAACCCTCCAGGATGCCCTCGCGGCGGACCAGGTCCGATACGGCTGCCCCGAGACGAGCCTCGGAGATGTTCATCCGCTCGCGCACCTCGACGGGCGCCGTGCGATGGTTCATTCCCACGAGGAGAAGGTTCATAGTCCGAATCGCGCGTCCGGCATGCCTTCCTCAGGGGAGGGTGCCGAGTTGCGGAATATATCCGTGCTGGCCGCTCAAGAGGCTGATGCCCAGGAACGTTACCAATATGGTAATGAAGCCGAAAATGGCCAGGTACGCTGAACGACGTCCCCGCCAGGCGCCGCTCAGACGCGTCGAGAACAAGACCAGGTAGACCAGCCAGGTGAGCAGCGAGGCTAGTATCTTTGGATCGAGCTCCCACGGTCCTTTCCACATGCGGCTGGCCCATACGAATCCCGTCAAGATGCCCAAACTCAGGAAGGGAAGGCCAAAGATCAGCGAGCGGGAGTAGAGTTCGTCGCAGACTTCCAACGAGGGCAAACGGTAGTAGAAGGCCCGGGGCTTCTTGGATTTCAGCTCGCGTTCCTGAAAGAGATACATGGCGGCGGCGACGAAGGTGAGGAAGAAGGCGGTGTACCCCAGGAAAATTGAAGCAATGTGCGTCAGGAGCCATCCTCCCCGAAACGCCGGGTTGGCGAAGGGACGTCCAGGATGCAGTGCCGAAATCAAGGTCAGCACAAATACCAGCGGGAGCATGAAGAGGCCCAGCGCCGTAATGCGATAACGCAAATAGACAAGGAAGAAGGCCAGCGTGGCGAGGAATGAGAAGAACGAGAGCGCGCTGCGAACATCGGTGACGGGGAGGCGGTGAATCTCGACTGTCTCAAACGCCAAGACTGTGGCGTGCGCCAGCAGGCCCAACCCCAGAGCGCCGAGGGCCGTGGGCGTAAGCGCTGGACGCCGGCGGATTACGGAGGGAAAGGTAAGGGCAATTCCCACGGCGTAGAGAATCAGGGCCAACCACAGAAGGGCAACGTGCATAGCGACCTCAGCCTGCTAGCCTCAAAAAAGTCCATTATAGCATCCCTCGGCGGAAAGGACCGGGCCGACGGCCCCGCCCTTCCTGAGTCGGCAACACGAGTAGGCCCGTCGGCACCGCATGACGGGCCGCTACTCCCGCAGCGCTAACGCCTGGCGAGGGTTTCTGACCAGCAGGGTGTGGATGTCGCTCTGGGAGGCTCCGGCCTTGCGGAGCGCGGGAAGGAATTCGGTGAACAGCCCATCATAACCGCGGAACTCGCCGCCACCTGGTTCGCCCACGTGGTACCAGCCAGCGTCCTGCGAGATCAGGACGCGGCCGAGATGCCCGGCGCGCTTCATCCTCAGTACCAAGCCAACGTGCTGCGAAATCGTCTTCGCCGAGATTCCGTCGAACTCGACCCAGGCACCGACCTCAGCCACGCGCCGGTGAATGGTGGCGTCCGCTTCGTTTTGCGCATGGACCCAGATGAACGCCGAGGGCTCAACGCCCTCCTTCTTCAGCACCTCAAGTTGCGCCAAAGCGGCCACGCCATCGCCCGTGTGAGAGGCGATGGCCAGTCTCGTCCGCCGATGGGCGCGCGCGGCAGCCGCGACCAGCTTGGCGTCGATCTGGGACAAGGGGCCGGAGTCTACGCCGATCTTCATGAACCCGGGCCGGATGTTGTCGGGCGGAATGCCATCCTCAAATTCCCGCACCCAGCGCATGGCCAGTTCGTCGGCGGTCTCGGTGTAAGCGACGCGAGGGACATACTTGTCATTCGCGGCGCCATAGAAGCCGGTGTTGGTGAGGATGTGCACGCCACTCGCCTTCGACAGCCGCCGAAGAAGCTGCGGATCGCGCCCGAGATAGTCCGGCGTGCATTCAACCAGCGTGTCGCCGCCAGCCGCTTTGAGTTTTTGAAGGTGGGGAAGGGCCTTCTGGAAGACCTCCTCGGGGTCGTATCTACCGGGCCCAATCTGGTCAGCGCCGATGAAGTCCACCAAAATGTGCTCGTGTACAAGCGTCTGGCCCTGGAGGCGTGCCGGAACTGGCCCGAGCACCGTCATGACCTCGGGCACAGATGTCTCGCGGGACATCAGGCGTGCGCCCGGGAGGGCGCCGGCGCCAAGCGCGGCGAACTTGAGAAAAGTGCGACGCTTCATACGCTCCCTGAGGGATGCGTCACTTCGGCCCGCGCTTTGCCGCCGCGGCGCGCACGCTGAGCTGAGATTCGACTGACGCGGGCCGTTTGACCGCGACTCCCCTGGATCTCGACTCGCAAGGTAAACTTGTCCCCCTACCTGCTGATGGCCGGCATCGGCTCACGCCACTGGCACTGGGACACGTTTCCTCCGTACTCGTACAGCAGCGACAGCATGCCCTTACGTTTGCTTCTACGCTCGCTCGAGCACTATGTCAAGAGGTCATGCCCTGTTCGGCCGCTGACCAGAAGCCGCGCGCTGGCCCAGCAACTTCAGCTCCTGGCCCGCCGCCGCGGGGATGGCAAGACTGGCTAGAGATGCGGCGCTACGCGGCGCACTCACCTCGCCCCAGTTTGAGAGAACACGTTTCCCGGTGAGCCAATTGACGAACAGGTCCGCCTCGCCGTTGTCTGACGTGAACGCCAGAAGACGTTGGGGGAGTGGTTCGTCGGACTGACATCGACTTGGTTAGCACTCAATTCCAGCGGACAAAGTGCCGATTGTGCCATAATGACCAAGTCGCTTGATGCTATGACACAAGACGTCACCCCGAAGAGCGAAGAACGAAAGCGGCGCAGCGAACGGGTGCTACTACGGATTCCCATCGAGGTCAAGGGGACCGATGCGGAAGGAAAGCCGTTCACGGAGAAGACACACACGCTGGTCATCAACCGGCATGGCGCACGGATTGGGCTCAAGGCGCCTCTGAAGCCCGAAGCTCGCGTCACGATTACCAACCGGCAGAGCGCGATGTCCTGTCCTTTTCGCGTCGTGGGCCGCACCGGCAAGTGTCTGGGTGAAGGACCGGAATGGGGTGTGGAGTGCCTTGAGCCCGGAGTGAACTTCTGGGGGATTTCTTTTCCGGACAAGGCCGCGGAGCCTACAGCGCAAGAGGGGATCGATGCCCTCGTCGAATGCGCGATGTGCCGGTTCCGCGAACTGGCGCAGTTGACACTGGAGGAATACCGGTCGATGATCACTCAGGGCTCGGTGCACCGCGACTGCCCGGAATGCGGTGCCGAAACGGAGTGGAGGTTTGGCTTTGCCGAGGCCGAACCGGAGGAAGCGCTCCCTGCTCAACCCAGCGCGTCGGCGCCTGCTTCTCCGGCGGTCGAAGGAGAGGAGCGACGGCGCGCCAAGCGTCTGACCATCAAACTGCCAGTACGGATTCGCCTGCAAGATGGCTCGGAAGAGGTGGCGCGGACGGAGAACCTCTCCAAGACCGGCGTCTGCTTCAGTTCCAGCCTGATGATCCGGCCCGAGGACCGCGTCTTTCTCACGGTGGGTTACACACCCGGGGGGAGTGAAGAGGAAGTGGCCGCGCGCCTGGTTTGGCGGCGGGAGATCGAAGCCGGTGCCACCGCCCTCTATGGTGTGCGCCTCGAAGAGGAGCAGAGCTAGTGACGTGCCGCTCCGTGAACACCGGGTCCCACGCCCACCAGCGTGGCTGGTGAGCGTCGCACCGACGGGTGTCTACTGCGGATCACCTTTTGCGCTCCGCCTCCAGTTGCGCTACGGGGATGGAAATGCGCTGGAGGCGCTGCTCCTTGTCCACCCAAAGGTCGATGCGTGCCAGTTCGGCCGAAACCAGCAGGTGTCGGAGGGTCTGGGAGCGGCCCGCGATCTCCACATTCTCCTGACCTGCCTCTTCCACCTCCAGAAGCCCCGGCAGGGCTTCCTGTGGGACAAACACCCGGAAGGTTTGCTTTCCTCCCGATGTCCGAAAGTAGCGACAAACCACCAATTGGTAGTGGTGAATCACGTTGTCGTCGAGAACTAGGACGTCCTTGGGCAGTTCGAAGTCTCGGCGGTCATCCTCACCCGCCACCGTGCGATATCGGGTTTTCGCGGGGGACGACCGGAAATCCACTTCAAGCTGGGACGACTGCGAACCTTTCTGGCTCCAAGCATACGTCAGAGGCTGGAGGGCGGAGTCGAGGACCAATCTCGGTGCGGTCTTGAAGCTGAGAACCTTGCCCTCGCGTTCGACGCGGAGATCGATCTTAGCTTCTGCCTCAATCCGGTCGGCCGTGGAGCGGATGTCAAATGTCTCGGTTCCGACGGGCTGGCCGGCTACCGAGAGAGCGAAGACGCCGTGGTCGTTGAGGCAGCCGGCGGGCGACGCATCGCCCGGCGCTCCCAGCGCGGAACGTGCGCCGGGATGCGAAGCGGCAAGCAGGAGTGCGAGTGCGGCGGTCACAAGGCGGGGGGATGTCAGGTGCGGCTCCTGTTCTAGAGGACGGCGAGGCGCAAGATCTGCTCAACCACTTCTTGCGGCTCGCGCCCCTCGGTCGAGATGCGATGGTCTGCCAGTCGATAATAGGGCAACCGCTGCTCGAACAACCGGGCAAAGCTTGTGGGGTCACGGAACAACGGGCGATCGTTCTTGTCTTCACAACGCCGGCGGAGTTCCTCCAGCGAACAGTCCAGCCACACCGTAGTTCCGCCGGTCTCGCGGATGAACTCAAAATTGGGAGGCTGGACGAAGGTTCCGCCACCCAGCGCAATGACGGCCGGCGCGCTGCGGGAAGCTTCGGTCAAGGCCGCCCGCTCGATTTTGCGGAAGTAGGGCTCGCCCGCCCGCTCAAAAATCTCCCGCACCGTTGCACCCTGGGACGCTTCGATGGTTGCATCGAGGTCGATGAACCGCCAGCCCAGTTGCTGGGCCAGCAGCACGCCCACCGTGGACTTGCCGACGCCCATGAACCCCAGGAGGTAAATCAGTTGTCTCGGCCGACTGCTCATCTGTTGCGCGTTGCCGTCTGAGGGCCTCTCGCCTCGTCATTATAGGGGCCTGATGGCGTGTTGCGCAACCTCGCGCCCAGAGTCGACTCCCACCCGAGGTCGAGGTCGGGTGCAAGCGAGATGCCTGCTCTGGCCCGAGCGGAGAGCTGGGGTGGGGGATCAGGGTTGCTGACGGACCCTGATGGTGCCGCTGAAGGACGTCAACTCCACTGTCGCGTTGCCTGTGTTGTGGGTGCCCAGGAGGCTGTTGGCGGACGGCATGGGGAACGGTGCATGCCGCTTGGGCGCAAGCGAAAACGTGTTTTGGAGTTTTCCCTTGACGGTCTTGGCGTTGAGTTCGAACGAGGCGGACGGCGGGCAGAGGAGCTCGATGTCGCCGCTGTAAGTTGACAAGATATACTCACCCGCGGGAACGAAATCACCCTGATAGATGATTTGACCGGAGTTGGTATTGGCGCGGAGGTTCTTGCTGGTGGGAGCGCTGATCCGAATGGAGCCGGTGATGGAGATAGCTTCCACGCGCCCGGACGGCCGGGTGAGTTGGATGTCGCCGCCCAGCGTGCGTGCCATGACGTGTCCCGCCAAGTCCGTCGCAGTGATAAGGCCATCCGCGGATTCAATCCAGGCATGCAGTCCCTGAAGATTCTCGATCTGCACGCTGCCCTGGCGGTTTCGAATCTCGACGTTCGCGCCCAGGGGAACGTCTAGAGTGCAATCGACGGTCGCATCGTTTCCGGCTACCAGCGGATCCAGGACGCGGGTGGTAAACTGAAGTTTCTCAGCTGCTCCAGAGCTCGGCATCGCGTCCGTGTCCACTTCCACGCGAGGCGAAACGGTAGTGCACATCGCATGGACCTGAGCTTTCTCCCAACCTCGAATCACCACCTGGCCTCGCAGGTTGGAAAGGACGACCTGCGGGGTCCGAGTGGTATCGAAAGTCTTCTCCAGCCGCGTTGGACCTGCGGCCAGCGCGACTCCCGGAGGAATCAGGAACAGCCACAGGCTCCGCCGAAGAAGTCGTCGACCTAGCTTGCTGTTTTGGGGTGTCGAAGGCGAATAACTCACGGCAGTGAATTCCTTTGGGAAAGGTTAGCGCTCGACTAACTCCAGCGCGGATGCCAGCACTTCCACCTTTGACTGGTAAGCATTGACCAGGTACTCGCGGGCCAAGGCGTTGCCGGGCTCGCGCTGACAATGGACAAAGCTTTCCTGGATACTGGCATCGAGAGATGCCAGGCTCTTGCGGTAGGTCGCCTTGAGCGCGGGTTCCAAAAGGCTCTCGCGCGACTGATAGGCACTTTCCATCTCCGCCAAGGTGCTTGTCAGCTTGTCATCCAGAACAGGAACAAAAGCTCCCGCCGCAGTTGTCTGGGCGCTCGCGGGTAACCACGCCACGTCTCCCGGGGTCTCGTAACTCCGCGGGGAGACCATAAGCGTCAGACCAACTAATGCCAGGCAGGCCAGGGCCCCGACGGGAGCGGAGTGGGGAAGAAATCCCGGACGGGGAAGCCAGCGATGCCAGGCCGGTACTTGCTCGCGAATGATTCCCTCGGCCTCCAAGGTGGCACGGACATTCGCCCAGACGCGCGCCGGGGGCGGTTCGAGAGGCAAATGATGGCTCGCGAAACGGATCTGCTCCAGGTCCGTGAGGAAGACACTGCAGTACGGGCATTGCTGCGCATGGGCGAGCACCTCCGGTTTGTCCTCGCCCTCCAGATAAGCGGCCAACTCCTGGTCGAACTGCCGGCACGAGGCCCTGGCCGCGTCGGATCCTCTCTCGTGATTTTCTGGCATGGCCCGTCTACCTTTCACTCTCTCGCTTCGGCTCGCGAGCCGCTTCCCCGGAACGCTTCCTCCGATCAAGTCGCAGGTGCTCCCGAAGTTTCAGCCGTGCTTTGTGGAGTTGTGACTTCGAGTTTCCGGTGGAACAATTCATAATCTGCGCGATCTCGTTATGCTCGTAGCCTTCCACGTCGTGCAGCACGAAGACCGTTCGGTAGCCGTGGGGAAGCGCCGCGATGGCCCGGTCCAGGCTGAGGCGGTCGATCGAGCCGATGAGCCTTCGGTCGTCGTCCCCATAGTCGCGTTTAACCGGTTCCTCCTGCGAACTGTCAACCTCGTCGAGCGAGATCTGTTGCAGCCCTTTCTTTCGCAGGTGCATCAGCACTACGTTCACCACCAGGCGGTGCAGCCACGTGGTGAACGCGGATTCTCCGCGGAAGGTGGAGATTTTCCGGAAGAGCTGTAAGAACGCTTCCTGGGTCAGATCCTCGGCTTCCGCAGTATCCCCGGTCATGCGCAAGCAGAGAGAATACACGCGGCGTTTGTGGGTACTAAAAAGCGCTTCAAAAGCCGCCTCGTCTCCCTGCTGCGCGCGTGCTATCTGCTGAGTCTCGGTAACGGCGTTGGCTGCCGTGGTCTTGTCGGTGCTCAAAGCGTTTCAATAGAGGCCGCACCGTGACTCGTTCAGTGTGATGCGGCGCCGAAAATGAACGTTGTATCAAGATCCGAAATTGAGCGTACCCCGCAAGGCTACCGACCGGTCGGGGAACGCTTCCCAGGCCCGGCAATCCTAGCGCTTGGGCGCACCTTCGGTCCGGATGCGAACCACAGCCTTCCCCACGCCGGCGTTTCCCGCCGTGTCGAAGGCCCGGAGGGTAACGATGTGCTCGCCGGGTTCGAGCTTCTCCGCCTTGACGGTGAAAGTCTCCAGCCGCGAATCCACGATGCCGTCGTCAGAGTAGATCTCACGCCAGTCGCCACCATCCGTGGCGGTTTCCGCGCTGCGCAGGGGTGAGGTCTCATCCTGCACTTGGAATTGGACTTGGACCCGGCTGCCCGTGACTTCCTGCTTCAGGACTCGAACCTGAGGCGGCGTATTGTCAACCCAAAAGGGCGCGCTCATCAGTTCACCGCTGCGAGCCGTCTTGGGTGGGTTCGACTCCTGGTCGGAGGCGACTACCCGGGCGATGTATTTCCCGTCCGGCAGCGTGCTCGGCTCGATCGTATAGGTAGTCTGACGCAATTCGTCCTTAAGCAGGTGCCATTCCTGCTCGTCCGTGGCTTGAACATAGACCGAGTACACGAGCTGGTCGCCGTTGGGGTCGTCAGCCTGCCAAGTGAGCGTCGTGGAGATCTTGCCGGCGCCCCCAGTGGCCGGCTGAGCGCCAGAGAAGCCCGGGGACGGGCCGCCGGAGATGCCAATGCCTCCCGGCGAGATGCCTCCGGCAGATGCCGCGCCGGTAGGGCTTGTCCGTTCCGCGCTCGTACTAACATTCAAGGACCGAACTTGGGGAGGGAGGTTCTGGTTCAGGTACGCGACCGTGACATCGTTGAGGGTGGGGCAGTCGGTGCCCGAAGCGCGAAAAACCGCCTTCCACTGGAGGTACCGCGCCGGTGGGCTCAGGATGGCAGCCCCTTCCTGCTTCCGGTACGGACCCGTCCAGTCGCTCCACGTCTGGTCGGGCCGTTCGGCATTTCCTGAGCGGGAGTAGAACTCCAGGCTGGCTCCAGAGGGAACTTCGGCGCGCCACGCGAGTACGCCCCAATTGGAGACAAACTTGGCATCCTTGACTGGGGACTCGTAGCTGCCTTCACGGCCCGGGGTTGCGCCCACACGAAAGAGCTTGGCGATGTTACTGGTGGCGACATACAAGTCAGTTCCCTCGAGCAGCAGTCGGGTGGCCAGCGCTTCGCGCGTTTGCGTCAGCAGAGTGAGCTTCTGACCGTCGCGGGAGGGGATCAGGTCAAAAACCCGCCCGTTCGAGTCGGTCGAGAAGAGGATGTGGTTCCCGCTCACTGCGAGCCCGAAAATGCTCTCGTTATTCGAGCTCCACACGGTCTCGACCGTGGCGTCCGGGAGGATTCGAATCAACGACCCGCGGCCTTGGGGAATCTGTGGCATGGGAAACGGCAGGGCTTGGGGCGCGGGACGATTGAAACTGGAAGCTGGGGTTGTCGCCGGCGGTGGTGCCTGTCCTTCCTTCGGCTGTTTGGCGAGATCCTCGGAACTTGCCGTCACCGTTACTGTGACAGCAGGGCTTGAGACGGCAGGCGCAGCGCCCGGAGCCGGGAAGAAGTCTGGAGTGCCCTTGCCGCCCACGCCCCCCAGGGCTGCCGCATAGATACGCCCCTGCGAATCGGTGGCCAGATCGTGGATTTCAGGAAGGCTGGCCTGATAGAGCACAAACGCCTTTCCCTGGGGGGTGATGCGGTAAATCAGCCCGTTGGGCACACTCCCCGCCAGCAGGTTGCCATCCCGGTCGAAGGTGAGGCACATGATGTGCGTTTGCTTGCTGTCGATGAAGACTTCGCCCTTTCCCGCGGGATCGATCTTCAGGATCTTGCCTTGGTCCCCGGTTCCGGCGTAAAGATTGCCTTTGCCGTCGAGAGCCAGGGCCCAGATGTACTTCACCTTGGGGTCGTAAAACACACTCGACTGTCCGTTTCCGGACACCCGGTAGATTTTTCCCTCCGGGGAGCTGCCTACGTAAAGAGTGCCATCCGGGGCGGCCACCAGGGCAAAAATGTCAGGTTCCCGAGCCGTGAACACCAGGGAACCCTTCTGATTCGCGTCCACACGAAAGACCTTCCCCTGGTGCCCCGTGCCGACATACACGTTATGGTTCCGGTCTGCGGCCAGCGACAGGGCCAAGGCCTCCTCGGGGTTGAAAACGGCCCGCGCTTCCGGAGCGAGGGTCAACTCGCCTTCCTTGCTTAGCGAGACATCGTGAAGGGTGCCCTGGAGAAACTCCTCAAAAGTCCCGATCTGCCAGAAGGTGGTGTCCACCGCCGTCGCCGGTGCAGCGACAACGATCAACAACAGAAGAAGCGCTTTGGAGTAGTTCATGCCAACGCCTTTCTTGAGGTTCCGGCTGCTGGGCCTGTTCCGTACGAAGCCCATCGGACTAGTTCTTCGTGTCCACCACTTTGAGCAACAGGAACTTTTGGCCCCGGATCGTGTAAGGTGTAGGTTGCGTTTCGAAGTCTCCCACCACCGAAGTGCCGCTTAAGGTCAGACTGCCAGAGACGGCAGGGTCAGCAAGGAGAGTTTGCACCAAGGACGGGGGAGGCGAAGGATACTCCTCCCCTTGAATCACAAACGACCGCTGGGGGGTCATCAGTAGCGCATAGAGCCGGTTGTTGCGGCGCGTCCGGTTGAGCGCCCGAACCAATTGGCGCAAATCCCGAGGCGTCATGGTAAGCAGAGAAAAGCGGCTCTGCAACAGGTTGATCGTTGATCCGCTGCCCACCACCAGGGACAGATTCTTGTCGCTGACGCTTTCGGGGATCTCCACGGGAATCTTCTGGATTACGGCTTCCCCGGACGTGGTGCGCAACACGGCCGTCAGCTCGATCCGATCACCGGGAGAAACCTCCGTTTCTGAACTCCAGACCTGCTC